>Ga0307478_10002444_pt1 | contig 14611 bp, 10 predicted proteins | sample atmos_gasesECM4C_2_FD_203713 | JGI IMG/M metagenome (GOLD analysis project Ga0307478, IMG submission 203713) | Hardwood forest soil microbial communities from Morgan-Monroe State Forest, Indiana, United States - atmos_gasesECM4C_05 | ecosystem: Environmental > Terrestrial > Soil > Temperate...
CGCGGTGGTACTGGCCTATGCATGAAGCTCCCAAAGAAATAATGGGACGCCTTGTGAGGCGCCCCATTATTTCAGTTCGTCGTTCGCTTTCGCTCAAGCCGTCCTGAAAAACTCAGCGGCTTAATCGAGCGCGGTCATCACCGGAAGAGTTCCCGTATAGTAAATGACCACATAGGCTTTGATCGTGGCGTTCGCCTGCGGAACTCCGAAAACCTTCACGGGCGTTCCCTGAACGAGGTTCGTTGTGATTGTTTGTTGGCCCGCAGTAGTCGTGATATCAACCGCGCTGACCGTCACGATCCCGTTGGTTCGATCCACCTGGTAGACCAGCGTCCCCGAACCCGAAGTCGTGCTCAAGTCCACCGGCACTGCGCTCGTGCCGCCGGTTTCGGACAGAGTGAACACTCCATTCGAGTAGGAAGTAGCCGCGGTGCCCATGGGCACTGTGGTTGGCATTAGCACCGCCCACGGTACTGCCCAGGCGTTTGCCGCGCTGGGATCGTTCCACACGGCGTAGCTTTCGCCCCAGGCTGGGTAGGCTCCGGCAGTGCCGCCGAAGTTCACCGTGCCATTGGTCGCGTTCTCGAAATCGGGAATGGCATTGGTTCCGCTGTCAACGATGGTCGGATAAGTGAAGCTCCACCATTTGAATCCTTCGATCGCGGCGCCTGTGGATGGATCGGACCCATTCGGACTGCTGCTGGAAATGTACGGCAGCGCGAATGTGTAATCGTCACCAGGAGTGTTGAAATTGCGGGTATAGGTGAAATTGTTGGCGTTCACGGCAGAAATGCTGCCGTCGTAGCGGGCGGTTTCGATGTCAACCGTCTGTGCGACGAGCGGTGAAGCCAGAGGATCCACAACGCTGACGTGGATTTTGAATCCGCGCACCAGATCCTTGTTCGTCAGGAAAGAAGTTCCCTGCCCGATCGGCGTCGCGTCGGCAATGGCGCTCCAGGGAGTCCGGAAAAAGAATTCCGTGTTGGAATTCACGGTCACCGGGATGCCGAGGCCGAGTTCGTTCTGCACGACAATCACGTCGGTATTCGTATTGACGTGAAGGACGTGGCCTTCTGGACTGAGCCAGACGCTGTTGAATTGATTGGCGGCCCACATGCGGACCGCGACAAGCGAACCGTTGGATTGATAACGCGCCGCGACGCGAACGTATCTGCCGGGCAAGCCCATTGCCACGGTGGAGAAGTCCTTGATGGTGACGACGGTCTTCGCGTCGACGTCATAAAAGAGAGTGCCGTTCGTCGCGTCCGCAAGAATATTGAGCGTTTGCGACGACGTAATTTCCGTTTCCGGATTTGTCGGCGGTTCCACCGGATAATCCTTGTTGATCGTCACATACGTATTATCGCTGGAGACGCCCATCACCGTGCCATACGTGTGGCGCAGGATAAGATGGGTGATATCCCAGATCGGGTGATGGCGCACGGGACCTTTATTGAAATTCACCGCCCAAATCGTTGTTCCTCCCAAAGCCGGGGGAACATGCCCGACCAGAAATGCAGGATGGGCAAGATCGAATTCGATGTCCACCGAGGCTGTTGCGCCTGCGCTCACCGTCAGCGGCGTAGCGAAATTTACAGTGACAGGGACCGTCTTGCTCCCCGCGCTGCCCGTTGCGCCCTGAATCTGAATTTGGTTAGCCGGAATGGTAGCTCCTGCTGTTCCCGCAAATCCCGCTTCCGGGTCCGCGGAAACCACGAGCGTCACATCTCCCTGATTCCCACTGATCGTGAGAATCGCGCTGGTGTACGTGCCGGCCGGCACGGACAGCGTGCCGAGCAGATCGCCGAGTTGATCGAGTTCAACGAGGTTGATTGTTGGGACGGTGCCTCCGGCGGTGAATACATTGACCGGGCTGCCGCCGCCCTGCGGGACAAGCGAAATACTGAGAATCTTCACCCCAATCGTGGCCCAGTCTTCCGTGGAGGCGTCGCTCACCATCATGTTGACACTTCCTGTTTGGCTGCCCCCTCCCGTTCCGCCCTGGTCCGCGCTTGAGCTCGTGCCACAGGCGACTGAGAAGATGGGGAACGCCGCACACACTACTGCAAGTAAGAATCGTGACGCTCTGGAATTCATATGCCTTCTCCTGCGGAGATTCGGTCTCCACTCGAATTCTTAATTTAGGTAAGAAAAATTCCTGTTACCACTCGGCCGGATTCAGGACACCGGAAAAACATTCCGGCCAGCACCATACAAAACACAGAAGTGCGAAGAGAGTTGCGGTGGAATGGGACTGAAGTGGTGGTACGAAGGTACTATTTTTAAAAATAGGGGGCGCAGCCGTTTGTGAAGGCAATCGTTTTCCCTGTCCCTCGCGCCAGTTCGAGGACAGCTGTACTCGCAGGTGATTGCGGAATGCGATTCCGGGGAATAATGTCATCCCCTGTACTGCCTGTTACCCCGCAGGTCTTCAGGCTACTCGAGAATCCGTTCGCTGAAAGATAATGATGAAAAACAATCGCAAAAACGGCTTTTCACTTATCGAGCTCCTCATCGTTGTAGCCATCATTCTGATCATCGCGGCGATCGCCATTCCTAATTTGATCCGTTCAAAAATGGCCGCGAACGAGGCTTCCGCCGTCGGATCGTTGCGAACAATGAACACGGCGATCACGGGTTATGCCTCAACGTACGATATTGGCTATCCTGGGGCGTTGTCTTATCTGGGGCCATCCACTGCCCCCAACTCGACGGCTTCGGATTTCATTGATGAAGTCCTGGCTTCGGGAGTCAAGAGCGGATATATGTTCACTTACACGCCGGGGTCGGCATCAACGGGCGGAGTCATTACAAATTACTCGATTACGGCTAGTCCGCAGATTCCCGGGGCTTCCGGGCAGAGGTATTTTTATACCGACGAATCGCTTGTCATTCGCGTGAATACGACCGCCGCCGCCTCATCAACGGATTCGCCCCTCTAGCTTTAAATCGTTTGTCGATCACGTGATTCAATCGAATTTTGCATTCCCGATGGGAAATCCCGGTTCGCCGCTACAGCGCCGAGGCAGGAAATTATGCCTTGGCGTCTTGCGAAGCAACAGCCCACTTCCCTTGTGCTTTGACAATCAATTCAATCACTTCGCGAACCGCTCCCTCGCCGCCGGAGCGTGAAGTGACGAAGTGCGCCGCGCGCTTTACCTCCGGGACGGCGTTGGCGACGGCAGCGGCCAGTCCCACGCGCTGCAGGACGGGAACATCCGGAAGATCGTCGCCGACGTAGGCGACTTCATTTTCTTTCGCGCCCGTGGTTTGCAGGATCTCTTCGAGTGCGCCAATTTTTGTGGCGCGGTGCTGGTAGACAAACTCGATCTCGCATTCCCGTGCGCGCTGCGTGACGGCGCTCGATTCCCTGCCGGTAATGAGCCCGGTGCGAAGCCCGGCGGCGCGCGCGAGCTTCAATCCCGCTCCGTCATACGCGCTGAATCCCTTGATTTCGCTGGCCGTGCCGTCGCTGCGCGAGAGGAGCCAGATGCGCCCGTCGGTCAGCACGCCATCCACGTCCATGAGCAGGACACGAATTCTTTTGGCGCGAGCGAGAAGCGCCGGTGAAGGTTTCTTCCCTGTCGATTTTTTCGCCATCGAAATAGTCGTCTCCGGACTCTCTGTGCTCTCGTTTTTCTCAGTGTCCTCAGTGTAAAGTTTTTCGCGGCTTCAACCTCAACTGCCTAACACAGAGTGCACAGAGAAAGGCAGAGAAAACCAAGAGACTTGTCCTCTCGAACTCGATCTAGAAAAGTTCCAGGGTCCACAGATCGTGCAGATGGACGACGCCGAGCGGTTTGCGCGCTTGATCGATCACAACGAGGGAAGTGATTTTTCGGTCCTCCATCATGCGCAAGGCGCTCCCTGCAAGCTCCGCGGGCGAGAGCGTTTGCGGCGTTTTGTTCATGCAATCGCCCACAATCAGATCCATCGTCGCGGCGCCCCGCTGCTGCATCACACGCCGCAAGTCGCCGTCGGTCAGAATCCCCGCCAGATTTCCGCCACTGTCGACGACGGTCGTCATGCCCAATCCCTTTTTGCTGATCTCGTAGATAACATCCGGCATTTTCGCGGTGAGCGGAACGCGAGGCATGCTGTCGCCGGAGTGCATCAGATTCTCCACGCGCAATAATTTCTTGCCGAGGCGCCCACCGGGATGCAGCGCGGCGAAATCGCCGTGGCTGAATCCGCGCCGGTCGAGCAACGAAACAGCGAGCGCGTCACCCATGGCAAGCGCCGCGGTCGTCGAAGCCGTCGGGGCCAGGTTGAGCGAGCAGGCTTCTTCCTTGACGCTCACATCTAAAGCTACGTCGCTCGCCGCGCCAATTGTGGATGTGAGTTTCCCGGTAAGAGAGATCATACGCAGGCCAAGCCGCTTGATCGTTTCGAGCAACGCTGCAATCTCCTCGGTTTCGCCGCCATAGCTCACCGCCAGCACAAGGTCATCACGCATCAGCATTCCGAGATCGCCGTGAACCGCCTCCGCAGGGTGCAGGAAGACCGAAGGCGTGCCCGTGCTCGAAAATGTCGCGGCGATTTTCCGCCCGATCAGTCCCGATTTGCCCATGCCGGTGACCACCACGCGCCCCTTGCATGAAAGTAAAAGATCCACGGCGCGATCGAAACTCGCGTCGAGCCTTTGCAGCAGGTCGGTGAGCGCCTCAGCCTCAATGCGCAAGACGCGTCTCGCCGTGTCGAGGCTCACTGCACGCTCCAGCCGCGAACCAGTGCGGCGATTTGTTTCAGTTTTCCGACGAGCGCGGGCAATTCCGCAAGCGGCAAAGCGTTCGTTCCGTCCGAAAGCGCCACGGCGGGATTGTCATGCACTTCCAAAAATATTCCATCGACTCCTACAGCGGCGCCCGCGCGGGCCAGCGGCTCGATGAATTCAGGCTGCCCTCCGCTGGATTTCCCCGCCCCTCCGGGTAGTTGCACGGAATGCGTCACATCAAAAACAACGGGGCACCCCGTCTTGCGCATGATGGGGAAAGACCGCATATCCACAACAAGATTTTGATAGCCGAAAGACGCCCCACGCTCGGTGAGAAAAATGCGATCGTTGCCGGTCTTGGCTACTTTCTCTATCGCGTTTGCCATTTCCCACGGCGAAAGAAATTGCCCCTTTTTCAGATTTACCACGCGGCCCGTTTTTCCTGCGGCGACGAGCAAATCCGTTTGCCGCGACAGGAACGCGGGAATTTGGAGCACGTCGGCGACCTCGGCAACGAGAGCCGCCTGGGACGCCTCGTGGATGTCCGTCAGAATGGGAAGTCCGAAACGTTCTTTGATCTTTTTCAGGATACGCAGACCCTCCACAAGCCCCGGGCCTCGATAAGATTGTTCGGAGGAACGATTCGCTTTATCAAAAGAAGCTTTGAAGACATAGGGCACATTGGCGCGCGCTGCGATCCCGGCGATCCGCTCGGCCATCATCACCGCATGAATTTCGCTCTCGATGACGCACGGCCCCGCGATCAAAAACAGCGGCTGATTGCCGCCGATGCGGACGTTTCCAATCGAAATTTCCCTCGCCATTTGCACGCAGTATTCTCTTGAGCGTTTAACGCGGATCATAGCCTATGCGGGACCAGCAAGATTTGCAACGAGGAGTGGAACAGCCACTCCTGGCTGTCCTTGCGGGATTATGGAGATTCAAATTTGAAAAAGAGGCCAGCCAGGAGTGGGTGTCCTACGACTGGGCCGGCTTTGCTGACATGGAAATCGTAGCTTGGCTGCCCGCGCCCACATTGTGGCCTTGCTGCCGGTGCGTGTGCGCGGCGCCCATGAAGGCGTAAAAGAGGGGATGCGGCACAAGGGGCTTGGACTTGAATTCCGGATGAAACTGGCAGCCGAGGAACCATGGGTGTTCCGGGGCTTCGATGATCTCCACGTATTTGCCGTCGGGTGAACGGCCGGTGATCCGGAATCCCGCGTCGGTGAGCGTCTTTTCGTAATCGCAATTGAATTCGTAGCGGTGGCGGTGGCGTTCGCTTATGTCCGTGGTCCCGTAGGCGCGGAAAGCCGTGGAATCCTCTTCGATCTTGCAGGGCCACGCGCCGAGTCGCATGGTGCCGCCCATTTCATCAACGCCGAGGAGTTCGCGCAGTTTGTAAATTACGCGGTGTGGCGTTTGCGGATCGAACTCGGTGCTGTCCGCGCCGGACAGGCGCGAAACGTCGCGCGCGTATTCGATCGTCGCGCACTGCATTCCAAGGCAGATGCCGAAGAACGGAATCTTGTGCGTGCGCGCGTATTCAATCGCGTAAACCATTCCCTGTATTCCGCGCTTGCCGAATCCGCCGGGAACCAGAATTCCATCCGCGTGCTGCAAGCGTTGCGCCGCTGCTTCGCGCGAATCGAGTTCTTCGGCTTCCACCCACTCGATAATGGTGCGGTCCTTGTGCGCGAGCCCGCCATGGATGAGCGCTTCGCGCAGGCTCTTGTAAGCGTCTTCAAGCGCAACGTATTTGCCCACCACGGCGATGCGCACTTCGCCCTGCGGCTTGCGGATGCGGTCAAGCAGCTCGAACCACGCGCTCAGGTCGCGTTCCTGCGCCTGGAGATGCAGCAATTTGAGAATTTCGTTGTCGAGGCCTTCATCCGCGAGTGCCACCGGCACGGCGTAGATCGTGTCCATGTCCGGCATGGAAATCACGCGCGCTTCGGGCACGTTGCAGAAGAGCGCGATTTTCTTTTTCAGATCCTGCGGCACGGTGCGGTCACTGCGGCAAAGCAGAATGTCGGGCTGAATTCCGATGGAGAGCAGCTCTTTCACGGAATGCTGCGTCGGTTTCGTTTTCAACTCACCGGCTGTGGGAATGAAGGGGACGAGAGTCACATGCACGTGCACAAAATTTTCCGGGCCGAGTTCGAGGCGCATTTGCCGCACCGCTTCGAGAAATGGAAGCGATTCGATGTCTCCCACGGTGCCGCCGATTTCGATGATCACCACATCGGTATCGACAGCAATCTTCCGGAACGCTGCTTTGATTTCGTCGGTCACGTGCGGGATTACCTGCACCGTCTTGCCGAGGTAATCACCGCGCCGTTCCTTGGTGAGGATGGCTTCGTAGATTCTGCCGGTCGTCCAGTTATGATCGCGCGTTAGCTTGGCGTGAGTGAAACGTTCGTAGTGGCCCAGGTCCAGATCGGTTTCCGCGCCGTCGTCCGTGACAAACACTTCGCCGTGCTGATACGGGCTCATCGTGCCGGGGTCCACGTTCAGGTAGGGATCGCATTTTTGGAGAGTAACTCGGAGACCGCGGCTTTCAAGAAGGCAGCCAATCGACGCCGCTGCAACACCCTTGCCCAGGGAGGATACAACACCACCGGTTACAAAAATATACTTCGGCGCCATCCGCTCAGTCCCGTCTTAAATTTCTGCACAACGGAACTGGGTTTGTCCTCCAGAAGATGTTGGCGTACAACGCATTCTAAAGAGAAACCTCGGGTCTGTCAATGAATCGCGCAGTAGACAAAGACGAACGCGAACCTAAGCCGCAGGATTCGCGATTTCGGTGGGAATTCGAGGCCTGGTTACACCTTGCACGGAATTGACGTGGTTAGACTTTCGTACCGAGCAAAGCGCGGAGCGAGAGAAGGGTTGCGCGGGAGAGATTTCTTATCCCTCCAGCGCAATCTTCCGGTTGATGGTTGTGTGATTAGTCGCGATCGTGGCCGAAGAGATCGCTCATTACATGCACGTCGCGATCGCAGGCGTGGTTCAGGCAGGGAAGGTCGAATCCCGCCTCCATGGACTTGAGGAGCGAGTAGCTGTCATAGAAATTGCCGCTCTGCACTCCCTTGGGCCCGTCATCGTTCGTATCCACGGTGAGAACGACCGTGTTCTGATTCTGTGCAGGGTACAGGGTGTTGGGCGCCTGCGCGGTGGTGATGCCGCTGTAGTCGTTTTCATCCCATACGATTACGATCGCTACGCGGCCATCGTGCCACACCGGCGAGTGATGGATGGCCTTGACCAACCGTTCGACCGTCGTGTCCCCTTGCAGAATCAATCCAGCGTTGAGCCCGACCTGCGTTCCATTCGTGAGGCCATTGAAGGCCGGCTGTCCCGGATCGAATGCGCAGAACGCGTCGGCGTTGCCGCGCCCATGCTGATCGTCGCACTGGTTGGGCGCAATGAAAGCGAGAGACGGCACATTGCCCGTTGCCAGATCCTCATACAGGCCATGGGGCCCGTCGAAGCTGACGATGTTCTCCAGGCTCTCTCCGGGAATGGTCGCTTCCTGGACGCTCTTGAAGTATGCGAATGGGTTGTGCTTGACAGCATACAGCTGGACGATGTTGCTCAGAGTCAGTGGCGCCAGCAGCGGCGGTGCGAGCAGCGACGCCGGCGTCAGGTTGCTCGCCGTTCCGTTGCTGTAATTGACGCCATCGGCGCCGGTGATCGGAAGACTTTCCTGGTAGCTCTTCCAGCTCAAACCGTGATAAGCGAGTTGGTCGCCAATCGTCCGACCCACCGTCGGAGCCGCCGGAACGGACTTGATCCCATCGAGGTCGGCCAGGAAAAAGAAGGGTGGCGAAATTTCATTCCAGTTATCAACGGCGGGCGTCTCGGCGTCCGTGCCCGTCCCGGAGATCGGGCAGATGCTGTTGGTGTCGACCGGCACGGGCGTTGGAAGGGGCGGAGTGAGGCCTGCCGCGCCGTCATCGGCGTTCACGATGCCCGTCGCGATATTGGGGGTGCACGTCGCATTGTGCCAGTCGGGCGAATTGTCGCTGCGGACACCGAAGTTCGAGCCGCCGACGATTTCGAGATAATTCGTCAGGCTGGGGTGCCCAACGGCGAAGTAATTGGTGGCAAGATTGAGCTTCCCGTTGGCGATCAGGCTGTTCAGGTACGGCTCGTCCGGATTGTTGATCACCTGCTGGTAACCGTGGTTCTCCATCATAATGACGAAAACGTGGTCCAGATGGGGGATTCCTCTGGGAACATCGCCCTCGTGCGCAAACAAAGGAGCGGCGATCAGGGCTAATGAAAGCCCCAGGGCTCCGGCTTTCTTGATCATGTCTCTCACCTTTCTGAAATCGGGAAGATAGTGTTGTCGCCGCTCTGGGGACGCAGAGGGCTGGCGCGACCGGCGGTACTGTGGGGCGCGGTGATTGCCGCTCGGTTACAGAAATGCGAAAAAGTGATGAACGCGAACCCGCCGGATGTAATAAATGGGCTGGCTCCCTCCAGGTTACGTTTTGTTTTTCCACAATGAGGCATCCAAGGAGGCTTCGATGGATGGCTTACTTTTCGGAGACAAATTCCGGGGCGGCGGTCTGCCTTCTGGCACGGCGAATCGAGTCCTGGGAATCCCGGGAAGTGCAAATTTCTCTTGACTTTATTCGGGGCGAACGGTCTATTGTCACATTCCGCTTTTGCGCAGGCGACACTCTGATGCGGGATCGCATCTATGCCTCGCGGGAATGAGATTCAACCCAGTTTCCTTAACGGCGTGTAACAAGGTAAGCTGCTGGTGTGCGGATGCGGGGATTTTAGCGGGTGTGGAACTAAAAAATTCAGGGGCCGGACATTCATCGCCGAGTGCGTTCCAATTTCTGACTGCGTACAACAACGCTTCACCGGATCAGGTCTGGCGATATTCGTTTCATCGGAAGCGGCCGCGGCTTCCGCAGGAAAATCAGTATTGACATGGGCGGGGGGATTTCTAGTGTTTGAGCCAAAATTTAATTTGGTGCGCGGAAAAGTGCGTTGGGAGTCTGTTCTCTTCTTTTTGGGTGTGGCAGCGGTCTTGGCAGTGCTCAATTCATGCGGCTCGAGTTCTTCGACCGCGACCCCGACGATCTCGGTTTCGTGCACGCCAAGCGATGTCACCGTTCTAAGCACTTCTCAATGCACGGCTACCGTTGAGAACGAGAGCAGCACGCTTGTGAATTGGACGATCAGTCCGGCCGGCGCCGGGTCGATTACGGCCGGCGGCTTGTATACGGCTCCCTCGGCGGTGCCGACCAACAACGTCGTGACGGTTACCGCAACATCGCAAGTCGCATCCACGTTGACCGCAACTCAAAACCTCACCCTGGAGCAAGCCACGGCGATCGCGGCCGTCACCTGCCTGGATCCGAGTACAGACCTGGCCTCATCGACAGTTTCCTCCGGCAATCAATTGGCCTGCACGGCCACGGCTTCCACCGGCGCAACCGTTGCCGTCGACTGGAGTGTTGCAAACACGAACGATGCGACGAACACTCTGAATCTTGGAATTATTTCGCCCCAGGGCATCTATACGGCGCCGCTTGTCCCCCCTCCTGGACAGTCGATCACGATTACAGCTACGTCGCAGGCTCCCGGCACACCGCCCGTAAGCGTCAAAGCCACAGTTGTCTTTGGCAGCGCAGTACTGAGCGGGAATTATGTGTTCTCGACGAGCGGCCGATTGACGACCGATGCATTTTGGGCTCGCGTCGGCAGTTTCTCCGCGGGCGGTGGCGCTATCACAGGCGGCATCGAGGATACTAACCAAGGTGGATCGCCCAATACGGTCATCACCGGTCGCGCTCTGTCGGGATCGTATTCCGTCGGCCCGGACGGTCGCGGGACGATGCAATTCTGCGAAAGCGCCAGTTCGAATTCACAGCCGCCTACCAGTTGCCCGGCGGGCTCGGGTTCCGCGACGGCGTATTTCCGCATCGTGGTTGTTTCGCCGAATCGGGTGGAAATTGTGGAATATAGTTCTCCGACAACGACGTCCGCATTGCTGACCGCGGGCGGCGAGATGGTTTCGCAGGATCCCTCTGTATTTTCCGCCGGCGTTGCGAACCTCAGCGGGACCTATTCATTCAACTTTGCGGGGGTTTCGACCGCGGCGGCGGAAGAATCCGCCGTGGGACAATTCACCGCTGCCGGATTCGGTGTGAACGGGACCGCCAGTGTTTGCGCCGGTAGCACCCCACCGCCGACATGCAGGATCGACTTCAGCGGAAGCAGCGTCGCGAGTCTGGGCGCCTCCACCTACACAATCGGATCGAGCGGGCGCGGCACCATAACTCTCGATGGGTTTAACTTCAGTTTTTATCCGATTTCAGTCAGCCAGTCGAAATTCCTTGAGATCGATACCTCCACTACTGCCACGCCGGCTTCGATCCTCTCGGGGACCGCCTACCTCGAGCAATCAACCGTCACCTGCGGATGGGGACAAACCGCCTTGAGCGGCACAACCGTCCTTGAGACCACCGGTTCTTCGTCGGGAGTTGTGGTCCAGGACGTTGGCAGCTTCACGGCAGCTAGCGGAAGCGTAAGCGCCGGCTCGATCGATGAAAATAGCGGCGGGACCTATTCTTCAACAGTAGGAACGCTGACTGGAAATTACACGGTGGACTCTTGCGGAAGAGGCACGCTCTCTGTCGGCACGCACTCCTATGTTCTCTATGTCATCTCGGCGTCTAGCGCGGTGCTCCAGGAAATCACCTCCGGCACAGTCGCCTACGGGCTGCTTGAGCCATCACAGGGCGGACCGATCGCGGCGACTACACTGACGGGCAGCTATTCGCTGCGAATGGGCGGGACCGACGCAGGCCAGACGGCGGGCCACAGGCAAGATTTTCTTGGACAATTCACAAGCAGCGGAACGGGAACCATACCCGGCGGCACACTTGATTTCAATGATTTTGGCACAACGCAAGCAGGCGATGCGGTCACCAACGGGACTTATGCGGCGCCAAGCCCGGCGGGATCCATCCGCGCCACGATGGCTCTGCCGGTGGCGACAACACCGAATGCCACGACAAAAAATTTAGTGCTCTACATGGTCAGCCCGGCCCTGTTCTATGTTTTGGATACGGATCAATCGCCGGCCGGCACAGCGCTGGGTGTGATCAACAACCAGTTTTAGGTGAGCGCGCGGTCGGTATTTTGCAGACTGCGCGAATTCAGAGCGCGAATTGCAATCAAGACGGCTTGCTGCCGCAGCGCAGGCTAAGGATGACGGCACACGGCTGAAGCCCGAAAGATTCGATGCGAGGTTATGCATTTTTGAGGGTCAAGTTTGAAGCGGAACCGAATGTGGTTGGAATCTCAGAGAGCGAAGAGAGAGGCACGATGAAACCCCTCTTCGTGCTCGTCTTACTCGTTTCTCTTCTGGGACTGGCATCTTGCGGCGCGGCGCCTGCGAGCACGGCCGTGACCTGCACGACCAATACGTCGACCAGTTCCTCGACGACTTCCACATCCACTTGCACCGACCCGACGACGAACATCAGCGTCACAATTTCTCCTGCTTCGATTTCCGTAAACGTCGCGACAACTCAGCTGTTCCAAGATGCTATCTCCGGCGGGACCAATTCCGTTCCGATCTGGGAGGTAAACAATATTCAGGGCGGCAACGATACCATTGGCCGAATCGATTCCAATGGTCTCTACCATTCGCCGGTGAAGGTCCCCTCCCCCGCACAGGTCAATGTGACCGTCGTTTCGTTTGAAGATCAGAAAGTTTTCGCTACTTCCACCGTCACCATCACGCCCGCACCAACCGTGTCGATCACTTCCCCTTCTGCTCCCGTGACGGTTCCGGCAGGGCCGGCGAACACCGTGAATTTCACCGCGGCCGAAACCGGCGGAACTTCCGATACGATTCTTTGGTACGTGGGGCTCGTGGGCGACCAGGGCATACAGGGTGGGAACTCGACGGTGGGATTCATCAACGCGAACGGCGTCTATAGCCCACCGCTTACTCCGCCCATCGGACAGACCGTTACCGTAACGGCCGCGGCCGTGGATTCCCCAACATCCACCGCAACCCTGAACGTCACCATTTCCGGATATTCCGCTTCCTCCTTTCAGGGGCAATTTGCGTTTTCACTGGCGGGCAGCAACGCCTCGGGCCATTTTTTCAGGGCCGGCAACTTTTCTGCGGATGGCGGCGGGCTTCTAAGCAGTGTACTAGAGGATGTGAATACAACTTCGGGCGCGAGTTCCACGCCGATTATTACCACCGGCACATATTCCATGAACACGGATGGCACGGGAACGCTGCAGTTCAATGACGGGCTCAACCCGGCCAGCTTCGACTTCGTCCTCGTGAATGGCACCCAGTTGCAGTTCATTGGATTTGATACGACAGGGACCGCATCCGGGCAGGCGAATGCGCTGAATCCCTCGGCGTTTGCGAGCGCGCCGCTCGCGGCTTTGAATGGGACGTACGTCTTTGACTTTTCCGGCGTGGACGGATCGCATGGACTTTCGCAGATCGGAGAATTCAGCGCCGACGGCGCGGGAAACATTACGAAAGGTGCCGTCGACATGAACGATGGCGGAGCGCTGAGCCAGCTTCAAATTGCCGGAAGCAAATCCGGGTGCTCGCCGACTTCCTTGTCCACTTATACGGTGAGCTCGAACGGGCGCGGGACCATTACGCTCAAGACGCTCAACTCTTCGTGCCTTGCCGGCCCCACACTCACCTTGAATTTTTACGTTGTCTCCGTCGGCGGCGCGAAATTTGTTGGGACTAATACCGCGCAGCAGGTTGGCGGATATTCCGCCCAGCAGGCTCCGAATGCGACCTTTGGCGCAACCACTCTGAGCGGTAATTATGCCTTTCTGCTCGCTGGATCGGCGACCAGCGGGCCGATCGCTACCGCGGGAAGCTTTTTCGCAGACGGGAATGGAAATCTCACCAGCGGCGTGCTCGATGAAAATGTGAATGGAACGCCGGCTACAAATCTGGCATTCCAAGGCACAGGTACTTATACAGTTGCCGCGAATGGCCGGGGCACGGCCACGTTCGCGACGACTGGCCGAACCTATACCCTTGTGTTTTACATCGGCCCTGTAGGAACCAATACAACCGCGGTGTTTCAGGAAACCGATTCTTCAATCACAAGCGACGGAAATTTCACCGAGCAGCAGACGTCGCCCTTCGTGCTCTCTTCGATTCAAGGCAACTATTCGATCGCTACGACTGGCGACGCCGGAACGTCTCCGCAAGTGATCATCGGCCAGATCAACACCAATGGCGCGGGCACGGTTACTTCGGGAAGCCTGGACATCAACACGGCGGGCGTGGTCACGACGGGGCAATCCGTGACGGGGTCCTACTCGGCTCCCTCCACTGCCGGACGGGCGACGCTCGACCTTAATTCCGGCACGCCCAACTATGCCGGATACGTGGTCAGCTCCACTCAGGTCTACCTAGTGGGGATTGGATCGGGGCAGGTTGTGTCTGGGGCGCTTCTGCGGCAGTTCTAACCAGTGGAGCAGCGCCTTTAGACTGTGGTCTCTAGTCCAAGCAAAACGATCCGTGCATAGAGTTCCCTTCAAGTAATTCAAAGCCGCGCCAAAAAATCTCGCGCTCCACTCACGCGGATTGCGATTTACTGAGTAGCTTTTCCACTCGCGCTACATCTTCCGGCACATCGACGCTCACCGAATCATGCTGCGTTTCCGCCACGCGAATCTTGAAGCCGTTCTCCATCCAGCGAAGCTGTTCAAGCTGCTCGATGCGCTCGAGGTCCCCGAGCGGCAGTGTAGGAAAATCAAGCAGCGCCGAGCGGCGAAAAGCGTAAAGCCCGAGGTGCTTCATGTGCTGCACGTGCACCGGGGCCTCACGGTCGCGCACCCATGGGATGGGCGCGCGAGAAAAGT
>Ga0307478_10002445_pt1 | contig 14610 bp, 12 predicted proteins | sample atmos_gasesECM4C_2_FD_203713 | JGI IMG/M metagenome (GOLD analysis project Ga0307478, IMG submission 203713) | Hardwood forest soil microbial communities from Morgan-Monroe State Forest, Indiana, United States - atmos_gasesECM4C_05 | ecosystem: Environmental > Terrestrial > Soil > Temperate...
ATGACCGCCGTAGGTTTGGAGTTCGGCGGTCATAGACCGCCGCTACAGGAATGGCCTACCTCAACGACAACTATCTCAAGCTCCAGGCCGGCTATCTCTTTCCGGAGATAGCACGCCGGGTGCGCGAGTTTTGCGAAGCAAATCCGGAAGCGGCCAAGCGCGTGATCCGCTGCGGGATCGGCGACGTGACCGAGCCGTTGCCGCCCGCCGTCATCGCGGCGATGCATCGCGCGGTGGACGAGCTGAGCGTCCGCGAAACTTTTCGCGGCTACGGTCATGAGCAGGGCCTGGAATCGTTACGTGAAAAAATCGCGCAGCACGATTATCGCGACCGCGGCCTCGAGATCGCGCCTGACGAGATTTTCATCTCGGAAGGATCGAAGTCTGATTGCGGTTATATTCTCGATGTCCTCGGCGAGCGGAACCGGATCGCGATCAGCGATCCGGTTTATCCGGCTTATGTCGATACCAACGTCATGGCGGGCCACACTGGTCGCGCGGATGATTCGGGCCGTTACGCAGGCCTGACTTATCTGCCCTGCCGGCCGGACAATCAGTTCGTTCCCGAGCCGCCTAACGAGCAGGTCGATATCATCTATCTCTGCTTCCCGAATAATCCCACGGGTGCGGTGGCGACGCGCGCGCAATTGGCGGCCTGGGTTGAGTACGCGCGGAAAAACGGGGCCATCATTCTTTTCGATGCGGCCTACGAGGCCTATGTGTCTGATTCCGAAATTCCGCATTCGATTTTCGAGATCGAAGGCGCGCGGGAATGCGCGGTGGAATTTCGTAGCTTCTCGAAAAACGGCGGATTCACCGGGGTGCGCTGTGGGTTCACCGTGATGCCGAAGACGCTGCTGGCGAGTGCCGGTGACGGACGCAAACTGCCGCTGCATGCGCTCTGGCATCGACGCTGGAGCACGAAAGCCAACGGCGTCAGTTATCCGGTCCAACGCGGCGCGGAAGCGATTTACACCGCCGAAGGAAAGGAACAGGTGGGCCGTCTCATCGATCATTACATGGGGAACGCAAGGATCCTGCGTGAAGCGGCCGAGCGCGCCGGTCTGCGCGTTTACGGCGGCGTCAACGCCCCTTACATCTGGGTGGAGACGCCTGCTGGCCTAACGAGTTGGCAAATGTTCGACCGGATGTTGCAGCAACTCAACGTTGTCGTCACGCCTGGCGGCGGTTTCGGCGCCTGCGGCGAAGGGTTCTTCCGCATCTCCGCCTTCAACAGCCGGGAGAACGCGGAGGAAGTGGGACGTCGGCTCGGGACGCTGTAGGTGGATCGCGCGCTCCGCCGCGCGATGCCAAGAAGTCCCGGCTCCGCCGGCATTTTAAGCATCAAGCGACGGAGCGCTCGATCCACCTTGTCGCGGGAGCGCCCCGCGCGTAAATTCCGCGCTCGGCAAAAAACCGACCATGGCCGTTACCACCAAGAATCTCCCGCAGCTCTATCGCTTCTGTTTCCTGATGACGGGAGACGCCGCGAAAGCGCAGGCCGCATTTCAGGAGACAGTGCGCGAAGCGGCCACGCGTTCTGCGGGCGACGAGCCGCCGCCGGACCGGCTCTGGTTTTTTCGGGACGCGCGCCGGCGTTGCATCGCGCTGGGCGAGCAGGGCATCCAGGCCGAGCCCGGAATGCTGGAGGAAATCGAGATTTCTCCAACGGCCCCGATGCAAATCGGGCAGGTCGACTCGAGCCAGCTCGCGCTCTGGATTTCCGCCGCGCCCGAGCCGCAACGAAGCGCGCTCGCCCTTTTCTATCTCGATGAATTCAGCCTGGCGGAACTGCTTTCCCTGCTGGAGATGAAAGCGGGCGAATTCTCCGAGCACATTTGCAGCGGACGCCGCCAGTTTCAGGCGTGGCTCGATTCCACGATCGCCTACTACGGAGGGGAAACTCTCGATGCCGGACAAGTCTGAGCTCCTCATAGGTTGCGCGCCGATCACGGAAAAGCCGGGGATCGACCGCGCGATGCGCGTCGCGATTCAGCGCGCCCGGCAAGGCAAGAAAGCCGCCACCTTCGGCCACCAGCAGGCGTTCGATGCTGCGATCGCGAAACTCGTCCACGACATCCCGGTGGACGCGCAACTCGCCGAGTGGTTCGTGAACGAAAACCTGATTCCGGTCGTCAGAAGCGGCTGGAAAAAATTTGTGCTCAATCCCGTCGTGATCGCGATTGCCACCGCGCTCCTCGTGATTGGTGGCGTCGTCGCGTATCGCGTCCACGAACATTTGAACGATTTCCCAGGAGCCGACAAAGCGCGGCGCCTGTTAACGGTCGGCGCTTCGAACCGCTCGGTACTGCTGGATCCATTGCAAACGGATGCCGGGGCGTTGAGCGACTTGTTTTTTATGAAGCACCGGCTCGAGCATTACGACGTCCCGCAAGAGTTCGCGGAATTCAAGACGCTCGGCGCGCGCGTTTTCGACGATGACGAAGTCCGCCGCGTCGCTCAAATCTGGATAAAAGAAAAACGGATGCAGTTTTTCCTGTTCCCGGCCGAGCCGGACAAGGAAGGGAAGATCAGCGATTTTGCTGATTGGCGTTTTGTCGAGCTGGAAGGGTGGACGGGCGCCGTGACGCAACGCAACGGAGTCTGTTTCATGGCCGCTCTCCGCGGCGGCGAGAAGGATCTCAGGCCGTATCTGGAAAAGAAAAAGCAATGAGATCCGAGGCGAGGGGAGTGCCAGGGGGGAGAATTGAACTCCCGACCAACCCCGAAAGCTTTCGGGGCTGCTCTACTGCTGCAAATAATAAATTGCCAGGCTTGGGTTTTTCTTCTGCTTCAAGATTCGCTCCAATTTCCGCGCTTCGGTCAGCGTATTCACTCGCTTCTTGGCTATAATTTCGAGCTGGGCTCCGAGCCGTTTGGTAGTAGCGGTCTGGCCGCGCGAATGTTGGGCGAATCGCGCATCGAGGTCGACGGTAGAACCGATATAATGCCGACCGCTAGATCCGCGGAGAATATAGACCCAAGCCATGTGAAAGAGTGCCAGGGGGGAGAATTGAACTCCCGACCAAGGGCTTATGAGTCCCCTGCTCTACCGCTGAGCTACCCTGGCATCCGGGGCAAATTCAATACCGCCAGCCGCGCGCCTGTCAACGGGCCACGACGCCCGATGTTTTAGTCCTGTCATTCTGAGCGGAGTTTTGCAAAAGCAAAACGTAGTCGAAGAAACTCATTATTTTCGGGCCGCCGGCCGCGCAGAGAAATTCGAGATGCTTCGACTTTGCTCAGGATGACAAATAGGGAAGCGCGTTGAGAATAAGGCGTGAGCGAACTTTATCTCGACGATTTGCACGTCGGCGATCGATTTGGCTCGGGCACGATCGAGGTCACGGAGGAAAGCATCATCGCGTTCGCGCGCGAATTTGATCCGCAAGCATTTCACCTGGACAAGACATCGGCAGAGCAAAGCATCTTCAAAGGCCTGGCGGCGAGCGGCTGGCACACGGCGGCGATGAGCATGCGGTTATTTGTCACCGGCGAATTGAAACTTACGGGTGGTTCCGTCGGCCTTAGTGTCGATGAGCTGCGCTGGCCGCAGCCAGTCAGGCCGGGCGATATCTTGCGGCTCACGACGGAAATTCTGGAAGTGCGCGCTTCGCGATCGAAACCGGACCGCGGCATTATCCGCATTCGCAATGTCACCACGAATCAGCGCGGCGAGGTCGTGCAGATTTTCATGGCTTTCGTGATGGTCCGCCGCCGTTCGCCACTTCAGTAAACAAGGTAGGGACGCCGCGCTGCGGCGTCCGAGAATTGATAATGCGGACGGCGCAGCGCCGTCCCTGCCAAGATTAGCTCGCCTGTTCCGCCATCTTCTTGCAGTTCGCCAGGTCGAGCTTGCCGGAGGCCAGCACGGGGATCGCTTCAACCCGTCGAATCGTTCTCGGGATCCACAAGTTCGGCACGCCCGACGCCGCAAGCGCCGAACGCAGCGCGGCCAAATCGATATCGATGCTGCTGAGCAGGACGAGCACCTCGCCCTTCGCGGAATCCGGCACGCCCATAATGGTGACGACGCGTTCGCCCTGCTCGATGTTCAGCGCCGCCATGATCTTTTGTTCGATCGTTTCATGCGGCACCATCTCGCCGCCAATCTTTGAGAAACGCGACAGCCGCCCTTCGATGAAGAGAAAACCGTCTTCATCGAACCGCCCGATATCGCCCGTCATGAACCAGCCGTTTTTCAGGACAGCTGCGTTTTGGTCCGGCGCATCGAGGTAGCCTTCGAAAATGTTCGGGCCGCGGAGCCATAGCATTCCCGTTTCGTGGAGAGAGAGCTTCGCATCGGTTTCCGGGTCGCGAATTTCCGCGGCAATCCCGGCCAGCATTTTGCCCGTCGACCCGGGGCGGTTCGAGGGCTGGACGTTTTGACCGGGCTGCGTCGGTTGTAACTCCGGCAAGTTCACACTGACGACCGGCGACGTCTCGGTCAGCCCGTAGCCTTCGTAGACGTGCTTCCCGAATCGCGCCTCGACCGCTGTTGCCAATTCCATCGGCAGTTTTTCCGCTCCCGTGACGAGGAAGCGCAGACTGCGCAATTGCGCGGGCTCCGCCTTTCGCAAGTAAGCGCGCAGGAACGTCGGCGTGGCGAGCATCACCGTCACGCGATGTCGTTCCACCAGTTCGGCGATTTTTTTTGCTTCGAGAGGGCTGGGGTAGGTGAGGGCGCGCACACTTTCGATGACCGGATAGAACAGGGTGACGGTGCAACCGAAGCTGTGAAAAAAAGGAAGCGACGCGAGAAGCAGGTCGTCTTTTTTTGCATCGAGAGCGACCGCGAACTGCGAGACGTTGCTCAGAATGTTGCGATGGCTGAGCACGACCCCCTTGGGCTTGCCGGAACTGCCGCTGGTGAAAAGCAGGATCGCCTCGGCGTGGTCTCCCACGCGCGGCAATTTCAGAATGCGGGCGAGGAGCGCCCTCGGCAGTACGATCACGCCGATCCACCACATGAGGATATTCTTTTTCATCGGCGGCAGCGCTTCGTCCAGGTAGATCACGTTCTTGGTCCAGGGAAAATCCTCGAGGCGTTTCGCCATGAGCCGCGCGGTGATGATGGTCTGCAAACCGGCTTGCTCTTCCGCGGAGGCCACCGCTTCCCGGAGACTGGTGAAATTGAGATTCACCGGGATTTTTCCGGCGAAGATCACAGCGAGGTTCGCCACGAGACCACCTTTCCCTGGCGGCAGAACCACTCCGATCCGCTGCTCGGGATACGTCTTCCTCAGATGCCGCGCCAGGGCAATCGCTACACCCAGCAGTTTTCCGCGCGCCAATTTCGTGTCATCCATTCCATCGACGATGGCCGTCTGAAACGGATGACGTTTTAATCCCCGAAGGCAAGCGCGTCCGACATGTCCGCGAAAGGCCGGGCGCCGGCTGTAACAAAATTCGCCCATCTTCAGGAGCTTCTCGCGCAGGGTCGCGATGTCGGCTTCATCCGCGCTGAGCGGCTGGCCGAAAGCGACGGTTACGCGATAAGGAATCGAGCGCGGCCATTTCGTGAAGAAGCGGCCGCCCTGGAAAGAAAAGATCGAACCCCAGAGTTGATCGAGATAGACCGGCACGACCGGCGCCTCGGCCTGCCGCGCGATAATTTCGTAACCGCGCCTCAACCGCAGAAGCGATCCGGTTCGTGAAAGTTCACCCTCTGGAAAAAGGCAGACGATTTCGCCGGCCCGAATCCTCGCGATCGCATCGCGCATTGCATCTTTCGCTTTGCGCGTGGTGATGGGGATGCAGCCGATCGCATTGAAAAACGGATTGAGAATGCGGTTCCGATAAACTCCTTCATCGATGATGAATCGAATCGGGCACGGACAGGCGAGCGAGAGCACGATCGCATCGACCCAGGTAATGTGATTCGGCAGGAGGAGAAATCCGCCTTTCGGCAAACGTTCCAGGCCGAAGGTCGAGACACGATAAATCATTCGCGCCAGGCCCAGGCCGAAGAAGCGCACCACGCGTTCGAAGCCGGAAGAGGTCGCCATCGTTTATGATTTACAAGGAGCGGGTTGTTCCGTGCAATCGTCAATTCGATGACGGGGAGCGATTCACAGGCGAAGGCAGCGGCGCGCGTCGCTCTCGGACTCCTGCTTGGAATCAATCTTTTCAATTACATCGACCGTTTCGTTCTCGCGGCGGTCGAACCAAATATCCGAGCCGCTTTTTTCACGCCCGACGATGTCAACGCGATGGTAAAGACGGGCTCGCTCGCGCCCGCGTTCTTGTTCACCTACATGATTTCCGCGCCGGTCCTGGGATTTCTGGCCGACCGCTTCTCACGTTGGACCATCGTGGGCGTGTGCGTGATTCTCTGGAGCTTTGCCACCGCCGCGTCCGGTCTCGCCGCCACTTTCGTGGCCCTGTTCGTCACCCGCATCTTCGTTGGAATTGGCGAGGGCGGTTATGGACCCGCCGCGCCCACCATCCTCGCCGATTGGTTCCCGCTGAAAATGCGCGGCCGGATCATGGCCGTTTTTTGCGGCGCAATCCCGGTGGGGAGCGCGCTCGGTTACGTCCTCGGTGGCCTGATCAATCATCACTTCGGATGGCGCTGGGCGTTTTATCTGGTCGCGATTCCCGGCATTCTCCTGGGATTATTTTGTTTCTTCCAAACGGACCCGCGGGCGCGCAGCGGCGTTCGGGAGAAACGACAACGCGCGAAGATAGCCGATTACCTGTCGCTACTGCACAACCGCTCGTTTGTTTTTAATTGCCTCGCGCAAACGGCGATGACCTTCGCCCTGGGCGGGCTCGCGTTTTGGATGTCGGCCTATCTCATCTTTCGCAACCAATCGCCGGCCCTTGCCACACCGATTTTCGGCGGGATCACGGTGGTGGCAGGATTGCTTTCGACGCTCCTCGGCGGATTCGTGGCCGACCGGCTCCAGAAACGTTTCAGTGGCTCCTACTTTTTAGTTTCCGGCGTGGGAATGCTGCTGGCCTTCCCGCTTTGCATCGGGATGCTTTACACGCCGTTTCCTCTCGCGTGGGTTTTCCTTTTTGGATCGGTCTTCTTCGTCTTTCTGAACACCGGGCCATCCAACGCCGCATTAGCGAATGTCGTGGCGTCGCGCGTTCGCGCCACCGCCTTCGCGATGAACATTTTGATCATTCACTTCTTTGGGGACGCCTTCTCGCCGCCCTTGCTCGGCGCGGTCGCCGGTCACTCTAATATGAACGTCGCATTCCTCGTCATTTCAGCGGCCATGCTCGTCTCGGGAATCATCTGGCTTTTGGGAATGAAGTATCTTGCTGCCGACACGTCCGCCATCGACAATCAAACGGTGGCATGAACGAGAGAGGCGGGGGCGGGAATGGAGCCGGCGAGAGCCGAGCGACATAGACGAAGCCCGTAAGGGTGAACTCGCCGCGGCGAGCGAATCAATCGAACCGGCGCGTTGAACAAAGGCCCCGTTTTCCAAGTAAACCGTGCAGAGAAGGAGAGGCGGGGGCGGGAATCGAACCCGCGAATAGAGGTTTTGCAGACCCCGACCTTACCACTTGGCTACCCCGCCTTTTACGGCGAACCGGAGACTAGGAGCGGCGAATCTCCCTGTCAACGAAGCGGCGATTTCTTCTAATTGGGCGTTGGACGTTGGGCGTTGGACGTTGGACGTTTGCCCCTTTCAGCATGGCCTCTCGTTCATCCCAACTCTTCGCCGACGCTTTGCAACGCATCCCCGGCGGCGTCAATTCGCCCGTCCGCGCCTTTCGCGGTTTGGGTCGCGAGCCGTTCTTCGTCGAGCGCGCCAAAGGCTCGCGAATCTGGGACGTCGACGGCAACGAGTACATCGATTACGTCGGCACCTGGGGCCCCGCGATCCTGGGCCACGCCCCCCAAGTTGTCGTCGATGCTGTCCGTGCTGCCGCATCGCGCGGGGTCAGCTTCGGCATCCCCAATCCGCTCGAAGTGGAAATGGCTGAGCTGATTTGTCGCTGGGTCCCGTCGATCGAAAAAGTTCGGATGGTCAACAGCGGCACCGAGGCGACGATGTCCTGTCTCCGGCTCGCCCGCGGATTCACCGGGCGCGACAAGATCATTAAGTTCGAGGGCTGCTATCACGGACATGTCGACGCGTTGCTCGTCAACGCGGGCAGCGGTGCGCTCACTCATGGCCGGCCCGACAGCGCTGGAGTTCCGGCCGAGTTCGCTGCGCTGACGATCTCCGTTCCCTTCAACGACATCGAAGCCGTGCGCGCCGCGTTTCGTGAAAATCCGAAAACGATCGCCGCGATCATCCTCGAACCAATTCCGGCCAATGCCGGTCTTTATTTTCCGCGCGAGAATTTTCTCCAGGACTTGCGGGCTGAATGCGACCGCGACGGTGCGCTTCTGATTTTCGATGAAGTGATGACCGGCTTCCGAGTCGCTCGGGGCGGGGCGCAGGAGCTCTTCGGTGTTCGCCCGGACCTGACTGCGCTCGGCAAGGTTATCGGCGGAGGCCTGCCGGTCGGCGCGTTTTGCGGGCGCGCCGAAATCATGGATGAGCTTTCACCGCTCGGCCCCGTTTATCAGGCGGGGACACTTTCGGGCAATCCACTGGCGATGGCGGCGGGACTTGCGCAACTTCGTGAGCTGGAGCGGATCGATGGCTGGAAATTGCTGGAACGAACGGGCGCGCGTTTCGAGGAATTGATGCGCGGCGCGCTCCGCGATCTGAAACTGCCCTGGGTATTTCACCGCATTGGTTCCATGTTCTGCCTGTTCTTCACCAAAGATCCGGTAATCGATCTCGCCAGCGCCAAACGCAGCGAACTTGAGAAATTTTCCTGGTTTTTCAGCGCTTGCCTCGACCGCGGCGTTTATTTCGCACCGTCACAATTCGAGACTGGATTTCTCTCCACCGCGCATGACTCCGATGACATCGAGCGCACCGCCGCCGTCGTGCGCGAGGCTTTGGCTCTTCTGTAGCCGCTTCGCTGTGCAAGCGTGAGAGCGACTCCGAATGCAACTCCCACGCCGCCCACAGGGCGGCGGCTACAGAAGACATGCGGCGCAACAACAGATAAAACTTTGCTTCGCCGCGCGCGTTAGACTATCCAACGTCCGCTGTGACTTCGACTTTCTCGGGTCCGATTCGCGCCGCCGCGAAATTTTTCCTCGAAGGCGACCGCAAATTTTTCGTCAAGGGCGTTACCTACGGTCCATTCCGTCCGGACAGCGAAGGACATTACTTTGGCCCGCGTGCCCAGGCCGAACGCGACCTCGCCCAGATGCGCGAGATCGGGCTGAACGTCGTCCGCATTTATCACGCGCCGCCGCGCTGGTTTCTGGATGCGTGCGCGGCTGCGGGAATGCGGGTGTTGATCACGCTGCCGTGGGAAAAGCACGTCGAGTTCTTGCGCAGAAAGATGTCGCGCGACCAGATTTCGGGGATGGTGCGCGCCTCGGTGGCGGCGAACCGCGGGCATCCGGCGATCTTCGGTTATCTCGTCGGAAACGAAATCTCGAGCACGATGATTCGCTGGCTCGGCGTGCGCCGCGTCACCGAGTTCGTCGAACACCTGATTCGCGTCGGGCGCGAGACCGACCCGAACGTGCTCTTTTCCTACGCGAGCTATCCGCCGACGGAATTCCTCCTTCCGCAGAACAGCGATTTCTCCTGCTTCAACGTCTATCTGCACGATCAAGACGCGTTCGAACGCTATCTCCTGCGGCTGCAAAACCTGTCGGAAGATCGGCCGCTCATCCTGGGCGAATTCGGCATGGACACGATCCGCCACACGCAGGAGGAGCAGGCCGAAATGCTCGGCTGGCACATGGACAGCGTCGTGAAGTGTGGCCTCGCTGGGACCATCTTCTTTACCTGGACCGATGAATGGTTCACTGGTGGGCAGGAGATCAGCGACTGGGCGTTTGGGATCGTCACCCGCGAGCGCGAACCGAAGAAGTCGTTCTTTCTCCTGCGAGAAAAGCTCGGCCAGGACAACGCCGCGCTGCCACACCGGCCGCTCCCCAGTTATCCGTTCGTCTCGATCATCGTTTGTTCCTTTAACGGCGCGAAGACTCTCGCCGAATGTCTGGAGTCGTTAGGCCGAATCGATTATCCGAACTACGAAGTTATCCTGGTCGATGACGGCTCGACCGATAACACGCCCGAGATCGCCGCCCGTTTTCCAGCGGTCCGCTACGTCCACCAAACCAATCACGGCCTCAGCCACGCTCGCAACCACGGCGCCGCGATCGCGAAAGGGGAAATCTTCGCCTACACCGATTCCGACTGCATGGCCGATCCCGATTGGCTCTATTATTTGTTGAGCACACTCCTCGGCGGCAATTACGCCGGGGTGGGGGGCCCGAATGTTTCGCCGCCGGCGCAAAGTTGGGTGCAGGCGTGCGTGGCCGCGGCGCCGGGCGGGCCGAGCCATGTTCTGCTCACCGACACCGTGGCCGAACACATTCCCGGTTGTAACATGGCCTGGTATCGCTGGGCGTTCGAAAACATCGGCGGCTTCGATCCCGAGTATCACAAGGCCGGGGATGACGTCGATTTTTGCTGGCGCGTCCAGCAGGCCGGGCACGCCATCGCCTTCAGTCCCACCGCCGTCGTCTGGCATCATCGCCGCTTCACCTTGCGCGCGTTTCGCAAACAACAGGAAGGTTACGGCGAAGCCGAATCGCTCCTCCGCTTCAAGCATTTGATTTTTTTCGGCCCCACCGGCACCGCGAAATGGCGGGGCCAGATTTACGGCACCCCGCGTTTTAGCTGGTTCATTAATCGGCCGATCATTTACCACGGGATTTTCGGCGAAGGATTTTTCCAGTCGATCTATCCCACGCCCCAATCGGACATCGCCGGTTACCTGAGCAGCATCGAATGGTTCGCGCTCACGGTTTTCCTTTTCGGGCTCGGAATATTTCTGCCGGGCCTGCGGATCGTGCCGTATCTGATGTTTGGCGGAACGCTGTGCGTCGCCATCTCCTACATGCTGCGCGCACGCATCGAGCCGAAGTTCGACACCGTCGCGGCGCGATTGCTCGTGACGTTTCTCGCGTTCGCGCAGCCGCTCGTCCGCGGGTGGTCGCGTTACTTCACCTGGCTCCACTTCAAGCGCACGCCGCGCACGGTCATCAGCACGCACGAGCAGTTGCCGGCCGATGCGCAATTCGGTGGAAGCCTGCGCAATCGCAGCTATTGGAGCGAGGACGGGAAGGACCGCCATCACCTGCTCGGCTCGATGTTCGGATTGCTCAACGAAGAAGACTGGCGTTACTCCACCGATACCGGCTGGAATGAATGGGACATCCAGATTTACGGAAACTTCTGGTGGAGCATCACGTTGCAAACCGTGACCGAATATCACGGCGGCGCAAAATGCCTTACGCGCGCCGGGCTTCGCTCTCGATTTGTTCCGACCACGATTCTGATGAATCTCGTGATCGTGAGTCTGCTTGGGTATCACGCGCTGCAAACCGGCCATGTCCATTATTGGCTGATCGGGCTCTACGTCGGTTTCGTTGTTTTTCTCGCGGAGCGTGCGCGTCGCTTGAAATCACGCGTCGCCGAGATCGTCGACCTGGCCGCCTGGCGGGCCGGACTGCAACGGATCCGTCGCACGACAGCTCGCGCCGAAGTCGCCGCGCCCAAAGTCGAAACAGCGGCCAAGGCCGGGTAGGATTCTGCAGACATGGACGCGGCACGCCGGCCCCGGCTTATTCGTTTCTCGATCGCGTTGGTCGCCGAGATTCTTCTCTGCGCCTCGCTGAATTTTTTCGACGACTGGACGCTGGAAGAGATGCCGGTGAAGTTCGTCGCCTTCGCGATGCTCTGCGGCGTCGCATATCTTGTCGCCGTCAGCAGCTTTCCACCCCAGATCAGTCCCAGGATCCAAGGCGGAATTTTTTGGGCAGTCGTTATCGGACTGCGTTTGGTTGCGTTGCCCCTCGAGCCCGGTGACGATTTTTGGCGCTACCAATGGGAAGGAAAAATCCAGCACGCCGGTTTCAATCCCTACGTCAACGCGCCGGACGATCCGCGGCTCGAGCCGATCCGGGCGGAATTTCCCGCCTGGCCCAAAATCAATCACCGCGATTTCCGCGCGATCTACCCGCCCGGCATCGAGCTTCTTTTCGCGGGCCTGAGCGGCATCTCAGACAACCCACTGCTCTACAAACTCCTCTTCGCCGGCGCCGACATCGCGACCATCGCTGTCCTTCTTCGTCTCTTCTCTGTAGCGGCGGTCTATGACCGCCGGCCCGTGAGCGGCGCCTCGCCGAACGGCATCGCTGATTCGCAGTCAGCCGCGTCGCGCTACGCGAACGCCGCCTGGTACGCGTGGAATCCGCTCGTCGTTTACGGCTTCGCCGGCGGCGCGCATTTCGACAGCCTGATGATTCTGCCGATGGTCGCCGGGATCCTGTTCCTCACCCGATTCGAAACCGCGACCGACTCCCGCCGCAAATGGTGGCTGGCTCTCGCGGCCTCGGCCGCCTTTGGGATTGCGATCTCGATGAAACTCATTCCGGTTTTTCTTCTCCTGTGCTGCGTTTTCGCTCTCGGTTATCGCGCGATCACGCTGGTTGTCAGCGGTGCAATTCCGCTGCTGCTGAGCTTGCTCTACGGCTATCCGAAGGTTCCGATCTGGGATTCGCTCCGCAGCTTCACCTACGTCACGCGGGTGAACGACCTCTTTTGGTGGCTGATCGAAGAGACGATTTGGCCGAATCCGCACCAGAAGAATTATCACTACAACGTCATCCTGCTCATTGCCGTCGCCGTCGTCTCATTGCTTGCCTGGTGGAACTGGAAACGCGCGATGCTCTGGGTGCTCGGGACCGCACTCGTGCTGAGTCCCGTCCTCCATCCCTGGTATTGTCCATGGATCCTGCCGCTCGCGACCTGGCGACGCGCCTTCGCCTGGCACGTCCTCTCGATCACGCTTTTCGCTTATTTCCTTTTCTGGAACGAACGCCTCTTCGTCCTGCCCTGGCACGCCGAACCATGGCTGCGCGCCATCATCATCGTGCCGCCATTGATTGCCGCGATTTACATCGGCCTCACACAACGGACCCAAGGTAGTCTCGCGGGCCGGGATCCGAGTTCCGAGATACGGGATTGAATTCCATCAAGCCAGCGGTCCTCGGCCTAACGGCGTATCTTCCGGCAATGCTCCGGCGACAAGCAGCGCGGCCCCGGCGAAGAGCAAGGTATCGGCAACATAGTTGATTCCTTCATTTATCTGGGGCGGCTGCGAAGCCATGACCAATATCGGGACGTAAAGCAGCAACGTCAGTATCGCCATAAGCAGACCGATCGAAGCGGCGGCCAAACGGGTTTTCTTGTTGATTAGCATTGCTGCTCCCGCGATGAGCAAAATTGCGCCGGTGAGACAGCTCCAAAACGGACCTAGGGGAACCCAGGCGGGCGTTAACTTTTGCAATGGGACGCCAGGCGCAAACTCTGGATGAAGAAAATGTTGGATGGCAAAAAAGAGCGCAGCAATCGCTACGACGATGCGCCCAAATAGAATCATCCATTTCGATTGTCGCGGCGAGGAGCCTCGAGTATGGAGCCCGGCGAGAGCCCATGCGCCCCCGGCGAAAGACAGATCTCTTAGCGCGAGGGTCCACGCGAATCGGTTTTTGAGATGCGCGACCAGACTCGGCAAATAGATCATGCAGACAAAAAGGAAGAACATCACTCCGAGCAGGGTGGACGACAGGCGCACAAACTTCCTCACGGTAAGACTGGTAGCCGCCGCGAGCAGCGCGCATCCCACAAAATACGGCCAGAATGAGTGCAGCGGCATCCAGCGCGGAGCCATATTCTGGATATACTCCGGGCCGCCGTAGAAGTGCTCGGGCGCGAATACAGCGAGCGGAACGGCGAAGAATACACAGCCCAGGGCGATCAGCTTGTCCCAGCCGCGGGCCGCGCCGATCTCTTTTCGAAATAGAAAAACTCCGGCGACAAGATAGATGAGCCCGGCAAAACCCATCCAGAAATTTGTCGATGAAAGCATCAGAGCCTCTTTCGCGAAGATGAAAAGCAATCGGGTTTAACTAAAAACATGGAAGCCAATGAGGGCAAGGATTGGTTAGGGCGTTCGGTGTCTGCCTAGCCGATCCGGGAAAAAGTGTTTGTGCGTGTTATAGCTGTTCCGTCGGCCGCGGTCGTCTGTAGTTGGATAATGAGTTCGTTATCCAACACGCGCACATTTCTAACGTAAGTGTCTCCGACATTGGCAGGAGAAATTGATCCTTCAAGATGGGTCGCGAGAGTGCCTTCGATTTCATCTACGCGGTAGGTGCCAAAGTAAGCATCGTATCCGTTAAGACGGGCAGTATTATTTTCGGCCGGGACTAGCTGAAGCACATTTTCCTGCCGGGACCGATCCCGCTTCATGAACTGGGCTGCGAAATGAGTTGGGCCAAAGCAAAGTATACCAACCGGATCTTGACCGAGAAACGGATCGATCTGGACATGTCCGGTCGCATCCACGTCTTCTCGTGATTTGAGCTTCCAAATACCGAGAATCTCGGACGCGAGGTTGGCACTTAACGGCGGAAGAGAAACTTTCTTCATGAACGTGGGCCCTAACGAGAATAAGATCAGCGACGGCTACCGGGAGCGAGCATCGATTTCA
>Ga0307478_10002446_pt1 | contig 14604 bp, 8 predicted proteins | sample atmos_gasesECM4C_2_FD_203713 | JGI IMG/M metagenome (GOLD analysis project Ga0307478, IMG submission 203713) | Hardwood forest soil microbial communities from Morgan-Monroe State Forest, Indiana, United States - atmos_gasesECM4C_05 | ecosystem: Environmental > Terrestrial > Soil > Temperate...
CGTGTGGTATCGCGCATCGATGTTGGGATTGCTGGAAATGCTGCCAAATGTTGCCCCCCAAATGATTCCTGAGTTCCCGCTGACGCCGTGGACGCACAATGGCGAACTTGATGACGCTGTGATCCAAGTCGCGGCGACATTCCCGATGAAGAGGATAGGAGTGGGTGTGGTCCATGATGGACTGCCGTTTGATGTAGAGGAATTTGTGAAGCAGATCGGAGCACGGACATGAAATCAGCAATTCTGGCGGCAGTGTTCATCGCGTTTGCGCTCACCCAAGTTGAAGCGGGAGCACCATTGCTAACTCACCCACAGTCTGTGGATGCTGCCGAACCCTACATTCAGGTAACTTCGGTCGTGCTTGACCCATCCACCATCTGCAAGGGTGGATAGCCTGACACTTCAACTGTGATAGTCCAGATCATGCTCCGAGGGGAAGCACCGCCAAACGCAACTGCGAGGGTCGATCTTGGCACCTACTCCACCGATCCACCAGGGAATAATGTCAGCTACGAGCAACAAAGCCAGGCCGCACCGCTCAAGGAAAAGTTGACCGTTGTGAAGTTTAATCTATCCTCCACTTCCCAAACAGTGCCAGGAAAGATTGTTGTGGCGGCAATTATCCACAACACTACGAAGGGCGTGAACATCAAGGCCCCAGAGGAACCCAAGAATTGGCGCGCGGAGTTGACGATACTGGCTCACTGAAGCCAGCCGATTTGTGAAGCAGATGGGAGGACGAACATGAAATCAGCAATTTTGGCAGTGCTGTGCGTCGCTACTGTCGCAAACCCACTGCTCGCGCAGAAGCACCCGGCCAAACCACCGTTCACGCTTGTCTTAACGTCTAAAGAACCGAAGGTGAGCCCTTGGTGCGGACGTGTGGGTGAAAATTGTCTGGACCAATACCTCCAAGGTAGAGCTAAACGACAATCACTACCGGGACCCAAGCGGGCTAGACTTTAGCTACATACTGGACTTCCAGGACAGCGACGGCCACTCCGTCACGAAGGCCCCCGTATCCGCCACAGGCAGCGCGGAATTCGGAACTCTAAAGCCCGGCGATTCCGAGAACGATGACATTGACCTTAGTCGGCTCTATAAGTTAAGTCGCTCCGGAGACTATACGCTCCAGGTTTCGCGGCGAGTGCCGAAAGAACTGGGCAATGGCGAAATAAAATCCAACAAGATTACGATAACCCTGACGCAGTAGGGGAAGCCGCTAATGGCGCGGAAAAGATGGGAGGGGATTTGATTCTCCTCCATTCTGCTTTAAGCAGATGGGAGCACAAACATGAAATCAGCAATTGCGGCAGTGCTTTGCGCCGCGTTCGCTATCCGGACTTGCGGCCAAGCGCCGGTTCAGACGGTGCCGGTCGTGGTTACTTGGGATTATGAAGCGCAGCACAAAATGCTAACCCTACACCTGGTCAACAACACGGGAAAGGACATCACGGCCTACAACATTTCAATCGCGGAAAGATACGCGGATGGCAGCACAAACTACGCAGACGGCAGGCCAAACGATATTCACGATCACCAGCACATGCGGGATTTGCTGAACGTAATGATAAACGTCCAGTACGCGAAGTGGGACTGGAATGCTTTCGGAGGGAAATACGGCAACGGCACGTTCCCAGCAGGAGCGCGCCGCGACCAAGCGATCCAAGAGAGTAAAGACATATCCGACGTGGATGCCGTTGTAGACATGGTGGCTTACGCAGACGCTACCGCCGATGTGCAAAACGAGCAGGCGTTCCGGCAACTGTTGGCTGTTCGAAAGGGGCAATTGCGGGCGATGGAGAAAGCCGACGAAATCACTAAGCGAGTGCTCGCAGACCTGAAGGTCGATAGTCCTATCTCTGCGGTCTTGGCCGAATTGATAACTTTTCGCCGGCACTTATCCAACCGCCCCACTGGCCAACACCCGAAAACTGTCACCCCGAACCCGTCGAGTGCGGGTTGCGCTTGGAGCCTTCTTTGAAAACCGTGAGGAATCCCTCATTTCCATTTCCAGCGGACGGAACTTGTGGCCTCTGCCCGATTGTGCCTCTCGAAAACCTCGAAATGTTTGAGCGCATAGGAGTTAGTTTTCCTACATAATTCTAGCCGATGCTCATTTTTCTCACGACACTCCTCGCATCTTTGGCCTCGATCTTCCGGTCGCGTGCTTCCCTCGGGCTCGAGAACCTGGCTTTGCGCCATCAAATCGGCGTGCTCCACAGGGCTGCTGGAAAGCGCCCAAAATTGACCGCGGGCGACCGCCTGCTCTGGATCTGTCTGTCGCGTCAGGATAGAGCCCCTTCTAACTCCGAGAAGAAAGCTCGCGCAGTGGCTGGCCGCTGTCCTTCATCCGATGCGAAGCCTCGCTCAAAGAATTGCTGCCACTTCTCGGGCGCTTCGGGCAGATAGTGATTGATTGGGGTAAAGCTCCCACTGAGCGCAGCAGCAACGGCTAATTGATAATGAATTTCACAGGCATCACGACGGACCGCGCTTCGGGATTGTAATAGTCATACAGGAGCGATGGCGTGGTGTTGGCGTTCATCCTGAATCTCGGCCGGAAGGAAAAAGTGAACTCCGTTCCTCCGGCCTTTGGCCACACATAGAACACGATGCGATCAGGAAGGACGTCGTAGCGCCCACTCCCATAACCTTCGCTTTCTAACGCCGCATCCAGCGAGGCGCGGTCGACATCCACGCCTGGAGGCAAACCAATTTCGGCGAGCATCATGCCGTAGCCCATAAATCCAATCCTTTCCGCCTTGACAGTACATCGCACCGCTTCGCCCACCTTTGCTTTGGTGTTGTCAAAACGAACGTCGAGCCGCAGCGCCCGCGTTTCGCCAAGTTTCACATTGCTGTCTCTTGTCCCGGCGGAAGAATCCCAAGGCACATACTCGGAGGAGACAACCTGGGTCATCAGAGGCGAAGTATCCTGCGGTCTCCGGATTTCAACTCTGTTTCGACCATTTTGTATCGTCCCCGGCATTTCCACCAGAACGGGACCTGTCACTTCCGAGGGCGCCGGGATGCGCACGGAACTTATCTGCTGCCCGTTCAACCACACAGTCGCTGTCGATGACCCACCTGGAATTTCTCCCTTGGGCATCGCGGAAATAATTGCGTCAATCACATTCACCGTAGCTGCAGTGGATGACCAAGAGCCGTAACGATCTTTGCCTTGTAAGAGAAACAGCAAACCACGGTGCGCCTGCTTTGAGGTCTGCCCGTCCACATCAGCCGAGGCGGGCAACATCGAGAGCGCCTCCACGGCCAAAGCGGTTGTTTCTAACCGGCCTGCTCGCCCCCATCCGTAGAAAGGAGTGGGATTCAACTCCACATTCCAATAGGTAGCCGAGCCTTCTTCGTGTGCAATGCTCAAGAGTTGCTGACGAGCCTTCTCCTGAAAGTCGCTGCGGCCAGTGGCAGTCGCGGCCAGGGCATAATTTGCCACGAGATAGGATTCTTTCCATTCGTCCAAGCGGTCTTCCAAGAAGTGCAACGCTTTTTCGACGCTTGCAACCGTTGCCTTGCTTCCAGCTGACCCGTCGGAGAGATTACTGGTCGTCGCGAGCACTCTGGCGAGATAAGCCGTAAGCGTCGCGTCCGGCTTTGGTTTGTTGTCCCGCCACGAAATGGACTGCCAGCTCCCGTCAGGTTGCTGCAATTTGATGATGAAATCGCGGGCGCCTTCAATCAATTTCTGGTCCACTTCGATGTAGGCCTTCGAATCAATAAGGGTACGCAGGACGTGCCCGGTGACTGCCAAATCGGAGCCGCCTGTTCCCCAGTAGCTGAATCCACCGTCAGATTCGCGATAGGAGAGCAGTCTTTCGTAGCCTTCGCGAACGTATTCTCGTGCATGGCGCGCCACCAAGGCGTTGGGATTTCCGGGTTTCGCAGGATCATCTTGCCCGGCTTTCTGCAGGATGTTCAGCGCGCGGAGACTTGCGAGCGTAGTCGAAGCAACTTGCTCCGCGCATCCGGCCGGCCGGCTCACGATTGCCTGCACGCTTTCGATTATGTGGGCCATGAGATTTGGATATAGCTTTAGCAGCGCCTCGCTCGAGCCGCGGATGGCGTGTTCGGATATGTCAAAATCCACTACCGATTGGTCGCCTGCGATCAGATCGACAATCGATTTTGAGATTTCTTCCCCATCAGGATGAACCGCGAGCACGCGCTCGATGGCATCGCCCATTTCTTTATTGGAAGCCACGACGCGCTGCTTGCCGGCTTTGGTCGAGCCCTCCGCCCGGAGCGCGAAAATGGCATCGGCACTGCCTCCGGCTGGAATAGTGATCTTCTGCGCCTGCGGCGACAAAAGGGAAAACCAGGTTTCTGGTTTCATTTCGACGTTTACGGACTGCGGTTGTTTCAGGTAATTGCGCAGCAGGACGGGCAGCGAAATCACGTCACCCTGCGTTAAGGCCTTCGGGGGATCGTGTTCCACAAAAAATGGCTGAAACGCTGAAATATCTTTTCGCGCCGTGCCGACGTGTCCATCCAGGGTTGAAGCGATAACAGACATCGTCCAAGTCGTAATGTTGTCGGCCAGCTTGAATTGAAGCTGAGCGTGGCCCTGGGCATCGGTCAGCGTTTCCGGACTCCAGAGCAAAGTTTCGGGAAAATATTGGCGGACACGCGGGGTGAACAGCGGGGATTCCAGGCCTGCCTTATTTTTGGCCACTGTCGCAGCCGGCTTCTGCGCGGTGACTTCGACGGTCTCGCAAGTCTGGCAGGCGACGCTGGCCATACTGGTCTGTATGAGAGCGGGGCTGGCCACGACTTGCACGACCTGGCGGCTGTCGGCAATGGTTAACGTCACATCCAGGCTGGTTACTTCGGTAGCGCGCACCGGCACTCGCGCCACGACGGCCTCCGAGAAACCCGCCTGAGTGAAATGCACTTCAAACATTCCCGCTAGCATGTTCCGTAAGACGTAGATTCCGTCACGGCCCGAAGTCGTTTCGTACGATGGCTTGCCCTCGGGCCCCAGAGCCTGGACTTTGACGCCGCCAATCGCGGCGCCTGTAAGATCGGTGACTTGCCCCTTGATTCCGCCCGTTCCGCTAGTGAGTGAAGTCCGGTCCGTCGCCGGCGCAGGCATAAGTTCGTGGCTGCTCTGTTCGGCCAGAACGCCGGTGAAATCGGCCACAGAGAAAGGCGTCCACTCTTCTCTAATCGGGCCGCGACTCATCACGTGGACGTAGGACACGTGCTGGGTGACCGGCGCGGCCTGCGTGACTCGTCGCGGCCGGTCGGGATAGACGGAATACGTTTTGATACGGACACTGTTCGCGTAAAAGGCGCCTTCATTGAATGTGAAGTAGTACGGACGACCCCAGGGGTCCTTCAAATCTTCGGGTGATAGTTTGGCCGCTTCCAATACAGGCAGGAGTTGCTCCGTCGTGGTCGGGAAAACACCTGTCTTCAGAAACTGCTGAGCCAGCGCGGCATCGATGGCCGCGCTCTCTCGCTGAAAATACTGGATCCGGGAATGACAAACCGATACGTCGTCTACTGAGGGCTTCTCTTGGGTCGAAAAAAGGCGATCAGGCCCCGCACTGGTCACTTGAATAGCAAAGAAATTCCCTTCAATGTTAAAGTAAAATCGGTAGGCGGTTCCCCATGGATCGCGCAAAGCATCCAGATCCACTTTCTCTTTCAAAAGCTCCTTTTGGAGGGTTTCGTAGTCGCGGATGTACTTCCCTGTCCGGGTAAAATAGTTCTGCGTGACCCGGTCGATCGTGTGCGCGATTTTACCAAAGTAGGGTCTCCAGACGGTGGCGACCGGAAAATCATCCTGCGTGCCCGGCTTGCGATCGGCCCCGGCGCTGCGAATCTCCAGAACGTCAAACTGCCCTTGGACGGAAAAAACGGCTTCGTAAGGCGTGCCCCAAGGGTCACGCAGCGCGTCGAACTCGACCCCCTTCCCACGAAGCGCGGCTTTTAGCTCCTCGATATCGTGCGGATACTCTTCGGAGCTGCGATAGACGTCATCCAAAAGACCGACAAGATAATTCGGGCGCTGGACGACCGACACAACGAAGTCGTCAGCGGTATTCCTTAACTTGTCCGGTCCAGCGCTCTTCAGCTCGAGAACATCTTGATTTCGCACCGCCGAAAAGGCCGCCTCGTACGGCATGTCCCAAGGGTCGCGCAGCGCGTCAAACTCGATGCCATCCGCTTTCAGCGTGCTTTTCAATTCAGCGAGACTGTACGGATATTTGCCCGTTTTCTTGTAGGAAGACTCAAGAGCTGCTTTCGCATCCTTCAGGCTTTTTTCCATGATCTTCGAAAAATAGGTCGACGGATTGGGGAAATAATTCTCGCCCCCCGCTATTTCAATTTTGTCTTCGCGGCCGTAAGAGTTGCTATAGGAGTTCTGGCTTTCCGTTAACAAAATTTCCGCCAGAAGATCCAACCCATCCGGATAAGGACGGAGGCTGTCCCAGTTCAGGAGGTCATTTGCAGAGATACCCGCGATGGTGCGCGGGTCGACGTGATACCACCTCTGGTAATCGAGAAAACCGAATCCGCGGCCGCCGAAATCCTCGTCGGTGCGCACGCGCTCCGAGACGGCCTTGTCAAAGACCACGGTTCCCAGGGCGCCCTGGACGGCGCTCCCCTGTGCCGTGGTCAAGTTGAAATCGGCGACGGCCTGCTCGCCGGGCTTATAACTGCTGTGCGTCATGCGAAGCGCCAAACCCAGCTCTTGTTTGGCGGGATACAGAACCTTCACAAAGCCTTGCGGATGGTCACTCGAGAGGGTGCTCATGGTATAGGCGAGAATTCGCAATTCTCCGTGGAATCGCGGATCGTATGGAAAGTCCGCTTTTCCGCAGCCGCCTGCCAAGCTAACCACTTTCGATTGCAGCGCTTCCGATTCTCCCGCTACTTCGATGACGATTCTGTCGTCGTCCAGATTGGATTCGACCCGCAGATGAATGTCATCCCCTTGGCGGTACAACGCCTTCTCCGCGCGTAGGCGCAGATATTTCGTGGAGTAATCGAAATTTATGTAGTCTGACTCGGTCCCGGACTCACCCTTGTTGTCGCGCGCCCTGAGTCGCAGGTATGCCGATTCTCCCTTGATGCCGGGAACTGGCAGGCGGCATTCCCCCGGAATGGCGAGGTCTCCCACCTTTACAAGGCCATAGCCGTTTGTCTTAACCACTCTCAAGGACACGCCTTCCAAAGGATGATTCTCATCTTCGTTAAAACCGACGTCCTCCCGTGGTTTCAGGGCCTCAATCGCTACGTCGACAGAGGCGGGCGTTCCATCCGCATAGGAAGCAGTGATGTAGATTTCTGCGAGTGGACCACCCATAGGAGAAAAGACCTGACTCATGTACATGTGAATGGGCTGATGTGTAATGCGCACATCAAAGCGCCGCTGCTCGGTGCGCTGCGTCGAGGCATCCGTTACGTAGGCGGCGAATTTCAAGTCCTGATATTTCTCGTAGCTATCAGTGGCGAAATCCTTGAAATCGTCCTGCAACGAGACTTCCGCGTTGAATGTGCCGTCGTTATTGAGTTCTCCGGCAGCCAAATCCTGCTCTTCTGTTTCATATTTTTGCGAACTGTAGTTCCACTCCCGGCTGCTTACACGGGCGATGCGAACGTGGCCTTGCTTTACTGGTTCGCCAAACAAGTAGCGGGCAGCTACCTTTACTTTCGTATTTCTGCCGCTCGTGTAATAAGCGGCATCCGGCGCTGCCTCAACGCTGAAATCGGGAAGGTCGTAGCGGCTGATCTTTACCTTCTGTTCCGCCTCAGCATTCGAGTACCAATCTCCGGTTCCCAGGGACGCGGAGATGGTGAACTCTCCCAGACGAAGATTGCTTGGAATTTGCCAGTCCGCGCTGGCAATCCCAAACTTGGAGGTTTTGACCTTCGCCCTGAACGCATTGAGATTCTCCGGATCGGTGATGGCGAGCTCGACATCGCCATCGGAAAGCGCATGGTTATCCGGTCCAAAGGCTTGCAAGCGCATGTGCACCGTTTGTCCGGGCTGGTAAATGGGCTTGTCCGTCATCAGGGAGAATCGTGGTTCGTCAGGGTATTTGAAGTCGATCGTTTCCTGTTCGAGCAAAACACCCCGGCGAACCGAGACTGTGATTTCGCCTTCGTCGTACTTGTGTCCCGGTGGCAAATCGAACGAAAAGACCGCGTAACCTTCCGCGTCGGATTTTGTCTTGCGAAGGACAGGCTTGGGTTCTTCGTCAGCGGAATCTGACAGACGAAGTTTCAGGCTGGCCGCCACTTCGATACCGGCGTAGGGATGAGCGGTGTAAGGATTCTCAATCCTCACCCTCACCGGGTACTTCGTGCCCGGACGAACCTGCCCGAGGGAGGAGGTACGAATCTGGTAGGGATTGGTCATGATTCTGCCAAGTTGAACGATGCCCTGGAACGGGGTGAACGCGGAGCCGCCGGCCGGTGTGACGGTGTACTTCAGGCGGTAGGTGGCAAGCTCCGAAGGACTCTTTGTCGGAAGGCCTGACTCGCCAACGACGAGGTTATTCAAGAAATTTCCGGGATCGATGGAAATCTCCGAATTGCCGGTGGACAGTACTTTGTCCTCGCTGTCCAGGAGCTCAAGCTTGACGTTTCCTTTGAAGGGCTTGCCGGAGGAATTGGAAAGAGGGAGAACAAGTTGCACCCGGGGTTCAAAATCGAATCTCATTTTCGATTGGACCACGCTGATCGACGAAGGATTGTCTTGTGCTTTTGTTGACGGCAGAAAGAGTAACGAGACAATGAAAAGACACCACTGCAGCCGGCTGAGAGTAGGTTTCATCTGTCCCTCGGATACTGTCTACATTGTCCCACCATGGCTGTGTCGTCTGATTTTGTCGTGGAGCCGTCGTTTTCAATCAGTTCACGAGGCGTTTTCAATCAGGAGAGATTCCTAATGGCGAATCCGCAATCACTGGCCCCTGCCTCCGAGACTCGTCCAAGAATCCGTCTCTGGCCACTCCCTCCGCTACGACCTAAGCGCGCCGCCTCCGGCGTCGCAGGTGTTCGCTACGGGAGTGGCCAGCGCAAGACAAACCATGTTCTAATGTCGGAAACGCCGACGGGGAAACCTCGGCCCGAAGCTATTCTACTTAACATATAAGTAGGACATGAAAATGTCTCCTTTTTCTGCCCCATGTTTTCTGGGGCACACAAAAGCGAGTGGCTTCTGCTTCCAAAGCGAGCGGCTGCTTTGCTTTATGGGAGGGCCCATCGGGTTATGTGACTTGAACCATCGCTTGGCCGCTTTTGAATCATCAGTTGGCCGGGAATGTGGATTGGTAGCGGCCGTTGGACAAAGAGCCGCGGCTCACTGATCCTAGCGACCGGGTGTTTCTGATTTCGGGCTCAATCCAAACTATTACATCTTCGGGCCATACGCTCTGTTGCCCACTGGACAAACTGCCGGATTTCAAGACGTAGACGAGCTTCTTATTCTGAAGAGTTAGCGGGGCTAACTGGCGAGGCAGCGTGAAGACCACGTGCACGTAATGCGTCGGAAGAAGCTAAGCGCTTGGAAATACCGAAATACCGGGCTTCCCTCCCAGAAGGTGGAGGTGGTGGATGCGCCAACATAGCAAACGCGAGGTGAGCTGACGGCTGGGGAGAAGCTCTATAGGATTGGTTGGGCGAGTTGGGCAATTCACGGCCTCTTCAAAAAGCTAACTGATTGTGGCGACGCGTCTTAGCTTTAGTGATTCCCCGTTCGCAATGAGGAGGTCGCCGGTTCGATCCCGGTCTCGTCAACCAAACTACTTCGCTTTGCGAAAGCCGGATGCTCCATCCGGCTTTCGGCGTTACGAGACTGGAGGAGTTGGTCCTCATTCTAGCGAATTCAGCAAAGCGTGGGATTCGCCCGATTGCAAACAAAACAAATGCGCATTGGACCTCAAGAACTTGACGACCAATAAAAATATTCCTGAAACCCTTCGAAGCACCGCGGTCAATTGAGCGGCGAACGCGAACGGAGCTCAAGAAGTAGTCCTAGTGGGTGTGGCCGCCGCGGGCGCGAGCTTCAGAAGATCAGCGAATCGGCCCGCAACGCAAAGCCACCAAACTCACAAGCATCGGCAACTCCAAATTGCCCCGGTGCATCTGGCACTCTAGCAAGCAGCGCATCCATTGCCAGACGAGGGGGGCGGTATGGCGTTCACGTCGAGCATCCGGTTTTCTCTACGCATTCTCAGGAAGCATTGGAAACTCACTTCGATTGGCGTCTTTTCCCTTGCAATCGCCATCGCCGCGGGCGCAGCGGGCATCAGCGTCTTCAATGCGCTGCTGCTCAGGCCGCCGGCGGTTCCGGCGCCAGAACAGCTTGTGACCGTGTACGAGTCCACTCCGAAGAATGAGTTCAACAACATTTCTTACGAAGACTACAAATATTATCGCGACAATAATCACGTATTCTCGGATGTCCTGGCATTCCCTTACTCCATTTCTGTGACGCCAGTTTCCGTCGAGCACAAAACGAAGCCCGCACTCATAAATGCCGTGTCCGACAATTATTTTTCGGTGCTCGGCGTGCGGCCCATTCTTGGTCGCACGTTCACCCGCGGAGATGATGACAAGAGATCTCCTTTGGCAGTCCTGAGTTATCCCTACTGGAAATGGCTTGGAGCGGATCCGGGCATTTTGGGCAAGAGAATAGACCTGGGCCGTGTAGAACTGACGGTTGTAGGCGTAATGCCAAGGAATTTTGCCGGAACAATATTCAGCGACTTCCCTGACCTTTGGTATCCCCTCTCCGTGGATACTTCTGGCAACCAGCCCACGCAGGACTGGCGCACGGACGGCAACAGTCACGTCCTGGGCCTGATCGGACGGCTGAAGCTTGGTGTCACGCGGCGACAAGCACAAGCAGACCTCCAAACTTTATCCACGCAGATCGCAACGGCCTATCCACAGACCAATAAAGATCGCGTGGCGAAAGTGGTGGGCACCAAGATGATTCCCCCAGATGCTGTCGGCCCGGGGACAACCCTTGCGCTCATTCTGCTGGCGATTGTTGCTTTAGTCTTATTTGCAGCCTGCTCGAACGTTGCCAATCTGCTTCTCGCGCTGACCAGCGCGCGGCGCCACGAGATTCTTGTGCGGGCGGCCATGGGGGCAACGCGCTCGCGGCTAATCAAAGAGGTTTTGTTGGACAGTACTCTGATCGCCGCCGGTGGAGGAGTCATCGGCGTGTTCCTGGCATCGCTCGGATTGCGCCAGTTAATGCAATTCAAGCCGTATATACCGGGCATCGGTGTACTCCCTTTGACGATTGATTTCCGGCCTGACATGACCGTCATTCTCGTGAGCACGGCACTCATTCTTGCGGCGGGTTTTGGAACGGGACTCGTGCCCGGACTTTATGCTTCAACGCCGAATCTTGCTGCTGCGCTCAGCGGCGAAATCGCAGTGGGCGGTACGCGCAAAGGACGCATTCGAAGCGCGCTGGTAGCGATCCAGGTTGCAGTCTGCACGCTGGTGCTGATTGGAGTTGGCCTTTGTTTTCAGAGTTTGCACAATCTCAAGCAAGTTAACCTCGGCTTTACTGCTCGAAACCTCGCCATTGTGTTTGCAGACCTGCCAGAGGCCGATTACTCAGAGGAGCGCGGCCGAAATGCTTATGCGAGGATGCGTCAGGACGCGTCGCAAATCTATGGCGTGGAAGCGGTCAGCTTAGCCGGCGATATACCGGTGAACGGCAACGAAGGCAGCACGAATCAGGTGCACATTGATGGCTCTCCGGTGGCGGATTCGCAGGGTACCAGCATTTCTTACACCGCTGTTGATGACAATTATTTCTCGACTCTCGGCGTTCCAATACTCGCAGGACGAGTGTTCACGGCAACCGACGCGCCGAAGGCACCCGAAGTCGCCGTCATAAATCATTTCATGGCCGAGAAATATTGGTTTGGGCAAAACCCACTTGGCAAAACGGTGCGAATCGAGAGTGGCAACCGGCTTGTGACCATAGTCGGCGTGGCCGCGGATGGCAAGTACGTGGACATTGACGAAGCTCCACGGCCATTCATGTACTTTGACTTGAATCAACACTATCAGCCTACGGCTGGCTTGATCGTGCGGACAGCGGGCAATCCGCAGCAATGGCTAAAGCCCCTCGTTGACGTTCTAGGGAAGCTCGATCCCAAGCTTGTTGTCCAGAGCCTCACACTGGACGATTGGATGAATTTCAATCTTTACATTCCGCGTATCACCGTGATTTGCATCAGCACGTTCGGCGCTTTGGCATTTGTGCTTGCGGCGGTTGGGCTATACGGAGCGGTCTTCTATTCGGTCACCGAACGAAAGAAGGAATTTGGCATTCGCGTTGCGCTTGGAGCCGCACCTCGCGATCTTTGGAAAATGATTTTGCGGCAGACGACTTTTGTAACAGCTATAGGGGTCTGCCTGGGAATTATCGGCGGAATTGGCGCCAGCACACTCGTCCGTTCCCAACTGTATGGGATTCGCCCGGTGGAATGGCTCGTTTTTGTCGCGGTCGCCCTGACGATGGGAGCGATGACGGTGCTGACGGCCTATTCCGCGGCACGTCCCTGGATGAAAGCCGACCCGATGGAATCCGTTCGTCACGCGTAAACGACCGCGAGCCCGCAAGCGGATGGTTACGCGGGGTTCGAGCAGATCGACAAAGCGGGACTACCCATCTCCGACCGATGGGTATATCGACCGTTTCGCTGAAAATGTCCGCTGAATGTTGGGCGCAACTTGGGCGCAAAAATCCCCCTGTGCGCTATGAAACTTAGGGTCGGCGTCGAGTAAGGCCAACGGATTCAACGGGACTCATGGTAGGCGCGGTGGGGATCGAAAATTGAATCCACTTTCACAAGTCCTGAGTTGTCAAAGGCGTAGCGCCGCTGCCCTTCTTCCAATTGGCGTCAAATGGTGTCAAATATCGATGGTGGGTTACTTTACGATTCGGGCGACTTATCCGGCAAAGAGCACGACACTTTACTTCATTTTTTGCTCGTCAATTATTGCTTCAGCGATCCGCAAAAATGCTTCGCAACGATCCTCTGGATCATCTAACTTGCCGCTCCACACTATCATCTCTTGAGTTCGCCCCGACTGCACCGAGCGAGAGGCGATAAAACCCAAGCCCCGTCCTCGGTAAAAGTGATCCGAAATCCTCATCACAGTCGTACGAGCTCGTTCAAACTGTCCAAGATAGGCTAACGTATCTGCTGTGATTGCCCATCCGTCTTCTTGGTCAGATCCAAGTCCGGCTTTTTCATTCTCCTGTAGAGCTAAATTTAGGGTTTGCTCCGCTCCCTTCCGATCCCCTGAACGAATTTGGGACCAGGCGATATCGTTCAATGAAAACACCTTAAACTGATCTATATCCTCGGCGGCCTGAAGAGCAAACTGGAAAGTTGCCGCTGCACCCCGTGTGTCGCCCGAGGACGCCTGCCGTTCCGCAATCTCGCAAAAGGACCGAGAGCGGGAAGTCGGATCAACAATGGTCTTTGCATTCTTAAGCGCCTGCACGGGGGGCATGTTTCGCCCTTTCGCGGCTCTAAGCGCATCCTCGACATCAGCGTGGCCCTCGTCAGGTCCTACTTTCTCAAGCGCCTTACGAGCCATTTCGAGATCTCCGAGCTCGATGGCTTGCTCCGCTTGGAAACGCCAATCGAAACCGCTAGTTGAGGGCAAAGTCGGCAGCAGCTGTTGGTTGCGAACAAGAACCATTCGGGCTCCTTCCCGGTACTCGTGATCCAGGAATGAGGCCGCAAGTTGATCCAGGTTACGGGATGGCGATCTGGGGTATAGGGGCCCGGTAGAATCCTCCTCGCTGGCGGCCTGGATCGCGGCCTCGACAGCCCGCCGAGCGACGTCTGCTTTCCCGTTCTCATGGGCCGCAAGTGCAACCTGCCCCTGCGTGTGGCAACGATATGAAGATGAGCGCAGGAGGGTGGCATGGGCCAACGCATCATCTAGAAACCCACACTCGATTTCCTGGGAGACAATTCTCGCCAAATCGCCATCATGTTGGGTAGAGGACTCTTCCAGCTCAATCCCCATAACGAGCTTGGAGAAGGTCTCACGTTTATCAGGAACAGGAACTGGGTCCCTTATTTCGTCAGCGTACTTCTTTTTTAGGTGCTCTCGCAGATATTCAATATCTTCGTGATCGCCAATGAAAATAAGAAACTCATGGAGTTCGGAAATCTTCATTGTAATCGGGTCCGGTTCGTAGTTAGTGTCTCCATCTCCCCTTGCAAATTCGATAGCTGCATCGCGAGCCTGAACCAACACGCTTCGTAATACCTCTCGGGAGGAAGAAGAGCGGCTTGTATCTTTCTGCAAAGACGCTGGAACCGCGTCGATGAGCACACCTATCGAGAAGAGCAATACAATTAAGTTGAGCAGCTTTGCTCGAGGTCTTTGCATGGGCTGCGGTTAACTACGATTGTAACCAGAAGTTTTTGTTGTGCCTACAGCTCGTGCCTGAAGAGCCAGCCTCTAGCTCTTGATAAAGTTGGCAGGCCGTGGGGATCGAACCCACGACCTAAAACTCTAAAGCCTTGCCGCTAGCGGCTTCTCACTGTCGAACTGCATTGAAAAGACAAA
>Ga0307478_10002448_pt1 | contig 14597 bp, 8 predicted proteins | sample atmos_gasesECM4C_2_FD_203713 | JGI IMG/M metagenome (GOLD analysis project Ga0307478, IMG submission 203713) | Hardwood forest soil microbial communities from Morgan-Monroe State Forest, Indiana, United States - atmos_gasesECM4C_05 | ecosystem: Environmental > Terrestrial > Soil > Temperate...
GGAAGCTTTTGCCACGCTAGTCTACGAAGACAACAAGGGCCGACAGAGTTACCACATGACGAAGAATCAAATCGTGATTGGCCGCGGCGGCCGGGACTACTGGACCGATTTGACGCTTGAAACGCTGCCGGACGTTTCGCGTGAACATATTCGGCTGCGGCGTGATCCAGCCACCGGGAAATTCTTCGTGAAGGACTTGAGCCGGCTTGGCACGACTATCGATGGCCGGCAGATCCCATCGAGTGTCGAGTACGCGGGCGACGAGAAAAAGGACAAAAATCTCGAAGTGGATCTTCCCGCGCGAGCGCGAATCGGCTTGGCGGACGCCGTCTTTTTGGACTTTCAAGCTGTCACCAAATGAAAACTCTCTACATGGCGCGGTACTTCTTCATCTGCGCACTGTTGCTGCTCGCGGGCGGCCTTGCTTGGCTGAACGTCTTTCGCGCTCAGCGAAAATAAATGATGGCGTCCAGGACGAAGCTGCGGTGCGCCGGCGGCACCCATCCGGGGCTGGCCCGCTCTAATAACGAGGATCGCTTTCACTGCGACCCGGGCCGGGGGATTCTGCTCGTCGTGGATGGGATCGGCGGACACGCCGCGGGTGAGAAGGCCGCCGACGTTGCTATCAACATGGTGCGGAGCCGTCTGGAGCGCGAGACCGGCACGGCCGCGGAACGCATCCGCGAGGCGATTACGGTTGCGAACAACGAAATCTTCCGCCTGGCGCGCGCCAATCCGGACTGGCGCGGCATGGCCTGCGTCTTGACGGTGTCGGTGGTGGAAGAAGGGACGGTGGTGATCGGCCACGTCGGCGATTCGCGGCTCTACAAACTGCGCGGCGGCCGCCTGCAGAAGGTGACGCACGACCACTCTCCGGTGGGCGAGCGCGAGGATAGCAACGACATCTCTGAGGCCGAGGCCATGCGCCATCCCCGCCGCAATGAGGTGTATCGTGACGCGGGCACCGAGGAGCATACTCCGGACGATCCCGAATTCATCGAGCTGATTCGCATCCCGTTCGAGGAGGACAGCGCCCTGCTGCTGTGCAGCGACGGCCTCACCGACCAGGTGACCTCGGCCGAGATTCTGCGCATCGTCACCCGCGAGGCCGGCAATCCAGACGCTGCCATCGAGGAGCTGATCGCCAGTGCGAATCGCGCCGGCGGCAAGGACAACGTGTCGGTCGTGATCGCCGAGGGACCGCTCTTTGCAGCTCAGGCCCACAAGGCGGCCGTTCCAGGCAACGCCGCTGGAAGCGTGTTCCGTGGCCGGTTTGCGATGGCCGTGTACGGTTTCCTCGCGGGTGGACTCCTACTGGCGGCTCTGCAATGGCGTTTCGGACTCTTGCATCCGCCTCGCACCTCGGTTCCTATTTCCGCCGCGCGAGTGCTGGTGGTGGGCACCTCGGAAGGTGCGCAGTTCACGGCCATCGGTGACGCGCTCTCGCATGCGCGGCCCGGCGATACCGTCGAACTACTAGCCGGCGAGTATCGCGAGCAAGTGCGCCTTCCGGACGGCGTCAACCTCATTAGCCGTGTGCCGTCTGCCGCTATTTTGCGGGCGGCGCCGGCCTACACCGGTCCGGCGATTGCGGTGATCGCGGAAAATATCAAAAACGCGCGCCTCACCGGTCTGCGTATCCTCGCCGACGAAAAGATGCCTCTCGCCGTCGGCATCCTCGTGGCGGATGCGGAGGTCGAAATCGATGATTCGGAGATTGGCCGGGCGAGCGTGGGCATCGAGATTCGCGGGAATGCCCATCCCATTCTTCGCGCCAATTCCATTCATGACTGCCTGAACGGAGGCATTCTGATTTCGGGCGCCGCGACACCATGGCTCTCGCACAACGATATCATGCGCAACGGGCGCGACACGCGCGAGGCACACCCGGGCATGTTAGTTTCCGGCGCGGCGCGGCCCGTACTGATCGGCAATGTATTCGGCGAAAACGGCGCGCAGGGTATCGTGATTCCTCCGGGCTTGGACAGCAGCCCGATTATAAAGTTCAACTTCTTTCTGAACGGCGAACCAGTCGGCCACTCGCAGCCGGATGGATCACGCGAAGTTACGAAGCCACGAAAGCGGCGTCCGTGATTCCGGTCAACCGCAAGATCGGCAACTTCGAAATCGTTCGCAAGCTCGCGCGCGGCGGGATGGCGGATGTTTACCTCGTCCGTGAAGAAGAGTCGGACCGCACGATTGCCCTGAAGGTGATCGAGCATGGATCCGACCCGGACACATTGGACAGCATAGAAGCCGAGCGCCGTGGCTCGGCGTTGCAGGCCAGCCTGGCGGCCGTGGACCCACGCGTTGTGCAAATTTATGCCGCGGGCGACGCCGATGATCACTTCTTCGTTGCGATGGAGTACATCGAGGGCCAGGACCTCTCGGAGATGATTCGCCGCCAACCGCTGCCGGTTGCGCAGGCGGTGGATTTCGGGATCGAGATCTGCGAGACCCTCGAACACGCGCACAGCTTGCAGACCACAATTGATGGTAAGGCGTACCACGGCATCATTCACGGCGATATCAAGCCACGCAATATCCGGATCGACATCGAGGGCCGTGTCCGCGTGCTCGATTTTGGCATCGCCAAAGCGCTTTCCCTTTCGCGCCGGCTGACACGCAACGAATTCGGGAGCGTACAATACGCTTCGCCGGAGCGGCTCGACTCAGGAGAAGTAGACCGTAGCTCGGATCTCTGGTCGGTCGGCGTAGTGCTTTATGAGATGCTCACCGGCCTCCAGCCGTACCAGGCAGAGACGACGGAGCGGTTAGAGCGCATGATCCGCTCGCGTATCCCGCCGCCACCGGCTCCAGACCCTTGTCCTGAGCCGTTGCGCAGGATCCTCGGAAAATCGATGGCGCCTGACCCCACGCGCCGTTACCAATCCGCCGCGGACTTCGCGGCCGATCTCATCCGCTTTCGGGGCGGGGGGAGCGTGTTGGCGCAACAGGACGATGGGCGAGAAATCACGCGTCGCACTTTTCACTCAGATTCCGCGCCCGATGAGAATACGCGGCGGACAGCGGCGCAGGCGGCCTCCTCGACGGACGATGCCACGCGCCGCACGATCACAGCACCGGCGGCGACGCTCGCCCTTCCTGCCAAGCCACACCGCAAAGCCACCAAGACGGTTTTGCGCGCCCTCCTCGTCGTCTTGCTCGCGATTGCTATTTACGCGGGTTACGAGATCTCCTCCGGGTACCTTCTTTACACACATGGCCAACAACTCGACGATCAGATCAAGTCGGAAACCCTGACGGACGCCGATCGCATCTGGCAACAGTGGACGGAACTCTCCAAGGGCCGGTCGTCATCTGTCTTTTTGTCCGGTCCGCGCCGCGCCGTGAAGCAGAAGCTAGTGGCCGCCGCCGGCCAGGTGATCACGACCTATCGGAGCAACGATTCTCAACCCGTATACCAAAAAGATTGGGACCATGCGCGTCAGTACCTTGCCGACGCTCTCACGCTCGATCCCGGTGACAATTCCGTGCGCGGCAATTTGAGGTTGTGCGAAGGCCACATCGCGCGAATCGCGGGCGCCACACGACACAGCACTGCGTTGCTCAATGAAGCGGCGCAAAAATTCATCGAGTCGCAACAGTTGATGCCAAAATCGCCGGATCCTGAGCTCGGCCTGGCCCGCCTCTACGTCTACGGGCTGAAGGATATTGATAAGGCCTACATCGCCCTGCAGGAAGCCGAACGGCGCGGTTATGCTTTGGGCAATCGAGAGAAAAGTCAGCTCGCCGATGGATATCGCGACCGCGCCGACCGGCTGTGGTATGACTCGCGCAAGATTCAAGGCTTGCCACAGGAAAAGGAGGAGGTGCAAAAAGCGCAGGACGATTACAACCGCGCGCTGCGGTTATACCAGGAGATCGCGCCTTACGGAAACGCCAACGCCAACATCGTGCGTGTGCAGGCGATGCTTTCAGCCTCCGAAGACCGGCGGCGGCGCTTTCCCTGGCCCTTTCGACTATGGCCGTAACCCGCAGCACAGCCGTGGACCGCGGGCAGACTGGCGACGCCCGCGCAGGTGCGCGAACGTGGCCCGTCAGCGAATTCCTTTGGCTGGCGGCGGCTTCCATCCTGATAGCGAGCGGGCTGTTTCTCGTGTTCCAGGCCAAGTCGCGCGGGTTCAGTGAAATCGAAAAAGGGCTCGCATCAAAGCAACTGCTCAATCTCAATGAACTGGCCTCGCGCGAGGCCCTGCTGCCGTTCCTGAACATCATTACTGATGCCGCTGAGCGGCAGTTTGTGGCGCGCAGGTTCTATTACGCGGCCGGCAATCTGGAGAACGTGGGTGCACTCGCGCGATTGCGCGTGCCGGAATCCGAGGTTCGCAGCGCTCGCGGCTTGGCGGGCTTCAAAGCGAGGCTTGCGGGCGTACCCGAATCCGAGGGCCATGAGCGCTCGGTCACCCTATTAACCGCGGAACAGTTTCGCCTTCTCAAACCAGGGTTCGTGGTGAGGCGCCCAGCCGCATTTCGCAATGCGTTTCTAGCCTGGTCCGTGTTATTTTTCTGCGCCTACTCGCTGGTCGAGTTGTGGTGGCTGGTACGCGGTTTCCAGGGCGACCGTGCTCTGCTTGTTCCCATTCTTCTGCTCACGGGCGCCGGGTTGATTCTAATGGTAAGCCTGCGAGACCCCGTGCGCGACAGCATGATCTTCGCGGGCTTTGTGCAAGGGGTGATGGGAGGCTGCGGGTTACTCGCGCTGCTCAGCCTCGTCGACTACCGTCGCGCCCTTGGCAACTTGAGCTTCGTTCCGCTTCTCGCGAGCTTCGCGCTTTCCATCCTGCTAATAGCGTTCGGCTCTGGTCCGGGCACGAGCGACGCCAAGGTCAATCTGCTCGGGTTCCAGCCAGTGGAACTAATTCGCATTCTGCTGATTCTTTTTCTCGCGGGTTACTTCGCGGAGCGCTGGGATATTCTGCGCCACGCGCGCGAAACACGTCCCAGGATCGCATGGCTCTCGAGATATGTTGATCTCCCGCCTCTCGAATACACCATTCCGGTTATCGTCTGCGTAGGCCTGTCCTTGCTGTTTTTCTTTTTGCAAAAGGACCTCGGACCCGCCCTGGTGTTCACTTGTCTGTTCCTCGCGCTTTACGCCGTCGCGCGAAGCGGCACAGCGATGCTGTTCACTGGGCTCGCATTCTTAGTGGCGGGTTTCGTCACAGGCTACCTGTTCGGCGTGCCGCACACGGTCTCCGCGCGCGTCAACATGTGGATTTCGCCATGGAGCAACGCAGTGCATGGAGGCGACCAGCTTGCCCAGTCCCTCTGGGGATTCGCTACTGGCGGTGCGTTCGGCACGGGTCTTGGACTCGGAGATCCGGCACTGGTTCCAGCCGCTCATACCGACCTCATCTTTTCAGCTCTCGGGGAAGAATGGGGCTTCCTGGGCCTGGCTGCGATTTTCGTGCTGTACGCCGTGCTGCTCTATCGCACGTTTCGCATCGCGCTACGTGCCGCCAACGATTACGAATTCTTCCTGGCCACGGGCCTGGCGGCGGCGATGGCGCTACAGATTTTGTTGATTGCCGGCGGTGCCTTGGGCGTGGTCCCCCTTTCGGGCGTGGTCACTCCGTTTCTGAGTTACGGCCGCACCTCCATGCTGGCTAATTTCGTGGTCTTCGCGATGATCCTTTCGATTTCGCGCCGCGCCGTCGAAACCGAGCGTAACGCTCCATTCCGCGTACCCGTGAGAACAATGGGCATGGTCCTGGCCGGGCTGGCATTGGTGATCCTCGCCAAGGCGGCATACGTTCAGGTTTTACGAAGCGGCCCCGTGATGGGCCAGGGTGCGTTGGTGGTGCAGGCCGATGGGGTCCGCCGCTATCAATATAATCCGCGATTCCTCGCCATCATGCGTCAAATCCCCAAGGGCAGTATCTATGATCGCAACGGCCTTCCGCTCGCCACCAGCCGTTGGGAGGAACTCGAAGCGCACCGGGCGGACTACGCGCGCCTCGGAGTAAACATCGATCGAACATGCTCACGCACCGAGAGCCGCCATTATCCGTTCGGCGGCCTTACGTTCGATCTGCTGGGCGATCTTCGTACGCGTCTGCGCTGGGGCGCCAGCAACACGTCGTTCGTCGAGCGTGAATCCGCCACTCGCCTGCGCGGCTACGATGACCGCCCCACGCTGGTGGAAGTGAAGAACCCGAAGACGGGCGCCGCCGAGCGCACAATTCGCTATGACTACCGCGAGCTGGTTCCCTTGTTGCGCCATCGTTATGAGCCCGACGATCCCGAGGTGCGCCGGATCTTCGACCGTCCACGGGATGTGCGAATGACCGTCGACGCGCGATTCGAAGTCCGGGCCGCGCAGGTTCTCGAGCAGCAGCTCCGTCAGGCCGGAAAGGATAAGGGAGCGTTAGTGGTGCTCGACCCCGCGAGCGGAGACCTGCTGGCATCCGTGAGTTATCCTCTGGCGCCCATCGGCCCCGGCGACGAAGTTACAGCTGGGCCGGATGCCGGTAGCTCACGCCCATTTCTCGACCGCGCGCGCTACGGTCTCTATCCGCCGGGTTCCACGTTCAAGGTAGTGACTGCCATGTCCGCGCTGCGCAAAGATCCCGCGCTGGCGCACGTGACGTATTCGTGCATTCGCCTGCCCGACGGACGTGTCGGCACTTTCATGCACGGCTCCAGCCGCCCCATACGCGACGACGTACTCGACAAAACCCCGCATGGCACTCTGGATCTCGAGCGCGCCACAGTAGTTTCGTGCAACGCGTATTTCGCGCAAATCGGAACATACGATATCGGCGCCCAGCCCCTATTCGACACCGCCAGCCTTCTGGGAATTTCCGTCGCCTCGCCGAATACACCGGAGCAGCTCCGCAAATCGTTGCCGCAGTCGTCGTATGGCCAGGGTCAAGTCGTTGCCTCGCCATTTCAAATGGCGCGTGTGGCGGCCACGGTGGCGAATGGCGGGGTGATGCCGGGCGGCCGCTGGATCTTGGATGACAGCAATGCGCGTGACACAGAACCGAAGCCCGTGCTCAGTCCCGATGCCGCGGCGACCCTGGCGCGATTCATGCGCGAAGTCGTCACTAGCGGTACCGGTAGACGCGCCGCCGGTGCGGTTGTACCCATCGCGGGCAAAACAGGCACGGCGGAACTCGCCGATGCTCCCTCGCACGCCTGGTTCATCGGATTTGCGCCATACGGAAAGTCCGCCCGGCACATTGCGTTTTCCATTCTGATTGAAAACGGCCAGTACGGCGGAACATATCCGGCGGCTGCGGCGTCCGAAATTGTGGCAGCCGCGCTCGACCTGGGCTTGATCGGCACTGCGGAGGCACGCCCATGAGTTTCTTCTCGGAAGTCGAAAAAGCTATTGAACGCGAATTTCAAAAGTGGACCCAGAAGGCCTTCGGACCGGCACAATCTGACGAGTTGCTCATAGTACACCACGCTGTTCTAGAGGAGGTCGCGAGTAAGATACGAACCGTAAGCCGCGGCAAGCAAGTCTTTCCGTTCAATCGCCTGCTGGTTCGCTTCGCGTCGCCGGATGCCGCTCAACGCGCCATATTGGAAGGCGCTTTCGCCGAGAACCGCCGCCTGGAAAGCGACATTCGCGAGTGCCTGACGAGTGCTGATTGCGAACTACCCGCCGGTTTTTCCGTGGACATCAATGTCGCCGAAACCGGGCGGCAACCGTTCGACATCCTATTTGAAAACCGCAGTACGCCACCCCAGCCGGCAGCAACGCCCACGCCGGCGCGGCTGATTGTGTTGCGCGGGAAGGCGAACCTGGAGTCGTTCCAACTCGAAAGGCCGCGCACCAACATCGGGCGGCTGGCCGAGCTTACCGATTCGCGCCAACGCGTCGTTCGCCGCAACGATATCGTCTTCGAAGAAGGCGCGGACGAAGCCAACGCTAGCGTTTCTCGAAGCCACGCGCATATCCGTTTCGACCGCCAGGCCGCCGACTATCGAATCTGCGATGACGCCAGCGAATACGGCACGCGAATCTTTCGCGATGGCCGGTCTATCGAAGTGCCATCCGGGAGCGCACGTGGGGAACGGCTAAGCGACGGCGACGAGATCTACCTGGGCCGTGCGTGTTTTCGCTTCGAAGTGTGATTTCCGCGGCGGAGCCGGCTGCCATATCATAGTTACCGTGGTGCAGCATCGTTTGTTTCTTCTCTCCGCATTAGGTCTGTGCACCAGCGTTCTCGGACAAGATCCCGTCCGCTTCCTGGCGGACAAAAAACTTTGGGTGCTCGACACGAATGACACTAGTTATGTGTTCGGCATAAACGAACGAAACCAACCGCAGCACGTTTACTGGGGCAAGAAGCTGTGGCGCGACGCGGACCTGGCCGCGGTCCACTCCAGCGGCGAATGGGCATCCTTTGATGGCGTCGCCAGCACCACGCCGGGTGAATACGCCGGGTGGGGAAGCAACATGTACACCGAGCCCTGTCTAAAGGTCACCCTGGCCGACGGAAGCCGCGACCTGGTTCTCGGCTACCTCCGTCACGAGATTCACCAAGACACGCTCAGGGTGGTGACGAAAGACATACAGTACGACCTGATCGTCACCCTCTACTACCGTGTTTATGCGGGCGCGAACATCATCGAGAAGCACGCCGTCATCGAGAACAAGACCTCCGCCCCCATCACCATCGAGAGTGCACAGGCCGGGGTGTGGTACATGCCGCCGGGCGAAGGTTACCGTCTGAGTTATTTGAACGGTCGCTGGGCGGGTGAAACGCAGCTGGTCCAGGAAGAAATTCATCCTGGCGTGAAGGTGCTGGAGAGCCGCCGCGGCACCACGAGCCATCAAACGAATCCGTGGTTCGCCATCGATGCGCCAGAGGCGAATGGTTCCCATGCCGATCAAGATCATGGCAGAATCTGGTTTGGCGCACTCGGCTGGAGCGGGTCCTGGAAATTCAGCGTGGAGCAGACGCCACATCAGCAAGTACGCGTTACCGGTGGCTACAACACCTTCGACTTCGCTTATCCGCTCCAACCCGGCGAGCAACTCGAAACTCCGCCTTTCTACGGTGGCTTCACGGATCACGGCTTCGGTGAGGCCTCGCGCCTGCTGCACCGCTTCACACGCGAATCTGTTCTTCCAGGCGGCCTCTCCGCAAAGCCGAGGCCCGTTCTTTACAATTCCTGGGAAGCTACGGAATTTAATGTCGACGAACCCGGGCAAAAAGTTCTGGCGGAGAAGGCCGCCAAAATCGGCGCCGAGCGTTTTGTGATGGACGACGGCTGGTTTGGCGCTCGCAATGACGATCACGCCGGCCTGGGCGATTGGTACGTCAATCCGAAGAAATTTCCCAACGGTCTCCAAGCGCTGATCCGTTACGTCAACGGCTTGGGTATGGACTTCGGCATCTGGGTGGAACCCGAAATGGTGAACCCCAACAGCGATCTGTATCGCAAGCATCCCGACTGGGCCATGAACTTTCCCGGCCGGCCGCGCACCGAGGCGCGCAATCAGCTCATCCTGAATATGGCGCGCGATGATGTGAAAGAGTACACCTTCGCGTGGCTGGACAAACTCGTGACGGAAAATAACATTGCCTTCCTGAAGTGGGACATGAATCGAAACTTCTCCGAGCCGGGCTGGCCGGAAGCGGGACCGCTCAATGAAAAGAAGATCTGGGTGCAGTACGTGAGCAACCTGTACGAAATCATCGGCCGGCTTCGCGCCAGGCATCCGATGCTGGAAATCGAATCCTGCTCGGGTGGAGGCGGGCGCGTAGATCTCGGCATCTTGAAGAGAGTCGACGAGGTCTGGACTTCCGACAACACCGAAGCCTTCGATCGCCTCCGCATTCAGGAGGGTTTCAGTTATGCGTATCCGGCGCAGGTGATGATGGCCTGGGTGACGGACGTCCCCAATTACAACCACCGGACCACCCCGCTAGAATACCGGTTCCTGGTTGCGATGATGGGCTCGCTTGGGATCGGCAACAATCTGAACAAATGGACGGGCGATGATTTTGCGCTGGCCACCAAAATAATCGCCTACTACAAGCAGATTCGCCGGACGGTGCAGCAGGGCAAGCTATATCGCCTGTTCTCGCCGCGTGAGGGAGAGCTCACGGCGAATCAGTACGTCTCGGATGATGGGAAACAGTCGGTTCTATTTGCTTTTCTGCGATCGCAACAATACGGCCGGCCTGCTGCTACGATCCGGTTGCATGGCTTGGATGAGCGCGGCGTCTATCGCCTACAACCGCTGCATCCCAACAAGCTGATCGAGAAGCTCGACACAGCTAGCGGCGCATACCTGCAGAACCACGGACTGGATCTGCATCTGGTTGGCGACTACGACGGCACGTCGATCCTGTTGGAGCGAGTCGAATAGCCGATCAGGCCAGCATTTCCTTGATTACGTTGCCGCCAAAATCGGTGAGCTTCTCGTTCCGGCCGTTATGCAGGAACCAGAGCTGATTCTGATCGAGGCCAAGCAGTTGCAGGATGGTGGCGTGGAAGTCGCGCATATGGTGCCTCGGCTCCAGCGCATTCAGCCCTAGTTCGTCGGTTTCTCCAACCGTGATTCCCGGCTTCACTCCGCCGCCCGCGAACCACATTGTAAACCCATGCGGATTGTGATCGCGCCCGTTGCCGCCCTGTGACATCGGCAGGCGTCCGAATTCGGCGCCCCAGATCACCAGCGTCTCTTCCAACAACCCGCGCTGTTTCAGGTCTTGCAACAGACCGGCTATCGGCAGGTCCGTCATGCCAGCCATCTTCTCGTGGTTCGCCACCAGATTGCTATGTGCGTCCCACTGCACGGAAACTGGGCCGCCACCTGAATAGATCTGCACGAAACGCACGCCCCGCTCCACCAGACGCCGCGCCAGCAGGCAGCGCGTTCCGAACTCCGCCGTCTGCTTCTGGTCCAGCCCGTATAGGGCGCGTGTGGCCTGATTCTCTTTGGAGATGTCCACCGCCTCCGGCGCGTGGCTCTGCATCCGAAAAGCCAGTTCATACGAGCTGATGCGCGCCGCCATCTCCGTGTCGGTGTCGAGCGTATCCATCTCATTCATGCTTTGCAGAAAGTCGAGCGTTCGCCGTTGGCGCTCCGGAGTGACTCCCGCAGGCGGCCGTAGATTGATGATCGGGTTCGGCCCCGGACGGAACACCGTGCCCTGATACACTGCGGGCAAAAATCCAGCGCCCCAGCAGGGCGTCCCACCTTCGGGCGTGCCTTCCGGCTGCGGCATCACCACATATGCCGGCAGGTTTTCGCTTTCGCTTCCCAGCCCGTATGTGATCCACGACCCCATGCTCGGATACCCCATCAGGATGCGGCCAGTATTCACCTGGTACATCGCGGGCGCGTGCACCGTGCTTTCGGTGTAGAACGAACGGACGAAGCAGAGGTCATCGACATGCTGCGCCATGTGTGGGAACAGCGTCGAAACCTCACGTCCGCACTGGCCATACTTGCTGAACTTCCAGGGGCTTTTCAGCAGCGGCGTGTCGCCTTTAGTAAACTCGCTTACCACGGTGCCGTAACTCGCTGGAAGCAACTGCCCGTCGTACTTATCGAGCGCCGGCTTGGGATCGAAGGTGTCCATGTGACTGGGCGCGCCCACCATGAACAGAAAGATCACCGACTTCGCGCGTGGCTTGAAGTGCGGCGGTTTGGCGGCCAGCGCATTCACGCGCTGCGCGGCGCCAGCCGGCGTGCCAAGCAGGGAGGCCAGCGCAATCGACCCGAAACCATGCGCCGCGCGCACCAGAACGTCGCGGCGCGTTACCGCGGGAAGGAAATGCCGGTTGTTAGGGGACATACACAAACTCATTTCTGTTCAATAGTGCCAGACACATATCCACCAAGTTTCCTCCACCGGTGAAAAACTTTTTCGCGAGCTTCTGCTCAGCAGCCGTTGGCGTCCTCGCCAGAGCCAGCTTCCACGCCGTTTTCACCTGGCACGCCTGGTTTTCGTTCTTACATTCCGTCCGCAATCGCGCCGCGAACGCCTGCGACTGTTCCTGCATGAAATCGCTGTTGAACAAAGAGAGTGCTTGCAGCGCATGCGTGCTCACCGGCCGAACCGGGCACGACGTAATCGCATCCGGCTGATCGAATGCCGTCAACAACGGTAGCCTCACACTGCGCTTATCGTACAGGTAAATGCTGCGGCGGTTCTGCACGCTCTTATCAGGATCAACGGGCCACAATCCATCGCGCTCGTGCTCGGTAAAAATCAGGTCGTAAACCTCGGGCTCGATCGGAATGCGCACGGGCCGCCCTCCGAGCTTCGGATTCAAGCTTCCGGTTACCGAGAGAATCTCGTCGCGCAGCGTTTCCCCTTCCATGCGTTTCCGGTTCATCCGCCAATACAAGCGATTGTCGGGATCGATGCCTTCGCGATCCTTGTTCGGAGCGGCGCTTTGCAGGTACACGCTGGAAGTGACGATCAGCCGGTCCATCGTCTTTATGCTCCAGCCCTTCGCCACAAATTCCGATGCCAGCCAATCCAGCAAAGCCTGATTCGAAGGACGGTCACCCATCACACCGAAATCGTTCGGCGTTCGCACGATGCCGGTCCCCGTCCGGAACTGCCAGATGCGGTTGGCCATGACTCGCGCCGCCAGCGGATTCTCTCCGGATACCAGCCAGTTCGCCAGGGCCGTGCGCCGGCCAATCGTGGCCTTCGGAATATCGTAGGATGCCTTGATCACGGTCGGCACGGACGGGTCAACAGCGTCGAGATGATTCTTGGGATCGCCCATCCGCAGAACATAAGCTTGCGGCGCCGGCGCGTCTCCATTCACGTACGCATACGCCATTGGTAGCGGATCAGGCTCGGTCGCCTCGATTTCATGCAGCTCAATGCGAAGTTTCGCTCGCTTCTCCCGATCCTCGGGCGTCATCGCCGCCACCACGAGATCCCATGTCGGCTCAATCTGGCTCTTGGCGTTTTCCGCCAGCACTTTTTGGTCCGGCGTCCGCTTCGCTTCCGGCGTCTTCCATGCTTCCTGGAGCTTCGGCTCCAGTTTCGCGAGTTCCGTGGCTTCTATCCGTTCGTGGTAGGGTTTGGCGAGTTGCTCCAGCGCGTCATTCACTGGTTTCAGGCGCTCTTTGTAGGCCTTGTCCGCCGCGTTCCTGGCCGCCTTCTCTTCCGGCGTGGCGATCTCCACCTCTTTGCCCTCGGCGCCGCCGAAAATCGCTTGCAGCCTGTAGTAATCGGCCTGCAGAATTGGATCGAACTTGTGATTGTGGCAGCGCGCGCAGTTTACGGTCATGCCCAGAAACGTCTGCCCCACTGACGTAGCGATCTCAGTCAAAACTTCTTCACGGCTCACTTCGGGATCGATGTTCCCTGATACCAGGTGCTCCTGGCCTGCCCTCAGATAGCCACTCGCAATCAGCGCTTCTTTGTTTCCAGGGAACATCTCGCCCCCGGCGATCTGTTCTTTGATGAACCGGTCGTAGGGCTTGTCATGATTGAACGCGTCGATCACGTAGTCGCGATACCGCCAGGAGTGCGTACGGTCGCCGTCGATTTCAAAGCCGTTAGTGTCGGCGTACCGAACGACATCCAGCCACTTCAGTGCCCACCGCTCGCCGTAATGCGGGGAAGCGAGCAGGCGGTCCACCACCTTTGTATATGCATCCGGGGATCGGTCTTGGAGGAAGGCATCAACCTCCGCCGGGGTGGGCGGCAAGCCGATCAGGTCGAACGTCACGCGACGGATCAATCGGATGCGGTCTAGCCGCTCCGACGGTGTGAGCTTCTTGGCTTCTAGCGCGCTCAGAATAAACGCATCGATCGGTGTGCGCACCCAGGGATCCGAAACGGACGGAACGGGCGGCCGCACGACCTTCTGGAACGCCCAGTACTTCCCTCTCGCTCCGATGAACTTCGATTCTTTCTCAGTTGTATCTTTGTCGCTGGCTAAACCTATTCCAAAAGCCGCCGCGGCTATCAGCGCGGCCGAGATGATCTTACGCAACGGCGACCCTCCCCATGGGTTGGCATCTCCACCAGTATAAACCGGGTACGGTCGCCGTGGGATACTTGCTAGTGTCCTAAGTCTCGCGTTCCTGCCCTGGCGAAAATTGCGCACATCTCCGTCCCGTACTCCGCTCGGCCATCGCGTTGCCAAGCGGCGTGACGCGGCTATACCGTCGCCGTTCGTCGTCGAATTCCGGAGCCGCTCGCGAACTGAGAGCGACTCGGCAGAGTGATATGATGCCGCTCAACGATGACCGCACGTCTCGGCGCCTGCATCCTTGCAATGGGTTTCCATTTCCTGGCGTGTGCGCAACCCCCTCATGCCGAGGACTTCTTCCCGATGTCGGTCTGGTACGGAGGTGGCATGGCCCGCGCGCCAATGCTGGAGGCCGATCCTCTCCAGAAAGCCGCCGTCTGGCGCAACGATATCGCCCAGATTAAGAAGCTCGGTTTCAACACCGTGCGCTGCTGGATCGATTGGTCGAGCGGGGAGCCCGCAGAGGGCCAATATCACTTCGAAACCATCGGCGTCATTTTGAAACTCGCCGAGGAGCAGGGGCTGCGCGTGGTGATTCAGGTCTACATGGATTCCGCGCCCGCATGGGTCGGGCGCAAGTTTCCAGATTCGCTTTT
>Ga0307478_10002450_pt1 | contig 14592 bp, 15 predicted proteins | sample atmos_gasesECM4C_2_FD_203713 | JGI IMG/M metagenome (GOLD analysis project Ga0307478, IMG submission 203713) | Hardwood forest soil microbial communities from Morgan-Monroe State Forest, Indiana, United States - atmos_gasesECM4C_05 | ecosystem: Environmental > Terrestrial > Soil > Temperate...
GAGTGCCAACGTTGGTCCGTTCCTACCACAAGATTAACGTCGGACCGTTTGTCGAAACCGTGCATGGCCTGCGGCTGCTTCGTAAGCGAGAGGTCGAGAAGCTGATGGGATGCACAATCGACTGTGAACATTACGCCACGGCGATCGAGATCCTCGGTCAAGGAGTCCAGACTCGCGTCTTTTCAAAAATCCTCAGTCAGTTATCAGCATTCCTGTGCAATGTCCGAAAGTAATGTGATTCAGGGAGTGCGTGGAATCGCTGCGGAAGGCCGGTTGGCGAGTCGTGCGAATCTGGGAGTGTCAGCTCAGTCCGCAGGAGGCAAGAAGGACGGTGGGGCGAATTAAGCGAGCGCTAGCGCTGTGAAACAGTAAACTCACTTCATCCTGTCGAATGTTTTCTGGGGTTCATGGGTAGAAGTTATCGGTTAATCGTTATCCGTTATTGGGAAAGCGAAGATCGACCTCGTTTATATCTCGGCTGCGACCCGCAGCGCTCGACCGCTAGACACTCCGCCCAGGTCGTGGTCCCTTCCCACCGGCCATGCCGCTCGCACCAGTCGCCCCAGTCATCCTATCGCCGTCGATAGTTGCTTCTAATAACGCAGGGTCGTAATCTATTTCTGGACCTGATCGTGGGGGTGACGCATGCGTCGCATGATTTGTTTCGCGCTTTTCGGACTGCTCGTTTCGAGCGGTGCGGCCTTTTCGCAAACGCCGCATTTGCCGCGACCAAGGGGAAGAGTGGTTGTTGTCGCGCCGCGGTTTAGAGCGCATCTGGGAATATTCCCCCGACACCATTACTTCGATCCGTTTCGCTATTTCGTCCCGGATTTCACCACGCCCTCTCCAGCCTACGAATCGATCGTCCCATTCTCGCCAACCTACTTTTTCCTGCCCAGCGAGTCAGCGAGCCACCCGCAGCTGGTGTTCAACGACGGCACGATTTATACGGTGGCGGACTACTGGCGCGTCGACGATCAGCTCCACTTCATTACGGTCGAAGAAGGTGGAACCAAGTCTGTGCCGCACACGGCGCCGTTCGGGGACCTCGATGTGCAACGGACAACGGACGCAGATGCCAAACAGGGATTTCGGTTCCTGGTAAGAGATGAACCGATCGAGCAATGGTTGCAGCACCATGCGCAGCACACGCCCGCGGCACCTAAACACAAACGGAAGTAGCCGTAACGGCTGCGCAGCAACGGCCGGGCTTTCAAAGGCTAAAGTAGAAAACACTCCAGCGACGTCACTTCATGCGGGTGGGTGAAATTCGACGAAGCGGCGTTTGATTTCGCCGTTCACCGCCTGGCAGACAAACCAGCCTTTCTCGGGGGTACCATCGTGGTTGAAACGGACCCGCGAGCAGCAGCGATCGGTCGTGACGATTGAGTTTCGAAAGGGACGTTCGGTGAATCCGTGGAAGTGGCCGCAAAAAACGGCCTGGAGATTCAGGCCGGAGCAGCGCTGCAGTAACTCATCGGCGTTAAGGGGGCGGAAGGACACACTCAGGCCTAACGGGAAATGCGTGAACAGGATGGTCGGGCGCTCAGGTTGCAGCTTGGGAATGTTTTGATCGAGCCAACCGAGGGTCGCGGCTGAGATCCGTGTTTCCCGCGACTTCGTCCCTTCGCTGGAATCCAGACCGAGGATTTGCCAGCCACGGTGGGTAAAGGAGTAGTTGATCTGACCCGGGAAAATTTTCTCATAGGCAGATCGGTCCGTGTCTGATCGGTGGTCGTGGTTGCCGACGACCGCGTGACACGCAATGCCGAGCGCGGCGAAAGAATCCTTGATCAGGGTCAACTGCTCGGGCGTGCCGTTGTCCGCAAGGTCGCCGCCCAGAAGGCAAAACTCCGCGCTGGGCGCGCTCACTTTCATTTGCCGCACCACCTCGTCGAACCAGGGACGACAGGCTGGTTCCAACGCGTGCAGGTCATTCACGGCGATGAAGGTGAAATCTTCGGTAGGCGGAGCGTCCGCTCCGCGGAGACGCCCGGGCCAGAGCCCGAGAGAAAGGAGCGCGCCCGCGCCGGTCCCTGCGGAAAGGCGAAGCCATTCACGACGAGTGAAACGTTTCATCTCTGAAGTTTGGACCGCAACAGAAGAGGTATTCGGCGAGGGCGCCGAACACGACACACGGGGCGCGTGCGCTCCCTTATCATTTCATCCGATCAAACGTCTTCACGAAGAAAGCCACAAGAAATTAGGAAGTAGGAAGGAGGAAACGAAATCATTAGGCATGCTCCAACGCGGGGGCGGGCGGTTTGATCCCGCGTTCGGCTGCGACTTCCAAAGCGCCTTCGAGCGCCAGTTGAATTTCCCGCGCTGCCTCTTCCCGAGTTTCGCCGTGCGCCATTATGCCGGGCCATTCGACGACCTGGGCGATGAAACATTCGTCCCCTTTCTCTGCCGAGTACCAGATCCGAATTTCGTAGTCGCGAGGGTGTTTCAAAGAATGAAGGAGGAGGGTTGAGGGATGAAGTCGGCGATTACGAACCAACTATGGTCAGTTCTCCACCGGGCGCGCGAGGAAGTTTTTCAAGGAGCTCAGTAGCGAAAGGGCGGATATCTTCGAGCCGATTTGTTCGCGCACGAAGCAACAGCACCGCAATCCGAAACTTTATCAAATCCTGCTGAACCGAAAGTTTCCGGTCGACCGTGATGAATGCGTCGAATTCCTTTTCAGCAAGCGCGAGCAGTTCGCCATTCTTGATCCCGGCCCAGCCGCGTTGAGGGACGGTGGTTACTTTGTGGCCGAGAAGTTCGCGGGCAAAGCGGCGGTCGACGCATTCGTCGAGTAGAACCTTCACCGAGCGGCCGCGGCGAGCATCCGGTCTTTCGCTTCCTCAAGGAACGCGATGACCTGCTCGCGCGAGACGCTGGGAAAGCCATCGAGGAAAACTTCAATCGAATCGCCCGCCTCAAGGTGGTCAATTAGCGTCTGAATTGGCACGCGCGTGCCGGCAAAGCAGGGGGCGCCGCTCATGATCTCGGGATCGATTTTGATAACGGAACTCATTTCATCCGGTCGAAAGTTTTTTGGAGGAGCTGCAAATCGCTAGGGTTCCCGAGCTTCTCCCGGGTTGTGTCGATCCATTTCTTCTCCAGCGCGTTTTTTGTCGGCCGATCGCTTTCGTAGAAGACGCCGAAAACGCCGGGGAATGGGAGCTGGGCCAGCTTATAGGCGGCGAGCTCGTCGGTGACGTCGTGGCGGAGTTCGTCCTCGGGGGTGTTGTCCCATTTCTTTTCGTCGATCAACTCGAAGGCGCCGCCTTTGCGCGGATTCGCGGGATCGAAAGCGCCGGGGAAAAATTCGACGCATTCACTCAGGCATTCGATGACGGAGAAGCCCTGGTGATCCATGGCGCGCTCGATCATCTGGATCATGTGGTTGACCTGGGTGGCGTGGGTCCGGGCGATGAAGCTGGCCCCGGCGCTGATGAGTTGTTTCATCGGGTTCACCGGCTGGTCGATGGCGCCGGTCGGGTCGGTCTTGGATTTAAAACCGATGGGCGACGTGGGCGAGGTCTGTTTCTTCGTCAGGCCATAGACGAAATTGTCCATGATGAAGTAGACCAGGTTGATGTTCTTGCGCGCGCCGTGATTGAGATGGTTGCCGCCGATCGAGAAACCGTCGCCGTCGCCGCCGAAGAGAAAGACGTGCAGGTCGGGCCGGGCCAGGCTGATGCCGGAGGCGAGCGGGACGGCGCGGCCGTGAATGAAATGCGCGCCGTAGCCGTTCACGAAATACGGGAAACGCGAGGAACAACCGATCCCGGCGAGGGTGACGATCTTCTCGTGATCGAGCTGCCGTTTCTCGAGGACTTTGTAATAGGAAGCGAGCACGGCGAAGTCGCCGCAACCGGGACACCACGTAGGGTGATCGGCGGTGATCGCCTTTTTCGTGAGTTTCTCTCTTACTTCTTCGACGGTGGTGGATTCGGTGCTCATTTTGAAATTGCAGATTGTAGATTGCAGATTGCAGATTCGGGGGAGGCAAAGACAGAAAGCAATGCGCCGGTGCGCGATATCAATCTGAAATCTGAAATCTGAAATCTGAAATTCATTAGCCTACTCCTTGCGGGACGACTTCTTTCAGGGACTTCACGTTCTCAGCTGAACTGTCAGCGTGAACGATGGGAAGGCCTTCGCGCGGAATATGCCGGGCGGCAAAGGAGCGGCCTTCGAAGACGCGTTCGAGAATCTCTTTCACGCGGAAGGTGAGACCGTCGGTCTTGGTGGCGCTTTCGATTTTCGGTTCGCAAAAACGGGCGCGGAGAATCGTGGCCAGCTGGCCAAAACCGTAGAGGCCCTGATCGTTCATTTCGACGACAACAATGCGTTTGAACTTGGCGAAGATTTTTTCGAGGCCGTTCGGCAGTGGGTGGACGTGCCGCAGATGGAGCGCGCCGGCTTTCTCACCATGTTCGCGCGCCAGCTTCACGGCGTCGTGGATCGGTCCGTAGGTGGAACCCCAGCCGACCAGGAGCGTGCCACCATCCTGGTCGCCATAGATCGCGGGCACCGGAATTTCCTCGGCGAGCTTGCGTAATTTGTTGCGGCGCTTCGCCGTCATGGCCATGTGCAACTTCGGGCTGCCGGTCGGATGGCCCATCTCGTCGTGCTCGAGTCCGGAGACGAGCGGATATTTTCCATCGAGCATACGACTCCCGGGTGGAACGTGTTGGGTGATCTGATCGACCGCATAGGGCTTGAAGCCGACGGGGCGCGGCGAAAGATCCGGTTTCGGGTCGATCATCAAATCCTTCAACTCGGGTTCGTCGAACGCCTCGATTCGCGTGGCCAGCGAGGTATCGCTCAAGATGAAAACCGGCGTGCTGTATTTCCGCGCGATGCGCGCGGCTTCGATCGCGGTGTAGAAGCAATCCTCCACGGTGGCTGCGGCGAGGACCACGCGTGGGCTGTCGCCGTGCCCGCCGAAAATGGCCTGGAAGAGATCGCTCTGCTCGACGTTAGTGGGCAGGCCGGTGCTCGGTCCGCCGCGCTGGACGTTGATAATGATGATCGGCATCTCCGACATCGAGGCCCAACCGATCGCTTCGGTCTTGAGCGAAATGCCAGGGCCGGCGCTGCCGGTGACGGCGAGATATCCCGAGAACGAAAAGCCGAGGGCCAACGAGACGGCGCCGAGCTCGTCCTCGGCCTGCACGAAGATGCCCCCGTATTTCGGAAGCTCGCTCCGCAAGATTTCCATGACGGACGACCACGGCGTGATTGGATAACCGGCGCCATAACGCACGCCCGCGGCGATCAATCCGTAGGCGAGCGCCTGGTTGCCATCCATGGTGATCTGGGCGCGGTCGCCTTCCTTGGGAGCGACCGTCTCAAACTTGTACTGCTTCGTCAGGACATTGCCGACGGGGTAGGCATAGCCGGCCGTGAACGCCATGATGGCGGTGTTGGCGATGCTTGCATCTTTGCCGGCAAATTTTTCTTTGATCAGCGTCGTGAGCTTCTCGACATCGAGATGAAAGATTTTCGCGATCAACCCGAGGATGAAAATGTTTTTGCCTTTGTCCTTCGCCGTTCCACCGAGAGCTTCGATGGTCAATCCGGTGATCGGCACACCGACATAAACAAAACGTTTGTCGTCGAGGTCGGGCTGGACGTTGTCGGAATCGTAAAGGAGGACGCCGCCATCTTTCAAAAAGCTAATGTGGTCCTGGTAGCTGTGCTGATAAAACGCGACGAGGAAATCGGCTTCGTCGCCGGCGGAGAGGACTTCGCCCGTGCCCATGCGGACCTGGAAAATCGATGGGCCGCCGGAAATGGTGGCGGGGATCGTCATGTAAGTCATGACATCGTGATCGCTGCGGCCGGCGAGTCGGGCGAGAAACGCGCCGGCGCTTTGGATGCCGTCCTGCGAATCTCCCGCGAGCCGGATCACGGCGTCGTTGATACTTTCCGGGCGAAGATCAGCGCGCTCTGAGGCTGGAGTCGAGGAGGGAGCAGCGATAGAGCCGCGGGGCGCGGTGGGATCTTCCTTGCTGTTCGGAGCGTCGGTTTCCGATGTGGTGGAAATTTCTTTCACGGGATAAATACACTAACTAAAGAGCGGCGGGACGCCAGTGGGCAATGCGGGAGAAAGAGAAAACGCCGAACACCCAATGCAGAGGGCGGAGGACGGAGGACGGAGGACGGAGGACAGGGGAAAAGCTGAAAACTGAAATCTGGTTTCAGCGTTTGAAAGCCCGGCCGTTGCTGCGCATCCGTTACGGCAGCGTTTCCGCGTTTGCTTTAGCGGGCGCGAGTGAGGCGAGAATTTTTTCGAAGCGGGGATCGTCGCGGAGCGAATCCCATTGCGGGAGAAGTTTCAATTCGCCGTAGGACACGCCGCCGGGAAGTGAAGCGGAAAGGGCCAATTGCTCGAGCGCCAAGTCTTTTTCGCCTGTCCAGGCGTAGATTATCGCGAGATTCGTAATGTAGGAAGGTCCGTCCAACGAGTCCTTGGTGACGGGAAGTAATTCACACGCGCGACGGCCTTCGCGAATCGCGTCTTCCTTGCGTCCGAGCCCGGCGTCAATAAGACCGAGCCGGCTCCAGGCGGGCGCGTAATCGGGTTGGTCTCGCACGTTCTTGTCTTCAATCTCGCGCGCAGACGTGAAGGCGGCCTGCGCCTCGTTGACATCGCCGAAGGTCCGCGCGGCGAGACCGACGAACCAATCCCGGGCCCACAGGGAGTTGTTGTAATTATCGCGCAGGCCCTCGGCCCGAATGGATTCAAGAGCGCGTGTCACACCGGCTGCATTCCGCGCCGCCAGCGCACAAGTGAAAAGGCCGTTTGCGATCTCGGTGACGGCCTTTGGATCTTCGTTCAGGATGTCGGAAAGGACGGCGCGCAACGGCTCGAGGTTACCGCGTTCGAGAAACACGTTTAGACCCAGTTGCGTCCGGGCGAAATGATCGCGCGGAAGGATCGGGGCCGCGCGCTCGAACATGGTGGCTGATTCGGCATAGCGACGATTTACCTGATAAGTGAATGCTGTTTCGATGAGGAAGCGGAAGTTGCGAGGGTCGAGGGCGACGCCGCGTTCCATATTCCGGAGAGATTCCGCCCAGCGCCCCTGACGGCGATCGATGGCGGCAGTGTAGATGTAGCCGAGAGGATTGTTCGGAAGGGAGACGCGCGCGATGTCCAGTTCGGCGCGAGCGCCGTCGTAATCGCGAAAGGCTTTGTAGACGTAATCGGCCCGCGAGAGGTGGACTGTGCCGGAATCCGGATTGACCCGGGCAGCTCTCTCAATGGCAAGGCGCGCCAGCTCCAGGCGCTCGGGCGTGTGCTCGAACCCTTGCCAATAAAGGTCAATGTGAACCGTATAGAGAAGAGCATAGGCATTAAGGAATTTCGGATCCCGCGTGATCGCTTCCTCCAGCATTGGGATTGCCTGGAGCAGGCTTTCCTTGGCATCGGGGTTGGAGGCGAGCGAGACCAACTGCAAAGCCTGGACGAAGAGCCGCTGGGCGAGGAGATCGGTCGTGTTCGGTTGAGCGAGCGCTGCTCTTTGTTGCGGCGAAAGTTGGATCTTGAGCTGGTCGGCAATCGTCGCAGCAATTTCACTCTGGATCGCAAACACGTCCGCGACCTCGCGGTCGTAGGTTTGGGCCCAGAGATGGGCATCGGTTCGGGCATCGATGAGCTGGGCGTTGATCCGGATGCGATTGTCGATGCGCTGGACGCTGCCCTCGAGCACGTGAGCCACGCCAAGCTGGCGCCCGATCTCGCGCAGGTTACGGGCGCGAACGACCTTGTACTGCATCACACTGGTACGGCTGATGACCTTGAGGTCGGCGATCTTGGCCAGGTTGGAAAGAATCTCATCCTGCACGCCTTCGGTGAAGAAGGCGGTCTCGGGATTAGCGCTGAGGTTTTCGAAGGGCAAAACCGCGATGCTCTTGTCTGGAATTGAGACGGCCGGCGCTACGTTGGGTGTCAGCGGAGCTTCAGGCGCTTTGCGGGCAATTCCGAAAAACCAAGAGCCGATAGCCAGCGCAGCGATAACGAACAACGCAACGGCGACCCAGAAGTTTCGCGAGTGAGCCGGGCGGGTGCGGGCGGAAGCCAGCGCGGCACGTCGGGCGCGTGGAGATTGCCTGAATTTTGCCGGCGGCTGCGGATTGCCTACTTCATCCGTGTAGAGGTTGACCACGGAAATAACTTCGCCGTGCTTCACTTCGCACTCGCCAAGGTTGTGCAGGTGAGGCCGCCAATGGCGATATTGAGCGAGATCTTCCGCCACGCGTTTCGAGAGAAGAATATGTCCGGCGTCACCGCAATCCATGACACGCTGGGCAATGTTGATGCCGGCCCCGGCGACGTTCGACCGGTCATTTACGTCGGTCATTCCATTGACCGCTCCGCTGTGAACGCCCATGCGAACCTTCAGTTCCGGGTGATTCTGCAACCCCTTTGCAATCTGAAGAGCGAAACGAACGGGCGCGTCGGGTGTCGTGGCAAACACGAGCGCCATGCCGTCGCCGGTGGGCAGGCAAATCAATTTCCCGGCGCTATCGGCGCCATGAAAAGCGTCGGTGTTGCGGACAATCTGGTTGAGCTCACGCAAGGATTCATGCTGCTCATTGATCAGCAATTTCGAGTAGCCCACGATGTCGATGAACAAGACATGGGCGATTTCGAGTTGCAGATCGGATTCGAGCTCGGCGGACATGGGTTGGATGCGCCCTCTCCCTGCGAGGGGAAAGCGCTCTCATAAAACAAAGCTGCTCTCGCGCCAGACGGGCATTATTTCTACGACGAAGGGATACAAAAGGCATCACCCCTGCTTCATGCCTTGGCCATGACTGTGCTCGAGCCCCTCGATACCTTCCGTCTATTCGCCAATAACCGGCTCTTCGCGGGCATCGAGCCGGAGGTGCTGCGGGATATGCGTTACGGCATGCAGATGCTGCGGTTCGACAAGGACGAGGTCGTCTTTCGCGAAGGAGATGAGGGCGATTCGCTTTATCTGGTGGGGACCGGTTCAGTCAGGATTTCCAAAAAGGGCCGGGCTGGCGAACAGGAAACGCTCGCGGTGATCGAGCCCGGCGATTTTTTCGGGGAAATGGCGTTGCTTGATGGCCAGCCCCGCTCGGCGATGGCGATTGCGGCCGAATCGACGCTCCTGGCCGGCGTGGACGACGAGGTCTTTCAACATTTGCTCGAGCTCGCGCCGAGCCGGCTGCACTTGAATTTCCTGCGTCTGGTGTCGCAGCGGCTGCGCAACGTAAACTCGCATTTCATTTCCGAGTTGATGCGCACGGAGCGTCTCAGCCTCGTCGGCTCCATGGCCAACTCGATCATTCACGATCTGAAAAATCCGATCTGCATTGTGAAGTGTTGCGCCAGTCTGATCGACCGCCACAGTGCGGACCCGAAGTTAAAAGAGCTCACCGGCATGCTTCAAAACGCCGTGGACGGGATGCTGGCAATGACGCAGGAACTCCTCGATTACTCCCGCGGCGAGATCGCCACGACCAGGAAGAGAACTTCCGTGCAGGAATTGCTCGATGATCTGGACCAACAGGCGTTGCGGCTCTTGCCAGGCCAAAACATTCACCTGGTCAAGACCGTGACCTACGACGGCGACCTTGACCTGGATCTGCCGCGCTTCACCCGAATGCTGTGCAACCTGATCAAAAATGCGCGCGAAGCGATGCCGAGCGGTGGGATCCTGACGCTGACGATCGAGCAGGTCGAGAACGAGGTTCTGATCCACGTCGGCGATACCGGCATCGGCATGCCGCCCGCGGTGCTGGAGAAAGTGTTCGAACCATTTGTGACGCACGGCAAGTCGCACGGCACCGGATTGGGGATGGCAATTGCGAAATCAACCGTCGAAACGCACGGCGGAAAAATATCGATTAGCAGCGTCGAGGGGAAAGGCACGTCCGTCGATGTCCGACTCCCGGCGCTTTCGTAGCGGTTGACGGCCCAGTCGTTTCAATACGGAACCTTGTCGGGTTTGGCGACCCATTCGCTGAATAGATCGGCGGCAGTGGGGGACTGGAGTTGAACCATAGGCAAAGAGCGGGCCGCGAGCTCGAGCGGAATTTGTTGGTAAATGAAAATCGTCGTCGAATCCGATCCCGGCGGCGTCGTTGCGGGTGGAGGCAAAATAGACGCGGTCGAGCCGGGCCCAATAGATCGCGGAAAGACACATCGGGCAGGGCTCGCAACTCGTGTAGCGTGCGCGGTGGGATCGAGGAGCGGCGTAACCTGATTGCAGCCGCGGCCGACTAATTCGCCGGCGGCCACGATCACCGCGCCGAACGGACCGCCGCCGTGGATCCGCATTCCGGCGCGGGCGAGCGCGATGGCTTCATTCATCCAGCGCGCGTGTTGCTCGGCTTCGTCAGCGGGATCGGGCATGATGTTCCTCTAGTCTGCGATCAGCGTGGTGAGTTTCAGATTCACCGCATCGACCAGGCCCTGGTCGGTCAACTTCAGCGCCGGGATGGGAGAGAGGCTCAGGAAAGAGAGCGACATGAATGGCGCATCGAGAGGGCAGCCGAGTCGGTCTGCGGCTGCCTTCAATTCCACGATCTTCTCGATGACGGATGCGCGAGGTAAGGAACGCACGTCGTTCGCCGTAGTGACGGTGGCCGCGACGACCGGTTCCGTGCCGCGCGCAGCGGGATCGAAGATGTTCGTTTACGCCGATGGCCGGAGCAGCGGTTCAATCGGCGGCGGCAAATTCGAATCGCTCGTGATCGCGGACGCCGTGGCGGCGATGCGCGAGAAGAAACCAGTGCTCAAAGCTTATCCGCTTCACGAAGGCGAGTCCGATTCGTTCGGCGCGATCTGCGGCGGCGAGGTGACTGTGTTTATCGAACCGCAGTTGACGAACGAGGCCTTGTATCTCATCGGTGCCGGCCACTGCTCGCACGGCATTGCCAAACTCGCGGCCGAATGCGGTCTCTTCGTCACCGTGGTGGAAGATCGCGACGAATTGCTGGTGGAACTGCCGCCAGCGGTCGTTCGGATTTCCGAATCTTCGCCCGCCAACTTCATCGCTTCCCACGAATTGCGGAGTGACGAGGCGATCGTCATCGTCAGCCGCAATCACGAAATCGATCGCGAAGCTTTGGCCGCGGCGGTCGGGCAAACTGGAGCCGGCTACATTGGCATGATCGGGAGCCGGCGAAAGGTTCGGCTTGTTTTCGATGACCTGCGGAGCCGTGGCGTGCCCGAGGGAGAGTTGGCGAAAGTCTATACGCCGCTTGGACTGGATATCGGCGCGGACTCGCCGGCGGAGATCGCCGTCAGCACGATCGCGGAGATTCTCGCGGTGCTGCGCCAGCGAACGGCGAGACACATGCGGTTCGCGGGCGAATGACGGCGGAGCGAGGCCTCGCTGCGCTCGCGAAAGTTAGAGGTCCTTCGACTTCGCTCAGGATGACAAACAGGGGGGCGCCGCCATCACTCCACCGGGACCCAGGCGTGGTCCTGCCACCAGGCGGCGAGAGCTTCGTTGCTGCCGCGGAAAATGTTGCGCTCGGCGCGGGCGATGTTGGCAACGCGAATGGGGTAGGCCGAACGCGGACGCAAATCGCATTTGCCGTCGCCGGTGTATTGCCAGAGACGCCAGTTGCTCCAGGGCGAGCTCGCGGTGGGTGAATAGTGATAGTTCGCGATCCAGAGCCAGCAGTTGCCGAGGATTTGCTTGTCGGCGGCGCTGACCCCGCGAGCGTTCATCACGGCACGGAGACGATTCTCGCTCCCGTAAACGCCGGGATATTTTCCGGTGCGCTGTTTGATGCGCTCGACAAACCGCGCGGCCTGATCGACGCGCATCGTACCGCCGGGGTAATGCCCGTTTCTTTCGAAATCGAGTACGAGCAGGACGCCGCTCGGCTGGATGGCCGGCCCGCGCCAGTTCGACGCCACGACGCTGAGGAAATGCTCGGCCTGACGGAGAGGATCGGTAGCGTCGCCAAAATGGTATGCGCCCCAAAGCAGACCAACGCGGGTGGCTGCGTTCTGCCGCGTGCCGTAATAGGCATCGCGATCGAAGCGCGGATAGGTCGCTTCGTGAATCACCGCGGTCACGCCCTCGCGTTTCACCGCTTCGAAATCGACCCGCATCAAATCGTAGTGCGATAAATTCAGCACGCTGTTGCCGGCCGAGGCCGAAAGCAATGAGATCAACAGCATGAGTGAAATCCGAGCGGCAAAAAATTTCATCGCGCGGACGATAACTGGAGGCGGCGAAGTGACAAACGGTTTGTGGTAACGGCCTGTTCCGCCGCGGGTCGCAACTCCATTACGCCAGTGGGGTTCTTTTTGGAAGAAAACACCGTCCTGGTTCAACCAATTGACATGAACAACCCTGCAAGAAACGACGGCTCGCGCTTTGACAACCTCGTGGCGCGTTATTATCCCGCGGTCTACGGCTTCGCCGCGCGGCTGACCGAAGATCCGCGCGAAGCGAGCGACCTGGCCCGGGCCGCCTTTCGCAATACACGAAGACAACTCACGCAGCTCCGCAATCAAACGGCCATCGCGACCATCCTCATCTCGGCGGTGATCCGTGCGGGATTGGGTGTGGGCTGAGCGAAGCTTTCTCCGCGGTCATTCCTGAATCCCCGCGGATCAAGAGCAGAGCTGTGGCCGCGCTGCCGAGCGCAAGCACGGCGCCGGTCAACATGACGAGGCGGAACCCGTCCACGAAGGAAAGATCGATCGCAGCGCGCAACTGCACTCGTTCCTGCTCTGGAATGGACGATGACAGTTCGATTCCGGCGAGCCGGTTGCGTTGAGCACCGACCGCCTGCCGCGATGAAGGAGGAATCCCGGGATCTGCCAGGCGACGAGTGAGCGCGCGATCGAAGACGAGAAAAACGGCGATCCCAAAAACGGCGATGGCGAGGAGTCCCGCGGCGCGCGAGACGGCGTTATTGATTCCGGATGCGACACCGGCCCGTTCGCGGCCGACGGAACTCATGACGGTGGTAGTGAGGGGAGCGACGCTGACCGCCATGCCTATGCCAAGGATGGCGACCGCGGGGAAAAAGCTTGTCCAATAGGAGCCACCGATTCCGGCCCACACGAAGAGGGCAAAGCCCGCCGCGGCAATAAGCGGTCCGACGACCAGCGGAGTTCTGGCGCCGTATTTTTGGACGAGAGCGCCCGACCAGCGCGAAAGCAGAAAGATGATCAGGATCAGCGGCAGTAACGCCGCGCCCGCCGCCGTGGGACTGTAGCGCTGCACTTGAATCAAATTCAGTGGCAGAAAAAAAAGCGTCCCGCCCAGCGCGCCGTAAAGCAGGAACGTGAGCAGGTTCGCGCCGGTGAAATTTCGCGAGCGAAAAAGAGTGAGCGGCAACATGGGATTTCGGCTGCGCGCTTCGACCACGACGAAGAGAGCAAGGAAAAGGAGCGCGCTAATGAGCGCACCCAGGACGACTGGATGCGCGAAGCCGCGCGCCGGCGATTCGATCAATCCGTAAACGAGCGCGCCCAAACCGAGGGTGGCGAGCACGGCGCCTAACGAGTCGAGCCGTCCTCTGGCGGGGTTCGAGCTTTCGGGCACGTGCCGGAGCGAAATGAGGATGACGAGAATTGCGACCGGGAGGTTGATGAAAAAGACGGCTCGCCAGGAAACGGTCTCGACCAGCCATCCGCCGAGCACGGGACCGATGGCAGCCGTGATGGCACTAAAGCCGGACCAGGTTCCGATCGCGCGGCCGCGGTCTTCCTCGGCGAATGAATTGCTGATAATGGCCAGGCTGCCGGGGACCAGCAACGCCGCGCCGATTCCCTGGAGAGCACGGGCCGCAATCAAGGTTCCGATGTCGAACGCGAATCCACATCCGGCAGATGCCACCGCGAAAATCATCACGCCGATGACAAATATTTTGCGTCGCCCATAACGATCTCCCAGCGACCCGCCCACCAGGAGAAGCGCGGCGAGCAGGAGCGAATACGCTTCGATGACCCATTGGACGCCGACGACCGTGGCGGCCAGATCTTTTTGGAGCGCGGGCAACGCGACATTGACGACCGTGCCGTCGATGAACGCCATGCTCGACCCAAGAATGGTCGCCGCCAGGACCCATTTCCCGGAGGATTTCGGGCACGGCGCGGAAACATCGCCCGAGCGGATCACACCATCGGCACATGGTTCGCGAATCAAGATCGCCATCGTGACCGCGATTTGCTGCCGCGACAAGTCCTGGCGGCATGGCTGATCAACCTCTTACTCTTATTCTTATTAAGAGGGCCCCGCTTTTCTATGTCCGGATCGGTTTCTTGAAAAGCATGCGGACAAACTTAACCAGGAGCTCGATTAGCTTCCAGAGACCCAGGAGCGCCCAGGCTATCGCGACACCGAGGGCTATCCGGATAATCGTTTGGTTGCGCGCGCTCAAGGCTGGGCCGGGCGCGCCAACAGAATCCTTCCATGGCTCTGCCAGGAACGGGAACTGGGACAGAAAGGGTTTGTCGTTGGTGGTCGCCCGCGGCCAGGTGGCATTCTTATAGGATAGCTCGAGAAGGAGAGTATCTCCGTTCCGGGCGAGGAGAGCGGCGACGTCGTCGGTGAGCCGTCTGCCATGCGGGTATCCGACGTTAAA
>Ga0307478_10002452_pt1 | contig 14588 bp, 13 predicted proteins | sample atmos_gasesECM4C_2_FD_203713 | JGI IMG/M metagenome (GOLD analysis project Ga0307478, IMG submission 203713) | Hardwood forest soil microbial communities from Morgan-Monroe State Forest, Indiana, United States - atmos_gasesECM4C_05 | ecosystem: Environmental > Terrestrial > Soil > Temperate...
GGCCGTTGCGGAGGGGATTGAAGGAGTCGCCTTTGGGGATCTCTTTCTCGAGGATGTGCGCGCTTACCGGGAGAAGCAGTTGAAAGGTACGGGGCTCGCGCCGGTGTTTCCGGTGTGGGGATTGCCCACGAGGACTTTGGCCGAGGAGATGATTGCTGGTGGCACGCGAGCGAAGTTGACTTGTGTGGACACGGGAAAACTTGATCGGTCGTTTGTGGGGCGCGAGTTCGACGGGGAGTTGCTTTCGGCTTTGCCTGAGGATGTTGACCCTTGCGGGGAACGCGGAGAATTTCATTCGTTTGTTTATGCTGGGCCCATGCTTGAGGGCGTTGTGCCGGTTTCGGTGGGGGAGACTGTGGTTCGCGATCAGTTTGTGTTCGCGGATTTGATTGCAGCGTGATGGGACGATTGAGAAGGCAAAACCTTTAACACAGGGGACACAGAGGAACACTGGGTAATTCGACGCGGTTGGCTTGCGAATTCCGTGGAGGATTTTTCTTTCCTGATGACTCGGCTGCGATATCCTCAAGGGGCTGTGGTAAACTCGCCGCCGACTGTTGCTTAACGCTGCGGGAAATCAGTTGGAACGGTTTGGTGTGTGGAGGACTTAGGAATGGGCCTCGCGTTACTGGTCGTTATCTGGCTGATCACTCTGGTCAGCACCTACTTTTTTGTGGCGAAGACCTGGTGGCTGCCGGTGGGGGCTTCGGCGGCGGCGGGCTTTATCGACGGGCAATTCACCCTCACGTTGGTACTGATGGGAATTGTTTTTCTGGCGGCGCAGCTTTCGCTGGGCTACTTTGCGTGGAGATACCGGGAGCAGCCTTCGTCCCCGCCGGTTAGTTATTCGCACGGCAATGTGAAGCTGGAAGTGGTGTGGACCGTGCTGACTACGGTTCTGTTCATCGGGTTGAACTTGATGGGCAGCAGCGTTTGGGCTGCACAGCGTTTCGACGCCGCGGGGCCGGGCGCGGTGCAGGTTGAAGTGACCGGGATGCAGTTTGCCTGGTACTTCCGCTATCCCGGACCCGATGGCCGGTATGGCGGGACGAGCGTGAAGCTGATGGATCCCTCGGCTGGCGGCGAGGCCGCAGTGGGGTTGAACACTTCCGATCCGGCGGCGAAGGATGATGTGGTTACGGGCACGATGTATCTGCCGGTGGATCGCGAGGTCGATCTGAGTTTGCGATCTGTGGATGTGATCCACAGCTTCTTTGTGCCTTCGTTGCGCTTCAAGCAGGATGCGGTGCCCGGTCTCAACATTCATATGCACTTCAAGCCGACCGCGATTGGCGAGTACGAAATTGCTTGCGCCGAACTTTGCGGCCTCGGTCACTACAAGATGCACGGCATGGTCCACGTCGTCAGCCAGGAAGATTTTGATAAGTGGCTGGCGGCACGGGAGGCGGAGAAACAATAAATGGCGACCGCAGCTACGGTTCACGCGCACGCTCCTCAGGGGTTCATTCGAAAATATATTTTCAGCCTCGATCACAAAGTGATTGGGATCCAGTATTTCTTTCTGGCCATCACGGCGGTGTTTGTCGGGATGTTTCTTTCGCTGCTGATGCGCATTCACCTGGTGTGGCCGGCGGCTAACTTGCCGCTCGTGGGCGAGATCAAGCCGGAAACCTATCTCACTTTACTCACCATGCACGGCACGATCATGGTGTTCTTCGTGCTGACGACGGCGCCACAGGGAGGATTTGGAAATTACTTTCTGCCGATCCAGATCGGGGCGCCGGATATGGCGTTCCCGGTCCTGAACATGCTTTCGTTCTGGACGACGTTTGTGGCCTTTGTCTGCATCATTGCGGCCTTCTTTGTTAGTGGCGGAGCACCTTTGCATGGATGGACGGGGTATCCGCCGCTGAGTGCGCTGCAATCTGCCGGGCCGGGCGAAGGACTTGGGGCGGATCTTTGGATTACGAGCATCGCGATCTTTTGTTTAGCGTCGCTGATGGGTGCGTTGAATTTTCTTACGACTACGCTCGATATGCGAGCCAAGGGCATGACCATGATGCGCATGCCGTTGACAGTATGGTCGTGGTTCATCACGGCGATTCTTGGGTTGCTGGCGTTCGGGGTACTGCTTTCGGCGGGGATCCTGTTGCTGATGGATCGCAATCTCGGCACGAGTTTTTATGTTCCGCTGGTGGTGGTGAATGGACAGATCATGCAGCACAAGGGCGGCTCGCCTTTGCTGTGGCAGCATCTGTTCTGGTTCTTTGGGCATCCGGAGGTTTACATCGCGATTCTGCCGGGCATGGGCGTGACCTCGCAGATTCTCTCGACCTTCTCACGCAAGCCGATCTTCGGCTACAAGGCCATGGTCTATGCCATGCTCGGCATCGGATTCTTAGGATTCATGGTGTGGGGCCATCACATGTTCATGAGCGGTATGAGCCCTTATTCGGCGTTTGCGTTTTCGCTGCTGACCATGTGCATCGGAGTGCCCTCGGCGATCAAGACGTTTAACTGGCTGGGGACGATGTATAAAGCGCGGATTCGCTTCCAGACTCCGATGCTGTATGCCATCGGGTTCGTTTCCCTTTTCGTTTCCGGTGGATTGAGTGGACCGTTCCTGGCGCAGCCGGTGCTCGACATTCAATTGCACGATACTTACTTCGTCGTGGGACACTTTCATCTGATCATGGGAGTGGCTGCGATCTTTGGAATGTTTGCGGCGACTTATTACTGGGTCCCGAAAATGTTTGGGCGGATGATGAATGAGACCTGGGGACGAGTGCACTTCTTCCTTACGCTGCTCGGAACTTACGCCATCTTCATGCCGATGCACTATCTAGGGATTGCCGGGGGCACGCGGCGGTACTCGCAATATACGGAGGTGGCGTACCTGACGAAGCTGATGCCGCTGCACCAGTTCATGACCTACGCGGCGATTATTACGATTGGGGCGCAGTTCATTTTCGTGATCAACCTGTTCTGGACCATGTTCAAAGGGCCGAAGGCGAGCGACAATCCGTGGGAAGCGACGACGCTGGAGTGGACGACAGCGACGCCTCCGCCGCATGACAACTTTGGCGGCGTGACTCCGGTGGTTTATCACGGTCCTTACGAGTATGGAGTTCCGGGCGCGGCTAAGGATTATGTGATGCAGACGGATCCGGTAAGCGTTCCGGCGGCGCACTGATCTTTTTACTTATGGCGACTTACACCCCAACCCGTCCGATCGAGCATTTGGACCACGGCCAGAAACCGCCTGTGCCGCCTGCGGGCGGTGGAGGGGATGAGGGCCGCGGGGATGGCTCTCCGAATTATGGGGCGCGGTTGCGGCGGGCGCGACTGGGACTGATCTGCGCGATCGCGACCGTCAGCATGGTGTTTGTTTCGCTGACCAGTGCGTATGTGGTGCGGCGCGGGTTGCCGACCTTCGATGACTCCACGCGAACTTATTTTCGCGACTGGGGCGAAGTGCAGTTGCCCTGGGTGCTTCTGGCCATCAATACGGCGATCCTGTTGATCAGTAGTTTGACCATGGAGGGCGCTCGGCGCGGGATTGCGCGGCGCGCTGCGCTGGCTCCGGTGCAGTCGATCCCGGGAGTTTCGCTGGGCGAGGAACGGAACTTTCCCTGGCTGGGTGTGACTGTCGTTCTTGGTTTTGGATTTCTGGTGGGACAGTGGATGGCGTGGGGCGAACTGAAAGCCCGAGGATTCCTCGTCAGCACGAATCCGGATAGTTCCTTCACTTATTTGTTGACCGGGGCCCATGCGGTGCACCTCGCGGGGGGAATCGCTGCGTTGCTGTGGGCGGGCGTCACTTCCCTGCTGCATAAGCCGATCGAGGGGCGGCGCATTGTGGTTGATGTCGCGGCCTGGTACTGGCATTTCATGGCCGTGCTGTGGATTTATGTTTTTGCTCTATTAGCGTTTGCGCGATGACGGGAAAGGGGAAATTCAGGAATGGCTGACGCCACGCTGCAACATCCCGCCGCTGGACACGGAACCGCGGGCGAATATGAGGCTCCGCTGTTTGGAGCTTATTCAAAGAAGGTTGGGATGTGGCTGTTTCTGGCTTCGGACTCGCTAACGTTCGGAGCGCTGCTGTTTGCCTTCAGCTACAACCGCATCTATACCGCGTGGCCCACGCCGTTTGGCAAGGAAAGCATCATCAATGCCACCGTGATGACAGCCTGCCTGCTGTCGAGTTCGCTGACCATGGTGCTTGGCGTGTTTGCGGCGCAGCGGGCTGATCGGGTGTGGACGCGGCTATGGCTGCTGGCCACGATGGCGTTCGGAACAGCGTTCATTATTCTGCACGCGATGGAGTGGACTCATTTGATCCACGAAGGACTGAGTTTGCCGGCATTTCCCAAGCCCGCCGGGCAACTGGATTCCGAATACGCCAAGATTTCGACTGGCGTGCCGCAGTTCGCAGCGACGTTCTTTGGCCTGACTGCGATGCACATGCTGCACGTGACGATTGGTGTGATCTATCTGGGCGTGGTGGCGCTGCGGAAGTGGTTTCTGCCGATTCTGGGAGCACTGTGGCTGGCGGGATTTCTTCTGATTCCGTCGGACAATGTTTTTCATTACTTAGTCAATGCGCTGCTGATTGGGCTGATTGTGGCCAGCGTCATTGTTTTTCTGAAGCCGAAAGACTACGACGCGCACGATGTTGAGGTGGCTGGGCTGTACTGGCACTTTGTGGACTTGGTGTGGATGTTTATCTTCCCACTGGTGTATTTGATGTCGACCAAGATTTAGCCGTTTTGAGTGCTGGTGGGAATTGCAGCCGCGGAGCGGTAGAGGCAAGTTACATGGGTCTTCGCGCAAAGAGCGCGCTCAGGATGACAAGCTTGGTAAAAGGGGATCGCGATGCACGATGTGGCTAAGCACGACGACAGTAAAGGCCAGTATTTCTGGGTTTGGGGAGCGCTGCTTGTTCTGACCGGGGTGGAAGTCTGGCTGGGGTACCGGCAGATATTCGAGCCAGTGCGCATGCTGGAAGTGCTGCTGGTGCTGTCGGTGATCAAGTCAGCGTTGATTATTGCGTATTTTATGCATTTGAAGTTTGAGAAGGCGATCATGCGCTGGTTGCTGGTGATCTCGGTGACGGCCTGCTTTGTGATCATGTATTTCTTTTTCTTTCCGGATGCGGACCGCATTCTGAAGTTGGGCGTGAAGTAGAATTAAGGAATCGCGATGAAGGCTCTTAACGGCAAAGCTCGACTTTTTGCGTTGCTGGCGGTGCTTTGGGTTTCCACCATGCCCGCCTTGGGACAGGGCTGCGCCATGTGCAATGCGAATGCCCGGAGCACGCCCAAAGAAGGCCAGCAGGCGCTGAACCGGGCGGTGCTGGTGCTGCTGCTTCCTCCGATCGGAATTATGGTGTTTGGAGTTGGGCTGGCTTTCCGGTATGGGAAGCGGCGCGATCAGGATCCGGAGTAAAACTTCTTGAGATTCACGCGAACCGACCAGCCGGCGGTGACAACGTTCATTGTGACTTGAGCGTATTTTTCATAGCTCTGTTGATTTTCCGGACCGAAAAACCCTTCCAGAATCTACATGAACCACCTGAGTAGCGCGCTGGGTGAGAATACCCAGGCAAGAGTTTCCCGTTCCCCGGTGAAAAGTTCACAGTCCCACTCGGGCTCTCTCTTGTAAAGCGCTTCTTTCCAAGTGACAACCCGCTCGGCATAGATTGGCAAGCTTTTTGCAGTATCACTTTCGACGAGGCCGATGGGCATACTCGAGTGGCTTTGGATATGCGATCCCGAACCCAATACGATCTTCCGACTGCAGTCACGTTCCTGATGGCAGGCTTGGGAATTGGCTCACTACTGGCGATCTTACTCTCCCGTCGTTCCGATAGCTTGGCACACGTCCCATCCTCGGGGACGCAACGGGCGCCCTGGTAAAGCTGTGCTTTATAATAGAAGATTCGGCAGGGCTCTCTGAAGCCGCTGGGAACACTCTCCAGCCGGCGATGATGTTGCTGCCGGACCTTTTACCCGATGTCTGGCTCACTACCCACGGAAAGCATTGTTGTTCGCGGCGCGCGCGTTCATAACCTCAAAAACATCGATTTTGAGGTTCTGCACAACACCCTGACAGTGGTCACGGGGGTCTCCGGTTCGGGCAAGTCTTCCCTTGCGTTCGACACTATTTATGCTGAGGGCCAGCGGCGGTATGTGGAATCGCTGTCGGCATATGCGCGGCAGTTTCTGGAACGCATCGAGAAGCCGGATGCGGACTCCATTGATGGCATCGCTCCTGCAGTGGCGATCCGGCAGAAGAATACGACGCGGAATCCGCGGTCGACGGTGGCGACGGCGACCGAGATTTACGATTATCTGCGGTTGCTGTTCGCCCGTGTCGGCCGAACTTATTGCGTGAATTGCGGCCGCGAGGTGAAGAAAGACACGGTGGACGAAGTCGCGGATGCGGTGTTGGCACTGGATCCCGAGACGCGGGTGCAGGTGGTTTTTCCTTTGCAGCCCGCTGTCGCCGCACCGCAGCAAGCGGAGAAGAAAGTTGGGCGCGGGCGCAAATCCGCCAAAAAAGCCGCCGCTCCGGATTCAGGGTTGACCGACCAGCTTAAGGCTCGGCTGTTCGATTTGCGCAAGGCGGGCTTCAATCGGCTATATCAGGCGGGACAGGTGTTTGAGTTTTCGACGCCGGAATCGCTGCTGGATATTCGCTTCGACCAGCCGGTTTTTGTCTTGGTGGACCGGCTTACGGTTTCGGCGGAGTCGCGATCGCGGATCGTCGATGCGGTGGAGACCGCGTACCGGGAAGCTGGTGAAGTGATCTTCGACCTGCCCCCGCGTGACGATCAGCCGGCGCGACAGTTGCGGTTTGCGCAGCGCTTCGAATGCAAGAGTTGCGGTCTGCGCTATGAAGAGCCGGAGCCGCGGCTGTTCTCGTTCAACAATCCTTATGGAGCGTGTCCACGGTGCCAGGGGTTTGGGAACACGATTGACTTCGACCTCGACCTGGTGATTCCAGACAAGACGAAGTCGCTGGGCGAAGGTGCGATTGATCCATGGAACAAGCCCAAGTATCGGCCGGTGTTCACAGACATGAAGCGCTTTGCCAAGCAGGCTGACATCCCGCTCGATGTGCCCTGGGCGGAGCTTGACGAAGCGCAACAGGAACTGATTCTGGTTGGTGACGGAAAGTTTCTGGGCGTGCGCGGATTCTTTCAGTATCTGGAGCGGAAGAAATACAAGCTGCACATTCGGGTGTTCTTGAGCCGCTATCGCGGATATTCGACTTGTCCCGAATGCCGGGGGACACGGCTTCGGCTGGAAGCCCGGCAGGTGAAGATCAACGGGAAAAACATTTGTGACGTCTGCGCGATGACGGTGGAGGACGCGGCTAACTTCTTTGCCAGCGTTCAGTTGAGCCCGGAACAAGCCGAGATTGCCGAGCGGTTGCTCGAGGAAATTCGCGAGCGGTTGCGGTTTCTCAACGACGTGGGACTGGAGTATCTGACACTGGACCGGCTTTCGTCCACGCTCTCTGGAGGCGAAGCGCAGCGCATTCAGCTGGCTACTTCGCTGGGATCGCGGCTGGTGGGCACCCTCTATGTGCTGGACGAGCCTTCGATCGGATTACACAGCCGCGACACTCACCGACTGATCAAGATATTGCAAGACCTGCGGGATTTGGGGAACACGATTCTGGTGGTAGAGCACGATCCTGACATTATGCGGACGGCGGACCGGATTCTCGACCTGGGTCCGGGAGCGGGAGAGAACGGCGGCAAGCTGGTGGCAGCGGGAACCTACGAGGAGATTCTCAGGAATCCTGCTTCGCTTACGGGACGTTACCTGGCGGAAGACCTGCGCATTCAGATACCGGCAGTGCGGCGGCAGCCGGGAGCGCAGCAGATTAGGATCAAGGGCGTGCGGGCGAACAACCTGAAGGGCGTTGACATTTGCATCCCGCTGGGGATGCTGGTAGCGATCACAGGCGTTTCGGGGTCGGGGAAATCGACGTTGCTGCATCAGGTTCTTTATCAGGCGTTGGGAGAAGCCAAGAGGCAGCAGAGCGCGGGACCAGCGCGCGGTGCTGCGACCTGGGAAAGTCTGGAGGGCGATCAGTTCATTGACGAAGTGGTGCTGGTCGATCAATCTCCCATTGGGCGGACGCCGCGGTCGAATCCCGTGACTTATATCAAGGCGTTTGACGCCATCCGCGAACTTTTTGCCTCGCTGGCTGAGGCAAAAAAGCGCGGCTTCACCGCTGGACACTTTTCCTTCAATATTCCCGGCGGGCGGTGCGAGACTTGCCAGGGTGACGGCACGGTTACGGTGGAGATGCAGTTTCTCGCCGACGTGGAGCTGATCTGCGAAGAGTGCAACGGGACTCGCTATAAGGCGCAGGTGCTCGACGTGCGCTACCACGGGAAGAATATTCATGAAGTGTTGAACCTCACCGTGAAAGAGGCGCTCAAATTCTTCGCGGAAGTTCCCAAGGTGACGGAGAAGTTGCGGGTGCTGGAGGAAGTTGGGCTGGGATACTTACGGTTGGGGCAATCGGCGACAACCCTTTCCGGGGGGGAAGCGCAGCGCATGAAGCTGGCGGCGCATCTGCAGCCCGCGGCGCGCGAGATTGGACGACCTAGCTTGGGGCGATCGGAAGAAGGTCGGCGGCGGCGGCGTCTGCTCTATATTTTTGATGAGCCCACGACGGGGCTGCATTTCGATGATGTCAGCAAACTATTGGAGGCCTTCCGCCGTCTTATTGATGCAGGGGGCTCAGTCCTGGTGATCGAACACAATCTGGAAGTGATCAAGACTGCCGACTGGATGATCGATCTGGGGCCAGAGGGCGGAGCGCGGGGCGGAAGAATTGTAGGAGTGGGACCGCCGGAGGCGATCGCGAAAGTACCTGGCTCCTATACTGGCAAATATCTGGCGCGGCTGCTGAATGGGAATAGCGCAGGCAATGGTAACGGAGCGGCACGGTCCAATGGGAGCAAGTAGATTTCTTGCGGGCTGCCTGTTTGTGACGACGGGCGTGTGCTCGGTCGCGCAGAACGCCAGCCCGCCTTCGGCACAAGGCTCGTCTCAGGATTCCGCGCAGTCTTCATCACAGTCTTCATCGCAACCCCCGGCTCATCGATCGGTTCATCACATCCGGGTGGAGGACGAGGATTCACCGTCTCGACCTGCCGAACTTACCCAAGCAGAAACCTTGCTTGACAGGCACGACTATGCTGCCGCCGAACCTCTGCTTCGCAAGTTGGTGGAACGGGAACCCGCGAGCTATGTGGCCTGGTTCGATCTGGGCTTCGTGGAAAATGCGTTGGGCAAACTAGATGAATCGATTGCGGCTTACCGCAAATCGGTGGCGGCGAAGCCCGAGGTTTTCGAATCGAATCTGAATCTTGGGTTGCAACTGGCCAAGACTGGTCAGTCTGATGCGGAGCAATTTCTGCGGGCCGCGACTGATCTGAAGCCCACCAGCCACGTTGCGGAAGGGCAATACCGGGCATGGCTTTCACTGGCCGAGACGATCGAAAAATCGAAACCAGAAGAGGCTCTGGACGCCTACTGGCACGCGGCCGCGCTTCAACCCAAGCAGGCTGAGCCGCATCTCGCTGCTGGGCTGCTTCTTGAACACGAAAATAATTATGCGCAGGCTGAGCAGGAATACAAGCAGGCGCTGGCGCTCGATCCGCGATCGACGGATGCGGTGATGGGTTTAGCCAACATCTACATGCATGGGCGGCGCTTCCCTGAAGCGGAGGAATATTTGCGGAAGCTGCTGGTAGCGAATGCGGACTCTGCCTCCCTGCACACCCAGTTGGGGCGCGTGCTCGCGGCCGAGGGTAAAACGGACGCCGCCATCGCGGAACTGCAGGCTGGGCTCAAGCTCGCGCCGAGCGACGATGCGGCGCAGCGCGATCTCGCGGACGTGTATGTGGCCGCTGGGAAAAATAGCTTGGCGGAGGCGGCTTACCGTGCGTTGCTGGTTGCACACCCCAACGAGGCGGAGTTGCATGACGGGCTTGGCAAGGCTCTCTTGTGGCAGAAGAAGTCGCCGGAAGCCCAGCGGGAGTTCATCACGACGGTGACGTTGAAACCGAATTTCGGAGGAGCATATTATGATCTCGCATTTGCGGCCAACGACAATAAGGATTACCCCGTCATAATTCGTGCGCTGGATGCGCGAGCCAAACTACTGCCGGAGACTCCGATGACATATTTCATGCGGGCCTCGGCCTACGATCACCTGCGGGACTTCAAGAAAGCTTCTGCCAACTATCATCTCTTCCTTAACGACGCTAATGGGAAGTATCCTGATCAGGAGTGGCAGGCGAAACACCGGTTGATTGCCATCGAGCCGAAGAAGTAGCCTTTGGGAACCCCAATGCTGTTCGCGATGGAGCATTCACGAGTCTGGCGGGTTGCGGCGGCGGGTATCGCGTTATCGCTCATAGCACCTTCCCTCCTGAACGCTCACACGGAACCTTCCGTTGAAGACTTGAAGGCGCGAGTGGCCAATGCACTTATCGCCGATCGTCCTGCGCTGTGCATTCACATATCAGAGCGGCAAGTGGGGGAAGCCGACCGGTTGTATGTGGCGGGCGACAGCGAGAAAGCGCAGGTCGCGCTGGCCGACGTAGTTGCATATTCTGAGCTGGCCCGCGACTATGCGATTCAGGCGCACAAGCACGAGAAACAGAGCGAGATCGCCATTCGCAAGATGGCGCGCAAGCTCGCCGACGTCAAACACACCGTCTCCCACGAAGACCAGGAACAGATACAACACACCATTGACCGCCTGCAGCAGATTCGGGACGATCTGCTGGCTGCAATGTTTCCGAAAGTTGGTAAGAAATGACAGCTCGCGGGTTTCGAGCACGCCCTTGCCTGGGCCTGTTCTTGCTGGCGACCGCGCTGGGCGCCGCCCAGCGTCACCGGGATCCCTTCACTCAGGCCGAGATTGACCAGATCCGCGACGTCAGCTGGGAGCCCGAGCAACGGCTTTCACTTTACGTGAAATTCGCGCGGGCTCGCCTGGTCGCGATGGAGCAGATGCGCAGCGATCCCAAGACCAAGGACCGGCCAAAGCAAACGCATGACAAGCTGGATGACTTCCTTTTGATTTATGACGAATTGAACGACAATATCGATACCTACGTCGACCGCAAGAATGACATTCGCAAGCCGTTGAAGGGGATCATCGACGCCGATACTGAGTTTCAGGCCAAGCTGCTTGCTCTGAGGGACGCGGCCGGCGTCTCTTCCGAAGAAGCCAAGCAGTATGAATTCGTTCTGACCAATGCCCTCGATACGGTGGATGGTTCGGTGGAAGACCATCGCAAGCTGCTGGTGGAGCAACAAGAGGCGGCGAAACACAAGAAGAAATCGGATGAGAAGCCGTCCGGCGGCAACCCTGAGCGATAAGGAAGCGGGTCAAACGCGCGATTATTGCGTCGCGAAGAACGCCTGTCCGGAATGACGATCTGACTTCACAATTGTTCATGCTAATCTAGGCTCACTGTGCGTGCCGGACTGCTCGAAATCTTCCATGATGAACACCGGCAGCTGCGTCCCTGCGTCGTGCCGCCTGAGCTGAAAATCGAGTTCTTTGCCTTCGCCAACGTCAATAACACCATTCGCTTGCGCGAAGGCAGGCTTCTGGTAAGGCTTTCCGACCTGCTGGAGGGCGCGCCGGAGACGGTGGTACGGGCGATCGCTCACATTCTGCTAGCCAAGATGTATCGCAAGCCTGTCGATCGCGGCCATGCGGCGCGTTACCGAAAGTATGTGGCCAGCCATGAAGTTGTGAGCAAAGCACATTTGGTGCGGCAGATACGCGGACGCAAGCGGCTGCATTCTCCGAAGGGCGGCGTTTACGATCTCGACTTGGTTTTTGAGGATTTGAACCGGCGCTTCTTTCATGGACTATTAGGCCGGCCGCGCATGAGTTGGAGTCCGACCAAGACCCGGCGCATCCTCGGGCATTACGATCCGGCGCATAATGCGATTGTCATCAGCCGCGTTTTTGATCAGCACTCTGTTCCCCGCTACGCTGTGGAATACATCGTCTACCACGAGATGCTGCACTTGAAGCATCCGGTGCGGTTGAGGGGCAGCCGGCGGTGTGTGCATTCGGCGGAGTTTCACGCTGAGGAGAAGTTGTTCCCGCGGTTGGAGGAGGCGAATGCGTTCCTGAAGCGATTATGACGTATGTGTCCAGTTTGTGAGGATCACTGACGCTAGGCTGAGGAGCGGTTCTTACCTTTTCAACCAGATCTCTACTCTGCGGTTTTTTTGCCTTCCCTCTGGAGTCTCGTTCGAAGCCACGGCAATTTGCGAGCCGAATCCCATCACTGTGGCGGCCTTCACGCCCCGCTGTTCGAATTGCTGCGCCACCGCATCGGCACGCGCTTTCGACAGATTCCCGGTGGCTTCTTTGCTGTCGTCGAAACCCAGGAGTACCAGGTTGTCGCCACTGTAGTGCAGGTCGGTCACAAATGTAACCACACGTGCGAGATCGGCCACGGCTTTGTTGTCGAGTTGTGAGCTGCCTTCACGGAAGCGGAAATCGAGCGACAACCGGTCGTACCCGCTGGTGAGGCGGCGGTAGTCCACAGGCACGGCGGTCGAACTGGCGGCGGCCGCTGCCGCCGAGACGTTCTGGCCCACAAAGCCGACTTCCGCCACGATGTTTTGCCCAATACTGGAGAGGGCGAAGTCAACAAATCTGCGAATCAGTTCCTGCCGCGGTTGCGCGGGCGTGTAAAGGAACAAGCGCCGCGAAAGAGCGTAGTCCTCGGTAGCCACTGTAAAAGGAGTCGGGGAGAGCGCGGCGGCGCCGTTCTCGTAAACGGCTACCGCTCGCGTCTCCTGAACGTAAGTTAGACCAATGAAACCGATTCCGTTGGGATCCTGAGCGACAGCATCGGAAAGTTTGCGACTGTCTTCGACACGCTTCGCCGAGAGCGCCAACGGCGAGTCACCGAGCACAAGCGTCCGGAAGGTGTCGTAGGTTCCGGACTTGTCATCGCGGGCGTAGAGGTGGATCGCGCCGTCGGACCCGCCCACCTGCAGCCAATTCCCGATCGCGCCCTGGAAAATTTGCGCGATCTGCTCTTTCGCCAGCGTCCGCACCGGATTTGTTCTGCTGACGATAACGGCAATTCCGTCCAGCCCCAGGATGTGTTCGCACGCCGGAGACGTCATATCTCCGAGGCTGGCTAATTGCGACACTTCTTCAGCTTTGATCTTTCGAGAAGACATTCCGATGTCAGCCTGGCCATTGGCTAGGTCCTCAAAGGCCAGGGCCGAGCCGTGGGCGTGAATCTCAATCGCTTTGGCAGTGCGATCCCCGGGAAGGACTCCGCGCACAAACACTTCGTCATCGCGATGCCCGGGGATGGTTTTCACTTCTTTAGCGCCCTGACGTTTGAGGAACGCTTCTGCCAGCGCGGGGGCCAGACCCTCTCCAATCGTGTTGGATCCGCTCAGCCTGAGAATAATGTCGTCCGGGCTGATCTTGGAGTGTGCACCCGGTCTGCCCAACCTCAGCCAGAAAAGACCGCCCAGGGAGGCCAGAAGCAGGACCCCGATTGTCGCAGCTACGGGCGTGAGAAACTTGCGTGCCGGCATAGGATGTTTTCGAACTCAGAGCTTTCAAGACCGCTTCCAGAATGCGCTCAGCGATTTTATCCGAGCGCGAGGGCACCGGGGAACCGTTTATAAATGCGCAACTGGCCGAGCTGCGCACCCCGTTTAATCCCGTACTTCCCCGTGTGATGCATATCACGCACGTTTGTGACGTGATGGATTGACGCCCCCGCCGCTCCCGGCATATCCTTGAAGTTGAAATTGAAATTCATTTTCAAGATCATTTTGGATCATTCTCGGGAAATCAGGTCAGTCACAAATGCTTCAGGCTTTCATTATCACGCTGCGCGAAGGGGTCGAGGCCGCCCTGATCGTCGGGATCACCCTGGCTTATCTGGCAAAGATTGGCCGGAATGATTTACGCAAGGCTGTCTACGCCGCGCTGGGCGCCGCTTTCCTCGGCAGCATCGGCGTGGCGGTTGTAATTTCGCGGCTGAACTGGAACGAAGACGTCTTCGAGGGCTGGATCATGCTGGCTGCCGCGTTCTTCGTCATCACCATGGTTGTTTTCATGATGAAGACGGGGCGCAAGCTCAAAGGCCAAATTGAGGGCAAGGTCGGCCTGCTCGCGGGCCTGGGTGCCGAGAAAGATGCTTGGATTGGCCTGTTCTTCTTCGTGTTTTTGATGGTGCTGCGCGAAGGCGCAGAGACTGTGCTGATCCTTTCCGCGGTTTCTTTGAACTCCACTGAGCTGATGAGCTTTCTGGGCACGCTGCTGGGCGTGATCGCGGCCATTGCTTTCGGCGTAATGTTCGTGAAAGGCAGCGTGCGGATTAACCTGCAGAAGTTCTTCCGAATCACAACGGCGATCCTGTTCCTGGTGGCACTGCAATTGGTGGTCGCGGGCTTGCATGAATTATCGGAAAGCGGAGTGATTGCCTCGTCCAAGCGCGAGATGGCCATCATCGGGCCTATCGTGCGCAACGATCTCTTCTTCTTTGTAACCATTTTCGCCTTGGCGGCGCTGATGGTGTT
>Ga0307478_10002455_pt1 | contig 14579 bp, 13 predicted proteins | sample atmos_gasesECM4C_2_FD_203713 | JGI IMG/M metagenome (GOLD analysis project Ga0307478, IMG submission 203713) | Hardwood forest soil microbial communities from Morgan-Monroe State Forest, Indiana, United States - atmos_gasesECM4C_05 | ecosystem: Environmental > Terrestrial > Soil > Temperate...
ACGCCTTGACCACTTCCTCCAGATACTCGTCGCTCACGGCGCGCTCCCCCGGCGCATTCTTTTTCTTCAGCCGCTTTTTCAGCACCTCAGGCGTCGCCTGCAGGTAGATGACAAGATCGGGCGTAGGCAACTGCTCGCGAAAGTAGCTGTAATAGCGGTTGTATGTATCGAGCTCCTGATCGGTAAGGTTGAGGCACGCGAAGAGCTTGTCTTTTTCGATGATGTAATCGGCCACCACCGTCTTCTGCGACCGCGGACCCAGGTCAAGCGCCCGCAACTGCTCGAAGCGCCGCACCAGAAACGCAAACTGAGCCTGAAACGCCGCGCCCCGCTCACCCTCGTAAAAAGCCCCAAGAAAAGGATTCGTTTCCGGCTCCATCACGCGCTGCGCATTCAGCCGCTCAGCCAGAATGCGAGCCAGCGTGCTCTTACCCACTCGGATGGGACCTTCCACTGCAATGTAACGGGGCAGCTCGAAGAGATTAGCCATGGGCTCGAATATTTCGGAACTTGCAGCATAGCTCGGATAACGCCGAGTGGCAATTGAGGGAAGAGTTAACAGCATGCAGCAGGCAAAAGTCAGAGGTCAGAATGCAGTTCCTACTTTCTGCATTTTGAATTCTGACTTCTGACTTGCGTTTACAATCCCCACATGCTTGCCCTCGCCTTGACCGGCGCCGCCACTGCAGCCGCTCTTGCCGCAGGTTACCAATCCATGGCCCCGACAGCGCGATGGTATGGACAGACCTTCACCGGACTAGCCCCCGGCTCGCGCCAGATTGCTCTGACCTACGACGACGGCCCCAACGATCCCCACACCCAGCGATTGCTGGAAGTCCTAGCGAAGCACAACGTTCACGCGACGTTTTTTCTAATCGGGCGCTACATCCAGCAACAGCCGCAAATTGCCCGCGAGATTGCCCAGGCTGGGCACGTCCTGGGCAACCACACCTTCACTCACCCGCTGCTGATCTTCAAGAGCGAAGCCGAGATCCGGCAGGAGTTCACCCAATGCCGCGATGCCTTGCAGGATGCGATCGGCAAATCTTCCAATCTGTTCCGTCCGCCTTTCGGAGGACGCGGCCCAGCGGCACTCCGCGTGGCCCGCGAACTCGGCCTCGAACCAGTGATGTGGAACGTAACCGGCTACGACTGGAACGCCCCGCCGGCCGAGAAGATCGAGCGCAAGATCGCAAAACAGATTCGCGGCGGCGACGTAATCCTGCTGCACGATGGAGGGCACAAGCAAATCGGTGCAGACCGTTCCCAAACGGTGATCGCCACCGCTCACCTGATCACTCGCTACAAGGTAGAAGGATTTGAATTCGTAACAATTCCGCAGATGATGGAAAAGCTAGCCGTTAGCTAGACTATTTGGAATTTCTCTGTGTCTCTTTGCCGGAACCTGCCCTGAGCGAAGCCGAAGGGTGGTGAAATTGCCTCTTATCCCTTCACCGCCGCAAACGCCTGCTTGGCCGCAGCAATCGTCCTCTGAACATCCTCCTCAGTATGCATCGAGCCCAGGAATGCAGCCTCATACTGCGACGGCGGCAGATACACGCCGTTGTCAAGCATGGCCCTGAAAAACTTGCCGAAGGCCTCGGTATTCGATTTCGATGCGGAGTCCCAATCCGTAACCGGCCCTGGCGCAAAAAACCAGGTAAACATCGACCCAACGCGGTTGTAGCACAAAGGCACGCCAGCATCCTTCGCGGCCCCGGCCACGCCCTCAACCAACTCTCCACTCAACTTCTCAAGCCGGGGATAAATCTCCTGCTGATGATCGCGAAGATTCTTCAACATCGCGCACCCCGCCGCCATGGCCAACGGATTCCCGGAAAGCGTGCCCGCCTGATACATCGGCCCCAGCGGCGCCACCAGATTCATAATCTCGCTCGACCCCCCATAAGCCCCGACCGGCAAGCCTCCACCAATAATCTTCCCCAAAGTCGTCAGGTCCGGACGAATGTTGTACAGTCCCTGTGCCCCGCCGAAAGCCACGCGAAATCCAGTCATCACTTCATCGAAAATCAGCACCGACCTCTCACGTTCCGTAATCAATCGCAAGGCCACCAGATAATCGTCCGCGCCCGGAACGCATCCCATATTTCCCACAACCGGTTCCACGATCACGCACGCAATCTGATGCTTGAATTTCTGAAACGCATATTCCACTGCTTTCACGTCGTTGAAGGGCAAAGCCAGCGTGAACTGGATGAATTCCTCGGGAACGCCCGCGGAGCCCGGGATCCCCAGCGTCGCTACCCCCGAACCCGCCTTCACTAGCAGCGAATCAGAATGCCCGTGGTAGCAGCCCTCGAATTTCATAATGTACTTGCGCTTGGTATAAGCCCGCGCCAAACGGATGGCCGACATCGTCGCTTCCGTTCCCGAACTCACGAAGCGAATCTTCTGCATGGAAGGAATAGCCGCCAGCACCAGCTCGGCCAGATCGGCTTCGGAAGGCGTAGAAGCCCCAAAACTCGTGCCATTGCACGCCGCGCCCACAATGGCATCGAGCACGTCCGGCGCAGCGTGACCCAGAATCAGCGGTCCCCAGGAGCCCACGTAGTCGATGTATTCATTTTCGTCCGCATCCCAGATGCGCGAACCCTTCCCCCGCACAATAAACGGCGGATCCCCGCCCACTGCACCAAACGCCCGCACCGGCGAGTTCACTCCGCCAGGAATCATGCTCTCGGCGCGTTGCTGTAAACGGCGCGACTGCTCGACTTTTCGGGATGTAGTGGAAGGCATCGAGTGCTCCCGCAGGAGATGTCGGAAAACAAGACTGACTACTATAGCAGTGCCCGCGCCGAACAAATTAATCAGATATTCACGATGTCGCCATCATTTTGCAACATCGCGAAGGTATCTTAAACGCATTACATGCCCTTCTAACCGGGAGGGTTCAGGGACAGCTTCGGGGGCTCCGGGCTGTCCTTATTTTATTTTGTTCTTCCACCCGAACCTCGTCAGGTCTCACTTAAGGTACGAACGTACGATCTCCATGAGTTCATCCGCTGCGATCGTCTGCTCCGAAGTCGTTTTGCGCGCGGGATCGAGAACATGAAACTTGACGTGATCTTCCAGCAGTTCCGCCATCAGCCCGTTCATCGCTCCGCGTGCGGCCGTGATGAGTTGCAAGATGTCCCCGCAGTCCTTGCCCTCATCGAGCGCGCGCTCCATCGCGTCAATCTGTCCGCGAATCCGCCTTACCCGAAGCTTAAGTTTTTCTTTCTCCCGCAGCGTATGAGCCATGTCAGCTCCCAAAATCAACTTTCCACTTGACTATACTATACAGGGGTATGCTACAACGAAAGTGCATTCGAGCACACCCTGAACCCGGCTTGTAACAGTCCTTTAACTAACCCTGCGTACGCTCGGTTTTATTGACGGCATGCCCAGCCTGCTCGTTAAGTGATGCATCAGTCACTGGAGCAAGGCCATTGTTATTAATCATAGTTAACTTAGAGTGGTATATTAACGTTAAGACAGAGACTGCACAAAACGCGCACCATGAGAGCCCAAGCCCAACTCGCAAGTTTCGGCGCACGCTGCCTTCTGCTTTTGCTCGCGACGGCCGCAGCTCTTGGCCCCACTCGCCCAGCGCACGCCCAGCAACCGGACACGCCCTCCGCGACCAAGCCTGTTTGCGCCCTGCCGGCTAACTCCTCGGCCTCGTCCGGCACCGATGACCCGTCGGTCGATGACAGCCCGGAAGCCATGTTCCCTCATTTCACAAACTCCCGCTTCTGGCTTTCCGGTCAGGCCAATTTCATTTTCCAAACTCATCCCCCATTTCATGCCGACTACAGCGGCCCGAACAGCCTCAGCCCCAACTACGAAAAAGCTACGTCGCGCGTCATGACCCTCTACACCGGCGCGCGCCTCGATAATTCCACCGAACTCCTGGTCGACATCGAAGAGGCTGGCGGAGCCGCGCTCAGCACCGGCTTGGGCCTCGCCGGCAACACCGATCTCGATATCGTCCGCAATCCCTCGTTGAGCAAGGCTCCGTACCTGGGCCGCGGCATGATTCACAAAGTGTTTGCGCTAAGCAAAGATAAAGTCGAAAACCAGCGCAGCTGGCTTTCTCTCTTTGACGAACTCCCGCGCCGCCGCCTGGAAATCCGCTTCGGCAAATTCAGTATGCCGGATTTCTTCGACATAAACTCCGTCGGCTCCGATACCCATCTTCAATTCATCAACTGGACCACCGACAACAACGGTGCCTACGACTACGCCGCCGACACCCGCGGCTACACCGTCGGTGTAACCGCCGACTATGAAGACCGCAACTGGGGGTTCCGTTTCGCCGAAGCCTTAATGCCGAAAGTCGCCAACGGAATTGATCTGGTCTGGAAGCCGTGGCAAGCCCACGCCGAGAACTTCGAATACGAACTGCGTCACGGCCTGATCCCGAAAAAGTCCGGCGTGGTCCGCCTGTTGGCCTTCACCAACTACGCCAACATGGGCATCTATCGCGACGCCGTCGAACAGTTTGAAAATCACACCGCCCCGCGGCCGGAGTCAGTTCCGGAAATCACCAACCATCCCTGGCACATCACGCGCAAGTACGGTTTCGGTGTCAACCTCGAGCAGAATCTCTTGCCCAATCTCACCGCCTTCGCCCGCTTCGGCTGGGATAACGCCAAGACCGAATCCTTCGCCTACACCGAAGTCGACCAAACCTTCGCCGAAGGATTAGGAGCCAACGGCGCTTGGTGGCGCCGCAAACAGGACCGCGCAGGCATCGCGTTCGTCTCAAACGCAATCAAGAAGGATCATCAAACCTACCTCGCCGACGGTGGTCTGGGCTTCCTCCTCGGCGATGGCAAACTAAACTACGGCCGCGAAAATATTCTGGAGACGTACTACACAGTCCACGTGTGGCGCGGCATCTACCTGGCTCCCGGCCTGCAGCACATCGTCAACCCCGGCTACAACCAAGATCGCGGCCCCGTCCTCGTCCCCTCGTTCCGCGCCCACATCGAGTTCTAGGGATTCACTTACCGCGCGTCAGAGGAACTGATCCAGGATTGCCGTCTCCAACTCTCCAATTCGCGCGAAGATTGGATCGTTCGTGATCAAGCCCGTCGCCTGCGCTCGCAGCGCAGTAGCCGCTTGCAGAGCGTCTGGAGTCCGTAGGCGATAAGCGGCTCGCAATTTTGCTGCAAGGTCTGCCGCCTCCAGGTCAGGCGCAATCCACTGCAGGTTCGGATAGGTGGAAAGCAACCCGTAGAACGCGTCAACTCTGTGCTCGTCGTTGCTGCGATACGATGGCACCAGGAGTTCCGTCATCGTGATGGTAGAAGTCACTGCCTCGTGGCCTGTCCGTTCCACCCACGAAAAGACACAATCTGTGAGCGCCAGATACCGGGCATTTCCTTCCAGTTGGTAAATGAAGACGCTGGTGTCTACCGCGATCCGGCGGTGACGCCGCAGGAAAAGTCGCAGGCGCTCTACTCCCAACTCTCACGTTCCTTCTGAAGATGTTTGGATGGATAGGCGGTGCCCGCCAAACCTCTAATTGCCGCCCGGTGAGACGGGGGCTTTTGCAGAACCAGCACTCTCTTACCGCGGACCACCACCAGCACCTTATCGCCAGCCCTTAAGCCGAGCGCCTCACGGGCTTCCCGCGGAATCACGATTTGATTCTTGGAAGAAACCGTCGCTTGTGCCATGCTTTACATTGTAGCACAAAGTAAAGCGCGCCCCGCGCCTCTTTCACTTCTCCACCTTCACGCCCTTCCAGAACGCCACGTACCCCTTAATCTGTTTCGCCGCCGCCTTCGGCTCGGGATAAAACCATGCCGCCCCAGCGTTCCGTTTGCCCTTGACTTCAACATCGTAGTAGCTAGCCGTGCCCTTCCATGGACACACCGTGTGCACCTCGCTAGGCTTGAAAAATTCTTTCCGGATCGCCTCCGGCGGAAAATACTGATTCCCCTCCACCTCAACCGTCGCATCGCTTTCGGCCAGCACCGCGCCTTCCCACATTGCTTTTGCCATAATGCCCATATAGATTCCTAACAGGGCCAGCAGTTTCACAACGTTGTCAGGACAAAATGCCAGAGGCAGCCACGAAAACGCGCTTCAACGGCCATTCCATGACCGGCGCGCTGGAGCGCGTTCTGATCTGTTCTCCCCGCACAGCCGGCTGGAACCAACCGGAACGCAAGGCCCACTGGCATGCCTTAGGCTTCCGTCACGCACCCGACGTCGCAAAAGCTCAATCCCAGCATGAAGCGCTCTGTCGCGAATTGAAAACTGCAGGAGCCGAAGTCGTAGAGCTACCTCCCGCGCCCAATCTCTCACTCGATGCCGTCTACACTCACGACGCATCCCTTTCCACCGACAACGGCTTGATCGTAATGCGCCCCGGCAAGCCCAACCGGATAGCCGAAGGCCCGCACCACGCCTCGTTCTGCGAGACCCTCGATATCCCGGCACTAGGCCAGATCACATCTCCCGGCACCACCGAAGCGGGAGATATAGTCTGGCTAGACGCGAAGACTCTTCTGATCGGCCACGGCTACCGCACCAACCCCGCCGGCATTCAGCAGATGCGCAATCTGCTTTCACCCAAAGGCGTTGAAGTTCTTTCCGCGCCGCTGCCCTACGGACCCGGCCCGTCCGCCTGCCTGCATCTGATGTCATTGATCAGCCTGCTCGACGAACACACGGCGTTAGTCGATCTTCCGTGGCTTGCAGTCGAGACCGTAGAACTGCTCAAGTCCAGGGGATTCAACTTCTTCGAAATCGACGCCTCCGAGCGTGAAACCCTGGCCTGCAACGTCCTCGCACTCGGCAACAAACGCCTGCTGGCAATCGAAGAAAATCCCAAGACAAATGCCCGCCTCCGCCAAGCCGGTTTCGAAGTCCGCACCTTCCCAGGCACCGAACTCTGCATAAACGGCAGCGGCGGTCCGACTTGCTTGACCCGCCCTTTGCTGCGTCAGTAGCAAAGGATCGTGTGAGATCGTGTGGGAACGAGCGCCTCGCCCGTTCCGCCGAGCGCAGCAAGGCGGCCGCCACCACAACCTCGCTGTAAGCCGCGATCCTTCCTCTGCTCCTGTTAAAATAACTATGCATGCTTCTTCCCTTCGTCCGCGAACTCTTCACGGACGTAGAAAAGCTTCCCGCCTTCACGCGTGTAGCCTCCCACCTAAAGGAGGGCACGGGGCGGTTACGTGTCTCCGGCCTGACCCCCACCGCAAAAGCCTTGCTGCTAGTGCTGTTTCAACGCGCCGCAGCGCGCCCGCTGGTTTTCGTAGTCACCGATAACCGCGCCGTCGAAGACCTCATTCCCGTCCTCCGCGGTTTCTGCGAGCTAACCGCCGCCGCCGATCCCGACTCCGTAATCTCCCTCCCCGCCCGCGACGTGCTCCCCTACCAGAATCTTTCGCCGCACCCCGAACTCCAGGAAGAACGCGCCACCGCTCTATGGAAGATTGCAACCGGCGCAGCCTCCATCGTGGTCTCGCCAGTGGCAGCGACGGCGATCCGCCTGCGCTCCAGCGACTACTACGCCGACCTCGCCCGCACCATCCGTCGCGGAGAATCTTTCGACCTCGAAGCCCTGCTGGCTCATCTCAACACCGTTGGCTACACCTCCACCGACGTAGTCGAGATGCCCGGCCAATACGCCGTGCGCGGCGGCATCCTAGACGTCTACTCTCCCGAAGCCGACCGCCCCCTGCGCATCGAGTTCTTCGGCGACGAAGCCGATTCCATTCGCAAGTTCGATCCCGCCTCGCAGCGTTCCTCCAACCCCGTGGACGAGGCTCTTCTGCTACCCCTAACCGAAACTCCGGTCAGCGAGCATCTGCTCGGAGCAATTCACACCCGCCTCAGCGGTAAACGCATTGTAGGCAACGAAGAGATCATAGAAGCCGCAGTCCGCGCCGGCGGCGTCAACGTCTTCCCCGGCTGGGAGTTTTACTCCCCGGTAGCCGGAGCCGACAGCACCATCTTCGACTTAATTCCCCGAGCCTCAATCTTGCTCGACGAGACCGATCAACTCGAACAGGAATTCGACCGCTTCTGGACTCGCGTTCACGAAGCCCACGAACGCAGCGGAGTAGGCAATCTGGTTCGCCCCGAGGATCTTTACCTGCCACCAGAAAACTGGTGGCAAAAAACCGCGACTTTACCAGGCGCCGACATCGAGCACCTGGGCATCACCCGCAGCCTGGAAGAAAATGCAGTCACGTTCCTCACGCAACCGTCCCCTCGTTTCCACGGCGCAGTTCCCGCCATGCTAGCGGAAGTCCAAAAGCTAAACTCCGACGGCAAGCGAGTTCTCTTCGCCGTGCCCAACACCGGCGAAGTCGAGCGCCTGGCCGATGTCTTCACCGAATACAACGTCTCGTTTCGTCTAGGAAGCCGCACCCGCAGCGGCGAAAGCTATGCCGACGAAACCAGCTACTTCGCCGGCGAGGTCCTAACCACCACGCTGGCCACCGCCTACATCCCCGACGGCGTCCTGCTCCCCGAAGCTAACCTGGCCGTATTCGGCGCGCGCGATCTCTTCGACGAATCCGACGCGGTAGCTTCGCGTCCGCAGCGCTCAAAATCCAAAGTCTCCGCCTTCCTTTCCGACTTTCGCGATCTCCAGGTCGGCGATTATGTTGTCCACGTCGAACACGGCATCGGCCAGTATCAGGGCCTCAAAGAGATCAACCACGGCGACGGCCCCGCCGAATTCATGTTGCTCGAATTCGCAGAAGCCGCCCGCCTCTACGTCCCGCTCACCCGCCTCGATCTGGTGCAGAAGTATCGTTCCTCCGAAGGCGCCAAGCCAGTCCTGAGTCATCTCGGCACCGCCGCCTGGTCGAAGACAAAATCTCGCGTGCGCAAGGCCATGAAAGACATGGCCGACGAACTGCTCAAGCTCTACGCCGAGCGCAAAACCGCCGTCGGACACGCCTTCCCGCCCGGCAACGAGTGGTTTCGCGAATTCGAAGACGCCTTCGAATTCAACGAAACCGAAGACCAGTCCCAGGCCATCAAAGACGTAATTCGCGACATGGAATCCGCCCAGCCCATGGACCGCCTGCTCTGCGGCGACGTAGGCTACGGCAAAACCGAAGTAGCCATGCGCGCCGCATTCAAGGCAATCAGCGACAACAAACAAGTCGCAGTTCTAGCCCCAACAACGGTGCTAGCCTTCCAGCACTTCGAAACCTTCAAGCAGCGCTTCGCTCCGTTCCCCGTCACCGTAGAAATGATCAGCCGCTTCCGCACTCCCAAGCAGCAAAAAGAAATCCTGCAAAAAACCGAAGCCGGCAAAATCGATATCTTGATCGGAACTCATCGCATACTCTCGAAAGACATCAAGTTCTCCGACCTGGGCCTGCTAATCGTCGACGAAGAACAGCGCTTCGGCGTCCGCCACAAAGAGCGCATCAAGCAAATGCGCAAGCAAGTCGACGTGTTAACTATGTCAGCCACGCCGATCCCCCGCACCCTGCACATGTCGCTAGTAGGCTTGCGCGACATGAGCGTGATCGAGACTCCGCCGAAAGATCGCATGGCGATCCAAACCGTAGTCGCCAGTTGGGATGAAAAACTAATCCAGTCCGCCGTTGAACAGGAACTCGAACGCGGCGGCCAGGTCTATTTCGTCCACAACCGCGTCGACACCATCTGGGAAATCGCCGCCAAAATTCAAGCCCTGGTCCCCTCAGCGAAAATCATCGTAGGCCACGGACAAATGTCGGAAGGCGAACTCGAAAAAGTGATGCTGAAGTTCATGCACCACGAAGCCGACATCCTGGTTTCAACCACAATCATCGAAAACGGCCTCGACATTCCGCTCTGCAACACGATCTTGATCAACCGCGCCGACCGTCTCGGTCTCTCCGAGCTTTATCAACTACGCGGCCGAGTAGGCCGCTCCAGTCGCCGCGCCTACGCCTATCTAATGCTCCCACCGGAAATCGAGCTGACCCCCATCGCGCGCCGTCGCCTTGCTGCCCTGAAAGAATTTTCCGACCTCGGCGCAGGATTCAAAATCGCCGCCCTGGACCTCGAACTCCGCGGCGCCGGCAACATGCTGGGCGGCGAACAAAGTGGGCACATCGAAGCCATCGGCTTCGAGCTCTACACCCAAATGCTAGAACGCGCCGTCCGCGAAATGAAGGGCGAAGCCGCCCCCGACGAAGCCGAAACCCAGCTTAATCTCGGCTTAAACATTCGCATCCCCGCAGACTACGTCCCCGAAGAAAACCAGCGCCTGCAGATGTATAAGCGAGTAGCAAGAGTAGAGACGGAGTCCCAACTGACTGACGTAGCTGCCGAACTGCAAGACCGCTACGGCCCGCCTCCGCCCGCAGTCCGCAACCTCCTTGACTACGCCTCGTTGAAACTCTTGTGTATGAAAGTAGGAGTAGTAGCCATCGAGCGCAAACGCGACTTCGTAACCCTAAAATTCCGCCAGGATGCCACAGTAGACCCCGAGCAGCTGGCCCGCTTCGTCTCCGCCCAGCGCGGCGCGCAGTTCACCCCCGACGGCATGTTGAAATTTGTCCTGAAGACCACAGCCGCAGAAGAAGTCCTCCGCGCCCTGCGCACCGTATTGGAACAACTCGCGAGCGCGGAAACAGCATCAGAGGTTCGATCGGCCAGCAGTCCGACTTAGCATTGAAAGGGTGCGGCTCCAGCCGCGCCGCAAACCCAGAAACTCAACAGCGGCTTTAGCCGCGGTTCAGCTGCCGTAAGATAGAATCAGCAGTTCGTTACCCAACGACCACCCTATGCCCATGAAAGTCCGCAAAGCCGTATTCCCCGCAGCCGGCCTCGGCACCCGCTTCCTGCCCGCCACCAAAGCCCAACCCAAAGAAATGCTTCCGCTGGTCGATAAGCCCATCATCCAATACGGCGTCGAAGAAGCCATGGCCTCAGGCTGCGACCAGATCTTAATAATCACCGGCCGCGGCAAGCAGGCCATCGAAGACCACTTCGACGTCAGCTACGAACTCGAAAGAATGCTAGAAGATCGCAAGAAACTCGATCTGCTGAAGATTGTCCGCTCCATCTCCGACATGATCCACGTAGCCTACGTCCGCCAGAAAGAAGCCTTGGGTCTGGGTCACGCGGTGCTGATGGCGCGCGAACTGGTAGGGAACGAGCCCTTCGCCGTGCTCCTGGCCGACGATGTGATCGACGCCCAAGTCCCCTGCCTGAAACAAATGGTCGAGGTCTACGATCAGACGCAGTGTTCGGTACTGGCAACACAAATCATCGAAGGAAAAATGATCTCCTCCTACGGCGTCCTCGACGTAAAGCCCGCCGACAGCCGCTTCGGCGGCCGCCTCTTCGAAATCAAGAACATGGTCGAGAAACCCAAGCCCGAGGACGCTCCCTCAAACCTCGCCATCATAGGCCGCTATATTCTCACGCCAGCGATTTTCGATTGCCTCGCCAACACCAAAGCCGGCGCCGGAGGCGAACTCCAGCTAACCGACGGCATGCGCCTGCTCCTGCAAAAAGAAAAAATGTACGCCTACGTCTACGAAGGCCGCCGACACGACACCGGCGACAAACTAGGCTTCCTCAAAGCCACAGTAGAATTCGCCCTAAAACGCGAAGACCTGGGCAATCCATTCCGCGAATACCTAAAAGGATTAAAGCTCTAGGGCGCAACTGTGGAGATGGCAGCTCTGAGGTGCACGTGGGGACGGCCGCCTCGGCCGTCCAGCCAAGCGCAGCGAAGCGCAGGCACCACCACGATCCCTACGCGCCCCGCAGCTTCCTCGACTTCTCCTCCACTCCCCGAACCAGCTTCTCCTTGTGAGCAACAAGCTTCTTAGCAATAGCAGCATCCCCCAACCCAATCATCTGCGCCGCCAGAATCCCCGCATTAGTGGCCCCCGGCTTCCCAATAGCGACGGTAGCCACCGGAATCCCCGCCGGCATCTGCACCGTAGCAAGCAAAGAATCCATCCCCTGCAACGAGGTCGAAGGAATCGGCACGCCAATCACAGGAAGAGTGGTGTGAGCCGCAATCACCCCAGCCAGATGCGCCGCCCCACCAGCCCCGGCGATGATCACGCAAATCCCGCGCCCAGCCGCCTTCCGCGCGAAGTCGGCCGTCCGATCCGGCGATCGATGCGCCGAAGTAACATCGATCTCATAACCGATCCCAAACTCCTCCAGCGCCTTGCCAGCCTCGCGCATAATCTCAAGGTCAGAATCACTCCCCATCACAATCGAAACCAGAGTCTTACTCATGAACCCCCTTAAGTTGTCATCCTGAGCGAAGGTTGTGCTTCACGAAGTGAAGCACATCCGCAGTCGAAGGACCCCTTTCACTTCCACGCTATCCTCGGCCCCAATGAGAATTCCATCGACGCTGCGGACTTTGCATACATCTGAATCACTTCTTCAACGCCCGTCCTGCAATGTCCCTGCGATAATGCGCCCCATCAAAACGAATCTTCTCGCAAGCCCGATAAGCCCGTTCGACCGCAGTCTCCAAATCCGCCCCCCGCGCCGAAACCCCCAGCACCCGCCCGCCGGCCGTATAAAACTCTCCATCCCGCTTAGAGGTCCCGGCGTGAAAAACTTTAACTCCGTCAACCGCCCCAGCCTCATCAAGCCCCGTAATCTTTTTCCCCACCTCAAACGTTCCCGGATATCCTCCCGAAGCCATCACGACGCAAACCGACGCATCAGCGGACCACTTAAAATCCCCATCACTAACCCGCCCCGCCACAGACGCTTCCAGCGCATCCACCAGATCGCTCTCCAGCCGCATCAGAATCGGCTGCGTCTCCGGATCCCCGAACCGGCAATTAAATTCCAGCACCATCGGACCGCGAGCCGTCATCATCAGCCCGCAATAAAGCACGCCCTTGAACTCCGCGCCCTCCGCCTTCATCCCCTCCACCACAGGACGCGCAATGTGATTCACCAGCCAGTCGGTCATCTTCTCGTCAATAATGTCGGAAGTCGAATAAGCGCCCATCCCCCCAGTATTAGGCCCGGTGTCCCCGTCGCCCACCCGCTTGTGATCCTGCGCCGCCACCAGCGGCGCGACACGTTCCCCATCGCTAATCACAAGAAACGAAAGTTCGTCGCCCTTCAAACATTCTTCCAGCACCACCCGCAACCCCGCCGCTCCCACCATCTTTCCGCTGAGCATTTCGGTCGCGGCACGCGCCGCCTCCTCCTTGCTGGCAGCGATCACCACGCCCTTGCCCGCCGCCAGTCCGTCGGCCTTAACCACCACGGGAACGTGAAAGTGCGTCAACGCCGCGCGCACTTCCTCCACCGAATCGCAGATCGCATAGTGCGCCGTAGGAATACGATGCCGCTGCAAGAATTCCTTCGCGAAACTCTTGCTCGCCTCCAGTTGAGCCGCGGCTTTGCTCGGCCCAAACGCCGGCCAGCCGCGCCGCGTAAACTCATCCACCACACCCATAGTCAGCGGCAACTCAGGACCCACCACCGTCAGGTCCGGACGAACCTGCTCGCCCAGCGCAACCATCGAATCCAGGCTCCTTAGGTCCGCCGGTAGGCATTCCGCCTCGTCCGCAATGCCCCCATTCCCCGGCGCACAAAAAAGCTTCGAAACGCGCGCAGACTGCCGTAGCTTCCACACCAAAGCATGCTCGCGTCCCCCGTTACCCAGAACCAGAACTTTCATAGCCAGAGAGAATCAAGGTTAGGTGCAGACAAGGAACGCTGTCAAACCGCACCAGCACTACCCTGTGTTCCTCTGTGTCCTCTGTGTTAAGGCTTTTTCTCTCCACCACCCATTAACCATGCTTAATTCCCATCGTATAATCTCCCCAGATGATCACCGTCTCCAAAGAAGACTATCTAAAAGCCATCCTCGAAGCCGAGAGCGAAGGCGAATCCGTAATTTCCGCGCGCCTGGCCGACTGGCTGAAAGTCTCAGCCCCGGCCATAACCATGGCCCTACGCCGCCTCAAAAAAGACGGCCTGGTTCGCGTCCAGGCCGACGGCCATGTGCGCCTGACCGCCGCCGGCCGCAAGATCGCCCGCAAACTGACGCTCCGCCACCACTTAATCGAACGCATGTTATCCGAACTCTTCGGCATGGAGTGGTGGAAGGTCCACGACGAAGCCGAGCGCCTCGAACACGCCGTCTCGCCCGACTTCGAAGCCAAGCTCCTAGCGAAACTCGGAAAGTCCGGAGCCTGTCCCCACGGCAACCTCAGTGAGATGGAAAGCCCCGCCAGCCGCCGCCATCGCGGACTGCTTCTCCTCGCCGACGCCGCCCCCGGCGCCGCCTACGCGGTAAGCGGAATTTATGAGCGCGACCGCCGCCTGCTTGAGTTCCTCGAAGCCCGTGGCATTCGCCCCGGAGCCAAGCTCCGCCTCCTGGAACGCAACTATGACCAGACCCTCACCCTATCCACCACCGCCGGCAACATCTCCCTCGGCCGCGCCGCGGCCGACCGCGTCTGGGTCTCTCCAGCCCGCTGACCGGCATCCCTCAAATTCTGTCATCCTGTCTCTAACGACGCTGCACCCTGTCAAGCGTTTTATGGCGACACTCCGGCGTGGACGCCGAAAGCAGCGCCATTTCGCTCTCGCAGAAA
>Ga0307478_10002458_pt1 | contig 14562 bp, 15 predicted proteins | sample atmos_gasesECM4C_2_FD_203713 | JGI IMG/M metagenome (GOLD analysis project Ga0307478, IMG submission 203713) | Hardwood forest soil microbial communities from Morgan-Monroe State Forest, Indiana, United States - atmos_gasesECM4C_05 | ecosystem: Environmental > Terrestrial > Soil > Temperate...
TCCTTGACGTGGATGGGCGCGACTCTGATTCGACGCAGGCGAGCAAGGGAACTAAATCTCTCTCCGCCCCTCCATCGCCTTTAGCATCGTGATCTCATCTGTGTACTCGATGTCGCTGCCCACGGGGATTCCCATGGCGATGCGCGTGACGCGCAGGCCTTGACGCTTCAACTGCTGTGACAGGTAGGTGGCCGTTGCCTCGCCTTCCACGGTGGGGTTGGTCGCGATGATTACTTCGTCGACTTCCCCGGCCTCCACGCGGCGGAGCAAATTGCCAATCCGCAATTGGTCGGGGCCGATGCCATGCAGAGGTGAAAGCGATCCGTGCAGCACGTGGTAGGCGCCGTTGAAGTGCTTGGTCTTTTCTACCGCGGCGATGTTGGTCGGTTCCTCGACCACGCACACCATACGTTGATTCCGTGTCGGACTGCTGCAATAGACGCAGGGGTCGACGTCGGTGATGTTGTTGCAGACCGAGCACAGCCGCAGGTTAGCCTTCACGTCGTGAACGGCTCTTACCAGCGCCTCGGCGTCTTCGTCGCTGGAACGGAGAATGTGGAAAGCGAGCCTCTGCGCGCTTTTGCTGCCAATTCCGGGCAGCTTCTTCAATTCGTCGATGAGCCGGGTCATCGGCTCGGCAAACCTGGACATAAAAAGAATTGGTAATTGGGTAATTGTGTAATTTGATTGGATGGCCTGCACGACCACCAGCTGTGTTCCACGAGAAAGCTTTTCAAATTACCAAATTACCAAATTACTAAATTGCTAAATCCCGAGCCCCAGTCCCCCCAACATTCCGCCGAGGCTCGATTGCATCGCTTGATCGACCTTACGGCTGCCTTCATTCACGGCGGCGGTGATCAGATCCTGCAGCATCTCGATGTCGCCCGCTTTCACGGCTTCTGGATCAATCTTCAGGTTCAGTAGTTGCTTGCGGCCATCCATTTTGATCTGAACCGTGCCACCACCGGATGAGGCTTCGACCACGGTGTCCTGCATCTTCTTCTGCAAGGCTTCGTACTGCTGCTTGGCCTGCGACATCAACTGCTGGAGATTGAACCCGCCCATGGTGCCCTCGCTACTTTCTGTCCCGCTGATCGATGATCGTACGGATTTCAGCGCCGAACTTTTCCCGCAGGCGCCGCACAATCGGTTCCTGCTCGGCGCGGGCCCGGCCGCCTCCATTGGAGGCGGTTGACACTCGTGCCGGCGCAGCTTGAGCCGTACCTCCGGGCAGAACTTTCAGTTTTAGGGGCCGTCCCGCAGCACCGCTAGCGCTGGCGATGGCAACCCGTTTCGCCTCTACTCCCAGCGACATGTCGATCACTGCGGCCGTCGAGGCAACTTTGATCGCTACTTCATTTCCCTCAATGGCCCACTCCCCGGTCTCGAGCACGGAAACCAGCATCCGGTGGCCGGCGTCGCTCAGGGCGTTCAGTATGGCGTTGCGGATCTGATCCAGGACGGCTTGCGGCGCGGCAACGGGAGCCTGTTCGAGCGCGACCACGCGCGCGGGATCCGGTACAGATGCCGGGTCATGCGCCACGCTGCCCAGGATTACTGGTGTTGTGGGCGTGGCATTGGCCACGATCCGGGGTCCAGTGCCCCCACTCGTGTCGGCGGAAAGTTCCGGCTTCGAGCCGCCCTTGCGGGCGGAATCCGCGGCAAACGGCGACACAGAGCTGCCACGCGCCTGAGACAACGACGGTGCACCGCGGCTCTCGACCTGCGGCCTGCTGAGACGGCCAGCGCCGGGAGCGGCGACAGTGCTCATCTCGCTGAGCAACTGCTCAATTGGAATGAGTCTCTGGGCGTGGACCATCTTCAGCAGGCCCAGTTCCAGATGAAACCGCTGTTCCTGCCTGTAGCCGAGCTCGTTGTGAGTCCGCAGCATGATTTGCAGATGCCGTGCCAGATCTTCCTCGCTGAAGAGCTCCGCGATGCGCGCCACACGAGTCCGCTCATCCCCGGAAATCTGCAGCAGGGAGGAATCCTTGCCGGCAACTTTCGCGACCACGGCATTGCGCAGGAAACGCACCAACTGACGCGCGAAGTGAGCTGGATTTTGGCCTTCGCTGATGAGCCGGTCGGCCAATCGCAGGGCATCGTCACTCGAGCTGCGGGCCACAGCCTGCATGACTTCTTCCAGCACACCCGAAGGCACGGCGCCAATGAGTTGGCGCACGGACTCAGCCGTCAGGTTGCCGGTACTGGAGGCGATGGCCTGATCCAGGATGGATAAGGCGTCCCGCATCGACCCATCGCCGGCTTCCGCCAGCAGCGCCAAGGCATCGTCGTCAGCCTGAAGCTCTTCACGTCCAATCAGATCGCGCAGCTGTCCCATGATTTCTTCAAACCGCACCGCCCGGAAGCTGAAATGCTGGCAGCGGGAGCGGATGGTTTGCGGGATATCCTCGGGCTGGGTTGTAGCCAGCATGAAGACCACATGTCCGGGGGGCTCCTCCAGTGTCTTCAGGAGCGCGTTGAAGGCGGCATCGGTGATCTGGTGGGCTTCGTCGAGGATGTAGATTTTGAAGCGGTCACGAGCGGGCCGGTACCGTGCCGCTTCCCGGAGTTCGCGAATCTCGTCAATTCCGCGGTTCGTGGCGGCGTCGATTTCGATTACGTCCACCGAATTGCCGGCGCGAATCTCGGTGCAGGAGTCGCAGACCCCGCAGGGTTCGGGTACGGGGTGGTCGGTCGAGCGGCAGTTCAGCGCCATCGCCAGGATGCGCGCGACGGTCGTCTTCCCGATGCCCCGGTGGCCGCTGAAAATATAGCCATGGGCAGTCCGCCCCTGCTCAATGGCGTTCTTCAGCGTCCGGGTAACATGTTCCTGTCCGATGACTTCGGAGAACTTCTGCGGACGATACTTGCGCGCCAGAACCTGATAGCTCATGGGAGAGAAGACTCGATTATACCGTGAGCTTCTGTCTTGAATCGCTTCGCAGGCGGACGATTTACGGGCCCCAGTAAATTTGGCAGATTCGCAGCAAACCCTTGCGCCATGGCCGGTTAAGCGATACCCTCTTTCGCGGACAAATTTCTCTGAGTGCAGAAGGAGAGAGCTCTCCATGCAACTTCAACTCACCACAAGGACAGTGAACGGGATTCTCGTCGTCAACTGTGATGGCCGGATCGTCTTCGGAGAAGAATCAGCCGAACTCCGCGACACCGTAAGAAAGCTGCTGACCCAGAACAATCAGGTGGTTCTCAACCTCGGCGGGGTGACCTACATCGATTCCGGCGGGCTGGGGACCTTGGTGTCGCTTTACACCACGGCCCACAACGCCGGTGGAGCAATCAAGCTGTCGAACCTCACGCAGCGCGTCGGTGATCTGTTGCAGGTCACCAAACTCCTCACCGTCTTCGAAGTTTTCGACACCGAGGAAGAAGCGATTCAGTCCTTTCGAAAGGGCGCCGCTGCCTAAGAAAGCCTCTGGAGCCGGGGAGCTTGGTCTCCCTGGCTTCCTTCCACGATGATTTCGAGAATTCTGTTTTTCGCCGGCGTGTTGTTGGCCGTCAGCGGATATGCATCTCCTCCCGCCGCCCTGGCGCTCGGTCTTGCATTCGGCCTATTGTTCGCGCACCCGTTCGACAAGGAGTCGGCAAGATTCTCCAGGATCCTGCTGCAGGTTTCTGTGGTCGGTCTGGGGTTTGGAATGAATCTGCATGCGGTCGTGCATGCCGGCCGCTCCGGATTTCTCTATACGCTGCTTAGCATCGGCTTCGCCATGGGCGTGGGGGTTCTGCTGGCGCGGCTCATGCGCGTGGAGCGGGTGGCCGGTTACCTGATTTCTGTGGGCACGGCGGTTTGTGGCGGGAGCGCGATTGCCGCGGTTGGGCCGGTGGTCGCCGCGAGCGACGAGCAGATGGCGGTTTCCCTGGGAACCATCTTCGTGCTCAATTCCGTGGCGTTGCTGACGTTCCCGTCGATCGGAGCCGCCCTGAAACTGAGCCAGAACCAGTTTGGCCTTTGGGCTGCTTTGGCAATTCACGACACCAGTTCGGTCGTGGGCGCGGCGGCAAAATACGGCGCTACCGCCCTGCAAGTCGGAACCACGGTGAAACTGGCGCGGGCGCTCTGGATTGTTCCACTGGCAGTGGGCACTGCGGCCCTACGGCACTCCAAGGCCAGGATTCAGTGGCCATGGTTCATCGCTCTGTTTTGCGTGGCGGCAGTGTGCAATACGTATTTCCCGGCGGGCCAGCGTGTCTACGAGGTCCTGAGTAAGGTTGCAAGGCTGGGCCTGACACTGACTCTCTACTTGATCGGAACCGGGCTTTCGCTTGCGACGCTAAAGCGCGTGGGGCACCGGCCTTTGATTCAGGGGGTGGTGCTTTGGCTGGCGGTCTCGATTTTGTCGCTGTGGCTGATTGAGATGGGCTGGATCGCGCTGTAATCGGCGTTTCGACGCAGGGCATCACTGCTGTGGCGGATGCAGCCTAATTTGATAAGCAAATCAGTTCACGTCGCTCAACTCGATCAGGCTAAAGGGACCGCCGCCGACCGGGGAATCCAAGATGACCAGGGTTCGAATTTGACCTGAAGCCAGAGGGAAGGTGCCGGTGAGGCTGGGAATCACATTCTGGGTTCCATTGACGGTCACGGCCACGTCGTAGTTGCCGGCGGCCTCGGACATGTAAGTCGACGCACTGGCATAGGCAAGGTTCGGGATCTGGGGGTTGCCACCCGCAATTCCGCTTCCGGCCGTCACCACATAAACATCGATCGGACCCACGGTCGGCGCCAGGTTGAGAATCCGGAGCTTGGCGTTTCCGGCGGTCGGCGCCGTGTTGTCGTCAGTGAAGACTGTGAGGCCGATGGAAGCGAAGGGTCCGGACGAAAACATGGTGCTATCGTCGCCACTTGGAATGGAAATACCGGCGTCCACGTAAGGGTTTTTCGTGGTGCCGGTCGCGAACAGTTTAACCGTATGCGACCCCGAACTGGTGCCATGATAGCTGGTGCCTTGCCCGAAACCGATGTTGGCTTGAATGCTTTTCCCGTCGAACTGTAAATCCACGTTGGCGGGTACGCTGGTCGAGACCTGCACGAAACGATAACGCGCGTTTCCAGAACTGCATCCAAAACTGAGGAAAGTCACGCCAATCAGCGCTGCTCCCAGAAAGAGAGTCCTGATCATTGCCCTCCTGTGGGGTCGATCACGCGGCGAGTCTTGCCCTTTCAACCTGAGAGCGTAATTGATCTTCGGTGGATGATCCACTGCATTTCCGGCAACGGCTGAGGAGTCAGTTGAGATCGTTCAGTTCAATCAAGCTGTAGGGCCCACCGCCGATCTGGGAATCGAGAATCACCAGCGTGCGAATCTGTTCTGAAGTCAGGGTATAGGTTCCAGTGAGATCCGCGATGATGTTCTGGGTTCCGCTGACGGTGACAATCACATCGTAACTGCCAGCGGCCTCCGAAAGGTATTTGTAAGCTGCGGGGTTGGCATACGGCAGACTTGGCAGTTGCGGGTTTTGCCCGGCAATGCCGCTGCCTGACTGCACGACGTACACATCGATCGCGCCCACGGTGGGAGCAACATTGATGATTCGGAGGCTGGCATTCCCCGTGGTTGGCGTGGTGTTCGTGTCGGCAACAACTAGCGGCGTATTCGGGATAGTGCCTCCGGAGAATTCGCCATAACTGATAACGGTGTTGTCGCCGCCGGCCAGGGGTACCGTGCTATTTAAATAAGGGTTTGTGGTGGTGCCTGTCGCGAAGAGTTCAAACTTGCGAGAGCCAGAACTAATGCTGCGATAGGTTGCCGATTGTCCGAAACCAATATTGGTCTGGATGCTCTTCCCATCGATCTGAAGATCCACGTTGGTGGGGACGGCGGTGGCGGCCTGTACGAACCGGAAACGCGCATTCCCTGAGCCGCAGCCAAAACTGAGAAAAGCCACGCCCAGGCCAATCAATACCGCTCCGAGCGGCAGAACTTTTGACAGCTTGCCTTTCATCGCTTCGCTCCTGTAAAGAAATGTAAAGCTGTACAACGCCGCCCCATGGACCACGTTGGATGCAGTGTAATCTCTGCGAGATGCTCTGCGAACCCGGACTTGCGGCGATGCCACTGGTTTGCTAACCCGTCGCCGCGTCATGCAACAATAACCCGAGGCAGCAGCGAGAAGCACGAATGCGAGAACAGATCATTGCTACCATCCGCAGAGTGCCGCGTGGCTATGTGTCGACTTATGGCGCGATCGCCAAGGCCGCGGGCTATCCCGGCGCAGCGCGCCAGGTGGTGCGGGCGCTTCACACGGGAATCGATCTTCCGTGGCAGCGCATTGTCGGCGCCGGCGGGCACATCAAGCTGCGCGGCCATCATGCCATGGATCAGCGGCTTCGCCTGGAGATGGAAGGCGTCACGTTTCGGGGCCGCCGAGTGAACATGCGTCTTCACGAATTCCATTTCCCGAGACCTGCGAAGAAATCCACCCGCAAAGCAAAAAGCAAATCCAGCCGATCCAAACGGAAGTGATAAGCAGCAGCGCGACTCCGGTTTCCTTGACTCGGCTTGTGGCTGGTGGCTTGTAGCGCGTAGCGAAGCTCTTTGTCGCCCGCTACGAGCCAGTCTTGAACCTCTCGTCGATCTCCACCTGATAGCCCGCGACCACACGATTCGTCTCATTCGCCATTCCCACCACCGCCATGAGCTCCTTGAACATGGCATCCGTCATGCCTTTCCCGCGCGCGCCCGCGGTATGCGACGCGATGCAGTAGCCGCATTGGTTGCTCACGCTCACGGCGAGGTAAACCATCTCCTTGGTGAGAGGATCGAGGGCGCCAGGCGCCATGATCTGCTTGATGTCCTCCCATGTGCGCTTCAGCATGGCGGGATCATGCGCGATGGCTTTCCAGAAATTGTTGACCCAGTCGGTTTTGCGCGTAGCCATGATGTCGTCATACACGGCGCGCACTTCCGGACTCGCATCCGCGTACTCGATAAGCCCAAAGATCGACACGAATTCTCTCCACAGTAATCGCTGCGCGACAAAGTTGCGCCCAGGAAGCCTGAGCCGGCACTCCGATCGGAAGCGGAATTGTACCCGGAACTACCTCGACGCGGGCGGCAAGTTGCCTTCGAGCAACGCAGGCAATTGCTCCGCGGAGCAGCGCAATCCCACGTAGAACTGCCCGAAGAGCGCATAGACGGCGCTCACCTCGTCGAACCGCATCTCGTAGATCAACTTCTTAAAGACCAGCGGATCGTCGGCGAACAGGTCGACACCCCACTCCCAGTCGTCAAAGCCTATGGATCCAGTGATGATCTGCTTCACTTCTCCCGCATACCGCCGGCCGACCAGGCCGTGTTCGCCCATTTGGCGGGCGCGTTCTTCGATCGGCAACGTGTACCAGTTCTTGTCTTCGCCGCGCCGCCGGTCCATCGGGTAAAAGCATGCGTAGCGGTTAGGTGGGATCGCCGGGAAGAGACGGGGCCGCATCGCTTCTTTCTGTCGAGCCAGGGTTTCCCGGATCTCGCGGTTCCATTCTTCAGAATGTGGTTCAATTCCGCGGTCGAGAAGTGCTTTGTAGACCTTGGTGGTGGAGTCGTACAGACCTAACTCGATGACGGACAGGTATGACGTCGTGGGCTCCCAGAATTCGCTCAAGCGGAGCTTCGCGAGCTGCAGTTCCGCTCGATTCAAGTCGTCAAATGATTCGCGGAAATGCAGGAACATCAGGTCGCCTTTGTGCCCGAGCAGGGAGAAGAAGGCGCTCTGGCCGGTGGCGTTTTTCTCCAGAGCGGCCATGACCGGTATCGCTTGACTCGTGATCTTCTGGCGCTCCGCTTCCGGCAAGCTGTGCCACGCACTCCAACGGAAGCGCATCATCTGGTGGAGAGTGCAATAACCCTCGACGGTGAGGGGCATAGCCGGAATTGCCGCGGACGGCGCCGCGACGGGAACAGGTCTAGTCGTCGTCATGATCTCCTCAATGGTCGCATTTATTGTACCTTTCGGCAGGGAACCGAGGCCCGAAAAGCGGTATTTCGCCGTTGGAAATCATCCCATTTACAATGCTGCCACTGTTCCCCCGAGGGTGGTCGCCTGTCATGTCCAGATGGTTTGTCTTATTGATGGTGCTGGCTGGCTTTGCCGGGTTGAGCTTCGCCCAGAGCCCGCGACTCTGGATTCTGACCCAGCCGGACCTCGTCGTGGAATACGATCCCGGCACGTTCGCTCCGAAGCAATCCACCAAAGTTCCCAGCGAAGTCCTGAAAGCCCCCAAGATTCTGCAGGTCAATCACAAAGGCCAAATGCTGTATGCCCCTAACAGTGACGACCCCTCGCCCGACGTGGGCAAAAACGCCGACAAATTCTGGTTCTGGGATGGTCAGGCCCCGAGTCAACTGGGGAGGGAGATTCTTCGCATTTCCTCGACTTCGGGTTCGAATCAGAAAGTGACGGAGGCCTCTCCGTGGCCGTTTCTCTCCTCCGATGGGGTGCATTTGTTCTGGTTCAGCAATCAATTCAGCAAGCTCGAACGCGAGAACGTCGAGTTGTCGGTGACAACCACCTTCCGTGCTTGGCGATCGGAACTGTCGGGAAAACAAAAAGAGGACCTGACCACTTTCGACTTTCCCGAATGCCGGTGCACCACGGGCGCCTGTTCTGAGACGTGTCCGGAGGTGCGATTCTGGGTCCCCGATGATGGCGTCGACGACTACTTCTTCCTCACGCGGCTGATTCAGGGACAAACGGAAACGAAATATCTGAGCAGCACCCTGTACCGGCGGGAAGGAGAGACCTGGTCGGGTAGCGACATGAAACAGCCGCTGCAGCGCGTGCTGGACATGGCCGAACACGGCGCGGTCTTTATTAGCGCGATTCTCGACATAGGCTGCTGCGGTTGGGAGAACCAAAGCAACGACCAGACCCTGCTTACGACCTCGGGCAAGAGCGTTGTGCTATTCGACGAGCGTTTGCAGTACAAGAACCCTGACTATGACGTCAGCTTCTTCACGGAAAATGCCAAGCTGTCGCCGGACCTGGCACACGTGGCGATGACAATCGAGGCCAGCGCGAAGTCGACTGCCCCCATCCAACTCTCCGAGCAGGGCCAGGCGAACCCGGCTGAGTCGCTGAGGATTCGCAAGGCCCTTACCGAGTTGCCCGCGGTCGAGGTGGTCAGCGCCGACGATTCGGGTAAACGTACGGCTTACCTTCCGCATGCCTTCCTGATTGGCTGGCTGAATGAAAAAGAAATTCTGATTGTCGAAAATCACGTTCTCGTCGCCTATAACACCGCGTCTGGCACACGGCGAAAGTCTGCAATCAAAGTGGAAGATCCAGCCTTTGCGTTTGTCCGCTGATTCCTAGCGCTGCCCCGCACGTCCACGTCTCTAATCGGACCAGCGCTTCGGTTTGCGGTCCCAGCGGTGTGCCTTCAACTTCTGAAGAAGTGCGGAATCGAGTGGGGGAGCGTCGCTGGCCGCAATATTCCGGCGCACATGCTCGAGTTTCCTCATGCCGACGATCGTGGTGTTGACATCAGGATTTGTGAGGATGAATCGCAGCGCCATCTCTGGCAGCGTCATATCAGGCGGAACTAGTTCTTTCAATTTCTCGACCCGGGGAATGGTCGCACTAAGGTTCTCGGGCCCGAAATATCTCGCGCGCCAATCTGATTCCGGAAAGTGTGTCTCGAGTGTCATCTTTCCGCCAAGGCTGCCTTCATCGAGCGGCACCCGCGCAATTACGCCGACATTCAATTCCCGGCATACGGGAAAGAGCTTGTCTTCCGGAGCCTGGTCGAAGATGTTGTAGATCACCTGCACGACGTCCACCAGGCCGGTCCGTAGCGCCTTGATGCCATTCTCCGGCTCCCAACGGTTGAGGCTTAACCCGAAGCAGCGAATCTTGGCGTCGCTCTTCAGCTTTTCCACCGTAGTGCGAAATTCGGGTTCGCCTGCCCAACTGTCGTCCCATACGTGGAATTGCAGGAGGTCGACGGTTTTGACTCCCAATTTTTCGAGAATGCGATCGCAGTACTTGAAGACGTGATCGGCCGGGAAGACGTCGGTGTATTTGTACTTCGGCAGCGCTGGCCATTGGAGATTTTTAGGAGGAATTTTCGAAGCGGCGTAGAGGCGCTCTTGCTTGTGTTGCGCGAGTGCTTCGCCCAACAAGCCGTCACTCTTTCCGTTTCCGTAGGCCCAAGCCGAATCGAAGAAATTGCAACCCAACTCAATTGACAGTTCGATGGCGTTCCGGGATTCTTCATCCGCCGAGCCACTCCATCCGCTCATGCCCCAGAGTCCATGGGCGATATCGCTGACTTCGAATCCGGTCCGACCAAGCATGCGATACTTCATTTCCGAATCTCCGATTCTCGAACTTGGAAGTGTGTCTCCCGACGATGCCAGCTAAGCAAACGGGTACTGATCGTCAAACGTCGGTGCTCTCATTTCCCGACTGGCCAGATCAGCGACCGGTTGCGGTTCAGGGCGTAGACCAGCGAGAGTATCAGAAACGACGCCACCAATAGCACCGCGGAGGTGCTGGACGCGGCTGCATAATCCAGGGCCTGCACATTGTCATAGATGGAAATGGAGACGGTGCGAGTCACGCCGGGAATGTTTCCGCCCACCATCAGCACGACACCGAATTCGCCGAGCGTATGCGCGAAGGTCAATACCAGGCCGGTCAGCAAGCCTGCTAACGACAACGGCAGAATCACGCGCAGGAAAGTTCTGAGTCTTGAGGCGCCCAGGACCGAGGAGGCGGCGATCAGCTTCGTATCGACCGCCGCAAACGCGCCCGAGAGCGGTTGCACCATGAACGGCAGACTGTAGATTACGGAGGCAAGAACCAGGCCTTCAAAAGTGAAAGGCAAGCCACGTCCCCAGGCCCAGGCATAGGTTTTCCCCAGGAAGCTTCGCGGACCCATGGCAACCAGCAAATAAAATCCCAGCACCGTCGGCGGCAAGACCAGCGGCAAAGCGACGATTGCCTCGATCAGGAACTTCCAGCGCCACTGGCTGAAGGCCAGCCAAAATGCCAGAGGAACGCCGACTAGAAGAAGAAGGACACAAACCACCAAATCCAATTTCAAGGTGAGGAATAGCGCCTGCCAATCCATGTTCATGCCTGCCTTCCAAAGCGCCGATGTCTCTGGCAGCGTCGCCTGATTGTGCTCATTGATCGACCCCGGCTTTGACCTCGATTTCCTCCATGTCCCAGGCGAACGGTCCTTCGCGGATAGACCGCTTCGCGATGAATGTTGCTCCCAATCCCGCTCGGCTCAAGGTAGCCAGCGCATCGCGCAGCGCCGCGTCGCCGTTTTCGGCAAGAATCAGGATGTGTCTCTGCACCGGGGGCAACTTCGGGCCGGGCTGGGGAAACTCCTCGCCTTCGAGACGATAAGCCCACAAATATGTCGAGGCGACGGCACGATACAGCTTTCCGAACCGTCCGTCGACGTCGTACCAGAAATAGAGATTTCCTTGCGGGCTGAGAGCTTGCACCGCCCGCACGCTGTCGACAATCGCCAGGAGAGCGGCTTTCTGGGACGCCGGGTCGTTGGGAAGCCCGCCATGATCCCATCCCCGTGTGCTAGTGGTGGCACTCAGGGTGGCGAGGCTCAGTGCCAAGACACCGATAAGGGGAGCGCCAAGACGCGGCAACTGCCTGCCAATTCCCCAGATGGCTGCCACGCCCATCGCAAGAGGCAATAGAATCGGGTGCCGTCGCAAGTCCGCGACGAAGCTCGAGTTCATCGGCAAGAGGATTGGCACGAGCGAGACGAGGCCAACACATCCGCACAACAATGCAAACTCGAAGCGACGTAGCCGATCGGCCACGAGTGCAAGCTGGGAACCTAACGCGAGAAACGTCGCGGGCATCAGGTAGCTTGCATAATGGGGATGCTGCAAGACTGGCTGACCCACCAGTTGCCAAAAGATCATGATTGCGACGCTGAGCAGGTAAAAGCGCTGCCAGAACAGCATGAACTCCTGGGAGAGTGTTCCGCCTGGCCGTTTTCGATTTGCCAGGCACGCGATCGCCCCTACGAAGGCCACCGCGGGCACGGCCAGCCAGGTTGGCCCAGAAAGCCACCGGTAGCTCCAATCGTTATAGGGATTGTGGTTCACCACCAGCTTCGCCGCTGTTCCCACCGAGTTGATGAAGAACAGGAAGCGCCCGTTGACGGAGAAGTTGAAGAGGCCGAAGGCCAGAGTGACGGCGGCGAATCCCAGGGTGAACGGTTTCCAGTTCAATGACGAGCGCGCGTGACCCATTTGCCGTCGCGCAAAATAGTAGTATCCGAGTACAACCGCCGAGAACACGATCAGAAACAGCTGGCAATAGACGGCAAGCGCAGCCAGGGCCCCAGCTGCGACGAGCCAGTTTCGAGCGCGGGCTGAGCGTGCAGCGAACGTCAACGCAAGGATCGTCAGCAGGAAATACGCGTTGGCCGCCCCGTCAATGTAGGGCCACCCGACGCTCGTCAGAAAATAAGAATGGAAGGCCATCAGCAGAGTTGCCAGTAATGCCGCGCGCCGGCTGACCGTCAGCTTCAGAATCATGTAAAGCGACAGCGTTGCGGCATAAAACACGGCGAGATGTAGAACGTAAGTGGCGACCACGGGCGAGAAGGCGTGATAGGCGAGCGCTCCGGGAACGGTCCAGGTAAGGCGGGTTGTGAAGTAGGCGCCCTTGAAGGCGCGGATGTGCGGGGTGAGATCGAGAAAAAATCCGAAGTACACCCAGGGATCAATAAATCCGATGGAACTCGTGGCGTAACCGAACAGCCAGCTTGTGTCGAAACGAAGAATCGCCCAGGGAAGAGCGAGAACTACGAGGATTCCGGCGTCGAACCTGAACCAGAAGCGAGGTTTGTGGACCTCGGGATCGGCTGGCGTGGTGCCGTTTGCAGAAAGCGCGTCGGTTCCGCGTACGGACGATGAAATCGGATTCCTCCGAAATGTCAGATGTTTTGCCGGCCGAGAACCTGAAACGAAACGTTCGCAAGCCCCGGTCAACTTAGCATATCAAGCTTCGGGAGCGAAGGCGGTTCACGCTGGAGAGAGACGAGAGCGGATATCCGTATTCCTCGGTCGTAGAATGCTTGCTTGCCCACTCGATCCGATCTCGACAATCTGCGGGTTGTGTTGGTCGCGACCCGGAACCCTCTGAACCTGGGAGCGGCAGCGCGGGCGATGAGCAACTTCGGAGTTCGCCGCCTTCGCGTGGTGAATCCCTATGAGGTGGCATTTCGAGAGGCCCGCTCGGCGGTGGGAGCTTCCGAGGTTCTCACGAATGCGGAGGAATATCCGGCCATTGCCGATGCCGTGGCCGACTGCCCCCTGGTGGTCGGAACTACGACTCTTCGCAATCGCGAGCGCCAGCATCCGATGCATCGGTTGGAAGAGGGGGTGCGCCGCATTCTCAAAGCCTTGTCCTCGCAGCCGACTGCGATCATTTTCGGCTCCGAGAAGGTTGGGCTGTCGAACGTCGATCTCAGCCATTGCCACTGGCTCATGCACATTCCCACGCGCGAGGGACATCCTTCGATGAACCTAGGGCAGGCGGTGGCAGTCTGTCTCTATGAGATCGCTCGCAACGAGGAGGTACAAGCCTCCGCGAATAAAGACCAGTTGGCCGCTGCCGGTGAGCTTGAGCGCTTGACCGAGACGCTGTTAAAGACTCTTTACGAGAGCGGCTATTTCGACCAAAGCAACGCCACCACCAACGAACTCAAGATTCGCCGGCTGGTGCGGCGTCTCAACCTGCATGCCGACGATGCCGAGTTGATGCTGGGCATGTTGCGGCAGATTTTGTGGAAGATTGGCCCGACGGAAAAGTAGAGCCTCAAACTTCGATCTGTGCTTTCAGCCGAAATTGAGCCCTTACTGCATCCCCAGCGAGGCGGCGATCTTCTTTTTGTATTCCCGGGCTTTGGCAATGGCCTCGGCTTCATTGACGGTCAGCAGTTTGCGATCGCGCATAACGACGCGACCTCCGATCACCACGGTTTCCACGTCGCTTGCTTTTAAGGCATACGCCAGCTGGGCGTAAACGTCATACATCGGCACCGCGTTCGGATGATCGAGGGTGATGAGAATCAAATCGGCCTTCTTGCCGGGCTCGAGCGAGCCGATTTCCTTGTCCAGGTGAAGGGTGCGGGCGCCGTCGATCGTCGCCATCTCGACCACGGCTTTGGCATTCAGCGCCAGCGGATCCATGTGGGTAATTTTGGCCAGCTTAGCCGCCAGATCCATCTCCTCCATGAGATCCAGATCATTGTTGCTGCCCGCGGGGCCATCGGTCCCGAGCCCGACCGCGACCCCGGCTTCGCGCATTTCGCGGACGGGCGATACGCCGCTGGCCAGCATCATGTTGCTTGAGGGATTGTGGACGCAGCCCACATGCCGCTCGGCGAGCGTCTTGCTGTCGACCGCATCGACGAAGATGCAGTTAGCCGCCACTACATCCGGGCCAAGGACTCCGACCTTCTCCAGATATTGCACCGGCGACATGCCGTTCTGCTTCTCCGAGTCGTCGCGCTCCTTCTTCATTTCCGCCACGTGGATCAAAATTGGCGCG
>Ga0307478_10002459_pt1 | contig 14562 bp, 6 predicted proteins | sample atmos_gasesECM4C_2_FD_203713 | JGI IMG/M metagenome (GOLD analysis project Ga0307478, IMG submission 203713) | Hardwood forest soil microbial communities from Morgan-Monroe State Forest, Indiana, United States - atmos_gasesECM4C_05 | ecosystem: Environmental > Terrestrial > Soil > Temperate...
TTCGACCGTGCTGTTGATCATGCCGCTTGAGTTGATTGAGGTGATTGCGCCGTTGGTGGAGGACGCGCCGGAAAGATCGAAAACCTGAAGGCCGGCAAGGACAATGCTCGAGGCGTTCTTGATGTTGCTGCCGAGCGAGTTTATCAGCGCCGTGCCATTGCCAAAAGCGGGTTGCGATTCACCCAGCAGCAGCGTCCCGGTGTAATCGCCCAAGGCGGCGCTGCCGGGAAAAGCCACCGTGCCGCCATTGTTCAAAGTGACATAACTGGCGCCATCCACTGCTGTGAGATCATTGTCGTAAAGCGGGCTTTGGGTGGGCGGATTATTATTGGCACTGTTATAATAGATCACGCCGATCTGTGAACCGGTGGTTGCGGTGGGGTCGGTGGCAATGATGAAATTAGTGCCGTTTAGATTCACCGGGGTATTGGCGGCGGCACTGCTGGAACGGTAGGGTATGTTTTTCTCAACCGACAGATCGATGGTGGACGTGGCGGCGATATTGACTACCGCAGTGGTATTCACGCTGCCTGCGTTGTTGGCCGCTTCGTAAGCGCCTGCAGTGAGCGAAACCGCCCCACCCTTGCCGGCTGCGTTGAAATTTTGCCCGGCCACCGTCAGCAGCGACCCGGCTGACAGCGTGACATTGCCGGAGGCCGCCAGGTTGATTGCGCCACCGGTTGGGCCGGGGTTGATGAGATCGTTTGCGCTGTCGGTGCTGACGTCGACCGTTCCATTCTGGGCCGCGGTTGCCACGATTTTTCCAGTGCCGGTCACGGTTATGTCCCCTTGGTCGGCGGAGAGATTGAAAGCCTGCGCCGCCGCCGTGCTATTGACCGCGACAGGACCGGTCCGCACCCGGATGGACTGCGATTCGGTGAAGCCGCCGAGCACCGTGGTGCTCCCGCTCGGATTAAACGTCGGATCGAGGGGAACGACCGGGTTGAGAGCTGCATCGAGTGAGGCAAGATCCGCCAGGCTGCCGACATCGAGTGAAAACGTGCCGCCCTGCCCACCTGCGCCACCCTGGCCCGACAAAGTGCCACTATCTATAAAGGTGCCAGTCGGCGCACTAACAGTCAGGCTGCCGGCATTGCCGGCAGCGGGTTGGGCCGAGACGTTGACCGTGCTGCCTGCGGCCAAACTTACCTTGCCGGCATCCGACTTTAACGTGACCTGTCCGCCACTGGAATATTGCGTCGCACCAAAAATGGGCTGCGCCACGCCGCCAACATCGAGCTGGCCCGCGCTTCCCAGAGAGAGATCACCGCCCAAAGCCTCGATGCCCAGCGTGCCACTTTGCAGGGTGATGTTGCTGTTGATGGTAACACCGTTGGTCCCGACCAATTTCAGATTCGCCCCAAGGCCATTCGCCACGGGCGCGGCCGATCCATCGGGGTTCGTGATGCTCAAGCTGCCGCCAGCGGTGATCGTTTGGTTGGCTCCCGACGCGCCGGTGATCCCGGGCGTTGCTATCGCCAGCGCTCCTTGCGTGATGAGGCCGCCCGCGCCTTGCAGCGCAAGGACACCACCGTCTGCCTGCAAGTTGACGGTGTTATATTGGTCGATCGCGAGTTGATTGGCGCCCAACTCGATCGTGCCGCCGCCGGCGTTGAACGTGATGGACGTGGGGATGGCCGACGGCAAGGAGGTGAACGGCAGCGCCGTTCCATTCGCGCTGTTGTCGAGCAGGATATTCCGGGCTTCAAAAGTCACGGTATCGCCGCTGCCGTTGGTGCCGCTGGCAATGTCGGTAAAGTCGCGAATCTGCCCGGCATGGAGCGCCAGGCTGGCGAACACAGGTGAGCCAACCGTACCGCTGCCGTAGATATCGATGGAGGAATAGCTCAGCAACGACAGCGAGGCCGCCGAACTCTCCAGCGCTTGCAATGCGCCGATGGAAAGCACCAATCCGCCGGTCGGTTGCAGGGAACCAGGATTTGTCATTTCGAGACTGATCTGGCCGCTGTCGAGATTGATGGCCGAGCCGCTCAAGGGGGCGGTGGGATCAAGGTGTGTCGTGCCGGTGGATTCGAGCGTCACGCTTCCGCCCGCGATTTTTGCTCCCGCTCCAATGGTCATGACCGGAGTGGTCGATCCCGTCACGCCCGCGCGGGCGATGGAGGCCGAGGGATCGCTGCTCACTCGCAATAAGGTGCCATTGCCGCTGCCGGCAACCCCCGAATTGCCGAGCAGGAGCGTTTGAGCCGGGGCGAACGGTTCGTTCTGTGCGCTTACAATTGCGCCAGGGGCAACCGTCAGATTGTTGTTGGCCACAAGTATGATGTCCGAGCCGGTCAGCGGTGCACCACTGGAATTATCAACGGTCAGATTCGAGGTCGAGACGGTCACCGTCACGCCACTGTTGGTCGATTGGCGGACACCGCCGACCAGCAGGCTTTCGGCGCCGAAAAGATCGAGTTCGGAGGGATCGAGGACCAAACTGCCCGGGCTGGAAGCACCGTTGGGCTCGATGAAGATATTGCCCGGGCTGCTGATATCAACGAGGCCGCCAAGGCCGCCGGCGACCGAGGCGCCGTCAACGATGGTTTCAGGCTGAATATTCAGGCTGGCGGTCGCATTGAACGCCAAGTGCCCTGCATCGACCGGAAGACGGGGGGTGGCAATATGCTGCGTCTGCGCGCTCTGGCTAAAGAAGCTGTTGGCCGCCGAGGGATCATATTCCGCCCGCGCCAGCACGACCGATTGCGGGTCGACTTCGAACGAGGAGAGCAAGTTTTGGGTGGGACTGAGATGATTGGACACATGACCCGGGACCAGGCTCGAGCCATCGGCACGTGAAACGGTTCCGGTCCCGACGGGAATACTGCTTTGCGGCGTGACGAGAAACGCACCGGGCAGGAGCGCATAACGCGCGGGCAGCAGCGTGTAAGTTCCGGCGGGCAGCCCGGTGCTCGCACCGAGATAAACCTGCTGGCCGACGGAAAGCCCGGGACTGGTGTAGCCAGAATCGATAATATTGGCAGTGGGATCGTTCGGGTTTGGGTTGGGATTGCTAAAATTACTTGATGTCGCGCCGGGTAGCGGCGCGGTGTTGTAGGCGGCAATCGGCGCGTAGTCGGCCGAATAGCCCGGAATGACCGCGAAGCTCGTTGAAGCCGAGGGGGCGTTTTTGTTCCCAATATCGTATAATGAGTCTTTAACATCATACGATGCGTTGAGAATATCATACGATCCACCCAGCCCCGGGACCCAGCGATAAGCATAAAGGTCGCCGCCACCGGCCAGGTCGATGGTTGCGCCGGTGTCGGTGGTTACATCTGCCGCATTGAGATTGATGTTCCCGTGGGGCAGGCCCACGCCCACCGTGCCATTCCCGGCCGCCGTGATATCCGTGCCGGTTGGGTCAATCCACGAGGTGCCATTGAGATTGATGCCGTAGGGAATGGTCAGGGCCTGGCCGGTCACCGGATCGACCGCCGAAACCGAGGTAATGCTCGCCGGCGCCAACACCAACGCCTGCGTTGATGGGAAGGGATTGCCAGAAACTGGATCTTTCGAGCTGCCGCCGGCGCCGCCAAGGTTGATGGTGCCAAACGGTGCGCGGAGCATACCGCCCTGGTTGATTATCGAGGCGTTGATGCCCAGGGTTCCGCCGGCCGAAAGCGGCAACGGGGGCAGGCCCGGGCCGGGCAAAATTGTCACCGAACCCAAACCTGTTGTATAATCATAAGCAACGATGTCGAAGGTGGTCGCCGTCGGCGGATAAATCTGGCCGGCTGTCATGGTGATGGCGCCGGCCACATCGAGCGTGCCATCGCCGCGGATCGCGCCGTTGGTTGTTTCACCTTTGGTGGCATCCAGGTTGGCCGTGCCGATATTCTGCAGCGACAAGTTGCCTACATCGATCAGATCGGAAGCTTCTACGTTCAGACTGCCCGCGCCATAGACCGGCGGAACGGCAGAAGGTCCACTCGCGCCATAGACCGGCACCAGCGGTGCGGTCGGTTGCACCGGAGGAAGGAAGGGCTGTCCCAGTTCGACGTAAGGGGCGTTCAGGGTTAGTGAGGAAGCGATCGTGGGATCGGCCAGCAAAACTCCGGTGTTGCCGATCGCGATGGTGTTGCTCGCTTGCAAGTTTACCGACTTGGAAAACTGGACGGTTCCATCCAAGGTCAACGAAGCAAAATTGCCTTTGTTGAAACTGTCAGCGCCAACGTATCCTTCGACCGGAATGGTCGCGCCAGTGGAATCCGTCACCTGATTCCCAATCACGAGCGGCGATCCGGAGGCAACTCCCGTAGCGACGATCAGGGACAATCCAGCAACCGGCACCGTCTGCCCGGGTACAGTCTGCCCTGGCACATAGAAAACAGGGTTGGTCGGAGTCAAAATGGTGGAAGCAAATTGTGGATTCGGTGCTCCTGACGTGGCACCGGGGTATATGGTCGTAAGGGTAAAACTGCCGCCTTGCGCCATCGGGCCACCTGGGAGCCCGGACAGGCTGGCGGTGTCATCGATGAAGAGTTCACCGGCATCTGTGAGGGAGATCGCCCCCCCATTACTCTGCTCTTGCACGGGCACATATTTGGATCCGGAAATGGCCCCGCTTTGCGCGGTGCTCACCCCGGTTTCGGCCTGCAATACTTCGAGCTGGCCCGGTCCGCTGGCTGGGCTGCTCGCGCCGTTTACCTTGAGCTCGGCGCCAGTCTCAATCACAATGTTGCCAGCAATGGAAATCGAGCCGCCGGCAAGGACCGCGCCGGTGGTGTAGCCACGGGAGTTGGGCGTGAGCACCGTTGTGCCGCTGGCATCCAAAACACTGCCCGGCCCGAGATCGACCGTTGGCGACGGAACATTATTGATATCCCCGGGCAATAGATTGCCATGGCCGTTTGGACCGGTCGCGATGGAAATATTCCCGCCGGGCGCGGTGATCGACCCCAGCATGGTGACGGTATTGCCGTCCAATGTGACAGAGCCCTGCGGATCGGTGGTAATGCTCGCACCGGGATAGACCACGAGATCGCCGCGCAGCCCCACGGTGCTTTCCGGGGTGGTTGCCGTAAACCCGGGCCCCGTGCCTTGTGCATTGAACGCCAGGTTCGCCGGTGTGCGCAGCCCGGCTTGCAGCAAGGTCGGGTTCAGTGCCAGGCCGCCGCCTGCCGGCGTGGTGGCCATCCAGCTCAATACTTGCGGTGTAATCGTAGTGCCGGGCGCGATTATAACGGCCGGCATGTACTTGTATGAATCGAAATTAACCTGGTTCGAGGAATTCAACGCAAAGCCCCCGATCCCCGCGAGGCTAAAGCTACTGAAGCCGCCCTGACTGAAGAAATCGGATGGCAGCAGCAAGGTTCTGTCGGTGGAACTGACATCGCCGTTGAGCAACTGGCTCGGATCTCCACCGACCTGGATAAATGGCGCAGTGAGACTCAACGTTCCGCCAGAGCCCGCCTTGCCCGAATAGCCGGTCAGGGTTGCGTCCAAAACCAACTGGCTGTAATAGCTGCTCGTGCCCGTAGGCAGTCCGGTCACACTGTTGGGAAGCAGGCCGATTTGATTGGCGACCGGATCCAACGCCTTGATCGTCAGCTTGCCCCCGGTGCCATAGGTCAATTTGTTCGCCGCGGTCATCTGCGCTCCGCCGGAGACATCGATCGTGCTTTGGGGCTGCAAATCGATCCGGTAGGCCTGGATCGAGATCGTCCCGCCGCTGGTAAACAATGGCAGGGTGCCCGGCGCAGCCGCCGTCGCCCGGTCGTCCACGATCAGGCCGGCCGTGCTCAGGGAAGCGTTCGGATCGAGGATAAACTGGCCAAGCCCATAATTTACCATGGGGGGCGTCGGCAGCGGATTGATGAAGAAGGGCGAGACATTATCAGCCGTGAAGCTCAAGGTTCCCGCTGGCGCGCTTACCTGACCGTCGATTTTGATATTTTGTCCGGTCAAGTTGATGCCACCTCCCGCCGGGGTTGTCACGTTGCCGGGCACATAGATCGTACCCGTCGGGTCGTAAACCGAGAGGTTGCCAAAGCCGGCGAAATCTCCGGCCTTGCTGTTAACCAAATCGGCCGAAAGAACGACATCCGTTGGCAACGGCGGGGGATTGTCCGGGGCCTGGCTGTTGCCGGACTGGATGTAGAGGTTGGTCGATGTAGCGGGCGCCACAAAAGTGCTGCCGGTACCCGAGGCGAGCTCGCCCTCAAAGTTCAGTGACAGGCTGCCGGCCGTGGGCACGCCCAGGATCGGCTTCATGGTGTTGATGATCGTCGTTGTGCCAAACTCGGCATCGATCTGGGACAGAGGGGTTCGCTGGTTCTGCCCTGCCCCCGTATTGCCGAAAAGATTGCCGTCGAGCGCCATCGCGGGCGCGGTGATGGCGACATTGCCGGCACTCCCCCATTGAGTATAACCCTGTTTATACTGGCCGCCATTTGCAATCAGCGGATTGGCATAAGTCTGCATGACGCCCCACTTCGTATCGGTGGTCGTGGAGGTTCCATTATATATTCCGCTATAGACGAGATCGGGTGTGGCCTGCGAGATGTCCAAAATCTGCCCGTTGGAAATGACTTTGGTCGTCGAGACAACCCCGCCCGTATAATTGACCGCGCTGGCCGAGACATTGACGGTTGAATTTGAGCCCATGGTGACCGAACTGCCGGCATTGATCGCCACGTTGCCTCCATTCGTGGTCAGTTCTCCGACCGTACGCTGGATGAGATTGATGAACCCCGTCGTATCGGCGAGCGGCGTCCCCGCCCATTCCTGCCCGCCATAATTTCCGGTTTGCGTGAGATCGACATCGACGGTCTGGCGATAAAGCGGCCCGTTGCGCTGCAAAGGCGAATTGGCCAGCTGGGCCCCGAGCAATTGTACTGACACAATGTTTTCATCCACCGAGGCGCTGACGTTGGAGACACTTTGATTTTGCGGGTTAAAAACTTGCGAGCCGGAGACGTCGATCGTTGCATAGGGATCGAGCGCAACCGAGGTGTTGGCCGTGTTGAAAAAACCATAACCATTGGTGGAATTGCCGCTCCAAGTTCCGGCATTCAAGGCAACCCCGGCGCTTGGCGCGAGGATGGTGGCGCCAGTGCCTGGATCGCCGGCCGCATTCGCTTCAAGATGAATCGAGCTGCCTTCAATGTCGACGAAGGACGGCAGGGCCAACTGCGTACCAACCACCGTCTGTCCCGACATATCGGGCAGGATCTGCGTCACGCTTCCCGGCCCCAACACCACGGATCCGGTTGCGGTCGGAACAAGATAAGTCGGAGGACTGGCCCCGTTGCCGGGCGTGATAACCGCCGCATTGTAATTGGCCAGAAGATCGACCCGCCCGTTGTAAGACACCGAAGTGAGGCTGTTGATTATTCCAAGTTGATTGACATTGCTTCCGACCATCATGGCATCGCCATACGCCGTCTCGATGTCACCCATGGCGATGGTCTGGCCCGTCGGGTCGGCCGGATTGATATCTGCATTTTCCACGGTGCCGGCAATGCCGTTTGTGCCGACCGAGCCAACAAATACATCCAGACCGCGAAGGGTCGGATCATTGGAGTTGTGGGCGGCCAGCCCGACCTGCAGGCCGGCGGCAAGGACGGTCTGCCCGTATTGGGTGGAAATGGTGCCACCGTTATATACATTCGAACCAATCAAGGCAACCAGCCCGCCGACACTAGTCGATGCAGGCACCGCGGTCAGCGTCGCCCCTGGTTGAACCTCCACGTTTCCATAGCTGCCGATGATCGGTGGCGGGGTGAAGGCCGGGGTCGGGCCATTCGACCCCGGGGCCAGAGGCAGGGCTGAGAACAGAAACTGACTGTCTGAATTGTTGAGCAGGCCGTTGTTGAGCAGATTGGTGTTGATCGGAAGGGACGACGCGACGAGCGAGCGGGCGTTTACCTGAGATGACCCGCCAAAGATAATGCCATTCGCGTTGATGACATAGACTTGTCCGCCGCTGCCGGGCGTCATGGCTGGCCCAAGGGTGTTAATCTTGCCCAGGATCTGTGAAGGCACGCCCGTTGATTTGATTTGATTGAAGGCAATCCAATTCGCCACATTGGCCCCGCCGAGACTTTGGTCAAAATTGAGCGTGGTATTTTTGCCAATATTGAAAGTCTTCCAATACAGAAGCGCTTGTTGCTGGAACTGCTGAATCGCGACCGTGGTCTGGCCGTTGGCGGCCGATTGGGTCGGGGCATTGGCCCCCTGCCAGGGATTATTTGCCTGATCGGAATCCAGTCCCCCGGTGCCGAGGCCATCCGGAACGTCACTCGCACCGTTGATCAAGTGATTCGGCCCGGCGATCGCGAGGCCCCGGGCTACGTTTTGCATTTGTTGCACCGCGGCCAGCGCCTGTGCTGTTCGCGACAATACATTGTGCGCAGCCATCGCACCGGGCGATGATGCCGGGATCAACGCGCCGGCTCCGCCGGACACGGCCACAGATGATGCTGGCGATGACGATGTGCCGCCCATGCGCAAAATGTTGCCCGCGCCCGCCTCGGCGGGAACCGCCGCTGCCAAAAGACTGATGAACATCCAACATCCGGCCTTGAACATCCAACATCCAACATCCAACACCCAACGCCCAATTTCCAAATGACCAATGACCATTGACCAATGACCAATATGGAATACCGAACTACTCGCTACTCGCTGCTCGCTACTCGCTACTAGCCCTGAACCGTGCGCGATGAATCGCGAATGGGGGCGCGGCGGCAAATATTGTCGCACTTTCATGCCAGGGAGGAAAACGACGGCAATATCTGGGCCTGAAATGAAGCTGATTGTATCGAAAACATGGATATACCGGCGGGTCGCACAAGGGCGGGCCGTCCCACGGCCTCGATTTTCGACCGGGGGGAGACAGGGTCAAGCGACGCAGCCGGCGGCGGCGGAATTTCACCCGTTCGACGCGGATTCGTTACCACGCTGTAACAATTCAGCGCCGGAACCGGCGCTGCAGAATCTCAAACGCCAAGAGTTCAAATCACAAAAAAAGGTTCAAATCGCAAAAGTCAGATCTGGTCTGTTTTTTCCCGCGGATTACGCGGATGATCGTGGATGCCTTGTAGAAACATCCAGCACCCAACGACCAATTGCTAACCACCAACTACACCCATCACTGCGTTTGCTTTTTTATATTCACCCGCAAAAGCAGCCGGGTGGGCGGCTGGTTGGGCTCATCGGTCATGACCGTGACGTATTTTTCCTGCAAGCCGGTGAGCCCGGCCACATCAAAGAGGACAATAACCTGTGCCTTTCTGCCCGCGGGGCAGGTTTTCTCGCTCACTCCGGCGGTGACGCACTCGCAGTCTGTTTTCACCGAGGTGATAGTTACGGGATGATCGCTGCCATTTTTAAACGGGAATCCCACTTTCACTTTCTTCTGCCGGCCTTCGATAATTTCCATGCTAATCCGGCCTTTCCCATCCCACGTGAGCACGCTGGCATTTAGCTTCACCAGGAAGCACAGGGCTAAAATGAACAGGGCGATGGGCCGGGTTCGAAGAGGCATATAGAATAGGTAATTGAGAATTTTCCCCTGGTAGTTGGGAATTGGTATTTAGCAATTCAGCCTCCAGTTTTCAGCCTTCAGTCTTCCGCCGCGCCTCACGGCGCGGGCGCGGCGCGCTGATCGAGAAGTTTGTCCTGATAGTCCTGCACCAGGTTCTCCAGTTTGGTGCGCGTGACGCCGATGAAGGGCTCTTTCTCGCTGAGCGCATTGCCGAGGCTGAAGTCTTCGTAACGCCCGAGGATTTCGTTCCCGAGCTTGAACAGCGCCACATTTTTCCCTTCGAGATAATCCACGCGGCGCTGGAACACGATATTCGCATCCGACAGTTTGTCGCACTCCGCGCGCAGGGTGGTCGCGGCGGTGGCGGACTGCACACAAGCCACCTTCCAATTTGCCAGCGACTTGCTGAGCTTCTCGATTTCCGCAGCCTGTTCTGCCGCCTTGGCCGTAAGTCCGGCAATGGCGTTGTCCGCCACCGTCTTGTCGTCCGTGGAATGCTTTTTCAGCAGCGCAAGCTGGTCGGCCAGCGCCTTGTTCTTTGCGTCGCTGTCGGCCTGGGCGCCCTGGAGATTGGCGATCTGGTTCTGCGCGTCGCGCAGTTGCAGGGCGGTGCTGCGCAGGGTTTCGCGCAGGCGCGCTTCGGTCGCATCGTCAGCGGCGGCGCGGGGTACGCCGCCCGATAACAAGAGGGCGGCGAACATCCAACATCCGGCCTTGAACATCCGACATCCTCCTTCGCCAAAGCTTCGGCGGACAAGCCGATGACCAATGATCCGCCTACGGCAAGGCCACCGCGGACAAGCCGATGACCAATGACAAATGACCAATGATGAATGACGAATGGCAAACATGGCGGGAAATTTTTGGTTTAGTTAGACTTGTGACGGGCAAAATTGTCATTCCGAGCCGGGCGAGGAATCTCTGCTATTTTTGTCTAAAGAATTTTAGCCACTGATGCATTGATCCGGATTTTTTAACCGCGGATGAGCGCGGACATTCGGAGGCTGCGGAAAAACTTTGCCGGCCGTCGTTGCGAGAAGAAAGCGCTGCAGCAGCGTTTTCCTGCTCGCAACTCGACGGCCTACACTGCCTCTCGGCCGTGTGCTGCCGCAGGCAGCACAGTTTTTCAGCAGCCAATTCATATCCGCGAAATATAAGTGTACATAAGTGTTCATAAGTGGTTAAAAAATTATTCGCGTATATTCGCGCCTGCCCTTCGAAGCTCAAAGAGCGAAGTAGGGTTCATCTGCGGTTTAAACTGGTTCGAATCCGTGTAATCCGTGGTAGAAATTAATCAGTGACTATGAGTGTGCATCAGTGGTTAATACGCTTTAGAATTTGCTGTTGAGATCAACCTGGAGGACGTCGGTTTTCAAAACCGGGCCGGCGATCTGGCTGGCACTCATCCAGCGGACGCCGAGCCAGACATGGGAGGCGAGCGCGAGCGCGCCATTCAAAGTGTAACCTTGGAGGTTGGTGCCGGTGGCCACGCCACCAAAATCCGCATCGTCAAAGCCGTCCACCACTGAATCGGATTCGACGTGCCGGTAATTCAGGCTCACGTTCCAATCCCACCGCTTTTGGAGGGTAATTTTCCCCACGGTCAGGCCCACGATCCAAGCCGTGTCGCCACCGACAAAAGGGCCGGTAGCGGTTAACGACGTGGTGGGGCCACGATTGTTCACCGCGTCGGCCGCAATGGCCTTTCGCTTAAAGGCCAGGTTGTTCTCGTATTCACCCCAGAGGGAAACCTGGAAGGGTTCGAAGTGATTGTAGTCAAGCCGCGCGGTGCCCGCCAGTTCGTGAAAAGGCGTGGCCAACCCAAAATATTGAAATTGGTTGATCGTGCCAAAATTATTGAGCGAGTTGGCCACGATATCGCGCAGGGGCATGTAAGTATTGCCATTCTGGGCGAATGACGGCCGGCTGTCGTCGGTGTTTCCGGCATCCGCGGAACTGAGCGGTGTGAATGGAGTGGAAAGTTTGCCCTCGATGTTCTGGAAATAATAATAAGCTCCACCGACCTTGAAATCGAAATCCCGGGTTACTTCCCAATCGGTCCCGAGTTGGGCGGCATAGAGCCATTTGTCCTCGCTTTTGAACTTGGCCGGCTGGTTGGAAGCGAAGTTGAGGTCGGTGTTGTAAACCGGGAAGCCGCCAAAGGTGAGAAAAGGCGCGATGTCCTCGTTGATCGGATACTTTCCCTGCACGGCGGCGCCGTCAAAACCGATGCCATCGGCCCAAATCAGTGTCGATGGGGTAAAGAACGGATTGTCGAAACGACCGATGGTAACGGCCAGATCCTTGTCCGGCAGTCCGCCCACCTCGTATTTGATGAAGGCCCGGTCGAGCCAGATGGCATACTTGCTGAAATCGCCACCCTGGGCCGAATTGGCCACGCCGAGGCTCTGATTTTCTGTGACGGGGGAATCGTTCTCGCCGGTGGCGATGCGAAAGCCCGAGGTGAAGCCCTCGCCCAGATCGATCGCCGTGCCCATCCGGGCGCGCAGCCGGAAGCGGATGCGGTTCTGGTCAACATTCAACTCCGGCGGAAAATTATTGTTAGCCTGGCTGGTATCAAAAGGCGCACCCGTATTGATCGCGTTGAAATTGGGAAATGCTCCCGTGTTGTCGTTGCCCGTGGGATAGGAATCGCCCTCGTAGCGGATGCGGATGTCGCCGAAGGGAGTGAAGCGCGAGATCCACGACGGAAGAGCGTTCGGGGCTGCCCAGTGTTCCTGGCGGGCCTGGGCCAGGACTTCCTGTTTGATTTCGCTGCGCAACTGCGCCTTCACGATCTCCGGGACATAGGTCACGCGCACGGTATCGTCGTCGGCCGCCGCCGGCGCGGCGGCAGAAGGTTGAGCCGCGTCCGTGGATTGAGCCACGACAGCTTGCGATTTGGCCGCAGCCTGGATCGCGGCAACTTCCTTGGCCGCGGAAATCTGGATCGCGGCGGCTTCCTTGGCGGCAGCCACCTTTTTGGCCGCGGCCTCGTCCGCGGCGGCAAGCTGGATGGCAGCGGCTTCCTTGGCTGCGGCCACCAGTTTGTCGGCGTCCTGCGCCTGGGCCTTGGCCGCATCTTGCTCGGCCTGCTTGATCAGCTCGTCGGCATCCTGCCTGGTAATGACCCCGCGTTCAACCAGGCGATTGATCAGGTTGACCGTCACGTTTTCGGAAATGGGCGCCGGATCGGCCGCAGCCATTGGCACGACCAAAATGGTGCAGATAAAAAATGCGAGCCCGCATCGCTCACACTTCCTCGTGGGAGCGATGCGCCCTATCGGGCCGACACTCGCCCCGAGGGAGTCGGGGTTGTCGGGGCGGCCGCGACGAAGTCGCTCCCGACATGGTCGGGACGGAGCCTCCACTCTGGAAAAAATGTAATGCATCCGGGCAAGCAGCTGAATGGGCAATCTGCAAAAAACGTGTTTTGCGTGGGACATACAGGACGGTATTCTTGCGACGGAATTTGAACCACAAAGGTACAAAGAACTCGAAGCTCTGAAAAAGGATTTCATGTAACGGAATTAATTATCGAGCTTATCGGTGCTTCGTGACCTTTGTGTCTTTGTGGTTAACATTTAATTGGGCCGCAGGGCGGTGACGCGCATGACAATCGGCATGGGCATGCCCGCCGGCGGAGGATCCGATAATTGCAAGCCGTTTATGACATCGTTCTTGATGGCTTCATCGACGACCCGATCGCCGGTGGAAGCGGCCGAGACCCGGGTAATCCGGCCGGTGCTGTCGACCCACACGCGGGCGTCTATGCGGAAGCCGGCATTGCGCGTCAGGTTGTTCTTGCGCAGGGCATCCCCGATCGCTGTCTGCACCTCACCGGCATACCAACCCCAGCGGCTGCCGACATGGCCGCCTTTGCCTCCGAGATAATTGCCGCCTGAGCCGTTGAGGCCAAATCCATCGGACTGTCCGTCGCCTTTGATCCCTGTGCCGAGCGAAGGCGTGGGCGGCGCGGGTTTGTCGTCGGGCTTTTCCTCTTTTTCATCCACCGGTGTCTGCTCGATCATTTTTTGTTCCTGGATTTCCGGGGGTGGCGGTGGTGGAGGTGGCGGCGGCGGTGTGGTGTCCAGCTTGACCATGGTGATTTCCTCTTCGTGGTGCGGCGGCGGACTGTGATTGGAAGAAAACTGCCGGGCCACGACGACGACGCAGGCGACGACGATACCCATCACGAAGATCATGACGCCGTATTTGCGGAGAAAACTCCGCTCGTCGATTTCTTCGTCAAAATGCACGGATTGAGGCTCACTGTTTGCGGCTCGCGATTCAAGGGCCAAGGGTCGCGCTTCGCGATTCGCCGCCCGAAGTTCGGGATTAACGGTTGGTGGTTCTCTTCTTATGGTTGGCGGTTCAGAATTCATGGTTTGGTCGTAATTGGTAATTGGTAGTTGGTAGTTGGTAGTTCGTCATCGGCCATTGGTCATTCGTCATTGGTCATTGGTCATTGGTCATCGGTCATCGGTCATTGGCCATTCGTCATTCAGCGTTGGATGTTCATCAATGCTTCGGCTTCGTCGCCAGTCCCACCTGGGTGATGTTCAGGCGCCCGAGCACATCGAGCACGTCCATGATGCCCTGGTACTGCGTGAGGCTGTCGCCCTTGACCACCACCGGGAATTCCGGCGTCTGCGCCTTGAGTTGCGCGAGGCGTTGCTCCAGCTCCGGCAAAGTGACCGGGACCGTATCGAGGAAAATTTTTCCCTCGTTGTTGACCGTGATCGATTTGGTTTTCGGCTTGGCCAGGCTGGGTGCGACACTCGCTTTCGGCAGGTTGACCTTTACGCCCTGCACCGATGCGGTGCACATCAGGATGAAGATGACGAGCAGCACATAGGCCAGGTCGAGCATCGGGGTGATGTTGATGTCGTCGTACGGCTTGTCTTCCTGGAGTTGCATGGCAAAAAAAAGTTGAGAGCTGAGAGTCGAGAGTTGAGAGCGAGCAGATGGGAATTAGGGCGTTTTAACCACTGATGAGCGCTTATGATCACTGATGAATTGATCCGGATTTTTTAACCGCGAATAGACGCGAATTAACGCGAATA
>Ga0307478_10002460_pt1 | contig 14560 bp, 12 predicted proteins | sample atmos_gasesECM4C_2_FD_203713 | JGI IMG/M metagenome (GOLD analysis project Ga0307478, IMG submission 203713) | Hardwood forest soil microbial communities from Morgan-Monroe State Forest, Indiana, United States - atmos_gasesECM4C_05 | ecosystem: Environmental > Terrestrial > Soil > Temperate...
CGAATAAATAGAACGGCCTGACTCGGCCAAAGGCGGGACGATATGGCGAAGATATTCGCGGTGACGCTCATTCTGATCACTATTGCCTCGGCGGTTCCCATCGTGATGCACATGTGGCCCATGCCAGAGGACATCTCCCTCCATGGTCATCTGATCGATGAGCAGTATGCCGACACCATGCTGGAAGCCGGTATTTCCTTTCTGGCGTCTCAGTTCCTGCTGGCTTTCTTCATCTGGAGATTCTCCAGCCCGAAGCCGGGCGACAAGATTAAGAATTTCCCCGGCGGCGCCGCGGGATTGGTAATCGCCGCTTTCCTCTTGGTCGGCACCGAGTGTTTGGCTTTGGGTGTGTTTGGCGTTAAGGCGTGGGCCAGCGTGTATTTCACTCCGCCCGCAGCGAATGCGGTGCAGATTCAGGCGCAGGCTGGACAGTTTGCATTTTATTTCCGCTATCCCGGTCCGGATGGCACCTTCGGCCCCCTGCACGCGGACAAGATCAGTGAGGCCAACGCGAACTTCTACGGCCTGGATACCACAAACGACCAGGATTCGAAGGACGATATCGTAACCGCAGAGTTGGCCATTCCCGTAAACCGGGAGATCCATCTGCTCATGCACTCCAAAGACGTGGGCCACTCTTTCTATGTCCCGGAATTGCGCGTCCAGCAGGATTTCGTCCCGGGATTGGACGTCGCCGTTCATTTCACTGCGACCAAGATCGGCAAGTACGAAATCGTCTGCACCCAGCTTTGTGGCCTCGGGCATTACAACATGAAGGCCTACCTCGAGGTGAAGTCGCAGGAAGATTACGACGCTTGGCTTAAGCAACAGGCTGCTCTGCAGTAGCGGAATGAAGGTAAGCAAGTTACAGCCCCGATGGGGCGGTATTGTTAAAGCCCGGTATGTGAAAGCCCGGCGTGGAAGTGCTGGTTAGTGGGGGAAAAGTGGAACGAGTCCCACAGGGACGACGCTGCTTCTCGCCCGTTGCTCTTTAGCAAGATTCAGAAGACCAAACATCTCTTTCGAGGTGAGGTGACCACAATGCACGATATGTCAGCCCCCGCAGCGCATCACGGAGCTCCCACAAGCTTCATCCGGAAGCACGTCTTCAGCCTTGACCACAAAGTCATCGGCAAGCAGTATTACGCGCTGGCCTTAGTCGCCGCCCTGGTCGGAATGTTCCTTTCCTGGCTCATGCGCCTCCATCTCGGATTCGGCAATTTAGCCATTCCCGGGCTGCACCTGCTCTCCAAGACTGGAGCGCCGGGTGACATAATGACGCCCGAGTACTACCTGCAACTGATGACCATGCACGGCACCATCATGGTCTTCTTTGTGCTTACCACCGCCCCCTTCGCCGCGTTCGGCAATTTCTTTTTGCCTATTCAGACCGGCGCCGAAGATATGCCCTTCCCCCATTTCAACATGATGTCATTCTGGGTCACCTTCGCAGCCTTCTTGCCTATCGTTGCCTCGTTTTTTCTCAGTGATGGGCCCACTCTGGGTGGCTGGACGCAATACGCCCCGCTCAGCGCGATCGGTTCCGCCGGCGGCCCCGGCCAGGGTCTCGGCGTGGTTCTCTGGGCCATGTCGATCTGTCTTTTCTGCATCGGCCAGTTGCTGGGTTCTTTGAACTTCATCACCACAACCCTCGACATGCGCTGTAAAGGCATGTCCCTGATGCGCCTGCCGCTAACTGCCTGGGCATGGTTCCTTACGTCGGTCATGGGCCTGGCGGCCTTCGCGGTGCTGATGCCCGCGACCATCCTTCTTATTCTCGATCACGTTGCCGGAACCAGTTTCTTCGTGGCTTCAAACCTTGTGATCAATGACCAGGTCTTACCGCATTCCGGCGGATCGACTCTGCTGTGGCAGCACCTGTTCTGGTTCTTCGGACATCCCGAGGTTTACATCGCAATCGTGCCCGGCATGGGCATCGTTTCGCACATTCTGACTACCAACATGCGCAAGCCCATGCTCAGCCATAGAGTTCTCATTTATTCGATGGGAGCCCTGGTCGTCCTCAGCTACATGGTCTACGGTCACCACATGTTCGTCAGCGGGATGAATCCCGTTTCGTCGCTGGCATTTTCGTTCCCCACCCTGGTGATCACAATTCCATCCACTATCATCGTGCTGATCTGGCTGGGCAGTCTGTACGGCTCCAAGCTGCGGATCAATTCCGCGTCACTGTTCGCCCTGGGCTTCGTCTCGATGTTTATCAGCGGCGGCGTCAGCGGCTTCTTCCTGGCGCAGCCTTCCATCGACATCATGCTGCACGCCACTTATTTTGTCGTCGGCCACTTCCATCTGGTCATGGGCGTCGCAGCAATGTTCGGCATCTTCGCCGGAACCTACTTCTGGTTCCCCAAGATGACGGGCCGCATGATGAACGAAACTTTGGGCAAGGTGCACTTCTGGATGAGCTTCGTGGGCGCTTACTGCATCTTTATGCCGTTCCACTATCTCGGAATCGCCGGCAATGTGCGCCGCTATCAGGCGTTTACCGACGATTACCTGATCCCACTGATCCCCGTGCATAAGTTCATCACTATCGCGGCTTTGTTCACCGGCGTAGCCCAGTTGGTTTTCCTCTACAACCTGATTCACAGCCGGTTCAAAGGCGAGATTGCTCCGAACGACAATCCTTGGGAAGGCACTTCGCTCGAATGGAGCACCGCCACACCGCCGCCCCACAACAACTTCGGCGACACCATGCCGGTGGTTTACCACGATCCTTATCAATACAGCGTCGAGGGCGCAAGCACCGACTTTGTGATGCAGACCTCGACCGAAAAAATTAACAGCCCGAACGAAGAAAAGTAGTCTTCCGGTTCGGAGCACGTAGTTTTCAAATGATGGAGAGGTAGCAGTATGGCAACAACTGTACACGAACCGCCAAAAATCGACCTGGACCGTTTGCCGAGTCAGGGCTCTGGCAACGGGGGCTGGCGGAATCTCGTCCCCGCCGATGCCGACCCGCGCCGCGTCAAGGACTACTCTCCTCCTCCGGCCAGCACTGGCATCTGGGTGGGCTTGGCGGCCATTACTATGAGCTTCGCCGCCTTCACCAGCGCCTTGGTGGTTCGTCAGGGTTCGGCACAGGATTGGCGGCACATTACTCTGCCATCGATCCTCTACCTGAACACTCTGGTGATCATTGCCAGCAGCGTCACTTTGGAGATCTCCCGCCGGCGGGTGGCTGCTTTCATGGGCGGCTCGAAGAATCGCTCCGCCAACCCTGCTCGCTGGCTCTATATCACCCTTTTCCTGGGACTGCTCTTTGTCGCAGGCCAGACTTTTGCCTGGATGCAAATGAAAGCCCAGGGATTCGGGCTCGCGACCAACGTCAGCTACTCCTTCTTCTATGTCCTCACGGTAGCCCACGCCCTGCATCTGCTGGGAGGCCTTGGAGGCCTGATCCGCGTCATTGGAAAGTTGAACCATTCTGTTTTGAAGCGAAGCACTCTGGACGCCACTTCGCGCTATTGGCACTTCATGGGTGTCCTGTGGGTGTACCTGCTTTTTCTGCTGTGGATGAAGCTTTGATTAGTTAACGCTAGGAGGCAAAGTGAGCCAAGCCGATCTAACGATGCATGGACATTCAACCGCGGGCGCAATGGCCGAACCCGCTTTCTCGGTCCCCGCAAAGAAGATGGCGATGTGGTTGTTCATCATCGCTGACAGTGCAACCTTCGCCGGTTGCCTGGTCGCCTACGGATTTATCCGCAACGCCACTCCCAATTGGCCAACCCCTTTTCATAGCATTACCAATGTCGCGATCATGACCCTCATCCTCCTCACCAGCAGTCTGACCATGCTGATCGGGGTTAGAGCGGCCCAGGCCGGCGACAAGCCGAAGGCCTTTCGCTGGGTCATGATTACGGCCGTGGCTGGAGTGTTGTTTGCTACCCTTCACCTTCGAGAATGGATGGGCATGATCTCCGAGGGCGCGACGCTGTTTCAAAACCCGTGGGGCACGCCGCTCTTTAGTTCGTTGTTCTTCAGTATTACCGGCTTGCACCTCCTGCACGTGACTGGCGGTGTAGTTGCCCTCATCGCTGTAGGTATTCGCTACCAGGGTGGCCGCTACAAAGCCGACGACCTTGAAATTACCGGGCTCTATTGGCACTTCGTGGATCTGGTTTGGATGTTCGTCGTCCCGTTGGTCTATCTTTTGAATCTCTCGCACTGAACAAAAGAGGCAGGAGCCAATATGACTACCGCTGAAACGCACAAGAGTAATGAAATGGGGAAGGACATCGCCGTCTACGTTGGCATGCTGGTGCTGGCGGGCGTACAGTTCTTCATCGCTTATCAGAATATCAGCGTGCAGCAGATGTTCGAGCGCATGCTGATCGTGGCTCTCATCGAGGCCGGACTCGCGCTTCTGTTCTTCATGCATTTGTCCGAGAACCGGGGACTGCGATGGTTTGTCCTGATTTTCACAGTTGCTGTTATCCTGGGAATGCAATACGGATGGTCCGACAGCTATCGCCTGACCAACGGCGTGCCCTGGGCGCATTAGTCTCGGGCAGCGGCGTCGTATCTGTCACGGGAACCTAAATGAAGCCTTCGAGATCAATCTGGATTTTGGGAATTGCTCTGGCGGGACTAATCCTCCTGCTGGCGCCATTGCCGGCTGCTGCCCAGAGCTGCGCGCTTTGCTATACCCAGGCCGCATCTTCCGGCTCTCGCATGATCCAAGCCTTGAAAAGCGGGATCATAATTCTAATCGCCCCGCCCACCCTCATGAGCCTTGGCGTGGTCTTCGTCTGCTACCGCCGGCGTAATAAAACTCGCGACGATGTCGCCGAGTCTGACCACCAATGGGACAACCACTCCTCGCCTGACGACCCTCACGATTCTCCCCCTGCGCTCAAGCCCAAGGATTGGTAGGCTTCATAATTGGCAGGGGTCGTAATTCGCAAAGCTTCGTAAGTTGGTAGAGTCCGTATCAGCGCACGTCTTTCAGGCGGTGCCGCAAACGCCCGGTCCGTGATCGCGGGCGCTATGGTTCAAGCTTTCGCACTTCACTTCTTGTAAACCACCCCGCCCTTCATCACAAACGACACATTCTGCAGCACCCCAATATCCTGCAGCGGATCTCCTGCAACCGCGATGATGTCGGCCAAATAGCCCGCCTCCAGCGCCCCAATCTGGCCATCCCAACCCAGCAACTTCGCCCCATTCAGCAAGTCCGCCTGTATCACCGCCAGCGGCTTCATCCCATACCTAACCATCAACACAAACTCCCGCGCCTGTGTCCCGTGAGGAAATGGTCCCACGTCGGAACCAACCGCCATAGGCACTCCTGCCGCGACCTGCTTGCGGAAATCCTGAATTTTCAAATCGAGCATTTCGTGCTCACGCGCGGCTTGGGCCGGCGTGGCTGCGTGATCGGCGAAATAATCGAAGATGGTAAATGTCGGTACCGCGAAGATCTGCTTCTCGTGCATCAGCCGCATGGTCTCATCGCCCAGCTGATTCGCATGGTCAATCGACGCAACCCCAGCCCGCGCCGCAAACAAAGTCCCGGGCTCGCCGGTGGCATGCACTGCGACCCGCTTCCCCGATCGCGCCGCTTCCTGCACAGCCGCGCTGAGTTCAGCCTCACTGTATTGATAGATCGTCGAAAACTGCCCGTTGCGCACCTTGTCGGGCCCAGTCTCATAAATCTTGATAAAGTCCGCACCCTCTTTGAACTGCTGGCGGATCGCCGAAACTAATTCATCTTTACTGTTCGCGTAAGTCGCATTCGACAGCACATGCTGGGCCGGATTGTATTGGATGGCATCTTCGTGTCCCCCCAAAATATCAATGGCATTTCCGCTAATCCGCAGCCGCGGCCCCGGAAACAGCCCTTCGTCAATCGCATTGCGAACCGCCGTATCTGCCGATCCCGCGCCTTCAGTCCCCATATCGCGTTCCGCCGTGAAGCCTGCCATCAAATCGTCGCGAGCCGCCGACAGAGCGATGATCGTGCGCTGCGGCACCGATTCCTGCACCGTTTGCAAATCCTCAGCCCCGGGATGCAGAAACAAATGTACGTGCGCGTCGATCAGTCCTGGCAACAAAGTGCGGTCTCCGAGATCGATGACCTGCGCCCCCGCAGGATGCTTTACCGAAGCACCAGCTTCCACAATATGTTCGCCCTGCACCAGCACTTCGCCAGGTGTCACCAAACGTCCGCTCTTTACGTCGAGCAGATGAGCCGCATGCAGAACAATCGCACGTGAAGTTGCTGGCTGAGATTGCGTTTGCGCCACCGCCAGCCCGTGGAAGACGAAAGACAGAAGTAGGAATGAGAGAAAATGTGGTTTTGTCATAGTGGTCAGCAGGGATGGTACCACCTCGGATTCTCCGAATCCACGTGCGGACAGCATAGCCGCGAAGCGGCGACAGAATAGTGCCTGCGGCGCAAGCCGTGAGTAAGACTTCCGCTTAACCCTCTAGACTCTTCAACTCCTCAACCAGCGCTTTATCAATTTGTTTCTGGTGCTCCCCCGTCAACTTCTTCCCCTCCGACGTCAAATAAAATGCGTCGATCGCCATTTGCCCCTCCGTATCAATCAACGCGATTTCAATGTTGCATCGCTGCTGCGAAAGGCATGAGCTGATCCGGTGTAACAACCGCGGCCGGTCCTGCGCAATCACCTGCAACAAGGTGCTGGTCGAAGAACACTCATCGTCGAAATCGATCCGGCTTTCCACCACCACTTTCACACGAATGTGCTTCTCGCTGCGTTGGCGATCGCGCAGCATCCGGTCGAGATCCGTCGAGCCCGTCAGAACCCCCGTAATGCTCTGCTTGAATCGCTGCCACTCTGGCATATTCAACTCGAGCGTGCGAAAGCGGTCCGTAAAATAAAGCGTGTCCACAACGATTCCAGCCTGGTTTGAAAAGGCATTGGCCTTCACAATATTCATCCCCCAAGCCGCCAGCACGCCGGTCAAAGTCGCAAATAATGACGGACGATCTTTTGTTACCAGCGTCAGTTCATACCAGTGCCGTCCCCGCTTCAGGTCCACCTGCACTGGATCATGGCCAAACTCCTCCGCCATCGCCATGTGCCCCATTACTTCTTCCGCGGAATGCACCAGCAAATACCTCTGAGGAAATCCTTCCACGAAATCCTTGAACTTCGCCCCCGTCAGCGGAGCCAGGCTGCGCAAGCGCGCCATCTTTTCGTCCCCTGCATCGCCGTGCACCCGATGATCGGCACTGCGGTTAAGGTAATTGGCGGCGCCAATATAGAGCTGCCACACGTTTTCCGCCTTCCACGGCGTCAACGCCTCCGGATTCACCGCCTTGATATCCGCATAAGTAAGCAAGCACAACATTTTCAGCCGCTCCGGCGTGCCAACCTTTTCGGCGAACGCCGCCACCGTCTCCGGATTGAAAATATCCCGCCGCAGTTGTGCCGACATTTCCAAATGGTTCCCAATTAGAAACAGAACGGCCGCACGTTCCCCAGGCTCGACATCCAGCCTGTCCAGGCAGCGGCTCGCAATTTCCAGGCTGGCCTCCACGTGATTGCCGCCCGGCACCCCTTTCCCAGTGTCGTGCAACAGCAGCGCGAGATAAAGCAATTCCGGATCTTCCAGCTCCCCCAGCAACTCCGCATATCGTTTGTCCCACTCTGATTGCGATTGGTTTACCCGATGCAAACTCTCGATGGCAAGAATCGAATGTTCGTCCACCGTGAAGCGATGATAGAAATCCCGAACCACCAGGGAATCAATCGGCTTCAGCTCCGGCAGCAGCAACGTGAGCAGGCGCAATGAATGCATGGCCCGCAGCGCCTCCGCGGCATGCGGCTGCAGCAGCGTTTCCTGCAGGTAAAGCCAGAGCTCCGCCCCGCGCGGAGGAGTTACCGCCAGCGCCGGAAGCGCCTGCTCGATACGGTGCTCCGTGGTCGCGCTCAACTTCAGCCCGTGATGCGCCATAAAATGGAACAGCCGCAGCAGCATTTCTGGGTCTTGCAGAGAAGAAGATTGCTGCAGGAAAATCAAACCATCTACCACTGAAAAATCAGGACTCGACGGCCGCGACTTCCACCCCTGAAATTGTCGGCGCAGCGAAGACCACGCCTCCGGAATTTCTTCCTGCAATTGCATCACCGTGCGCTGTACCGCGCGGGCATGCCCAAAGTAAATTCGCATCCAGTCCGCAGCCGTAAGGTCGGCAGCATCCGCAGCTCCAATCTTCCTCGCGGCTGCTTCGTCCTGCGCCTCCCAGCTCAAAGCATTATCATCGCGGCCATGGCGGAAGTGTAGGAAACAGCGCGCCGCCATCAGGAATTCCAAAGCGGCATCCAATTGCTTGCGTACCGGCGCGCGCAGCAAGCTCGCATCCGGCCAATCCCCCAGCTTGCCCATGGACGAGATCAACGCTAACCAGCAAGCCACGTTGTAATCGCGTAGCCCGCCAGGCGTCTCTTTCAAGTTTGGTTCGAGGTGAAATACTGTCTGCCCAAACTTCCCATGCCGCTCCCGCGTGACCTCGGCAAGTCCCTGCAGTAATGCCTTTGACTCCCTCGCCACAAGTTTAGGAATTAGCTTGTCATGCAGCCGCACGAACAGTGCAGGGTCACCCGCCAGATAGCGGCAATCTAGAAGAGAAATGGTGAACTCAGTATTGTTTGGATCAAAGCGGTCGCATTCTGCCAGGGTCCGCGATGCCGGGCTTAACTTGAGCTTCAGATCCCAAAGCTCTTGCGAAAATCGGCGAATCGCCTCTTTGTGGGTTTGCTCCACGGCTCGATCTGCATACAGGAAAAGCAAATCGATATCGGAATAAGGAAACAGCCAGCCGCGCCCGAAGCCTCCAGTTGCCACCAGCGCGAACCCCCGAGGACCAGCTTCGTCGGCCGATACCAAATCCCGCCAGAGACGCTTGAGAATCTCCTCGATCAGCTGCGTCCGTTGCGCGACCGCCACACGGCCGTCTCCGGTCGAAGCAAACTCGCGCGCAATTCGTGCGGATTCCTCAGCAATCGAATCCCGCAGTTCAGCGATCAGTGAAGACGCTGCCGTCATGAAGATGGGTAGAAGAAATCAAAATCTAGCTCTCATGGTGCATGTCATTTGCAAAAGGGGGCGGGTGACATGCCTGCTCGGAGGCCGCCGTCCAGCTTCGTCCCGCAGAAGATCCTCCTCTCTTGTAATGTTAAATGTCCGTCCCAATTGCCGCCTTACAGTGCTCCCTCGCCCCGCTCCTCATTGCGGATCCGAATCGCTTCCTCTACCCGCGTTAGAAAAATCTTCCCGTCGCCGATCTTCCCCGTGCGCGCCGCCCCCAGAATAGCCTGCACCGCCTTCTCAACCATCGCGTCCGCCAGCACCACTTCCAACTTCGTCTTGGGAATAAGATCCACGCTGTACTCGCGGCCGCGATAGACCTCGGTGTGGCCCTTCTGCCGGCCATGGCCGCGCACCTCAATCACGGTCATGCCCTCGACGCCAATTTCCTGCAGCGCGCTCTTCACCGCTTCCAGCCTGGAGTTTTGAATGACCGCTTCAACCTTCGTCATGGTGTTGTTCTCATGTTCGTGCTCCCGCGAGCGAGCTCCGTGCGAACACAATCCAGCACGCGCTCACTCTATCGTCTCGCGTCATTTCACGGAAATCGAAACTATTTATCGTTCCTATCAGCATTTGTTATGCAAAACTAAACAGAACCTCACTTCGCCGGACCCTTCGGATCCACAGTAGGAGCGGGCGGCTTGGCAAACTTCGCGTCGTCCACCGGAACATTCAGCTTCACATCGCTTATTTGAATCGTAAATCGCCCGCCTGGCCGCGCCAGCGTCCACCGGAAGGGAATTTTAACTCCTCCGGCTTCGCGGTAATCCGCATAGTCGATCTGCGTCGGCAGCCGCCCCAGCGGCGTCTCTCCGAATCGAACCAGCCGTATTAGCAGCCCCGATTGCTCGTCGAAATACAGCCGCAGCGGCGTCTTTCCATCCCGCTGCCCCACCACAAGATAAACCTCGTGATCGCCAATCTTCTCCGTTCCTCGCAGACGTGCTTCGCCGAACATTCCTTTCAAGTGCGCTGCAAAATGTAAGTCCGCATCCATAGCAGCCGCGTCGATCTCCGCCCCATGCATCTCGTGCACCGGCCTTCCCGGAAATCCCAACCAACCTTCATGACCATCGAAACCCGTCACGCTGTCTCCGTCGGGCGTGTGCGTGAACGAGATCCGCTTGTCAGGATCTTTCGAAAAAATCTCGATCGGAACGTTCCGGTCACCGAAGGTGATCGTGCCCTTCATTACCCGGCTCGTAATCTTTTCAATCGCACCGGCTCCGCCCGCAGCCTGCAGATATTTCTCGAACAGCTGTTCCGGCGGAGGCCCAGTCGCTTCCTTCGCTTCTGCCCCTTCGCTCTCCGACTCTTCGCCTTTTTTGCTTTCCGCCATCGTCGGTTTCGTCTCTTCCGCCATTACCGCAGGCGTTCCCACGGGAACGGCACTACCGCGGTGGCAGGAATTGCACGTCACCTCGCGATGTCCCTCGAAGTTCTCCTTGTTGATCGCGAACATCATCTCCATCATCTTCCGGGCAGTCTGCTTCGGCTTTTTGTCGTCCTTTTCGAACGCGCCTTCCACGTGGCAGAACTCGCACTCCACGCCCAGAGACGCTGTAATGAACTGCATCGCCGGAATCAACTGATCGGCCGGAATTCCCTTCAGGATCTGTATGTTCTTGAACTGCTCTTCCGCTTTTTTAGGCCCAGCGGCGTTGGCAGGCGCTGGCGTTCCGGCGGACTGGCCCTTGGCGCTGCCCATCACGATTCCACCCACCACAATGGCTGCGATCATCCCGACAACAACAACTACATTTCCTCTCCGATTCATCTTCTACCCTCAATAAGAAATTTGGGACCAATCTTTCTCCGCCATTTCCGCGCGCTTTGTCTCCGCCCTTACCGGCGCGTTAAAAACAGCGTCCAAACTTCATCGCTGGTTACTGTACACGTACTTCCCGGAAAGCTCCGCAATGACGAACCTCGCAGGCAAAAGTCCGTCCACTCTTGCCTTCTGTTGCGGTGGCACGAACAAGAATATCCGTCCGTTCCCGGCCCAGTCCCGCTGTAAATCCGCATCGCTCAAATAAATTTTGGGCGCATCTGCAAAGGTGGAACCGAACCACATTGATGTCGTTCTCCCCTCGACCAGATCAATCGGCCGCCGCAAATAAAACAACAACGATGACCCAAACGCCTGGTCTCCATAAATCATCACCTGGTCCTCCGGCCGCGCTCGTGCTGCGATCTCCTGCGCCAACTCTTTTGACGAAAGATACGGACCAAAACGTCCCAGCGCAATGTGCGCGGCCACCAGGAACACTGCCAGCCCCGCCCCTAGCGCCCAGGTTGCAAAATAATGCCGGCGATACAAGCGCAGCACAAATGACAGCAACGGAGCCACCAGCAGCACCACCGCGGCCAGTGCCGCCGGCAACCGCAGTGCCGCAAACGATGCATAGCTCAGATCGAGCATGTGCGAGGTCGAAAGCGTGTACGCGCTCGTATCCTGCTTGCTCAACAATCCCCCAATGTCCGGTTCGAAGGGCAAGTTTCGCGACTGCCAGAGCCCGATCACCAACAGTGCACTGGAGATTATCCCGACTATCGCCAACAGTCCCGCGGAGGTCGTCAGCCAGCCCGCGCGCTGATTGAGCGCACACTCCGTCCGCTCGCACTGCGCAATCCCGTCCGCCAGTAAGAGTAGTAACGGCAAATACGCTGGGAACGTGTAGTACTCCTGGTTGGTTGAGACGGCAAAAAAGACAAGAACCACTCCCGCCAGAATCCAGCACAGCAGACGCGTTCGCGAAGCGAAATCCCCTTTCTGCGTCCCGCTCTGGCCGCCTTTCGCCGCGCCGCTGCGCCAGCCAGCCGCGCACTCTTGCCACCCAATCGTTAGCGCCGCCGGCAGGTACAAGCTCCAGGGGAAAAGCCATACTAGATGAAGACTCCAATAGAGCGTTGCCGGAAGTTTGTTGTAATCCCGCGGATAACGCTTTCCCAGGAACCGCAGAAAATGTTCGTTCACGAAATAAAACCACAAGAAGCCGTGATGATCGGCCGTGCCTGGGTTTCGCAACCCCGCCAGAATGTGCCAGGGAGCGGCCACCGCCAGAAATAACGCTGACCCGGAAATTATCCGGAACTCGCGCCAGCGCCGCCAGTCTCCCGTAGCCAGCAGAAAGAAAAACGCCGCGCCGCATGGAAATACGAGTGCGATCAATCCTTTCGTCAGCACGCCCAACGCGATCAACGCGTATCCCGCATACCATCGCCAGGCCGCAGCCTCAGGCTCCAGCGCCGTAAGAAACAAATACAGCGCCCCCGCAATCAGCAGACTCAACAACACCTCCGGAATCAGAACGCGCGTGAAAAGGTAAACGCCCGCACACGTATAAACGAACAATCCGGCATAAATCGCGGTTCGCTCTCCAAACGCTCGCTCCCCGAACGCTCGACGCCCCCACCAAAACGCAAGCAGGCCCAGCAGCATTACCGACAACACCATCGGCAATCGGGTGCTGAATTCGTTTACGCTCAAAATCTTGTAGCTGATTGCCACCAACCAATAAGGAAGAGGCGCTTTCTCCAGATACCGCACGCCATTGATGTGCAGCGTGACGTAGTCCCCCGAGACAACCATCTCGCGCGCCGCCTCGGCGTGCGTGCTGTCAGCATCATCCAACAGCCCCGGCGTGAACATGGACCCAACGTAAACCGCCAGAAACACCACAGCCAGCGCCCAGTAGGAAAAACTGGACTTACGCGCGCGTAGCTTTTCATCTGCTATGAGAGAAGGATTGGCGATCAAATGGATAAGCCCAACACAGTCTTACAAAAACCAAGCCAGTCAGCAATAGGAAGCCGAAATTACTCAATTGCCCTGGTGCCGGATAAAGAACTTCCACTTATCCATCCCCGCCGGCACTGCCACATCAAAAAATCCCACCATCATTTCCTGCGAAGTCTGGTCGCCCCACGTCACCGTCTTTTCCGGATCAGGATTATGTGGATTCTTCTTTGAATTGTCGTACCACGCCACCGCCCGCAGCTTGGTCCCCGCTTTCAACACGCGCGGCTCCGCCAGCTTGTAACTCAACTGCCAGTGAAAGTGATAATTCACGCGCAGCAGAGTTTCCACGCTCCCGTCGTCATGAATAATGTCGTATTCAAAGCGCTTTCCACGCAAGTGCATATGCGGAAATAGGCTCAGGAGCGTCGCATCGTTCGGCAGCGTTCCCTGCACTTCGACACGAAAATTGTCCGCCTCCGGCGGAATCACCAGCGCATGATTGTTCAATTGCAGCGTGATTACCGTTTGCCTTGGCGGACTCTTCGCAAACACCAGCCCAACGCTGGTCTCATCGCTCGCAGCCTCGCCGTTCGTGGTGTAGTGCATTTGAAAAACCAGATCCGATCCCGCCGGCACGAATTTCGCCATCCCATCTCCCCACGTATCTGGCGCACTTCCCGGCGCGTACACCAGTAATAAGTCACTCGTGGTTTCGTGGGCCTGGCGCCGCTCCTCCGGATCACTCAACCCGGATGCCGTGAACGGCTCGCTCACCGGCGCATGTCGCAGCCACGCCGACTCCGGAGGCCGGATATAAACCACCGCATGGTGTACGTGCGCCGCGCTCGAAGGCCGCATCTCCGCCATCTGCACCCATCTGTCTTCTGTGAAATGCGTGCCCGCAATCTCGTACGTGTATTCCATTTCTCCCCGCGCTGGAATCTGCACCGGCTTCGGCATCTTCACGACCACATCCGGCTGCGGAATACTCCACCCTGCACTCCACTTCCTCGGCGGGGGTGCGTCACTCGCCTTCCCAGCGGGCGCCCCGGCATCCGCCCACGCGGCCAGTGTCGCAATCTGCTGCGCGCTCAATGACGGGTCATTGGCAAAGTGTCCGTACCGCGGATCCGCAAACCACGGTGGCATCATCTTCATCTCAACCGCAGCAGCAATCTTACCCGCCCAAGGCCGCGTCTGATCGTAGGTCTCCAGCGGCATTGGCGCAGCTTCGCCGCTCCGGTGGCAGCTCTGGCACTTGTCCTGAAGAATTGGAACGATATCCTTATAGTAGGTCGGTGCGGATGCTGCCTGCGTCGTCTTCTGATCGGACGTCTGAGCCGCTGGCCCTGCTAGAAACAGCAGGATCCACAGCGCCGCGAAGACTGTCGCAAGCGTCCGCCCATCTCCCGCCGCGTAATTGTCCTCCGTGCTGCCCATCAATGTTTCATCTTCGCAAGCCCAACTTCAGTTTCACACAACCGCTTGCCACGCCACCGCACAATCCCCTAAAAATGCTACAGTACTCGGTTCATGTCCGCACCCAATACCATCTTCGTTCGTGCCTGCAAGTCGCAACCGGTCGAGCGCACTCCAGTCTGGTTCATGCGCCAGGCTGGACGCTACATGCCCGAATACCGCGCCGTTCGCAAGCAACATTCCTTGCTCGAGATCTGCAAGAAGCCCGAGCTCGCCGCCGAAGTCACCATCACCGCTGCTGAATTTCTCGGA
>Ga0307478_10002463_pt1 | contig 14555 bp, 12 predicted proteins | sample atmos_gasesECM4C_2_FD_203713 | JGI IMG/M metagenome (GOLD analysis project Ga0307478, IMG submission 203713) | Hardwood forest soil microbial communities from Morgan-Monroe State Forest, Indiana, United States - atmos_gasesECM4C_05 | ecosystem: Environmental > Terrestrial > Soil > Temperate...
ATCACCGTGCGCGAAGGTCCTCTCACTCTCCCCTCCAATACAGATCACATGAAGATGCCGCAGCCTCCCGACGTCTTCTGGACCATTCCGATGGACGCGTTTCTCCTGTCCTACACGCCGCGCCTGGTCGACGCCAACGGCAATGCCGTCCCCGGCACCGTCCTTCATCACACCGCTTTCTGGAATACGGATCGCTCCGATTTTCTCTGCCCCAACAAGGAAGAGCATATTTTCGGTGCCGGCAGCGAGCTGACCAACTGGATTGAAATTCCTGGCTACGGTTATCGCGTGCAAAAGGGCGACAAAATCCGCATCGAGACCATGGTCCACAACCCCACTACAACCGCGTACGACAAGGTCTATCTCGAAGTAAAAATTCCCTACGCCGACTCCACTGCGGATACCAAAAGTGTCTACCCCACCTGGATGGACGTGCAATCCTGCGGGAACTCCGGCTACGACCTGCACCCCGGCAAGAACGAAAACACCGGCACCGTCACGGTGAAATACAACGGAGTCCTGCTCGGCGTCGGCGGCCACATGCACGATTACGCCAAGCAAATCGTCCTGGAAGACACCAGCCGCAAGGAAACGGTGGCCACCCTGAACGCCAACGTCGACGAAAAGGGCCAGCTCGTCAGCATGCCGGTGGTCACTTTCTTCGATCGCGGCGGCTACCAATTCGCGGCGGGCGACCAGCTGCGCATCACCGCCACCTACGACAACATCACCGGCAAGCGCCTTCCCGCCGGTGCAATGGGCATCGTCGTAGGCTATTTCCTCCCCGCCGACAACACCGCTATGTCCGCCATGCGGCGTAAACCCAAACCCGCCGCGCATCAAGTAGCCGCCGCCACCCACGAATAATCTTCGTGGGGTACAGCATGCAGTACCCTCTTCGGTTCATGCGAATTGCCTGTTTTTTGCACACCCATCCACAAATTTGCACAGAGTTTCCGGCCGATTTCGATTGACGCCCTCATTCGCAAAGATTATCTTGCGCCGCAGATTGAACCGAAAAGCTTGAAACTTTACGGCTCAGCCTAGAGGGCGCAGCAACCTAACGGTAGCGGCGCCGCCAGATTGAACCACGAAGCACAGAGTTTTGCGGCTTCAGTTTAAAGAGGGCGCAACCACCTTAACCGGTAGTTGCGCCCTTAATTTTTCCTGTCGTCTTTTTCCGCTAAACGCGGCCCTCAGCCCCTTCCGCCTGCTCAAGCATCAAACTGTCGGTGGTGTCCGGTGCCTGAGAAACCGATGGAAATACAACAGGATTCCCTGAAAGAAGTTCTAACTGAACTCTTCACCCTCCTCGAAGCGCAGGAGACCAGCAGCGCCGCGGTTCTGCAGCTCCTGAAGGATGAAGGCATTGCTTCGGACGAAAAGTTGGCAACCTACTTGGATCAGGCCGGCAACGCCAGCAGCGTTAAGTGGCGGGCCGCACGGATGCGTATGGAGTACCTGCTGACGTCCGTCCAGAAGCAAACCAGCGACAACGACAAAGCCAAAGAAGCCCCGAAGGACGCCGAGCCCGATAAGGGCAAAGACAAGGAACAAAAACAAAGCTCAACCAAATCCCTTGAAGCCGAATCCTCCGAAACTAAATCCTCTGAAACGAAATCCTCCGAATCAAAGCCTGACGACCGCAACGCCCAGAACGCTCCAACTTCAAGTCGAAGCGAGCGCAACGACACGCCGCCCAACAACGAGAACAAAGCCGTCAGCGTCAAAAGGGCGTAGCCTCCGTTTTGCACAAGCGTCCACAAATTTGCACAGACTTTCTCCCACTATCCTGTTGACGCCGCGCTACGCGAGGAATATCTTCCACGCCAGATTGAACCGAAAAGCTTGAAACTTTACGGCTCAGCCTAGAGGGCGCAGCAGCTTAACGGCGGTTGCGCCGCCAGACTTGAACCAAGAAGCAAAAAAGTTTTGCGGTTTCAGTTCAATAGAGCGCAATGACCTTAATCGGTCGTTGCGCTCTTATTTTTTCGGTGCAGGGTCGGCCTTGCCCGCAAACCCCTGTTCGGCTGCCTCCCACTTCCGCCCTTGCAACTAGCATCGAAAGCCCTGTGCGCCCTGCCTCCCGGCGCCCTCCTGCTCCTACGGACGGGTTGACCGAGCCAACTCCATTTTGGCTCTTACAAATGACGCTTATCCCTCTGTAAACGCCTGACTTACGCCCGTTGCCCTCGCGTACCGGACGGCTGGCTTCCCGTACCATTGTTGCCCCTGTCCGCGACCTCTATTTTGTGCCTGAACGCTGCTCCCCCGGGCGTCTGAGGACATTTCGTGGCTGCTCCGCACAATCTCCATCCGGCTCCTTTGGCGCAATCGCGCCCGCTGACCCTCTCCATCCTGCGCGGGTACGCCTTGGCGTTTTTCTTCTTGGCGGCCCTCTCCGCCGTCGCCGGTTTTGAAGTCGGCCACCTCAAAGCGGCCTGGGCCAGACTCAGGTCTGGCGAGTTCTCCGCCAATGTCGGCACTCCCAACGCCTCGCAACCCACCGCCGACGCCGTAAACGCCGAATTCGCCGAGCTCACCCGCATGACGCCCCAGCAGCAAGCCGAGCAGCTTCTCGTCCTGGCGATTCGCCGCCAGCAAGGCTCGCTCGACCTGATCGGCCAGAACGCCGAAAGCTGGCGCGGGCGATTGCAAAACACTGATCGCCTCTTCGATCTCGTGCTCACGGCCATGAAATCGGACGACCTTCGCGTGCGTGCCGCGGCCATCGAAGTCGACCTCGCCGCCAACAATCTCAGCAAAACGCCCAGAACCGTTTCCCGCCTGGTAAAGCTGATTCGCAAAGATCCTTCGGAACGCCCCTTCGCGCTCTGGCGTCTGGGTGCGCTCGGCAATCGCGGCGTACAGCCAAAAATTGTGCTCACGCACCTGCTGGTTTTCGCCCGCGATCGTGACGAGCAAACCCGCTTCTGGGCCGTCGAAGGCCTCGCCATGTTGGGCACTGATGGCGCCATCGATCCGTTGCTCGATCGTTTCGCGCATGATCCGTCGCCCCGCGTGCGCCAGCGCGCCGCGGTCGGCATCGCCGAATCCGGCATGCTCACCCACGAACAGCGATTCGCCGCCGTCCCCGATCTCCTGAATTTCCTCGATGATGACGCGCTCGACTCCGACACTCGCGGCTGGGTTTACGGCGCTCTCCGCCTCATCACCGGCGAAGCCCTGGGCAACAACCCGCAAGCGTGGCAGCAATGGTGGGCTCACCACGACTCCCCCAAGAAATCCCGCTTGCCCAAAGGCCTTCTCCTCGCCTAGTGTGCAGTGCGGCGGACTTGTTTACCCTGAGTTTCGAAGGGCGGCCGCTTTAGCGGCGTAGGCTCCCTCTCACCTGTAAGCAAACCGATACAGTCTCAAAATTTGTGCGCTCCTTTGTTGTATATTGGCCGCCGCATTCACCCGGAGGTCCAATGAGCCAATGGTCACGCCGTAAATTCTTCCTCACTTCACTAGTCGGCAGCGCCGCAGCCAGCGTAACCAATCTCTTCGCGCGCCCAACCACCGCGACTGTCCCAACGAATGGCGCCCGCGCCGCGCAGGGCAAACGCCCTCTAATAATCTCCAGCGCCAACGGAGTCAATGCGCTGGGCCGCGGCATGGACATTCTCAAAAAGGGTGGCGACACGTTAGACGCCGTAGTTGCCGCCGTCACCGTAGTCGAAGACGACCCCAATGACGATTCCGTAGGCTACGGTGGCCTACCCAACGAACAAGGCGAAGTCGAGCTCGACGCCAGCTGCATGCACGGGCCTACGCACCGCGCCGGTTCCGTTGCCGGCGTCCCGCGCATAAAAAACGTCGCCCGCCTCGCCAAAACCGTGATGGAGCGCACCAATCACGTAATGATCGTAGGCGACGGCGCCCGCCGTTTCGCCGTGGACGAAGGCTTCGAGGAAATGAACCTCCTCACCGAGCATTCCCGCAAAATCTGGCTGGCCTGGAAAGCTTCCACGTCCTTCAACTGGCGCCCCGGCATCGACAGCCCCGAATGGAAAGAGAAAGTGGCCTCGCTCTTCGGCGACACCCCCGAAGACCAGGCCCTGCTCGCCTACGCGCAGCGAGTCATCGCCCATCCGCCTACCGGCACTATTCCCTGCATGGCTGTCAACGAAAAGGGCGAAATCTCCGCCACCACTACCACTTCCGGCCTCGCCTGGAAAATTCCCGGGCGCGTCGGCGATTCCCCCATCATTGGCGCCGGCTGCTGTGTCGACAACGAAGTGGGCGCCGCCGGTTCCACCGGCAAAGGCGAAGAAAACATCAAAATCTCGGGCGGCCACACCATCATCGAAATGATGCGCAAAGGCATGTCCCCCACCGACGCCTGCCTCGAAGCGATGGCCCGCATCGTCCGCAACTACAACAACGACAAGAAAAAGCTAGCCACCTTCCACATTTTCTTTTACGCCCTGAACAAAGATGGCGCACACGGCGCCGCTTCCCTCTGGCAAAACGCTTACGAGAAGGGGCGCCGCGCCAGCTACGCCGTCCACGACGGCACCGAATCCAAACTGGTCGATTGCAAACCCTATTTCGACGAGACCGCCGTAAGCGACTAATTCTTGCAGTTGTAGCGCCCGCTTTCCGAAGCGGGCTCTTCGTATTCTCGGTGTGCTCCGTGCTCCTCTTCTCTGTGCGCTCTGTGTTAAGTCTTTTTCTTCCCCCGCGTTCAACTGTAAACTGTCGACTGTCAACTTCTTCCTATGGACCAAGCCAACACCCTAATCATCGGCGGCGGCGTAGTCGGCGTCGCCATCGCCCACGCCGTCTCCCAGCGCACGCAAGACGTCTTCCTCGTCGAGCAAAATCCCAAGCTCGGCATGGCCACCAGCACCCGCAACAGTGGAGTCATCCATTCCGGCATCTACTATCCAAAAAACTCCCTCAAGGCCACCCTCTGTATCGAAGGCAATCGCCTGATGTACGACTTCTGTGCCAAACACAACGTGCCGTTCCGCCACACCGGCAAGCTCGTAGTAGCCGCGGACGCCCACGAAGAACCCGCCCTCCTCGCCCTGAAGAAAAATGGCGAAGACAACGGCGTCACAGGCCTGCGCCTAATTGGCCCGGACGAAATTCGCGCCCGCGAGCCACACATCACCGGCGTGGCCGCTCTAGACGTCCCCTCCACCGGCATAGTCTCCGCCGAAGATCTGGTCCGCACCTACGCCCGCCTGGCCGCCGACCAAGGCGCCAACATAGTCCAGCGCGCCAAAGTAATTTCCCTCGAGCCCAGCCCCGGCGCGATTCGCGTCGGCCTCCGTATAGGCGATGAAGAAGATTCCCAGGACGAAACCATCGAAGCCCGCTGCGTCATCAACGCCGCCGGCCTCTACGCCGACGAAGTCGCCGCCCTGCTCGGCAACAAATCCTGGAAAGTTTATCCCGTCCGCGGCGAATACTGCGAAATCCGCGGCCCCCGCCGCACCCTGATCAACAATCTCGTTTACCCGCTCCCCCACGCCGACGCTCTAAGCCTCGGCGTCCACTTCACGAAAACTCTGTGGGGCACGGTCTTACTCGGACCAACCGCGACCTACGTAGACGCCAAAGACAACTACGAGCGCAACCGCCTGACCATCCCCGATTTCGTCCATGGCGCAAAACCGCTCTTGCCCGAAGTCCAGGAATCCGACCTACAGCTAGGCTATTCCGGCATCCGCCCAAAACTTGTCCCGCCAGGAGGCAAGGGCTACGCGGACTTCGTAATCACCCGCGACCCCGCCGTCCCCCAAGCCATCCACTTAGTAGGCATAGAGTCCCCAGGTCTAACCGCCGCTCCCGCCATAGCCGCCCATGTAGCCAAAATGGTCGAAGAAATGATGGACTAGATTTGGAGTGCGGCGGTCTAGACGCCGCTTTTGACGCTGATGCGTCATCGAGGGAGCCGATTCAATGAAAATTCCTAGTTTCCATGACGGGTTCTTCGATGGTTTCCGATTAGATTTCAACAAGTCTTTACGGATTTTCCTGCGAACCGCCAACAAGGTGCCACATACGTTGCTCCTAGAAGGAGTTGAAGCGCTCGCCATATCTGGAGTAAAGGAGGGAAATATCATCTTTGACTTGGTTTTTCGTGACGCCGAACAAGCAACTGCGTCAGACATAGCCGAATTGTATGAGGTAGGTCCGGATACAGAACAAGCCAAGAATCTGCTGCGATCCGCACAGGACAAAAAGCTCCAGATCTTGGAGCTAAACCCTTCGTACGGGGCACGAGGTCTAATTCTCTTTGAGACTGGCCGAATAAAAGAAGATTAAAATAGTGAGGCTCAAATTGGACACAGGCCTAAAAGCCTGAAAACTTTGAATCTACTCGACCACGATCCGCAGAAATTTCTTCTTTCCGAATCGCACGCGATACGATCCCGGTTTTTCCAGATTGACTTTGACGGTAGGATCGCTCGTCGGCAGCCCATCAATCTCAAACCCGCCCTGCTTCATCACCCGCTCGGCCTCCGACGCTGAAGGAACCTGCTCTAGCAACGCCAAGACTCTCGACCATTTTTCCGAACCGCCCTTTAGCGGGAGCGTCATTTCCTCCGCAACTACTCCCGATTTTGGCAACGTCGCGTGCACTCCGTTCGGAACGCGCTTCAACCGAATCTCCGGTATTTCCTCCGGCGCCTCGCGATTGCGAAATACGCGCTGGAAATTCTGTTCCGCCTGCTTCGCCGCATCCCTTCCGTGAAATTGGGCGATGATCTCCTGCGCCAGCCGCATCTTCACATCCATCGGATGCGTCGTCCCCTCGTCCACCGTCTTGCGTATCTCCGCAATCCAAGCTTCCGTGCGGTCGGTCACCAGCTCCCAATACGTCCACATCAGCTCATCCGAAATCGACATCAGCTTGCCAAACATTTCGTCCGGCGATTCCGTAATCCCCACATAATTTCCCAGGCTCTTCGACATCTTCCGCTGCCCATCCGTCCCCACCAGGATCGGCATGGTCATGCACACCTGCGATTCCTGCCCGTACTCCCGCTGGATTTCGCGCCCCATCAGCAGATTAAATTTTTGCTCCGTCGCGCCCAGCTCCACATCCGCCTTCAGCATTACCGAGTCATACGCGACAATCAGCGGGTACAGCAGCTCGTGCATCGAAATCGGCTGCTCATTTTCCAGCCGCGTGCGAAAATCCTCCCGCTCCAGCATGCGCGCCACGCGGTATTTCGCGCACAGCCGCACAATGTCATAACTCGAAAGCTTGTCCAACCATTCGCTGTTTCGCCGAACCTCCGTCTTCTTCGGATCCAAAATCTTGAACACTTGCTCCAGGTATGTTTTCGAGTTGGTGTCCACCTGCTCCCGCGAAAGTGGCGGCCGCGTTTCCGACTGCCCCGTCGGATCGCCCACCAGCGCGGTGAAATCGCCAATCAGAAACACAGGAATGTGCCCCAGGTCCTGAAAATGCTTCAGCTTGCGAATCACGACAGTGTGGCCGAGATGCAAATCAGGAGCCGTAGGGTCCACTCCTAGCTTGGCCCGCAGCGGCTTGCCGGTTTTCAGCGATTCCTCCAGCTTCGCCTTAAGCTCCGTTTCGCGAATAATCTCCGCCACACCCTTCTTCAGGTAAGCAAGCTGCTCATCGACCGGTTTGAATGTAGTCTGTGTCATCATCCCATTTAACTTGTCTTGACGACGCGCCGTCCCACGATTTTGTATTTCCCCTCCAGCACGACGCGCACCGCCTCAGTGTAAATCCGGTGCTCTTCGGCGAGGATTCGCGACGAGAGCATCTCCTCGGTATCGTCATCCCGCACCGGCACCGCCGCCTGCAGCACAATCGGCCCCGCATCCAGGTTCTCATCCACAAAGTGCACCGTGCACCCCGCGAATTTCACCCCATACTCCAGCGCCTGCCGCTGTGACTCCAGCCCTGGAAATGATGGCAATAGAGACGGATGAATATTCAAGATGCGATTCGGAAACGCAGCCACAAAAAAAGGCGAAAGCAGCCGCATATACCCGGCCAGGCAAACCAAATCCACTTTGAACTCGCGCAAAACCGCCACAACCTGCCGGTCGTAAACCTCGCGCTCCAGCCCCTTGGAAGGAATCACCCACCCGGCAATCCCGCGCGCTTTCGCTCTCTCGAGTCCCGGCGCCCCCTCCCGGTTGCTCACTACAACAGCAATCTCCGCCCCCGGAATCCGCCCCGCCCCAACGCTGTCCGCCAGCGCCTCAAAGTTAGACCCGCGCCCGCTCAGCAGCACCCCAATCCGCTTCCCCATAAACCAAGAAACCTAGCACACAAGCCCCACCCCACAAAATCACCATGTGGAGTGCGGCGGTCTTGCCGCCGCTTTTACGTCCGAACCCGCGCTCAGGCTGATGCGACCACTACGAACGCGCCGTTCTCTATTCCGTTCTGTCCTCAAACAGACGAGGAGTCTCCTTAAGTAGCTCTCGCAAAAAGCGCTCGCGATCGTTCAAAAAGCGCCGAACAATCTGCACGTTAGCGAGTTGTTCGTATTCAGTCTCCGCGATTCGAGGCCCATCAAAGGAAAATATCTGTGCCCCTGGATAACCAAGCAAGATTGGGGAATGACTCGAGATGATGAATTGCGCATTCTTGTATTCGTGGACTACGTCATGCATCAAAACCAGAAACGCTAGTTGTCGCTGAGGGGAAAGCGCGGCTTCCGGCTCATCCAGAAGAAACAAGCCGTTACAACGAAATTTCGTATCAAACAGGGCTAGAAATGACTCGCCGTGGGAATGTGAATGCAAGCTTCGGCCGTCGTCGGAATACTGGATGCCCAGTGCGTCAACACGTGAAGCTATGTTGAAGAAGCTCTCGGCACGCATGAAAAAACCAGCCCCGGTCCGGTTGTCGAATGACAGGCGCAGAGCGCGCCCCAACGGCTCCGCCGAGCGATTACTTTCACTGCTATCGTTTGTGAAATTGCGGTTTCCACCCTCGGGACCAAATCCATAATGCGACGCGATGGCTTCCAGCAGCGTGGACTTTCCGGTCCCATTCTCGCCGACAAAAAAGCAGACGCGGGACTTGATTCTAAGATCCGCCAAACTGCGGATTGCCGGAACGTTGAAGGGATACTCATCTGGATTCCTTACGCGCTCGCGCAGGATTGTAATTGTTTTAAGCATTTGATGTGCGCGAGGCTGAGGATTCTCTGATCCCGGCAATTTGCAGGTTATTTTGCTTTCTGCTGCGCGATCCATTTATCGGTGCGAGCTTCAAGCATATCGAGGGGCAAGGTGCCACCATCGAGCATCTCATCGTGGAAAGTGCGGACGTCGAACTTCTTTCCCAATTCCCTCTGCGCTCGCTCGCGCAGCTCGCGAAATTTGAGCTGGCCAAGCTTGTAACTCAGCGCCTGTGCAGGCCACGCAATATAGCGGTCAGTCTCCGATTGGATGGTAGGCTCGTCCACCGCGCCCGACTTACGCATGAAGTCCACGACCTGATCGCGTGTCCATCCTTTCGAGTGGATGCCGGTATCGACAACCAACCGGACGGCACGGAAAAGTTCGGAGGACAGCCGTCCATAGTCCGAAACCGGATCCTGATAAAAGCCAACTTCCTTCCCAAGCTGCTCTGCGTATAGCGCCCAGCCTTCCGTGTAAGCGTTGAACCCCAATCCGTGCAGCCGGAACTTGGGCAACCCGGTGAGCTGCTGCTGCACGGATAGTTGCATATGATGGCCCGGGACGCCTTCATGGTAAGCGACGGCTTCGTCGTCGACCAGTGAGCGCTCCGCGAAGTTCGATGTGGCGACCACCACGCGGCCGGGTCGCTTACCGTCCGGAGTGCCAGGCACATAATGACTCGCCGCGCCCGGTTGGAAGGCCGGGATCGCCTCGACAGTCACCGGCGACTTGGGAAGCAAGGTAAAGAGTTCGGGCAACTTGGGCTCCATCTGGGCTATGTAGTGGCGAAAGTCTTCGAGAATCTGTTCGGCAGATGTCGCCTTATATTTGGGATTTGTTTTGAGAGATGCGCGGAATGCGGCCAGGTCCGAGAAGCCTTCTTTTTTTGCAATCAGCATCATCTCGCCTTCGATGCGGTCGATTTCGCGCAGCCCGAGCTGGTGGATCTCATCCGCCGTCATGTGCGTGGTCGTGCGACCGTAGATGTCGTTCTGATAGCGCTTCTCGCCGTCGGCTAACGAAGTAACCGCAAGGGTGGTGCGGCCATGCGGCGCATATTCCGTGCGAACGAACGTAGCGAAAGTCTTGTAGGCAGGGAGCACGTCCGTGTCAACAGCGGCCGTGATTTGTTCCGTCAGCCGCTTCTGCTCTTCCGCGGAGATGCTGCCCGGATACTTCTTGGTCGGAATCAAAAACGGATCCGAATCGATGATGCCTTGGCACTGCGCGGGAATTTTCTCCAGAAGAAAGCGCACCGGCATAAGGTTGTCCTTCATGCCCGCACGGAGGACCTCGGTGGTCTGGCTGAGCGCGCGAGGGATCTGATGGAGCCGCGCTATGTAGTCTTCATAATGCTTCACGGAGTCGAGAGGAACCGAAAGCGGTAGGTCAGCAACACCGGTGTGGACGCCGTTAAACTGATTAACCGGCATCTCGTATTCTTTCAGGTTGAAGTCTGCGATGCGCTGCTCGAGCACTCGAACAAGGAGATCGTGTGAGAGCTGATCCTGGTCCGAGAAGCCGTTTGTGGCGATGGCAGCAAGCCGGCTCAGGAAGCTCTGGTCCGTCTGGTTGCGCTGCGCGATGGCAGCCAGTGAATAATCGCCAAGCTTATCGTTGTACCGGTAATCGCCAAATGCAGTCGCGCGAGTCGGGAAATTGCGAAGGTCGGACTCATACTGCTCATCGAATAGTGCGTTCTGCGCGGCCACGCGATCAGTAGCCGATTTAACGTCCTGCGCAAACGCGCTACCGCTTAGCAATAGTAGGAACAAAAGGCTTTGATAAAGTCGCATGTGTGTGAGCCTAGCAGAGCTGGGAAGTTTGTTGCACGAAGAAATTGGGCCCATCCGCTGCAGTCTCGTTCATTAGCGAGGCAGCGGGATCGTGATTTGCGTGCGCAGCAACCAAATCAAAATGCCAATCGGAATGGCCACCGCCAGAATCACCGCCAATAAGAGAACGCCAAGAAACATCCAGTCTCGCCGAGTCTGGGCGCCAGGCTGCTCCCTCTCCCGCAGCAGCAACCGGTAATTCCGCCGGTTGGCCTTCCACACCACATGAAAGACATCCCCGGCCACCGGTATCGCCCCGATCGCGGTTTCCAACAGCACATTCGCGGCCATGCGCACCAGCGTGACCGCCTTCGCCCCGCGCCGCCACGACGCGAACACAATCAAGAACGATGCGACGCCCGTCATCGCATCGCCAATCCCCGGCACCCACCCGATCAGCGCATCCAGGCCAAAACGAATCTGTGTCCCTGGGATCCGGAACATGTCGTCCAGCAGCGCAGCAACATAATCGAGGTGTTCGTTGGAAGCGATTCGCAGCGGCATAGGCCTTTCATAACACTACATAGGTAGGCCGCACCCTGCCAAGCAGGTCGATGTAAACGACTCAAGGACGCGAGCGCGTCTCCTGCGGGAATCTTGGCGATGGGCTAACCAGACTTTTGGATCTTGAGCAAACCTGCCAGCCGCTGGTGCAGCACTTCGATCGCGCGAAAAAGCTCCGCAGTCCCAGGCGTTCCATCGCTTAATTCGTGGGATTCCAAATCGGAGGCTAGCGCTTTGCTTAGCTGTGTGGCGCGCCGAACCCGTTCATCGGTCAGGAGAGAGCGCACCGTCGCGACGTCCTTTTGATGGGCCTGGCGTTCCTGCAACTCTTGCAGAGCCCAAGCAGTCTTGCGCACATAATCGACGGCGTCGCGAAATTCGCGAAGGACTCGGGGATCCATTCCCCCGGATCTGCTGTCCTTCATGTCCTTTTCCAGTTTCAGCAGGTCGTCAATCGCTACTTTCAGCCGAAAGGTTACACCCCAAAATGTTTCGCTCGGTGTAAGCAGCTCAATAGCTATTCCCAGCACTTCGCCTTTTTTGGACAGGCGCTGCGATATCACCTGCGCAGAGGCTGTTCGCGTCGAGGTTAAGTTAGTCAGCTCAATAACGCTGTTGATAGCCGGCCGTCCTTTCATTTCCAGCAGTCCGCCATGCATGTTCACTTCTTTGGCTTCCGCAAACTCAATAACGCCCGCGCCGCTGGGCTCCAGCCATTTCACTCGCACGGGCACAACGACCGGGTAACGGTCGCTTCGTCGGTTTTTCCCTTTGGAGGCCGGCAGCTCCAAATCTAGCTTTTTTGTCGTCACGAGCTACCTCCCTCCTTCATTCGGCTGTGGGCTTCGGCAGCACGCCTTCCAGCAAAGCTCTCCTTTGGCCATCCGAGTCACGAACGTAATGCTCGCCAACCCTCTGAATTCGCTGCTTCACACTTATTTTCACCTAATTGCGTTAAGCGCATTGCCGAAAGTAAGACTCACATTTTCCTAAGAAGCACTCTGCCGGCGCCCTCGACCAAGTCAGGCAAAGCCAAACTTCTCTCGTACCTTTTCAGGTCAGCCCAAATTGGTGCTTGTTGCCTCCCGACACGGCTCCCACAATGGCGGAATCATGAAAACAATAAGGTCAGCCCGTAGCATCACTGCACGCGCAGCCAACGGCATGCGACCTCGCGGCGCGCAGACCAATGCCGTGCACGCCGGCGAAGGTAACAAGCACGGCGTCGGAGTGGGAGTGGGCACACCCATCGCGCGCACCTCCACATTTACTTTTTCCTCCACCGCGGAAATGAAGTTGTGGGCCGAAGGCAAAAGCAAAGCATACATTTACACCCGCTATGGCAATCCCACTCTCGCGATCGCCGAACAAAAAATCGCCGCGCTGGAAGGTGGGGAAGCCGCGGTGTGTACCGCTTCCGGCATGGCCGCAATCTCCAGCGCGCTGCTCGGCGCCCTGAAATCGGGCGACGAATTAATTTCCACCGCGCAACTCTACGGCGGCACATATCGCCTGATGCGCGACGTGTTCGGCGATCTTGGCATCAAAGTGCATCATGTGGGCACCGATCTCGCCGGCATCGAAGACCTGGTGAATGCTCGCACCCGCGTCTTGTACGTCGAAAGTCCGACCAATCCTACGGTGCGCCTGGTGGACGTCGAAAAAGCGGCGCAGTTCGCCAAGAAGCACCATTTAATTTCCATCATCGACAACACGTTTGCCACTCCAGTGTTGCAGCAGCCCATTCAACTCGGCTACGACATGGTGGTTCACAGCGCCACCAAAGCCCTGGCCGGCCATTCTGACGTTATCGCGGGCGTCGCGGTGGGGAACAAAAAATGGATGGAGCGCGTGCAGCACATGGTGATTTACCTGGGCGGCTCGATGGACCCGGAGGCGGCGTATTTGCTCAATCGCGGCATCAAGACGCTGGGCCTGCGCGTTCGCAAGCAATGCGAAAATGCCCTCGCAGTGGCGAAATTCCTGGAGAAGCATCCCAAAGTCGGCCGCGTTTTCTATCCTGGTTTGCCATCCCATCCGGATCATAAACTGGCCAGGAAGCAGATGCGCGGGTTCGGTTCCATGCTGGCCTTTGATTTGAAAGGCGGCCTGCCCGCGGCGCGGCGCGTTTGCGATCGCGTGCAATTATTTTTGCTGGCCGCCAGCCTGGGTGGCGTGGAGTCGCTGGTGGTCTTGCCGGCATATACCTCGCACTACGACATGAGCGAGGAAGAATTGATGCGCGGCGGCGTGACTCCGGGTATGGTGCGCGTTTCTATCGGCATCGAGGATGCCGAGGACCTTGTCGCGGATTTGCGGCAGGCCCTGGCTTAAGTTTTTCTTTGAAATTTAAAAACGGTATCGCTCAGCTGTCACTTGGCTGCCTGAAGCGGTCATTACATTTTTGCGTCGACAAGATTCGTTGAAGATTTCGTACGCGATCAAACCGGCCGGGCCGCCGCACTCCACAAAAGGCTATGCCTTGACTGGGACTGGAGCGGGGACGGCGTAGTCCTCTTTTACTGGCAGCATGGACTTCACTATGTCTTCCAGTTCATGGGAGCTTTGCGCATCGTCGGGGTAGTTATGGACGCTGGTCTCGAAGGTGCCGCCATGCTTGCTGCGGACGTTTTGCAGCTCTTCCTGCAGGCGCACGGCAATGCGTTTCGCGTTCAGCGTATCGGTTTCGGGCAAAACCAAGCCGAAAATTTCCGGCGCGAGCCGATAGATGGAGTCGGTGGGGCGCAGTTTGCGGGACATGGCTTTGGCGGCATCGCCGAGCGCGGAAGTGCTGTCGGTGCCGGCTGCGGGAGCAGGCAGCTTGGCCTTGACCAGCAGGAGGGTGAGATTTTTCTGCATGGTCATCGCGCGTCGATATTCCATGGTCAGGCGATCCCAGAAATGGTTGATGTCCGGCATGGTGTGCAGCAGGTCGGCGCTGGCTTGCAGGCGAAGTTCGATGTTGCGCTCCAGCTCTTCGAGAATTTGCTGCTTGAGCTTGCGAACGGTGCGCTGGCGCTCGAGCAAGTAACCGATGAAGAGCAAGGTGAGCGCGCAGAACCCGAAAAAGGCGACGCG
>Ga0307478_10002464_pt1 | contig 14553 bp, 20 predicted proteins | sample atmos_gasesECM4C_2_FD_203713 | JGI IMG/M metagenome (GOLD analysis project Ga0307478, IMG submission 203713) | Hardwood forest soil microbial communities from Morgan-Monroe State Forest, Indiana, United States - atmos_gasesECM4C_05 | ecosystem: Environmental > Terrestrial > Soil > Temperate...
AGACACCTTCAAGCAGACATCAGGAAAATGTCAGGCGATTTAAAATTACTTATTTTAACTTATGAAGCTTAAAACTCGACAACTTAAGCTACTTAGCAATTTTTTATTTAAGTAAAGTCTAAGCAAAGTTTAAGTGTGAAAAGTTATACTTAAGTCGACTAAGGTTGCTCAAGGACACCCATAATTACGACATTTATTAAGCTCACAGTAAGCTAGGTATAAGTTAACATTCCATATGCCCACAACAAAGTACCTCTTTGCTCCTCCCGCTCCCGCTCCTCACCATCCTATCGCACGATACCAAGAATCTTCTCAATATTTATCATAAGTGTAGCCTATTTGTCAAATGTAAAAAATCGAACCACTCGCACACGACGTCTACAAGTTTGGTCGCGGCAGATCAGGAGGGTGGTTATCGTGTTGAACTCGGCGCGGAGAAGACACAGCAATATAGTGTGCTGCCACTGCTGAGTTTGGGAGGCATGTGGTGGTGCGGTTAAGGTGCTTATAGTCTTCCCCATCGCTGGGAGCAGATGTCAATTTGGTAGCGGTACAGAATTTTCATCTTACGCACCGTCCCATATCACGACAGACTCTTTGCGAGCTACTTCTTTCCCGGTTACTTCCCACACGGTACGGAAATGTCTTGAGCGCTGCTGGTTCGTCTTTGTGCGAGGAGCAACACCATCTGATGGGGGAAGGATATTCTGACACTGAAGGTTGTGATAAAAAGGTGAACTCACCAATGGCCATGAACAAAAGTTTTCGAGGTCGGACCATATTGACAACACGCTCCGTATACTTGAAGATCTCAATCATCATCTCACCGGCACAGGCTATAAGCAAGCATAAGAAAAGGTGACTGGTTGCGACGTTCGAAACGATACGGACCGTGCCCTCTGTCAGGCCTCCAGGTGAGTGCAGGGATGAACCTGAAATGGGTTAACTAGCCTGAAGGGAAGAAAGACAGTATATTTGGGTGCGCAATTCCGTTCATATCTAGATAGAGGTTGTCGAATACAGCCTCGTTCGGATTTGGGGTCGCCATGTTAGTAGGAATGACCGCGTCATTCCCGTTCTCATCTTGTACCTTACTCTCTTCATCTTCGATGACGGTGCTGACTGGGAAGGGGGTAGGACTTAACATTATCTGAGGTCAACAAAACGTACTTATTTTGGGGTACTTCTTGCTCAGTGACCCTTGTTGTAAATGAAACGGGACATTCCTTGTGCCCGGCAGCACCACTTTCAAGCTCTCCAGGCAGCTTCCGGGTAATAGCTGGCCTTCAGGAGGTTCTTCTGCCCTCGTATTCTGACAATAGGTGTCCTGAAGCTTCGGCCCTTGCTTCTACCCTCGCTGGATGATGGGCACCTGCGCAGGCGGTTGTATTTCAACAACGTGTGGTTCATTGAGCAATGTTTGTAGAATATCTTCGATCCGATGAAGCCTGTCAAAAAGTTCGGTGGAATCCAGTATGGCACTTAAGGGCTCGAGTAGGTCAGGTGGTGTGGGAGGCTGGCGAACAGTAACCGCCGAAGTCTGACGATGGGGCCGGCAGCGGGGGTTGAAAAGGACAGCCAGATGATTCCGAACTTCCAGTAGGATAGGCAGAAGATGGGGATAAGGAAGATGATGATGCAGTGTCAGAGAACATTGAGCTTGAAGACGATCCATCGAAGTGGTGTGATGAAAGGAATGAGACAAAGCTACTGGCTAAACTGCTCACGGAGCGACCCAAGGGTCCGTCACTGAATCAGCCCACGTAAAGACGTTAGTCGGTGCGTTTACTCACATAGTAATCTCGCCCTCCACCACCATCTCAACCTCGACAGGAATTTCGTTACCATCCTTATCCTTTGCCTTTGCTACGTGGAATAGGGATAGCACGGATGCCGTGACGACAAAGAGTGTCACATCGACCAGGTGGCGCCCAGGACAGATCCGCCTGCCAACGCCAAACGCAAGTGCGATATTTGGATCGTATCGGAACGTCCCGTCTTCGTTGAGGAAGCTTTCTGGTTTATCGACAAATTCAGCCATAAGGTTGAGTGCACAGTCTTTGGCTTTGGAACCGCACGCACACGTGGTGAAGGTAGAGCTGAGAGCGTGGAGCATAGATGCCATTGGGTTGCGAATGTAACTGAGGTGACGGGGGCTGTAAACGGAGGTGATCAGATATGCACGGGGAGTAAGTGAGTAGCGCCACGCACTCGAACAGGTGGGGTGACTCGATAAGCGCAGGAAGCATCATCCCACTCCCAGCTAAGGACGACCTCCTCATTCGCCTTAATGTCACATAACGCAAAAACGCCAAAAGTGAGCATCTCAGAGTCACCAGACTTGGACGATTGGCCGCGGTCATCATTCGGATGCAAAGTCGCCATCACGAGGGTCCTCGGGTGTCAGAGCTAACGCTGCCTCTGCTACCGCCGACCGAGACGGACGATATTGCATGGGTGGAACGAGCAGCATCACGGCGCGGCACTGTGTGGGTGGAAAGAAAACGGATGTCAATTCAGCGCAGCGCTACCTCGGGCCTCGGGCTACGCTGGTGCAGTCGTTCGGGTGTCTGCAGTGTCGACGATGTTGCTGGCGAGAGTCCTGGATCAAGATCGGCTTCCTGTGGTAAACGATGGGCACCGGGAGTCCGAACTGATGACTAGGTATTGAGATTGCTGCCAAGCTGTCGATTGCGTCTTTGACGTGGCGGCGGAGTCGTTGTCCAAACCAAGAAGTGGTTGGGCCCAGTGCCAACTCAATAGTCTTCACCGTTCTAATGGGGATCATCTACATGAAAGCAATGTTAACAGTAGACTAGATGTGGCGAGGTCTACATACCTGAACAAGGAGTGAATCTGCTGCGAAACGTCCTCCATAGAAAAGGTGGGTCTATTGAATTGCGTAAAGTCGCGGCATAGGATCGGCTTCCTTCACAAAAGGGCCCCAGGAGTTGAAAGGTGTCCATTTATTGAGGGTACTTTTGGGCCATCGATTCATGGGTCGCTGGTGGATGACACTCGGAGTTGGGAGATGCCGATAGAGTTCTAGTCACCATCACACCATGTTACTTGCCAACTTTGTCGCCGATTCCTTTCACGCAACGAATATTCAATTATCCATAAGTAAAAATATGTTCTAGGAAAGAATTTCAAACATATGGTGATCTATATACTTATTAACATAGAAAAGCTGGTAATCATCAAGTGCAGTGTCCGGGGAAGACTTCTCGGGCAGCATTACCTGACGTCCTGTGACCGTGACTTTGAAGATAGGAATAAGGTGTACTGCACGAAGAATGTCGGTGAGGCATATTACTCGGGAGAGCCGGCGCCTGCTTCTTAGATGAAATGCCTTCTTGACTTTCCACATTCCTGTGTCCAAGTCAGGTCCATCATCGACAACATGAAAGTCGTCAACGAGAGCACAGATATAAGTGGACATAAAGTATCGGAAGGAAAAGAGTAGTCGAAGGCGTCCGACACTGAAAGCACGCATTCCTGATTCGCCATTGTTCAATTTGATGAGAACAGTATCATATCGGCTAACACCCTTCCGCCATTGGGCCACTGCGTGAATTACTTCTCGGCGCATTCCACCAACGCCTGAAACATCACTTGGGGCGTAAAATGTCGCACTTGCAGAGGGATGGAGAACAAGGGTTGGATCAAAACCTTGCAGGGGTTTTCTATCACCGCAAAGTTCAAGTAGCTCGATGATAAGTGGGAGAAGGTTTTGACGATTGATTTCTGTGCCTATAGTCGAGGCCTGACTTGCTTCTCGACGACCTATGAAGAGAAATAAGAATAAGGAACACCGGATGAGTCGAGCTTCAACATACGAATGGCCCGAGAAGATAACCTGATGGAAGGTTGATCCCTCGTATCAGAAATATCATCCCCACCCTCATCGAATTCACCTGAGCCTTCGTCTGATCAGACAGGAATCATTAACGAGATATGTAGAATAAGTGAAAATGAATCCCCATACGTTTTGATGGACCAAAAGCCTTGAGGACGTTCGACTCCTTCAGCAATCCACGACTTACGAAATCATCCCGAGACGCTGCAAGCATTTCAATGCGAGTATTCGTGATGAGCATCTGGCCAAGGGCCATGTATCGGTTGGACCGTCGCCAAGGCTCCTTGACTGCTTTAATATGTTTTGACTCCGTAATTGATGAACAAAGTCCATTTGGCGCGCCGAAATCACGAATAAGTTTTGCATAATGCATGAGTGCATGTTGCCGTGGGGGATGAGTATTTGGTTCCCGTACACCGCTTGTTTCGAAGATTTTACGGTGTTGATGAAAGCGGTCGAGGGCATTCTGTAGCTGATGGATGGCGTCATCATCTAACACATTGCGGCGTGCAATATAACAAAACTCCAAGAAGGCACGAATGGAACGGACAATTTCTGGAGGAACAAAGCCTTGAATGGCAGGAAGATAAACCTATGGGTGTCGAATCAACATTCTAGGCTTCGGAAATGAGTTGGCTACATACCTTCATAAGTGCCTTTGAGTCGTCACCAGTCCACTGCTTAAAATTACGGCCTTGGGGAAAACGGCGGAGGCTGGAGAATGGTGGGACCACTGCGATCCTAACACGGAAAATTCACACATCAAAAAAACGGTGGACATAAAAGTATTACCGTCGGTCAACTGTTGTCAAGATTTCTTTAACTTTTTTCGGCGTATAAAAGAGCTTGAGATACTCCCCAGTCCAAGTGACCAAGTGGTCCTTAAAGGTTCCTTTAATAAGTTGGTGTAATATATCGAATGAAAGGAGCTCTGAGATTTCAGCACGAGGGAAGCTGTCAGTGAACGGCTGAAAAATGCGTTACATTTATGCATATGAAGGTAAATATATGACCATTATGCGTACCACAATGTCTCCTATCATCCCATATTCTTCCCATGCTACCACTAACTCCAAGCGCGCAGTGACTTGATTTGTGTGCTCTTGAGTTCGTGGAATGATGGGTAAACCATCCATATTGTGAGGTTGAGCAAGACACCTATAGATAATCAGCAATCTGTCCATCCAATGAAAGAAATTCGTACTTTGGGCACCATCCTTGCACGACGCATGCCAATAGCGCTTGTTCGGGGTAATCTGCAATGTATGGCCCTAAGCCATAAATAGCACGGCGAAAATTCCCATCACTGCATTTGACGACTTGAGGAGTTGACATTCCAGGGAGAAGCGGTAGGAGGATTTGAGTCATGGATGTGTGAAAGAGTTGGCGCCGAAACTTGCGAAAGTTCCCGTCGTCAGCGAATTTTTTCTCAGCTAAATGAAATGAAATAAGTCTTTTGAACGTAGGAAGAGACAGATGAACTAACTTTTTGCATTTGACAGGAAGGCTAAGACAGTCACACCACTGCGATGCGCTCGGCGAACGCTATTATGGATATTTCCAATAGACATATAAAGTGGCCAAAATTCATTATCTCCAGTTGCGACAGAAACGGTTGTCTTATCACTTCCAAGAATGAGTGGGACGAAGAAGGAGCCATGTGTTTTTTTGTCCTTTGCAATGATATCCTAGACACAGATATCAGTAAACTGTGATATTGCAAAGATAAAAAGACTAACTGCTTGTTTCCAAGCCCAATCACCAGACATAAAATCACAGAAACGGTGTTTCCCATAGTGGTACTCATGGTAAGGGACATAATCGAACTTGTTGGCAAATGAAGGGTTCGCGATAAGATTGCGAAGCAGGGCATCTGGGTTTCGGTACCAGACCTCAAATTCCTTATCCATCCATGACGGGTATTCACCTGTGGGCCTGTCATCTTTACAGGAAACAGTAAATGACTCCCATGGCACCTGGTTGACAGAACCAATTGTAGTGCTATCAATGGTCTGGTAGAGATCGCGATGGTTTTTGAAGGGTGGCGACTCGCCATGGTGCGCTAAAGTCACCGACCACAGTGCAAAAAGACGATCAATGTCTCCTGCTGACATTTGGTTACGACGAAAGAGGAAGTCAGCAGTTTCAAACTGGGTGCGATTGTCATAAGGATCCCATATATTCGACGAATGTGGCTCTCGATGGGGCTCCTGGGGAAATTCTGTTCCTTGGCAAATATTACCTACTCAGGCTCTTCCGTAAATCGAGTATTTTAATGAACAAGCTTTTAAAATACTCACCTGTGAGAAGGGGGTGATATTCACGACCATGACGCTGTCCAGGAGACTGTGGCAACAGCAGAGTGTTCAAATCATCTAGCTGCATGGGCTCATCGGGCAGTGAGCAACCCTTGACGTGCCATTCTTGATATTGATCGTCAAAATGATGGGGGTTAAAGTTCCTAGAACAAAGGTAATTAGAGTCTAGATAAACAATATACAAGGTTAACACGTACAGATAGTTACCAGAGCTTTCTTCACCCTCTCTATTCTCCAAATCCAGAGCATCAGGAAGTGCAAGGCTAGGGATTGCCGCAATGAATGTGAATTACAGGAAATGAAACAGCAGAATACGTACAGGTGATCTATCAAACTTAAGTCTTGAGTATCAGCGCTGTCAACAGAGCCAGGGAGGCCACTTTAAAAATGACAAAGGTTAGGTTTGACATTGAGTAGGGCACTCGTGAGGCCCGAAAATTGGATACTACATACTCTGAAGTTGAGTTCGTATCATCTTCATCTTCATCTGAATCCTGACTAGTAAAATATTGTCTACGGCATAGTCATCAGATGCAGAACAATAAGAGTACTGACGGGTGATCCAAATGTCTGTCGTATTGAAAAAGATCTTTGGATGTCATTTCCACTGGGTTCACAATACATAAGTCATCCTCGTGCTGAGGTGAATATGAAGGTGACATTGCAGCAGGGATTGGATCTAGACTCGGGCCATGAGCATCACTGACATGTTCAGGGAGGAGATCTATGTCCAAGTATCAGCATATATCAGGCTGAAGGAAATAAGAATCCTCACCTCCGAGTTGTGAGGTATTGTCAGGAGCGATAAGGAATCCAGAATGATCAACATGCAAAAGATGGTATGTAAGGCCACCTTGGCTTTTAAACCATCTCTTGCAATAAGGACGAAACGGACAGGGAGTCAAGATGAGGGAAGCTGAACGAGGGCTCAATCTTGCTGGGCCAGGCAAATGACTCATTGCCGTCAATCCTGAGGATCATGAAAGTTGAGAAAACGGATCCATTATATAGTAGGAGACCAAGACGTGACTGACCTTTGTGACTAGTGTGTCTTGACGTGTTCGCATATAATTTGTTCAAGTTAGATCTAGGGTTCCGCACGGGTAACTCACGGGTACATTTAAGCGTACCCGTACCCATACCTGTACACGTATCCGTGCCTTACCCGTACCCGCAACCCCTGGGTTCAAGAGCCACGGGTCAGTGGGTATGGATAACCCACTGTCTCTCGTCATGCAACAGCTCCTGTGTCTGGGAAGACCTGCAATTGCAGGCTTCTTCGAGCACAGGAGCTGAAGGTCAGGGATACTAGTAGCGATAGACACCTATGCTGTCCCTGTGCATTAACCTCTTCCAATGACAGCTGTATTGCCCATTGAAGGTCTGCGTCTGCAAGATCACGTGCAGAGCAGTGTTCAGGACGCGATCCACCATATAAAGATCGATGGTTCGTGCTGTCTGACGGTACAAGAAGCATAAGCAAGTTGACGAAACGCGGATCATGAGCACTTACATTTTGTCCTTCGGTTGCATAAGATCCTTGTGACAAGAGTCGCAGACTCTTACCTCTTGTGTGATACCGAAATGAGGTAGCGGGAGGGTCTTGGAAGAACACTTCTGGTCAAATACCCACCCACAAGTCCGACAGTGATGCTTTCGATTGGTGAATGTAAATGTGTCCTGGCAGCGAAGACAGACATCAGAATCAATCCATTCTGGAGCAGTCTGTGTGTCGACAAGAGCCAAGCCTGCTATAGCCAGGTCCTTCGGCGGAAAATTAAGACCTAGAGGGTCATAGGCACATGTCAGATGTCCGCAATTCCGTGAAAGACTTACCTTCGGCCTTCAGCGCTTTATACGCCTGCTCATCATAGCTGAGGTTGTGCTTGCCCTTGAAAGAGATCGCCTAAGTCTGTACACAGAAGAACCTTAGACATGACATCATGATTCAGTGAAGGCGTTTTGAGTATAGAAACAAGATTGTCCATGAATTCTCTGGACGCGATCTCTGAGAGAAAATGGTCTCCACCATTCTTGATGCATATATCAGTCAACTAGATAAGTTAATTGTGAACAAACGGTTCCATAGGCATAGACGACACCAACGTTCAGCGCTAAGAGCTGCACGTTCGGGTTTTTATGATCCATTCTGCGCTTCAATGTGCGCATAGGCCGCCTATGTGCGATGTCTCCTGAACCAGCTGGAAGAAGCTCGGATGTAGCCTTCTCTGTACACATCCATCTTGCTCAGATACGACGAGATGCAAATAAAAGACCTTACCAATAGCCTCATCCAATTGACTTGTTCCCCAAAGCCCGCTACTTAATGTCGACATGGTGAATGATACTGTTCGGGTTTCATCGTTGTTCCCCGCCCCGTCGTCCCGTTGTTGTTCCCTCTAGCGCTTTCCATTTGTTGTTGCCAATAGTTAAAAATTGTACCTAAAACGTTTGTTAGTAAAACGAAAATGAAACGAGAGAAGAAAAAAAAACATACCTGTAGCCATTGCCATTGGCACTGCTCGTGCAAGGCCTCCCTTCACCCAATGCAATCACTAGCACAGGGAGTGCAGGCTCCTTTGCAGATTTTGTCAGCGTGCCACAACCCCAGCACTCACGCCGCACGCGTGGGAGTTTACTTGCTAGTGGTACAACGAAGAGCGGTAGCACCTTGGGAAGCATAGCAGGGAGCAGCAGTATGGGTCCCAGCGAGGGTGAAGAGGATGAGGCAAGCAGCTGCAGGACTGGGACGAGGCATGCACGCGCATAGTCATACTTTGCTCAAGGACCTTGGCCTCGGGCCGGGCCAAGCAAATCACTACATAGAGGGACGCGCAGTTATCCATCTCGTTTGGTTTCATCACCTCCCTGCTCGCAGCGGTGGCGTGGGTGTGTCGTTTAGCCGTCGTCTCGTTGTTGTAGCACAGCTATAACCTAAATAAAACATTAGCCAGTTGAAAAAGAAACATAAAAAAATACCTAGGGCCCCAACAACGATTGGGGCCCGCGTTGCGTCCTGGAGTTTCTTTGGAGTTGCTACAATTGCTACAGTTGCTCCTCTTGGCGGCAGGTACCAGGCACGGGTCATAGTGTAACGTGCGTTACCCGCCGTGCGTTACCCGCACGCTCGGGTAACGCACTAACTCGTGCAGATTTTCGAGTGCCACGTCGATCCTCCTTGATGCCGCCGAAACGAAAGGTGCCACAGAAGCAAGCTGTCCAACCCAAGTTGGGTTCCATGCAAGATGGCCCTCAGCGAATGACAACTCGCTCGAGGAACAAGGATGTTCATCCTGCCATTGCCGCAGGGGCTACCCCCAAACCCCGCGCACCCAGGGGTTCAGCTCAGCAGGCGAAACTCCACAAGGCAGCCTCAAAAGCTGCACAACAGGCCGCACTAGAGGAAAAGGAGGAACTTGACACTCAACACATTGCGACTATTGAGGAGGAATCCACAGCAGCCTATGCTAATACGGTGACCCCGCGTCCGCCCCCAGCCCTGAAATCCAAACCAGAAAATCATAAAGGTGATGACAGGGCACAGGAGCCACCGCTACGACCACCTTCGCCTATGACGGATTTGGAGTCTGAGCCGTCAAGGTCAAGTGACAACTATCTTCCATCAGCAGTGTCAAACAACGGCGGAAGTGACAATGATGAAGAAGAGGACCTTACCGATGACATCAGCGACATTAATGCCACGGTCAAGAAGCGGCCAGTCAAGAAAAAAAGGTCCTTTCGCGCCGCTATTGAGGCTTTTCAGCAGACAAACCCCGCCAAGGCTCAGGAAGACTGTGGCTTCGTTACTCCAAAAGCGGTACCACTCTTGAAGCGGGCTCGAGCACCAGGTGTAGCTGTAAGTGGATAATTAATTCTCGAAAAGGCAGGCAAACAAATAAATGTACAGGAAGCTGAGGGGCCACGCAAGAAACGGCAGCAAGTCGACGCACATGAAAGAAACGATGATGATATAAATGGGGTGGTAAGCGAGACCAAACACTTACATGAAGTTAGGATTCACTCATGGCGTTTGTAGAGTGGGAAACCCCAAGATATGATGGACGTCAGTCCACAGTACAGCGAACTGCGGACGCCCGATCATGGAGATGAAATGATTGTGAGTAACTTCTGCGAACGCATGTCATTCAGTATGTAGTGCTGACCTTGATTACTTAGATGAACACTCACGTATATCCCAATCATGGAGGACGATGGGAATTTCCACCAATTCCAGAAGTAGACATGATTGATGACGATGACGATGTAGAAACAGGGATGTTCGCTGACAGACAAGAAGGGGGTTATCATGATGAAAGGGCCTGCAGAACTGTTGCCCCTGCAGAGGACGGTAACAATCAAGTACGTTATTTCCATCTAACAAGGCTTTTAGATATGTTCCATAGTTAACGACTTACCGCAGCGAGACGTAGCAGAAGAAGAAGATTCTGAGGTTGAATTTGCGCCGGCTCCTGCTGTGAAAGCCCCTGTTCCCAGGCAGAAGGGGAAGCAGAGAATGGACGTTGCACCTCCCAGCGATAGTGAGGATGAAGGGCTAGATGAACGTCGCCATGAACGTGCTGATGTTTGGCATGGTAGTGCTCGGTAATGTATTCTTCTTTTTTTCCCTCGCACCTGTCATGTTCATTCTCGATCCCATTACTCCCTTATCTGGAACGCTTGTAGGCCCCAAGACGACCCGCCCGACAACGCCATCGATGACTGGATTCGTAGCAACCCAACCCCCTCTACTTCCATCACATCAAACCGTCTAACCACGACAACGTCCCTTGCATCCCCGAGTTCCTGCCCTACGTCTACTTCTGGCCGTTCCAGCATTCAAGCAAAAGTCACGCTCAAGACTTCTCGTAACAAAGCCCATGGCGGCGCCTGGCCGGACATGGATGAGCGGACCGGGGAAGAACACAGGCTCGCTATTGAGTCCCCGCTGAAGAACGGAAAACGAATTAATAGTAATGTACTCTTATTTTCTTACGGTTGTCGCTGCATCCCCTCATATCTCCATCATTCAGCACCTTGTTACTGTGAAGATGGGACCAGTCGCAGTGAAGCTGAATGCTCAGGAAAAGCAGGAGGCGATCAAGTCCCATCCCCTTCTTGGCGACAAGAAGTTCTTTCGGGGGAGGATATTTCCTCTCTGTGTCATGTGGCAAGCGGCTCAGCTCAATGTCTGGAACCAAGGCACTAAGGAACTGCTACGTGATGCCCTTATGAACATTGTTCGGCATGTGCGTGGCGCGGAAGCTGTCCAGTGGGTTGACAACTTGGTAGTGGAACGGGTATGCTCTATCTTCGTTTCCTTTCATCTTTCTAAGCCCTTGCCATGTAGGTAACGCAACGCCTGTCTGATTCTTATTATTCTCCACTTGGTTCGGCGGCTCTGATGGTCCTGGATGCTGTTTTTGAGGAGAAAAATATTGCTACCAATGAAAAACGTCAACACTATGCAGCGCGCCAACTCAAGGACAACCGCTTCCTTTACGGAGCCCTGGAGCCCGTCATACAGGAGGATGGTTCCGTTAAGGTAAGCGGATTGTTGTATCTTTTTTCTCCGAGCTTACAAAAAAATATAACCGAAGAATCTTATGGTTCCCTACCATTCGACACCCTTTTTGCAGACGTTCGCCATCTATCTAGGCCTCATCAATGGTGTGAGCGACATCGGATGGATCAAGTCGCTTTCCTATACCTGTAAAGCACCTAAACCTTATGGCGCCATTGTCCTTTCAGCTGTGGCTGTAAGTTCATTCATATTGAATCAAGTAGTGCGCTACTCTAATAATTTTCATCTAGTATAAGCGTGCTCTGATGCTATGGAGAGATGGTAGCATCACAGTTGAGGCCCTGCAGGAGGTGACGGCCAAGACTCGGAAGAAGTTGAAATATGCTGAAAGGGTCAATGAGAAGACGCAAACATCGTCAACATCGTATGCGGGGTTCTCATTTGTGAATTGGAAGGATGATAGCAAATGGTTCATGACGCACATCTCCTCTTCATGCACCTCTGATGACATTGATGCTATCATCAAACTTGCGATGCCTTACATGAAACGCAGTGTGCCCCAACCCCCTGTCAATGACCTCCCGTCAGAAATGGCAGATGAATTGAAGAAGTTTGTTCCTAAGGAGGCTTTTTCGGATGACGAGGAGGAAGAAGTACCAATTCATGTTCCCTCCAAGCCTTCCTCACGTCATGATCGTTTCCCAGTATCTCACCATATGTTCAAGTCACCTATGCTTCCCCCCGCATCCATGCCTCGCGCTTCATCCATGGCTCCTCACTCTCATCCCGCAGTTCCCACCCTGGTCTCTCGCCCTCCATCAGCTGCCCCTGCTTCTCGCTCTGTATCCCATGGCACACCTGCCCTGGTCTCTCGCCCTCCATCAGCTGCCCCTGCTTCTCGCTCTGTATCCCATGGCACACCTGCCCTGGTCTCTCGCCCTCCATCAGCTGCCCCTGCTTCTCGCCCTGTATCCCGTGGCACTCCTGCGCCCCATGGTTTGGCTGAGGCTCCTGCTTCTCATGCTGTCACCATGACTTCATTCTCTCACACCATTGCCGCAGCTCCAACTTCCCATGCTGTTGCTGATAGTTCTGGGCCCACTCGTCATGCTGTCACTGAAGCTTCCACTCGCAGTGCGCCCACCCATCCATCTATTCGCGATGGCAATAGGACCAATTCTAGGGCTATGGATGTTGCTCGTCATCCTAGAGCTGCCACGGTGGATCTTCAAATGGGTTATCCTTATGACGAGTACAATGATGAGCCTTACCAATCCATGCACTATTTACCTCATAATTCCTATCAAGGCCCCGCTCGCCAGGAACAACATATCCATCATCGTGGCCCTCCCCAAGTGCATTTCGAAACCTATGCCACTCAAGATGGCAGCACTGCTCGTCGTCGTCGACATTACGATGAATCCTTTCACATCCAAGAACCAGGTTCCTCGCGTCATCGACTTCACGATGAAGCTTTTGAGATCCAAGAACCACATCCCTCACGTCACAGTCGTCAACCTCGTGATGGATCCTTTGGGATCCAAGAATCAGATCCCTCACTTCGCCCTCACTTTGACAACTAGGATCATCAATGCATCAATGTTCTTATCGTTACTGTAAAGGCATTGGTGGCGGGTGGGGACTGCAGCTTGGGTGCGTTACTTACATATATGATATCTTATCTTGCTCCTTACTATCAATTCTTACTTGATTATAGTGCCACAATCCTCTAGTCACGCGTTATTTCTGCTAAGTAGCCTGCTTATGCAGGCTACACTCTTCTATCTCATTGCTGTAGATTGCTATGCCCATTATTTCTGTCCCACAGGCACAACTTAATGTGCTTTGTTACGCTTATTTTGCTTAGTTGTCTTGAAAATGTTCAACTTGAGATGTTCTTAAAAACCTTGTGAAAGTTTCTGAAAAACTTGAGTATACTTAAAGGTACTTGACAAAGCTTTGAACAACTTGAAATCATTGTAAACCACCTGAAAATCATGTTTGGCGGTGCAACTTAATGAGTTTGATGTAAGCTTAAACAAGCTTGAAGTCCACTTGAGAGCTTCTTGGGAAGTTCTTGAAAAATTGTCATTTTAAGCAGTTTTAAGCAATTTCCGAGGAGCGGACATAGCTTATTCTTCTTAACACACTTGAGAATATTTTTAAGCTAGTTTAAGCTATTTTAAGATGTTTGACATTTTCCTGATGTGGCTCATGAGTTGGTCCAAGGCGCTGGTACTCAGTTGTTGGTGCGTAGGTGTGTGGCTTCCTAGTGCTTGGTGCTGGTATTTGGACATAGATAGTGATTACCCTGGGTGGTGGTCAATAAAGTTATATTGGCAAGTTTAGGTTGTGTCGGGGTGAGGGAGGTATCAAGGTTAGTAGGTGTAGGTGGTTTGTCTACAAAGGTTTGCTCTGCATCTCAGGGATGTATGAGACTGTGTGTTTATGAGGTTTAATGTTAATGGTAAGATGTTATTGGTTTATTCTTTTCATGGGGGGGCCGACGGTGTTCGAAGGCGAGGACTTTCGCCAATCCTTGCCCCGGTTTTTACCGTGGGAAAACCAGACCTGGTGGTGGTCGCGGTTCAAGGAGCCCCCCGAAACCACCTAACTTGGTCTCCACACCTTCCATTATCATACAGTAAGCATGTGAAAAAGATTTGCCCACTGCAAGAAGATCTGGCTTCATTACAGGATGGAATTATTAATAAAAACCTTGCAAGCAAGGTAATACCCTCTTTCAATGATCATACACTGACTACGGCAATGTATGACGGTTGTTATTCCCGAACACTTATGTTCAGTCCCTACGGCGTTCCTAACCGTCCCTGGAGCCACGTCAACAGCCCCTT
>Ga0307478_10002466_pt1 | contig 14546 bp, 12 predicted proteins | sample atmos_gasesECM4C_2_FD_203713 | JGI IMG/M metagenome (GOLD analysis project Ga0307478, IMG submission 203713) | Hardwood forest soil microbial communities from Morgan-Monroe State Forest, Indiana, United States - atmos_gasesECM4C_05 | ecosystem: Environmental > Terrestrial > Soil > Temperate...
TACGCACTCCAAGAGGCAGAACGATGCTCCTGGCTTCAGTTCGGAGAGGCTTACTCGGCTTTGCGGGACAGGCGTCCCATTCCGGCCGCTCTTCAATCCCATTCCGTCTTACAATGTTCCGGGACCGAAGATATTTCCCTTCCAACCCACTCGACCGCAGAGCGGTCGCCCTCGTCAGGGTAGAAACATCCCCAACAAAACGTAGAGTATAAGGAAAACAACGTGCTCTGTCAAATTTCTTTCTTACGCCCTAGGTGGAAAACCCTGTGGAAATCAACCACTTGGGAGCTCCTCGCGGAATCTCATTGTACCAGACCAAATGTGCGCCCCAAACACGAGAAGCGGCTCCCGGACCGGCAAAATGCCTCGTTTCCCGGAGCTCTTCTCCCATAAGCCACCTAAGCTATTCATATCAATAGCCTTAGTTAGAAGGCTCTTCTTTCTTCTCAATATCAGCAAATGCCTTGGGCCACAACCCAAAGGCCTTCAGCATGGCGTCCTCGTGCTGCCCGACCAGCATTTTGACCGTCTTTTCGGCGGACCACGGCATCGCAAAGCGCTCTGGCCGGTCAGCTATCCAGAAAGCCGCGAGCGCCATCAACGTGACGTCCTGTGCCAAAACGTCAGGTTTTACCGCTTCGAGCGCATCCGCCGCCGAATGATGCGTGTACTTATATTCCGGCGAATCCTGATCCATGTTGATGCCTGGCAATCCCGCCATCGAAAACGGCAGCGTGTCCGTGCCGTCCTCGATCTTGTCGTCCACTTTCACTTCTCGAATATCAGCGAGTGCTGAAGCGAACGGCTTGAACGTTTCCAACAAGTCGTCGCGTCCGCCCAATTGAAATGCCCTGACCGGCCCCTGGCCATTGTCCAAAATCAAGCTGCCAAGATGATTCGCCATTTCCGCCTGGTGCTGCTTCACATAAGCGAACGAGCCATCGAGCCCTTGTTCCTCGCCCGTGAACAAAACGAACCGAATCGTACGTCGCGGCTTCATCCCGCTGCGCAGGATCGCGTCCGCCGCGCCAAGCGTGCAACTTGTTCCCATTCCGTTGTCCGTCGATCCTTCGGACAGATCCCAAGAATCCAAATGCCCGCCCACCACCAGCACCTGCTCCGGATTTTCGCGCCCTCGAATTTCGCCCACCACGTTGGCACTCTCGACCGGCCCCTTGGAAAATGTGTTTTGCACGTTGAAGTGCACACGCGGCACGAGCCCACGCTCAATGTAGCGTTCCAACTGGCCCTGGTCTTCGGCGGTCATCGAAACTACCGGAACGGCGAAGTCGGCATCGAAACCGAGGATTCCCGTGTGCGTCAAATTCATTCCGGAAGCTTTCCCCCCGCCTTGTCCTCCGATCACGGCGATCGCGCCAGATTTTCCAGCGGCGCGCAGAAAGTCCCCGAACTGCGCGAAGAGCTGAATGAAACTCTTGTTCGGTTCGCCGCGCGTCACCACGAGGACCACCTTCCCAGTGAAGCGCGACATATTTTTCATTTCGCCGTCGAGGTCGAACATGTTCACCGTAACCACATCGCCGTCCACGCCTCCTGCCGGCGTCGAGCCAGTCCAGCCCATCGCGTCAACGTGCAGCGGCCGGCGGATCGGCGTCAACAATTCCGCCTGCGCGGTTCCTCGCGTCCAGCCACGCCACAATTGCCATTTTTCCGCATGTACATTCTCAAGCCCCATCGCGCGCATCTTCGCCAAGCCCCATTCCACAGCCTTTTGCGCTTGCGGCGAACCCGTTACGCGCGAGCCCACGTCATCGCTCAATTCGGTCAAATATTGAAAGGCATGCGAGTCCAGCATACCTTCACCCGCAATTTTCACCAGCGCAGCCTTCGTCCCATCCTCATCAGGGCCCTTCGCCGCCTCAATCTCAGCCCGCACGGCCACCGCGCTGGCCATCACGATCATGACAAAGCACCCGAAAATCCTTCGCATTCCCAGTTCTCCTAGTGTCTTACACCATTCGGCGCAAGAGACTCTACCATGCCATCAGACGGACAAGCCTCAAATCCGTTTCGCGATCTCGTGGGGCACGGCCCACCGAGCCCTCTTTCTTTTTCTTTTCCTTCGTTTTTGCCCGCAACCTCTCCTACATACCCATCCAGCCGCGCGACCCACACGAACGCCGTTTCACACTCGTGTATGGCCAGCAACCGCGATCAAGCAGCCGCTTTACGCCACTTCCCTCTCGCCCTACACTGCATGCGAGGCCATCGTGAAAGCTACTCGCACTTTTCTCTCCGCGGCGTGTGTTGCTGCGGCAATCTTTCTTCTCGGCGTTTCTTTGGTAAGGCCGCAGCCAGCGCAAGATGCATCGAAAAAATCCGTGGAAAAAGCACCCGAGAAAACTCAGGAAAAGTCCGAGGGCAAGCCAGCATCCAAGCTCCCCGCCGAGATCGAACTTCTCGAAACCCGCATCCGCTTCGAAGCCAGCGGCGACAGCCGCAAGGAAGTCCACGCCCTCGTCAAAATCAACGACGAACTCGGCGTCCGCCAATTCGCCCGCCTCACTTTCGACTTCAACCGCGCCTTCGAACAAATCGAAATCCCGCTCGTCCACATCACCCACCCAAGCGGCGGCACCGCCGACGTCCTCCCCAGCGCCATCACCGACACTCCCAATCCCGCCGTCATCGATGCTCCCGCCTACCAAGACGTCCGTGTCAAGTCCGTCCGCATCCTCGGCCTCCAACCGGGCGACGCTCTCGAATACCGCGTCATCACTACCGTCTCCCATCACCCACTCGCGCCCGATTTCTGGCTCGACCACGCCTTCGACCGCTCCGGCGTCGTCAAGAAAGAATTGTTTCAAGTCATCTTGCCGGCGCCGGATCTCGCAAAAACTCCGATCATTGTCGTCAAAAATGAAACCGTCAAAAAACAGCTCGAGTGGCGCCTCTATCCGGATCCAGGATGTGGCCTTGGTATCCCTCCTGACCTCAACGCAGGGATCGACCCCTCACTCCTAAAGCTCCTTCCTCACCAACAGAAAAAAACAACTCCACATGTCGTTCCGCGGCCTTCTGCTGCGACCCCGCCCGAAGAACCTCTTCCCCCCTTCGAGCGCGGCAAAATTCAACTTTTACTCAAGCCCGCCGCATCGCAAGTCTCGATCGAAAAATCTGGCGAGTCCGAAAACGCGAAGGTTTCCTACACTTGGCAGATCAACGCCGCCGCCGAACCCGCAAGCGGCAGAGACGAAAACGAGTTGGAGGATGTTCCCGATATCGAAATCGGGAGAAACTCGCAGTGGCCCGACCTTTCCTACCAGCTTTTCCAGGCTCTCGGGTTGCCTTCCCAACTGCCCGGCGAAGCCGTCAAGCTCTCCGAACAACTCACAGCCTCCGCCAGCCAGCCCATCGCAAAGATCGAACGCATCTACGATTTCGTATCCCAGAAAGTCAGAACTGTCGACCTGCCCCTCGGAGCCACCGGCTTCCGGCCACGTCCAGTCGCAGAAATCATCTCTTCCGGCTACGCCACACAGGAGGACAAGTTTTCTCTCTTCCAGGCGCTCGCAAAAGCCGCGGCTCTTGAAGCTAATGCCGCTCTCGTAGGCCCGACAAAAAAGATCACCGCGTTAATGGCAGAGCCCGGAGCTTTCGTCCATTTGCTTGTCGGCGCAGCTTGCAATTGCTGGCTCGACCCCGCCCTCGAAGTCGCACCCTTCGGGGCTCTCCCAGCCTCCTACCGTAACTCCTTAGCGCTGCTTCTCGGCGTCGATGACGGGCCACTCACAGACGCGCCTGCCTTCTCAATGATCCTGCCTATCCAGACCGACTTGCCCTTCCGCTCGACGCAGAAAGTATCCATTGACGCCACGCTCGATGCCGACGGCAAGGTCACCGCCAAACCTCACTACGTGATGCGCGGTGACAACGAGCTCCTCCTCCGCGTAGCCTTCCATCAGGCGCCAAAGGAAAAATGGAACGAAGTCGCGCAACTTCTGGCGCTCTCCGACGGTTTCCGCGGAAAAGTCAGCAACGTAACCACTTCCGATCCTTACGAAACTCACAGTCCGTTCACGGTGGAATACCAAGTCGCGCAACCGAAGTTTATAGACTGGTCAAAAAAACCGCTCCGCATTCCCGCGATCCTCCCCCTGCTCGGCCTTCCCGATCCGCCAACAAAACCCGCGCCCGGCGCTGCAGCCACACCGATTGACCTCGGCACGCCCCTCGATGTCGAAGTCAGCGCGACGCTTCACCTCCCGGCCGCTACCACTGCCCACATCCCCACCGGCACGTCCGTCCAGCGTGACTTCGCCACCTACACCTCACAATACTCCGCGAAAGACGCCACGCTCACCGCTACTCGCCATCTCAATTTCATCCTGAAAGAAATTTCCGCCGACCGCGCCGCCGATTACAACGCCTTCCTGCGCGCCGTTCAAAACGACGAATCACAAGTCTTCACGCTCGAACGCAGCGAAGAAGCCGCGACAAAGCCGCAAAAACCGTGAGCGGGAATTGAGTCCGCCGAAACAGGATGAATTGTGTGGCCTGAAACTACTTGATGCCGAGGATTTCCTTTTCTTTCGCGGCGGAAAGATCTTCTACCTTCTTTGTCTCCGAGTGGGAGAGTTTTTCCAGCTCCTCGAGCGAACGCTTCTTCTCATCTTCGCTGATCTTTTTTTCTTTTTCGAGTTTTTCGATCGCTTCTTTTATATCCCGGCGAATATTTCGAACCGCCGTCCGGTGGTTCTCGAGCACCTTATGAAGCTGCTTCACCAAATCCTTGCGCCGCTCCTCCGTCAGCGATGGAATCGGCACGCGCACGACTTTGCCGTCATTCGTCGGGTTCAAGCCTAAATCCGAGGTGCGTATGGCTTTGTCGATCAGCGGCACCACGCTCGGGTCCCAGGGTGAAATCACAATCATGGTCGGGTCCGGCGCGGTCAAGGTGCCGAGCTGATTCAGCGGCATCGGCGTTCCATGATAGTCCACGCGGACGTTGTCCAGCAGCGATGCATTTGCTCTGCCCGTGCGTATCGTCGCCGCTTCCTTGCGAAAATCGTCCACAGCTTTTTCCATGCGCGTCTTTGCCGCAGCCATCGCTTCCTTTGTGTTGCCAATCGTCGTCATAGCGTCCTCAGCTCACGTACCTCGTTCCGAAATCTCCCGGCGCGCCATCCCAGTTCTAGTTATAAATGAAAATAGATGCGGCAGATACCGCAGGAATTCAAGCCGGCGTCACCTTGGACCCCACGCGCTCGCCCATCACTACGCGCTTGATGTTTCCATGCTGGTTCATGTTGAAAACCACGATCGGCATCCCATTGTCCATGCACAGCGAAATCGCCGTCGCGTCCATAACCTTCAAATTCTGATTCAGCACGTCGCGATAAGTGATCGCCGCAAAAAATTTCGCCCCGGAAACTTTCTCCGGATCGGCATCGAAAATCCCGTCCACACGCGTCGCTTTCAGGATGACGTCCGCCTTAATCTCCATCGCGCGCAGCGCCGCGGCCGTATCCGTCGAAAAATAAGGGTTACCCGTCCCCGCCGCAAAAATCACCACGCGCTGCTTTTCGAGATGCCGCATCGCCCGCCTCCGGATAAAAGGCTCCGAAACCTGATTCATCTCAATCGCGCTCAAAACCCTTGTAAACACGCCCTCTTTCTCAAGCGCATCCTGCAGTGCCAGCGCGTTAATCACCGTCGCCAGCATGCCCATATAGTCGCCCGTTGCGCGGTCAATCTCGAACCCCTTCTGCCGCGCTCCGCGAAAAATATTTCCGCCGCCAACCATAATGGCGATCTCGATGCCCAGCGCGTGCACTTCTTTCAACTCTTGCGCGATAGCCTGAATCGTCTCACCGTGAATCCCGAATCCCTGCGGCCCCTGCAGTGACTCTCCCGAAAGCTTCAGCAAGATGCGCCGATAGGCCAGTTGAGCATTTCGCGGCGTTCTCTTCGTGGACTTTTTTGCAACCTTCTTCTGTACGGCAGCCATGGCCCTCCGGTGAGCGCTCTCCAAAATCCTCGGAATTGTAACAAACTATTCCCGCCCCCGCACATTTGTGGAGTGCGGCAGCCCAGCTGCCGCTTTCAAACCGAGCCCGTTGCAACCAATAGTTTGGCCGTCCATCGTGGAACGCTCCAAAAAAAACGCCCCGACGAAGTCGGGGCGCTCTGAGACGTTGTCTCCAGCTCTTTCGTTATGCGCTCACGGGCTCAGGAACCGGCGCCGTTTCTGGTCCCGTTCCGCCCGGACCGCCGATTTCGCCTACCTTGAAGCGCACGAACCGCCGAATCGAAATGTTCTCGCCAAGCTTAGCAATCGCCTGCGTAATCATCTCGCCGATCGTGACGCTCTCGTCCTTAATGTAGTGCTGCTCGTAGAGGCAGTTCTCTTCGTAAAACTTCTCCATCTTTCCATTGGTGATTTTCTCGACCACGTTTTCCGGCTTGCCGGTGGCCAGCGCCTGTGCGCGGTAAATATCCCGCTCCGCCGCCAGCATCTCCGGCGTCACTTCCTCTCGCCGCACGTACCGCGGATCGAGCGCCGCGATATGCATCGCGATGTCATGGCAAAGCTGCTGGAACGCTTCCGTTCGAGCCACAAAGTCCGACTCGCAGTTAATCTCCACGAGCACGCCAATCTTCCCGCCCGCATGGATATAGCTGCCCACGAGCCCTTCGCTCGCTTCGCGCTGCGATTTTTTCGCCGCCGCCGCCTGACCCTTTTTCCGCAGGATCTCGATGGCCTTGTCGATAATTCCGTTTGCTTCTACGAGCGCCGCGCGGCAGTCGCTGAATCCCGCTCCGGTCCTCTCGCGCAACTCCTTCACAAGATGTGCTGGAATCTGCATGGCTGGCTGTTGTGTACTCATCCTTTTTCTCTTCGCTGATTGGGAATTTTTTATTTAGTGCTTTTGCTTACAAAACGGCCCGCACCGAGTCGCTCGGCGCGGGCCTCATGGATTTCTTACCCGCGCAATTTGTCTACCGAGATTCCTCGTCCGGCGGCACGGTCGCTTCCGCACCTTCGCCAGACTCGACAGGAGCATCCGGCAGGGGTTCTACGACTGCTCCCTCGACGAAGTCACCTTCCTGCTTCTCATACTGCTCGTAAGCGCTCGTATCGACATACTCCACGCCATCGACAATCGCCTGATCTTCCGCCGACTTCTGATCCGCCACTTGCGATTGCTGATAAGCCGTATGCCCTTCGAGCACCGAATCCGCAATCTTCGTGGTGAACAACCGAATGGCGCGCAAAGCGTCGTCGTTGCCCGGAATAATCCAGTCCACTACGTCAGGATCGCAATTGGTATCCACCACGGAAACCACTGGCACGCCCATGCGCCGCGCTTCCTTCACGGCAATCTCTTCCGCGTTTGAATCAATCACGAACATCGCGTCCGGAAGCTGCGACATGTTCTCGATGCCTTCCAGGTTCTGATTGAGGTGCTTCATCTCGCGCCCCAACCGCGCCTTTTCCTTCTTCGAAAGTTCGTTGATCCGGCCGTCTTCCGTCATGGCCTTCAGCAGCTTCAGCCGCTTGATCGATTTCTGAAGCGTCGCCCAATTCGTCAGCGTCCCGCCCAGCCAGCGATGGTTCACAAAGAAAGCGCCACACCGTTTCGACTCTTCGGCAACCGCTTCCTGCGCCTGCCGTTTGGTGCCCACAAACAAAACCGCTTTTCCTTGGGCCGAAAGATCGCTCACAAATCGGCTGGCTTCGCGGAACATTTTCAATGTCTTTTGCAAATCAATAATGTGAATCCCGTTGCGTTCTCCGAAAATATATTCCTTCATCTTCGGATTCCATCGCCGCGTCTGGTGACCGAAGTGAACTCCAGCCTCCAGCAATTCTTTCATCGTAATTTCTACTGCCAAGTTTCCTCCTAATAAGATAGCTGTTTGCGGTAGCTTCCCTTTTCATCCGTAGGGGAGGGGCTTGCCCCTCCAGGGGTTCGCCGCTTCCCGCTTCAACGAATCAGGACGCCACAGAACAACCTATTGCCGGCTGCTTGCCGGCCGTGATCTCGAAGGGTTTGCCCGCGCATTCCCTCCGGAGCTCGTTGACACCAGCTCCTGGCTTTTCGCCAGTCACTAGTCCCCAGTCACCTCTCTAACGCTTGGTGAACTGGAATCTCTTGCGCGCGCCCTTCTGCCCGTACTTCTTCCGTTCCTTCATACGGGAGTCGCGCGTCAAAAATCCGTTCTTACGCAACGCCGGCCGCAGCTCCGGATTAAACCGCGAGATCGCTCGCGACAATCCCATCCGCACCGCCCCAGCCTGCCCGCCAACACCGCCCCCGTGCGCGGTCACCTTGACGTCCACCTGATCCGCCAGGCTCGTAAACTTCAGCGGCTCGGTCGCATCATGCTTCCAAGCATGATTCGGAAAGTAATTTGCCACCTCGCGGCCATTGATCGTGAACTTGCCGCTCCCCGCGCGCAGAAAAACTCGTGCCACCGATTCCTTGCGCCGCCCCGTCCCCAGAAACCACGTTTGTGTGCCCGCAATGGGCGTACCAGTAGAACTCAACGTTCCTCCTCAAACTGTCTGACTCCAGACACCACGGAGTCATCAAACTCCACGCCGATTTGCTCCCTGCCTAAGGCACCACTTAGAGGTGACCACTACGCGGCCACACTTTTCAAGGAACAGCAACGTGCGGAAACCGTGGCACAGACTTTAGTCTGTGCTCCTTGCTCCTACCAAGCCCCAACCGCCTGCGGCCTCTGCCCAGCATGCCGCGCCAACCCCGCCGCATCCCGGTAAATCCGCAATTTCTTTGCCCGCCGCGCTCTCAGCTTATTCTTGGGCAACATCCCCAAAACGGCCTCGCGAATCATCCAGTCCGGCTTCGTCTCGCGCACCCGCTTCGCCGGCACGGCTTTCAATCCGCCCGGATACCCGCTGTGCGAGTAATACACTTTCTGCTCGACCTTGTTCCCGGTCATCCGCACCTTATCCGCATTGATCACCACCACGTGATCCCCCGAATCCAGGTACGGCGTAAAACTCGGCTTATCCTTGCCCATCAGCATCCGCGCGATCTTCGTCGCCAGACGCCCCAAAACCTGGTCCGTAGCATCCACCACAAACCAGTTCGCGCCCACCTTCAGTGCTTCCGCTTCTTCTCCCTTAGCTACGTACGTCCTCATCGCTCTCAGCCACACCTTTCCCTATAGAGACAAACCTTAATCCTAAAGTACGGCCTTTCCTATGTCAACGCGTTTCCCAGTTCCGTTGGTGGGCGCGAGTCTAGGCTACAGAGTTCAAGCAGCCCAGCAGTGGCAACTCATGGCCGATAGGTAGTGTCGCCAGCGCGCTGCGCCATGATCTTCCGAGCGTTTTCATACAGCGCGCGCGCCTGTGGCACCGCTTCAATGCCAGCCAGTAACTGTGGATCGGCCGCAAGCTGAACCTTGAACCCTTCCTGCTGGCCAAACATGGACACAAAAATTTCCTGCTTGATCTTTCGTTTCACCCAATCCAGGTTTTCCGCCAGTTGCGGCTCGGTGTAGCGAACGTTCTGGCTCGTTAGGTATTTGCGAAAGTCGCTCATCACCGCGTCGTCAGCTTCAAAATTTTTCGTGATATCGGGACGAGTTCCCAAATAGTGCCGCGTAAATCCTCCCACTCCGGTCTCCAACGGATAAAATACATCCGCACGCAGCAATGCCTTTTGAAAGCGTGTGTACTCCGGTTCGCGAACGGCTATGTCGGGCACGATTCCGCCCCCGCCTGTTACCTGCCTCCCGCTGTCCGTCAGCCTGACTTCTGTCGGATGCTCTGGAACCTTCCTTTCATAATGATACGAGTACAGCGAAATCGATTTGTAATCCCGCTGGATTAACCGCCCGCTCGGCGTGTAGTAGCGCGCGATCGTTAGCGCCAGCCCTGTGTTTTCGCTTAGCGGCTGAACGGTTTGCACCAAACCCTTGCCAAACGTCGTCTCTCCTACGACTATGCCGCGATCGTGGTCTTGGACGGCTCCCGCCACGATCTCCGTCGCCGACGCCGAATTGTTATTCACCAGAATGACCAGCGGCATGTTTTCGCCCTGGTTCCCGCGTAACGCGTAGTAACGCCGCTCCGTGGAAGCCCGTCCGCGGTGCGACACGATCAATTGGTTCTTGTCCAGCAGCATGTCGCTAACGTTGATGGCTTCGTTTAGCAGTCCGCCAGGATTACCACGCATATCCAGGATCAAGCCGTCGAGCGAAGACGCATTCAGCTGCTTCATCGCGTCGGCAAGCTCGACGTCCGTACTTTCGTTAAATCCAGAAAGTCGTATGTAGCCGATGCCGGGCTTGATCTCGTACGCCAACTCCACCGCGTGGCGGGGGATTTCGTCACGCGTTAGCGTAAAAACGAGTGGATCGGCGTAACCCTCACGCGACACCGTTACCTTGACCGCTGTTCCTTTCGCGCCCCTCAACAGGTCGGCAACTTCCGTCGTCGTCAGACCTTCCGCCGTCTTGTTGTCGATTCTTTCGATTACGTCACCAGGCCGGATTCCCGCGTTATATGCCGGAGTCCCCACGTAGGGAGACATTACGACAGTGCGGTCTCCTCGCGGAATTACCGTCATTCCCACGCCGTAGTATTTGCCGCGGCGTTCTTCCATGCTTAACGACCACTGGCGCGTATCGAAAAAATTCGAGTGCGGATCGAGCACGCGCAGCATGCCGGGGATCGCCCCTTGATATACGAGCTTGTCGACGTCTACCTTCTCCGCGTAATTCGCCTGCACCACATCGAGCACCTTGGTAAAATCCCGCACCGACATCTGGGCGTCGTCGAACGAGGACGCCGTAGCTCGCACATTTGGACCGTAAATGCCACCCAACACCGCCGATAAAACAATGACCGTAATCACCAAAAACAACCCGCGACCCTCTGATTTCATATCACCCTCGCGCAATCGCCACCCGGCTGGCATACCCGCTTAGACGCAAGACCCCATGATTGTACGCCCTTCTCCCCCGTTTCCGATGTCGCCAAATTACCGTGCATGATAGCTATTTTCGCTAGATCCAGTTCTCGACGCGAAGCCCGGCTATTCGTCGGAATTCCTTCTTGTTGTTCGTCACTAGAATCAGGCCCACAGCGCTCGCGCTAGCATTAGGTTCGGTTCAACAGAGATCCTCAACTTATTCCACAGCACCGCTGGATCCGCCTTCGGTGCGACCCCTCTGCGGTTTATTCGCGATGCCTCCCTCGTGGCACGGCGTCCTCTCGCACCTAATAGCTCTCCGTGTTCTAGTTCGATGCGGGGGAATCGCTGCGCGTTTGGATGAGAGCGAGTTTGACCGATTTCTTGTTGGATTCCTCCAAATGTACGGACTCGCCCTTGGTCTCGTAAGGTTTCAGCCACTCGGGATCGAACCAGTCCGGGGATTCATCGACAAAGTCCCAACTGAAGACCTTGTAATCCCCGGGAGTAAGGCCTGTCATTGAGAATTTACCATTCTGATCGGTACTTGTTGATTTGTACTGCTCGACTACGTCCCGATGAGGAGGCTCTGGAATGAGCACTACGATGATGCCAACAGCGGGGAGTGAATCGGCGTCGAGTACGACGCCACTTAGTTGAGCCACGCCGGAACTCACGGTGAGCTCAAGAGATAGATCGGCACCAGGCTGAACGGTGAAGCCCGCGTCAGTGATGGTTTGACTGCCATAGCGAGCGGACTTTAAGAAAAACTTCTCGGCACGACCGTACAGATGCACGACGGGCCGGTAGGAGCCATCGGGAACATTTTTGAATTGGAAAGTTCCGTCCGGCTTTACGGTCGGTTCAAAAACATAGGGTTGGTCTTCTCTCAAAGCCTGCAACCTAACATGGAGGCTGCTAGGATCCTTGGCCAGTGCGCCTTCCCACGTGATGCGACCGGGGATATCGACACCGAGGGAAATCGTGATCGTCACGCCGTCCACGTCGGAGTTTCCAACTTCCAATTGGCGGCTCGCGAGGTGCCAGCCATCCGATTCACCGTTTCTGTAACTCGCGGTGAGGTCATAAGAGCCTGGGGGTACATTGCGGAGTATGAAGCTGCCGTCCTTTGTCCGGAAGTTGTCATTAATTCCTTGAAGAGCCTGAGCCAAACCCGGGCCTTGCGGATTGAGCGACACAGTTCCCGATGCCGCGGAATCTCCGGGAATAGCGCAGATCACCCGTCCGCGCACATTGACGAAGCGAGAGGCGCGCAGAAAGAATTCCAAGGAGCGAATTTCGTCGCCCGGGCCGACGGAGATGGCCTGCGCTTTTGCAGGATCGACAGTGTTTGGGTAATAGCTCGGTAGATAGCCCGTCTTTACCTTTTGATTGGCAGCCGCGGTATAGCGGTGAAAGGGGTCTTCGGGCCGGAAGTTGACGGCGATGTAGTAGCGACCTGGCGCCAAGCCGAAAATGCGAAACTCACCCAGGTCATTCGTTAATACCGGGTCATCGTCGTTCTCCTGCTCCTTTCCCTGTTGCCTGGACGCTCGATAGGTTATCACCGCCGCCTTGGCGATTGGCTCGCCGTCTTCGTCGAAGACGCGGCCCGAGATTGCGGCGGTGTGGGCGAGCTTGAAGACCAGATTGGTCATGTTCTGGCCGGGAGCGAGAGTGCGGATTGCCTCGGCATCGACGTAGCCATTGCGAGAAACCTCTAGGTCGTATGAGCCCGGCAGGACGTTTTCGAAAAGAAAATGGCCCTGTTCATCGGTTACGGAGAAAACCGAGTACTCGTCGCCGGTGTGGCTCTGCAGAAGGACTCTGGCTTTCTTGAGGGGTTCGCCCGTGTCCAGACGGAAAACGTTACCCGCGACAGTGGCACTTTTATTGTCGGAAGCAGGCGAAGTTGTCGCGGGTTGCGCGGACTGGCCGAAAGAGGGAAATGAGGTGAAGAGCAGGAGGGATAAGATGGGGAGGGATCTCATGTTCGTAATCACCCCGATTTAGCGAGGCTCCATCATCACATGAAACCAATCGCCAACGCTTTCGGTTATGCGGTTCAACCTGGAGTTACCGGGCTTCAATTCTTCTTTATTACGACATCCCACCGCATCTCTCGGCAACTTGCTTCCATTTTCCATCTGTCTTTTTGAGGATGTGCAACGCCCAGCGGCTGCACCATGGGCAATCGTACCCGACGTAAACGATTGCAAGGCTCATATCGGAACTAAAACCTACGGCCGATAGTTCGTACACTCCGTAGGCGCCGTTTCTTCCGGCGAATACCCATCTTTCGCTCTTCCTTTTTCCAACCAGCTCGCTCACGTCTACTAGCTCGTAAGGTCTTGGCAGATCGAGCCTGTGCTCGAGCTGCATAGCGACTTCATTGTTGCGCCGGTAATCGGTCATGGCTGACAAATACGCTTCGCGCTCCGCTTCGGGTGCCAAGATACATGGCTGACTTCTCCAAATCCTATCCCACTCCGACCCCGTTGCCTTCGCAAGCCGTCTATTGAATTCTTCTCTCGTGACTAGGTTTTCCGGTTCAACTGGGAACTGGGATTTCGTGTCGGCATACAAGACCGTGTCGGTAGCTATGAGGAACTTCTTCTCCGGGACGCTTGGTATCTGCGGGATGAGAACGTAATAGACCGCATAAGATTCTGAGCTAGCGTCCGACGTTTGCAGAGCCGCGACAGAGAGTCCTGCAAGGAGCGGGATGATGAGTAACGGAAACAAAATGGGCCGTTTCATATAATCCCTGCCAAAGGACATTTTGACTGAACGCCGTGAGGAAACGCTGGACCACTGCCCCGTGTCCAAATCTTTAGACGCAGAACGGCTGGACCTGGTTGCGCGCTGAAACGAAGCTTGCTGGATGCCTCACGTGTCGCCGTTACACGTGGGGTTCTTCTTCTCCACCGCTCCTCTATTGCGAAAATTCTACTGACACATCAACACTAGTCTGGTTTAATTAACTCGTTGAGAAGTGCGCCTCGCCATCCAGCGAGGCGTTTTCTTTTTCAGGCCCATGTTGTACCGCCGGCATCCTGCCGGCGTTTCGCTTTTAGTGGCACAGGCTTCAGCCTGTGCTCTGTTCCATCACCAAATCTCAAAACTAAACTCTAAGGAGAAAACCATGCCATCTCTCAGTTCCAAGGACCGTGTGCCTCTATGCCTTTTCACTTTCGACGACGGCCGCCGTTGCCGCACTCCTCGCATCTCCTCCAGTCCCCATTTCTGTTTCTACCACTCCCAAAAAGAAGCCCAGTTCCGCGCCAATGAGAGCATCGCCGACGATCTAGCCTACTTCTTCTCCGGCGACTATCTCTCCGCCAACGACCTCAACACCGCCCTAGGCCGCGTCTTCGTCGCCGTCGCTCGCGGCGACCTAAAGCCCCGCGCCGCCTGCACCCTGGCCTACCTCGCCCAAACCATGCTCCAAACCCTCCATCTAGCCCAAAACGAATTCATCACTTCCTGCGGCGAAGAAGATTGGCGCAACACCGTCGTCGAATCCATCAACGCCAACCACGTCCACCGTTTCCCCGAGCCCACCAAACCCGCCCCGCCGCAAGCCCAAACCCCAGCCCTGGCCCCAACCCCGCCCCAGCCCCAACCTCC
>Ga0307478_10002468_pt1 | contig 14525 bp, 12 predicted proteins | sample atmos_gasesECM4C_2_FD_203713 | JGI IMG/M metagenome (GOLD analysis project Ga0307478, IMG submission 203713) | Hardwood forest soil microbial communities from Morgan-Monroe State Forest, Indiana, United States - atmos_gasesECM4C_05 | ecosystem: Environmental > Terrestrial > Soil > Temperate...
GCTGAACGGGCGGGACCAGTTCGGGGGCAGCCGCTAGGGAAGGTTGAACGGCGGCAGATTGGGACGTGGACGAAGATGACGAGGTTGAATTCTCCACCTTTGAATCGGCCACTTGTGGCGTATCAGCTGGCGTATCAGAAGGATCGGGCGGATCAACTGGGAACGCGGATTGCATAGCATCTGCGCGCTTTCGCGCGGCAAGGGCTCGCTTTTTCTGGAGCTGTTCCTCCCGCTCGCTCTTGGATTCCGCAGTTTGCTGTTTCATCACCTCGATGGCTTCGATGTGCTCTTGAATGTCTTTGTACTCGGCGCCCTCAACCGATCCGTTAGATTGATGCACGGTGCGACGGAAGTCTTCCTTGAAAAGCGCGTTGATGCGAAGAACCGTATTCTTATCGCCTTGGGGTTGCACGATGTAGCGAACAACCAGGGTTCCGACGTCGCCGCCATCCTTGAAGTTGCGAGGGTCGATCGCGCCCTCGCGGACCTTGTAGAAAACTTTTCCGCCTTCGGTCCATTCGGTAAAGACGGGGGATGATGTGGCGGATTTGGCTCCGGCGACGTATTCGTCTTTGTTGTACTCTTTGGTGCCGCGAATTATGCCGTTCTGGGCAATATCTTCAACCACTTGTACGACTTCACTTTCGGGAGCCGGAATGTTGACGATAAGGCCTTCGCCGTAGCTCAACTTTTCTTTCGCGCGGGCCGCCAGAGGAAGCACTATGGCTACGAGAAAGATAAAAATGCGGAAAAGTCGCGGAGAAATCTCCGCCGCTTTATTTGCTTTATTCCGGAAAATTTGTGAATGCCTGCGAAGACCTGTCGACCAATCCACCATAGACTCCGTTTCAAGAGTCTCGTACTGCGGGCGGGAAGCTGTCAACTAGGAAGGCGAAATCGCGAGATGTCACACACTTGTCACTAGTATGTAAAAAAAATGTCAAAACCACTTGAACTTTTTGTTTCGCCCGTAGTAGGATTCGCGCGGTAGAGTGGTAGAACCTTTGTGACTTTGCATCGGCAAGAATGCGAGGGGTTCGCATTACGAGCCATAAATCTGCACGCATCTGCTTTTGTGGTTAACTCGTTTTTAAAACAAACAGATTTGATCTGATCTTTGCCGAGGAGTCCGGACATGCACGTTTCGAGGCGTTCGCGTCTTCGCCATGCTTCCTGCTTTGGTTCACTGATTTTGATGGCTGTGTTCACGGTGCTCGCCTGCAGCCGACCGGCGCACGCGTTGCCGGCCTTCGCGAGAAAATACGGCTTGCGCTGTTCCGCCTGTCACGAGTCGTGGCCGATGCTCAATTACTTCGGGCAGAAATTCAAGGACAACGGCTACCAATTGATGAACGACCGTGATGCTCCGATCTGGCAGAATCCAAGTTACTGGCCGGTCACATTCCGCATCACCCCGATTTGGCACCGGGTAAGCACCGGTAAGGTTTTGGTAGATACCTATTCAGCAGGGAATCCGATTCCGACTGGGACGGCGATACAGCGCATCACTACGAATGGTTTTGACCTGAGCGGGCTCGACTTCCACACGGGCGGCACGCTCGAGAAGAACTTCTCGTTCTATGTGCTACCGTCCTCGGATAATACTGGAGCGTTCCACTTCGAGTCGGTGTTTGCGCGCTTGGATAATCTTTTCGGCAGCCCCTGGCTCAATGTGAAACTCGGCAAGTTCGAACTCGACAACTTGCTTTCGGAAAAGCGCATCCTGACACTCACGGGAAATGGTGGAATTTATCAGCTTTATCACTTCATCCCCGTGGGCGACGGAAACATCTTCGGCCAGATCGGAGACAACCAACTCGGCCTCGAAGTAATGGGTCACTCTTGGAACGATCGAACCCGCTACTCGGCGGCGCTGCTGAGTTCGAGCGACGGTACTGTTGGCTTGCCTTACGGGAATGGATATACCGGATTCTTTACCGCCAGCCAGGCTTTTGATACAGGAAAGGCTGGCGTGCAGCGTATCGGAGCGTATGCCATGGTTGGCGAGGCGCCAACTTCGTGGCTGACCAGCGGTGGACCGTCAAGCTACATCGCAGGCTCGGGAACCGGCAACAAAGGCTTCAGTCGGGAAGGCTTCGTCGGGTTGTTTTACTTTGGACAACATGTCGATCTGCAAGTTGTTACGCAACACGGCGAGGACAGCGCCTGGTTTGGTCAGGGCTACGGCGATGTAATTGATAGCATCTCGGTGCTGAACAACACGACTGGGACGGTTCTGCCCGCTGGTTCCCGATCACCGACCTGGAACGGAGTTTTGTTCGAGCCGCATTATATTTACAGTCCACAGCTCATCTTCATCGGCCGCTACGAAACGATCCGGATGTCGCAGCAGTCGACCCCGGGAACACCTTCTAACTTGGGCAACATTTCAACCTACACTCTCGGTTTCCGGTACAACCCGTTCATGACCAGCCGCGCGGGCTTCGCTTGGCACAACGAATATAACTGGCTGCATCAGGACGGAACTGCGCCTGACGGCAGCAACCTGAATTCTAGCGAAGTGCTGACTGGATTTGATTTTGATTTCTAAGCTTCGATTTCTGGAGAGGGATAGCATGCAACGGAATAATTTGCGGAAGTGGTTGCTTTCAGTGGGAGCGGTCGCAGTAGTGGCGCTCCCGATGCCTTCCTGGGCGCAGCTTACGAAGTACGACTTAGAGACTCGTTTGGGCATTGAGGCCCACGTGGGAGACGTCACCGGCCACGCCAAGGACGCCAAGCCTGACTACCGGCGGTATTGCGTGGGATGTCATGGCGAATTGGGCGACGGCAATGGCGAGAATTTCCCCTGGATCGATCCCAAGCCGAGGGATTTTCAGCTGGGAGTCTTTAAGTGCCGCTCCACTCCAACCGGAACCTTGCCTCTGGACCAGGACTTGTTTGACACGATCGCTCGCGGCATGGACCGCTCGAACATGCCGCAATGGAGCACCTTCACCAAGCAGGAGCGAGCCGACCTAGTGGCTTGGGTGAAGCACTTTTCGCCGCGCTGGACAAACGAGAAGCCGGGAACGCCAATTACGATTCCGCCGGAACCGGAAGTCACCCCCGAGCGAATTAAGGCGGGACGTGATGTGTTTGCCCGGGTGCAATGCTGGAAGTGTCACGGCGTGCTCGGCCAGGCGAATGGCCCCTCGGCGGCAACTCTGACCGATGATCTGGGCCGCCCGATTGCAGCCTTCAACTTTACCGAAGGCGCTCGTCCGAAATGCGGCGACACGGATCGCGACATCTATCGAATCTTCATGACCGGTTTGGACGGCACTCCAATGCCTTCTTTTGCCGACAACATCAAACCCGATGAGGCATGGGATCTAGTTTTCTACCTGCGGACCCTCATGTCGCAGCCCAGCAAAGAAAAAGCGATGGCCAAGCAGCTCGGCCTGAAGCCGGTTGATCCAAACGCGCCAGCCGGACAACAGTAGGCCCGGAATGGCATCAAAGATTCATCTAAGTAGGTAAGGAGACTTCCATGAGCAAGCGATACAATTTTGCAGCGGTACTATCTGCAGTAGTTCTAATCTGCTGTGGGGCGCTATTTCTAGGCCAAAAGGTGAATGCCGCGGGCGAAGGCAAGATCACGGGCACTGTAAAACTTGATGGTGCGGCCCCGCACATGAAGGGGATTGACATGAGCAAAGATCCCTATTGCGCCAAAATCCACGCCAGCGATCCGGGCCATCTGGAAACCTATGTAGTCGGCTCAGATGGTGGGCTGGCGAATGTGGTTCTGTACATCTCTGAAGGCTATACCGGCCCGGCAACGGTGGCGACGACGGAACCGGTATTCGACCAGAAGGGTTGTATGTACACGCCTCACGTGCTGGGGCTGGATGTCGAGCAGAAGTTTAAGGTGGTCACCAGCGACCAGACTACGCACAACATTCACCCGCTGCCGAATCCGATGACGGGGAATATTCCCTGGAATCAATCTCAGCCGCCCGGAGCTTCTCCCGTGGAAAAGAGCTGGAAGGCTGCGGAAATGATTCCGGTGCAGTGCAATATCCATCCCTGGATGCACGGCTGGTTTGCGGTTGTGAAAGGGCCGTACGCGACCAGCGACGCTAAAGGCGAGTACACCATAAATGTACCTGCGGGAAATTACACGGTCACCGCGTGGCATGAAGCAGCCGGAACCCAGACTCAAAAAGTAACGGTTGCCGCGGGCGGCTCGGGAAGTGCGAACTTCACGTTTAAGGCGAAGTAGGCAATTTCGAGCATCCCAGTCAATGATTGATGCAATCGCCGCAGCCTGATAAGCTGCGGCGATTCTGAACAAGCAAACGAGTAGACGGAGTCCAGTAATCCAAACCCAGTAATCGAACCTACAGTCTGAATCACAAGAAGTACGGGCCTGATGCCGGCCAAAGGCGGGACGATATGGCGAAGATATTCGCAGTAATCATCATCCTCATCGCAATTGCTTCGGCGGTTCCCATCGTGATGCATATGTGGCCGCTGCCACAGGATATCTCCACGCACGGCCAATTGATTGATGAGCAATATGCGGACACGATGCTGGAAGCGGGTATTTCCTTCCTGGCTTCGCAGTTCCTTTTGGCTTTCTTTATCTGGAGGTTCTCCGTTCCGAAGCCGGGCGAGAAGATCAAGAGTTTTCCTGGTGGCGCCGCTGGTCTGGTAGCAGCTGCATTCCTGCTGGTGGGGACGGAAGTTTTGGCTTTGGGGGTCTTTGGATCGAAGGCATGGGCCAGCGTGTATCTCACTCCGCCCGCGGCCAATGCCATGCCGGTTCAAATTCAGGCGGGACAGTTTGCGTTTTATTTCCGGTACCCGGGGCCCGATGGAACATTTGGCCCGATCCATCCCGAACAGATCAGCGAGGCGAACGCGAATTTTTTTGGGCTCGATACCACCCACGATCAGGATTCGAAGGACGATATTGTTACCGCTGAGCTGGCCATTCCGGTTAATAAAGAAATTCACCTGTTGATGCATTCGAAGGATGTGTCGCATTCGTTCTTCGTCCCGGAATTGCGGATTCATCAGGATTTTGTGCCGGGATTGGACCTTTCGGTTCACTTTACGGCGACGAAAATTGGCAGGTATGAAATTGTTTGTACCCAGCTTTGCGGTCTTGGGCATTACAACATGAAGGCGTATCTCAATGTGAAGTCGCAGGAAGATTACGATACCTGGATTAAACAGCAGGCGGCATTACAGTAAGTGGTTATTGCGAAACGGAACACGCACGAAACATCTCTTTTGAGGTGAGGTAAGCACAATGCACGATATGTCCGCTCATGCGGTGCAGCACGGCGCCCCGACAAGCTTCATTCGTAAGCATGTATTCAGCACCGACCACAAAGTCATTGGCAAGCAGTACTATGCGCTGGCGCTGGCGGCCGCGTTGGTGGGCATGGTGCTCTCGTGGATCATGCGCATCCACCTGGGATGGGGAAGCTTCGCCATTCCCGGGCTGCACTTGCTTTCGAGCACCGGAGCCCCAGGCAATGTGCTGACGCCCGAGTACTATCTCCAATTGATGACCATGCACGGGACGATCATGGTCTTCTTTGTGCTTACCACAGCGCCATTCGCGGCTTTCGGCAATTTCTTTCTGCCAATCCAGACGGGCGCGGAAGATATGCCGTTTCCCCACTTCAACATGATGTCGTTCTGGGTGACATTTGCCGGCTTCCTGGTGTTGGTAGCGTCGTTTTTCGTGGGAGACGGACCGACCCTTGGTGGATGGACGCAGTATGCCCCGTTGAGCGCGATCGGCTCGGTAGGCGGACCTGGCGAGGGAATGGGTGTGGTGTTTTGGGCGAGTTCGATTGCTCTCTTCTGCATCGGCCAGTTGTTGGGATCGTTGAATTTTATTACTACCACGCTTGACATGCGCTGCAAGGGCATGTCGCTGATGCGGCTTCCGCTCAGCGCCTGGGCTTGGTTCATCACGTCGGTGATGGGATTGACGGCATTTGCGGTGCTGATGCCCGCCTGCATCTTGCTCATTTTGGATCACGTGGCCGGCACTAGTTTCTTCGTGCCTTCGAATCTGGTGATCAACGATCAAGTCTTGCCGCATTCCGGCGGCTCCACTTTGCTATGGCAGCATTTGTTCTGGTTCTTCGGCCATCCCGAGGTTTACATCGCCATCGTGCCCGGCCTGGGCATCGTGTCGCACGTGCTCATCACCAATATGCGCCGGCCGATGTTGAGTCACCGGGTGCTGATTTACTCGATGGCTGCACTGGCCGCGCTTAGCTACATGGTGTATGGCCACCACATGTTCGTGAGCGGGATGAATCCGGTCTCGGCGTTGGCTTTTTCGTTTCCGACGCTCGTTATTACAATTCCCTCCACTATCGTGGTTCTGATATGGCTGGGGAGTTTGTATGGCTCGAAGCTAAGGATCAATTCAGCTTCATTGTTCGCGCTGGGTTTCATTTCGATGTTTATCAGCGGCGGCGTCAGCGGCTTTTTTCTGGCGCAGCCCTCGATCGACATCATGCTGCATGCTACCTATTTTGTGGTGGGTCACTTCCACCTGGTGATGGGAGTAGCGGCCATGTTCGGCATCTTCGCGGGAACGTATTTCTGGTTCCCGAAAATGACCGGGCGAATGATGAATGAAACTTTGGGCAAGGTGCACTTCATCATGAGTTTCATCGGCGCGTACTGCATCTTCATGCCGTTCCACTATCTGGGGATCGCCGGTAACGTGCGGCGCTATCAGGCATTCACGGATGATTATCTGATTCCGCTGATCCCGGTGCACAAGTTCATCACGATTGCAGCGCTGTTTACGGGCTTAGCGCAGCTGATCTTCGTTTATAACCTGATCTACAGCCGGTTGAAGGGTGCGCCAGCGACTGATAATCCGTGGCAAGGCACGTCGCTCGAATGGAGCACGGCCACGCCGCCGCCGCACAACAACTTCGGCGACACGATGCCCGTGGTCTACCACGATCCCTACCAGTACAGCGTAGAAGGTGCGAGTTCCGACTTTATTATGCAGACCTCGCCGGAAAAAGTTATCAACCCGAAGGAAGAGAAGTAATCAGCAGACCGATTAGATTTGGCGTGAGGGAGAAGTAGCAGTATGGCAACGACAGTTCACGAACCGCCGAAAATCGAGCTCGACCGTTTACCGAGCCAAGGGTCCGGAAACGGAGGATGGCGGAATCTGGTTCCCGTCGATGGAGATTTGCGGCGGGTGAAGGACCATGCACCGCCTCCGGCGAGCACTGGCATTTGGGTAGTGCTGGCCTCGATTACGATGAGTTTTGCCGCGTTTACCAGCGCGTTGGTCGTCCGCCAGGGCGGGGCGCAGGACTGGCGACATTTCAGCCTGCCGCCGATTCTTTACCTGAACACTCTGGTGATTATTGCCAGCAGCGTCACTCTGGAAATTGCGCGGCGGCGGATTGCGGCTTTCATGGGCGGCGTAAAAGATCGCACCGAGAGTCCGGCTCGCTGGCTTTATATCACGCTTTTCCTGGGACTTTTGTTTGTCGCCGGCCAGACGTTCGCCTGGGTGCAACTGAAATCGCAAGGATTTGGATTGGCGACAAACGTCAGCTACTCCTTCTTCTATGTGCTGACGGTGGCACACGCTCTGCATCTGACCGGGGGATTGGGCGGATTGGTGCGTGTGATTGGGAAGTTGAATCATGCGGTGTTGAGACGCAGTACTTTGGACGCTACTTCGCGCTATTGGCATTTCATGGGCGTCTTGTGGGTATACCTGCTTTTTCTGCTGTGGATGAAGCTCTAACCAGTTAGAAGGTAGGAGGCAAAGTGAGCCAAGCCGATCTGACGATACACGGGATGGTGTCGCGCACCGAAGCGACGGAGATGATGACGGCACCCACATTTTCCGTGGCCGCCAAAAAAATGGCGATGTGGCTGTTTATCATCGCAGACACTGCAACGTTTGCCGGTTGTCTTGTGGCCTACGGATTCATACGCAATGCTTCAGCGAATTGGCCGCGGCCGTTTCACAGTATTACCAACGTTGCCATCATGACGTTGATTCTGCTGACCAGCAGTTTGACCATTCTCTTTGCGGTGCGGCACGCTGAGATGGGTGACAAGGCCAAGGCGTTCCGCTGGATGATGATCACCGCCGTTTTTGGAATTCTTTTCGCGGTGCTCCACCTTCGGGAGTGGATGGGCATGATCTCGGAAGGGGCGACGCTGTTCCATAATCCATGGGGCACGCCGCTCTTCAGTTCGCTCTTCTTCAGTATTACGGGCCTGCACCTGCTGCACGTGACCGGCGGTGTGATTGCCCTCATCGCGGTAGGAATTCGGTACCAGGGCGGACGCTACAATGCGGACGACTTGGAAATCACGGCGCTTTACTGGCACTTTGTCGACCTGGTGTGGATGTTCGTGGTGCCGCTGGTTTATCTTTTGAATCTCTCTCATTAAGACTAGGAATGGCAGGAGCCAAACTATGACTGCTGATACGCCCAAGAGTAGTGGGATGACGAAGGATGTGGGTGTGTACATCTGCCTGCTGGTGCTGGCGGGAATACAGTTTGTGATCGCCTACCAGGACATCAGCGCGAAGCAGATGTTTGAGCGCATGCTGATTGTGGCCATCGTTGAGGCGGGGCTGGCGCTGCTCTTCTTCATGCACTTGGCGGACAACCGCGGACTGCGTTGGTTTGTGATAATTTTTACGGTAGCAGTGCTTTTTGGCTTGCAATACGGATGGACCGACAGCAACCGTTTGATCAATGGGGTGCCGTGGGCACACTAGAGTTTCGGCGACGCGGTTTGCGCCCAAAGAGTTCACAGATGAAGCATTCAAGATCAGTTTGGATTTTTGCGGTTGCCTTGGTTGCGTTGGCTATCTTGCTGGCGCCCCTGCCCGCCTCGGCTCAGAGTTGCGCGCTCTGCTATACGCAGGCGGCGAGTTCGGGCGCGCGAATGATTCAGGCCCTGAAGAGCGGGATTCTCATTCTGATTGCTCCGCCGACGTTTATGAGCTTTGGGCTGATGGTTGTGTGCTATCGCAGGCGCAATAAGACTCGCGATGAGACGGGCCAGCCTGAAAATGAATGGAAGTGAGTAGGGCGCCAAACGCTCTGTGGCACGATTCAGCGCCTGAAGGCGGACACTGGGGGGATGAATTTCAATAGTCGCCGGTTCGCGGATTTTACTTCTTGTAAACCACTCCGCCCTTCATCACGAACGACACGTTCTGCAACACGCTGATGTCTTCTAGCGGATCGCCGGATACCGCAATGACATCTGCCAGATAACCTGCCTGCAACGCGCCAATCTGGCCGTCCCAGCCTAAGAGCTTTGCGCCGTTGAGCAAGTCGGCCTGCATTACTGCCGATGGTGACATTCCGTATTTCACCATCAGCACGAACTCACGGGCCTGTGTGCCGTGAGGAAATGGTCCGACATCGGACCCGACGGCCATGGGAACTCCGGCGGCAACCTGCCTGCCAAAATCTTTGATCTTCAGATCGAGCATTTCATGCTCACGCTTGGCCTGGGCAGGCGTGGCGGCGTGATCGGCGAAATAATCGAAGATGGTAAACGTGGGCACGGCGAAGATTTGCTTCTCGCGCATCAGGCGCATCGTCTCGTCGCCGAGTTGGTTGGCGTGGTCGATGGAGGCGACGCCGGCTCTCGCGGCAAAAAGGGTACCGGGTTCGCCCGTGGCGTGCACCGCTACGCGCTTGTTAACTCGCGCGGTCTCATCGATCGCGGATCTAAGTTCGGCTTCCGTGTATTGGTAGACGGTAAAAAACTGGCCGTTGCGGATCGAGTCCGGACCGGTTTCGTAGATTTTGATGAAGTCCGCGCCCTCTTTGAGTTGCTGGCGAATGGCGGTGATCAACTCCTCTTTATTGTTCGCGTAGGTGGCGTTGGAAAGAACATGCTGAGCGGGGTTGTAGTTGATAGCGTCTTCGTGTCCCCCAAGGATGTCGATGGCATTTCCGCTGATGCGCAGGCGCGGGCCGGGAAACAAACCTTCTTCGATTGCGTTGCGAACGGCAGTATCGGCCGAGCCTGCGCCTTCGGTACCCATGTCGCGTTCAGCAGTGAAGCCGGCCATGAGATCGTCGCGAGCAGCAGTGAGAGCGATGATGGTGCGCTGCGGCACGGATTCCTCTACCGTCTGTAGGTCTTCAGCGCCGGGATGTAGAAACAGATGGACGTGGGCGTCGATGAGGCCGGGCAGCAGCGTGCGATCTCCGAGATCGATCACCTCAGCGTCCGTGGGATGTTTTACGGAAGTGCCGACCTCTAGGATGCGCGCGCCCTGAACCAGCACTTCGCCCGGCGACATGAGATGGCCGTTCTTTACGTCGAGCAGGTGAGAGGCGTGCAGGACAATCGGGTGTACGGTTGCTGCAGTGGGAGATTGCGCTTGGGCTGCAAGAAACGAGACAAGCAGAAGAAGGAGTGAGAGAAGAATCCTCGGTTTGATCATAGTGGCGGCAAGAAATGGTATCACCTGGAACTTAATGAATCCATATATAGATAAAAGGCTGTCAAGCGTCGCTCGACTGGACAGCCGGAGAGTCTGCCCTGAGCGAAGTCGAAGGGGCGGCCGTTCCCCATATGAGCATCTCCCACCTGGGCGGCTACTGTGCGGCGTCGAGAGCGTTCAATTCTTCAGACAATGCGGCGCCGACTTTCTTTTGCAGGTCTGGCGTCAGCTTCTTACCAGCGGAAGTGAGGTAGAAAGCGTCGATTGCCATCTGTCCTTCGGTATCGATCAAGGCGATTTCAATGTTGCAGCGCAGGCGGGAAAGGCAGGAACTGATGCTATGCAACAGCCGTGGGCGGTCCTGGGCGATTACCTGCAGCAGAGTGCTGGTGGAGGAGCATTCATCATCGAAATCGATGCGCGTTTTAACCATCACTTTGATGCGAGCATGTTTCTCGCTGCGTTGGCGATCGCGTAGCATGCGGTCGAGATCGGCAGAGCCCGCAAGAACATCGGTGATGCTCTGCTTGAATCGCTGCCACTCGGAGAGGTTGAGTTCGAGAGTTCGAAAGCGGTCGGTGAAATAAAGCGTGTCGACGACGACTCCGGCTTGGTTCGAAAAAGCGTTGGCTTTCACTATGTTCATTCCCCAGGCGGCGAGAACGCCAGTTAACGTCGCAAATAAGGATGGGCGGTCTTTTGTGACAAGGGTCAGTTCGTACCAGTGGCGTCCACGTTTCAGATCGACCTGCACCGGGTCGTGGCCGAATTTGGCCGCCATCGCCATGTGCTGCATAAGCTCTTCGGCGGAATGGACCAGTAAATATCTTTGGGGAAATCCTTCGATAAAATCTTTGAACTTGGCGCCAGTTGCGGGAGCCAGGCTGCGCAGGCGAGCCAGCTTTTCATCGCTGCCGTTGCTGTGCACGCGTTGGTCCGCGCTGCGGTTGAGATAATTTGCGGCGCCGATGTAGAGCTGCCAAACATTTTCGGCTTTCCACGGGGTCAATGCCTCAGGATTCACGGCCTTAATGTCGGCATAGGTCAGCAGGCACAACATTTTAAGGCGCTCGGGCGTGCCCATTTTTTCGGCGAAGGCGGCGACGGTTTCAGGATTGAAAATGTCGCGCCGCAATTGTGACGACATTTCCAGATGGTTGGCGATCAGAAACAGGATGGCGGAGCGTTCCCCCGGCTCGACATCGAGGCGGTCGAGACAGCGGCTTGCAATCTCTAGACTGGCTTCCACATGATTGCCCCCCGGTGCTCCCTTTCCAGTGTCGTGAAGAAGCAGAGCGAGGTAGAGCAGTTCCGGATCTTCCAGCTCGCCGAGCAATTCGGCATAGCGCTTGTCCCACTCCGATTGCGATTGGTTCAAGCGATGCAGACTCTCGATGGCGAGGATTGAGTGCTCGTCCACGGTGAAGCGGTGGTAGAAATCGCGAACCACCAAAGAATCGATCGGCTTCAGTTCTGGTAGCAGCAAGGTGAGCAACCGCAGCGAATGCATGGCGCGCAGGGCTTCGGCAGCGTGCGGCTGCAGCAACGTTTCCTGCAGGTAGAGCCACAGTTCGGCGCCTCGCGGAGGAGTTACGGCCAAGGCGGGAAGCGACTGCTCGATGCGGTGCTCGGTGGTGGCGCTTAGCTTGAGCCCGTGATGCGCCATGAAGTGGAACAGGCGCAGCAGCATCTCAGGGTCCTGGAGAGACGAAGACTGTTGCAGAAAAATCATGCCGTCGACCACGGAAAAGTCGGGACTTGATGGACGCGACGACTTCCAGCCTTGAAATTGGCGACGGAGTGAAGACCAGGCCTCGGGAATTTCTTCCAAGAGTTGCATGACGGTGCGTTGCACGGCGCGGGCGTGCCCGAAGTGAATGCGCATCCAGTCGGCGGCGGCAAGATCGGCGGCATCGGCAACGCCGATTCTGGTTGCTGCGGCTTCGTCCTGGGCCTCCCAGCTGAGAGAGTTGTCATCGCGGCCATGACGAAGGTGCAAAAAACAGCGCGCGGCCATCAGGAATTCGAGAGCGGCCTCCAATTGCTTGCGCACAGGCGCCCGCAGCGAACTGGCGTCCGGCCAATCGCCCAGCTTGCTCATGGAGGAGATCAGTGCCAGCCAACAGGCTACGTTGTAATCGCGCAGGCCGCCGGGTGTTTCCTTCAGGTTGGGCTCGAGATGGAATACCGTATTGCCGAATTTAGCGTGACGCTCCCGAGTGACCTCGGCCAGTCCCTGCAGCAACGGCTTGGACTCTCGCCCTAACAGCTTTGGAATCACTTTGTCATGAAGCGTGGAAAACAGCTCACGGTCCCCGGCCAGGTAGCGGCAATCGAGAAGAGAAATTGTGAATTCAGTATTGTTGGGATCGAAGCGGTCGCACTCCCCGAGCGTGCGCGAGGCAGGGCTTAACTTGAGCTTCAGATCCCAAAGTTCCTGCGAGAAACGGCGCACTGCTTCTTTGTGAGCCTCTTCTTCGCTGGGGCTGGCAAATAAAAACAGCAGATCGACGTCGGAATAGGGAAACAGCCAGCCCCGGCCGAAGCCTCCGGTGGCGACCAGAGCGAAGCCGTGCGGGCCCGTTTCGACAGCTGAGATTAAATCGCGCCAGAGCCGTCGGAGAATCGCTTCGATGAGGCGGGTTCGTTGAGCGACTGCGGCGCGGCCATCGCCGGTAGCCGCAAACTCGCGTGCGATTCGCGTCGACTCATCGGCGAGCGAAACCCGTAGTTCACCGAGTAGTGAAGACGACGCTGTCATGACGATGGGTCAAGGAATCGATTTGCCGCTAAAATGCCGCAGGTCATCATGGAGACGCTTCGCATGATCCGCAGCCGCTAAAATGCCGTCGTTTTGCGCCGCGGTTGGAATAGTCCCCTGCTCCCCTGTTCAATGCAGTCGACTTCTTGATTGTCGGCTTACAGCGCTCCTTCGCCGCGTTCCTCATTGCGTATACGGATGGCTTCATCCACACGCGTCAAAAAAATCTTTCCGTCGCCGATCTTGCCGGTGCGCGCTGCCGTGAGAATAGCCTGCACGGCTTTTTCGACCATCGCGTCCACCAAGACTACTTCGAGCTTGGTTTTGGGTATGAGATCCACACTGTATTCACGGCCGCGGTAAACCTCGGTGTGGCCTTTTTGCCGGCCGTGACCACGCACCTCAATCACCGTCATACCTTCAACGCCGATCTCCTGCAGTGCGTTCTTTACCGCTTCCAGCTTGGAATTTTGGATGACCGCTTCAATCTTCGTCATGGGTTTGTGAATTGTCGATAATCTGGAAGCTCCATGCGAACACAACTCAGCACGCGCTCACTGTATCGTGTTGCCCGGCTTCGCGGAAATCGAAACTATTTATCATTCCTATCAGGATTCGTTATGCAAAGCTAGGCCGTCGCGAGCGTCAAAGTTTATGGCTGATTACTGTACACGTACTTGCCAGAAAGCTCTGCGATGACAAATTTCGCGGGCAGGAGCCGGTCCACTTTTGTTTTTTCGTGAGGCGGCACAAACAAGAATATACGCCCAGTCCCGGTCCAGTCGTGCTGCAAGTCTGCATCGCTCAAATAGATTTTAGGGGCGTCCGCGAAAGTCGAACCGAACCACATGGATGTCGTGCGGCCCTCGACCAGGTCGATGGGGCGACGTAGGTAAAAGAGCAAAGAGGAGCCAAACGCCTGATCGCCGTAAATCATCACTTTATCTTCCGGACGGGCCTTGCTTGCGATCGTCTGCGCCAATTCTCTTGAAGAAAGATACGGGCCGAAGCGTCCGAGGGCGATGTGCGCCGCCACCAGGAAGAGGGCGAATCCAACGCCGAGCACCCATGTTGCAGAATAATGCCGGCGGTACAAACGCAGCAGAAAAGATAGCAACGGAGCGAGGAGTAGGACGACTGCCGCCATGGCTGCCGGCAACCGCAGCGCTGCGAAGGATGCATAGCTTAAATCGAGTATGTGCGGCATCGAGAGGGTGTACGCGCTGGTGTCCTGCTCGCTAAGCAGAGTGCCAATGTCGGGTTCGAATGGCAGATGGCGTGACTGCCACAGGCCCACTACGAGCATGATACTGGCCA
>Ga0307478_10002469_pt1 | contig 14525 bp, 15 predicted proteins | sample atmos_gasesECM4C_2_FD_203713 | JGI IMG/M metagenome (GOLD analysis project Ga0307478, IMG submission 203713) | Hardwood forest soil microbial communities from Morgan-Monroe State Forest, Indiana, United States - atmos_gasesECM4C_05 | ecosystem: Environmental > Terrestrial > Soil > Temperate...
GTCTCTGGAACAAAGGCTGGGTAGCGAAGCAGATGAAATCGATGTCAACCCGGTACCAGTTGCCGCGGAGGTGGTCAACGATCCGGTGCGGGTTTACTTGCGCGAGATGGGCGCCTCACCTCTGCTCACGCGGGAAGGGGAAGTGGAGATCGCCAAGCGCATCGAACGCGGACAACTCTCCGCCATGAAGGCGCTCTCGCGTTCACCCATTGTGATTCACCGGGTCCTGGCCATGGGTGAGGAGTTGAAGCGGGGTCTGCGTTCGATTAAAGACACGGTCGTCTTTGATGAGGAGGAAATCACCGAGGAGATTCTGCAGGACCGTTTCAAGGAAACTACCCGTCGCATCGATCAGATACACCACAATTACAAATCAGCCCGCCGCCTGGCGGACCAGATGGCGACTTTCGCGGTCGATAAGAAGGCACGCAGATACCGCCGCTGCCGGTATCAGCTGAGCCGCGAAATGGTTCGGATTTCGCTCGCCATCCGCAACCTTGGCTTTACTCCCTCGGAGCGCAAGCGCCTGATGGAACGGGTGACTCACACCGCGGACCTCATGCGTTCGCTGGAGCGGCAGCTCGGAAACCTGGAAAAGAAGATTGCGAACACGCGCAGCGAGGAACTCAAGAAGAACTACCGCACTACGCAGCGACAGCATCGTGCCGAGATGAAAAGGCTGGAAAGCGATGCCGGTATGACGTTTGCGGAACTGCAGCGCACGCAGCGTGAAATCATCCAGGGCGAGATGGACGCGGAACAGGCGAAACACGAGCTCATCGAAGCCAACCTTCGCCTGGTGGTTTCCATCGCGAAGAAGTATGGCAACCGTGGGCTTCAGTTTCTCGACCTCATCCAAGAGGGCAACGTCGGCTTGATGAAGGCGGTAGATAAGTTCGAGTATCGCCGCGGATACAAGTTCTCCACCTATGCCACGTGGTGGATTCGCCAAGCCATCAGCCGGGCGATTGCCGATCAGGCGCGTACCATCCGGCTACCGGTGCACATGATCGAGATCGTGAACAAACTGGTTCGCGTCTCGCGGCAACTGGTCCAAACCTTGGGCCGCGAACCTACCTCGACTGAGATTGCCCAGCAAATGGACATCCCCGAGGCCAAGGTGCGCAGGGTGCGGAAGATCATGCGGACGCCGATCTCGCTGGAGACGCCGATTGGCGAGGAGGGGGACTCCCACCTCGGCGACCTCATTGAGGACCGGGCTCAAGTCTCGCCCGCCGAGGCGGTGATCAACGCAAACCTTAAGGAGAGGACTGCGCACGTTTTGCGAACGCTGAGTGCGCGGGAAGAGAAGATTCTCAGGATGCGTTTTGGTATCGAGGACGGCTCGGAGCGGACGCTGGAAGAGGTTGGCCGGTCGTTCGATGTTACCCGCGAGCGTATTCGCCAAATCGAAGCCAAGGCGCTGCGCAAGCTGCGCCATCCGTCGCGATGCCGCGAACTCAAGGCGCTCTTCGACGACGTGGGCGAATAGGCGAGCAGGACGTGAGCCGATCGGGATCGTCGCTGCTACTGTGTTTCGAGTCAGTCCCCAGGCTTGTAGGTTGTTCTTGCGCGTTCCTGGATCACCGCAGAGTGAGGGCTCGAACTATGGTCAGAAACCCGTCTCATCTCTGACGATTTGGCCAAGAAGAATTCGGAGTTTCTGTCTCCTGTAGAGCTTTCGATTCCCGCCCTTCCAGTTGAGCCTGGCGATGTTGGGTAGCTTGCGCGGGGTCCGTCCCTGCCTTGAGATCTGTCTTCTCGATGAAGTAGCGCCAGCCTTCGTGTCGATCGGAGGATTCCTGGGCATCCTCAAACGTCTTCAATTGTGATTCTGCGTTTTGCTTGCCCCTGACCACGGCTACCACTCCAGCCGAGCGGTAGGTACGGACGTTGTGTCGGATGATGGCGTAAGAGGATGTTAGGTCGTCGCGTGTCAGAGGGAATCCATTTCTAGCTTGCTCGGAAACGATCAAGCGGCAGTTTGCGTTGCTCGCAGCTCACACCCGATGTCGCCGATGATCTCTGTTCACAGAATCAGGCATTGGTTCGCCATGGAGCTTCGGACGAGCTTCGTTCACCCTCAGCGCACGCTCGTTGAGCATCTTTCCATCCAGCGCAGCGATAGCGGCCTGGGCTTCAGTCGCCTGCGTCATCTCGACAAAAGCCATACCGCGGGGCTCACCCGTGTTCCTGTCCACGACGACCGTGACGGTTTCGACGGCTCCATGTGCTGCAAAAACTTCTCGCAGCCGCTGCGCTGTGACCGTGATGTCAAGGTTCCCGACAAAAATGTTGGTCACGAGTTCATTCCTGCCGCTGATCTTCGCGAACGTTCCGTATAGAAACCGAACTGAAATTTTCAAAAGGCGACCTGGAGAGATCGCCTTTTCGAAAGCCGTCGCGCCTCTCAGACAGGATGTACGTTCTCAGCCTGCCAGCCCTTGGGGCCCTTCGTCACATCGAACTGCACCGTTTGGCCTTCCTGCAGGCTCTTGAAACCTCCCGCCTGGATCGCCGAAAAATGCACAAAAACGTCTTCGCCACTCTGACGGCTAATGAAGCCATAGCCTTTGGCGTCGTTGAACCACTTTACTGTTCCTTGTTCTGCCATGTTGATACTGTTTCCTTGTCAAATTTGATTTTACGCTGGAGAGATTCGGAAGTACTGAAGGGCAGGTTACTGGCCGTTGAGGCGAGAACTGCTCACGACCGATTCGGTCTAACGCACAAAGGCATGGTACGCGTAGCCCGCGCAATTAGCAATGCGATTCGACGATCCGTGTCGTCCAAGCGCCGGGCCGGGCCGACTCTACGAGCGGAACGCCGGTCGCATTCCCAACGGTCGTGCTTTTAGAGTCCGAGGGTACCAGCCTTGAGCATGATTGTGGCAAACAGGGTATACTGGAACTACTTAACCTCGAAGATACGCCGCTAAAGCACCTAGCGCCTTCGCGATTGAGAGATCGAGAGGCGGATGTTCGGAAGCGTTACTCCTGAGCCAGACACTCTACTCCATGACCGCGAGCAACTGCACTCGAAAGTGTGTACGTTGACGCTCGCCACTTCCTCTCCATATTCGAGATGGCGACTCTGGCTTTTTTCGCGGCTTCGCCAATAATCTTTTGGAAGATCCACCAGCCGGTGGGTAGTTAAGCCCCCGACAAGTAATATTGTGATCAACCGGCATTCGCCGTCGAAATGACAGGAGTTGATGATGTCAGCACGGAATGGAGACAAGTCCAGATTTCACCGGGAGCGCAAACAGAAGATCGCGCGACGGAAGCGCACCCACGAACTGCTGGAGCGCCCAGCAAAGGCACGCAAGCCAGAGGGTACCTCGGCCCGCGTGCAGCCACGGTCGGTGTCGGCATGAACACTCCACTACCGCCGGCGTCACTGCTCTCCGCGCCCATCCCTGCAGAAGTCAAGAAGAAACGAGTGTTGCTCGTCGGCACAACGCAAGCGAAGCGCGAATTGCGTGCCGAGGTGATGAGAAAGTGCGGAATCGATGTTGATTGCGCGGCTGACATCGCGGAAGCTCGTTCATGGTGGCGAGCTGCGTTGTACGACCTGGTGTTGATCGACATGGGAAAGGGCCAGGGCTATCGGGACAAATTTTGCGATGACATTCGCAGCGCGACACCCCCGCAGCGGTTGGCGTTCCTGGTTGGCCAACCAGAATATCTCGCGGATTCTCCCACAGCGGATGATGAGATGCCAGTGCTGAACGTCGACGACCCGGTGGTGGGTGGCGTAGACGGGGCCCTCTCCGCCAATCGCGGAGACTTGACTCAACGCTGGGGAATCCTGGAAGCTTCGAGGCGAATCTCCGCCGTCCGCTCCGCGACCCTCGCGCGGACGCAAGCGATGCACACCCTGCCCGCTCCGCCGCGAGATTCTGAAGGACGTTCATCGAAACGAAACCCGACACCGACCAACCTAGATGATTTAGTAAGAGAGGAATTGCGATGAAGAACCTGTACGTTGGAAACCTCCCGCACAGCACGACGGAAGCGGAGCTGCGAAATATCTTCGAGGCACATGGCGCGGTCGAAAAGATCACACTCGTGACCGATCGGGATACGGGCCGCTCGCGTGGTTTCGGTTTTGTCGAAATGACCAACGCGAGTGAAGCCGACAAGGCCATCGCGGCTCTCAACGGAACCGATCTGGGCGGGCGAACCTTGACCATCAACGAGGCCAAGCCCAAGTCTGACCGGCCAAGAAGCGGGGGCCAGCGCTTTGGCGGTGGAGGCGGCCGTGGGCGAGACGATTATCGCGGCCATCCACGGCAGCCCCGTGAACCGCGCTGGTAGTTTTTTTCGAACACAGTGGCCGGTGGGGTTACGGCACGTGCCCGCCGGCCGCGAATAAAGAATAGGGGATACGTATGCCTAGAGGGCGATCAACATTTACAAAACGCCAGAAAGAACACACCCGGCGACAGCGACAACAGGACAAGGCGGAGCGCAGGAACCAGCGTTCCCAGGAGAAGCCTGTCGAAGGCGGCGTGGATGAGATGGCCGAACTGCGCGAGCATGCTGCAGCACAGGCAGCGCTGTTCAACATTGGTGTGGAAGATACTGAAGCTGCGGAAGAGTCCACGGCCGATGGCCGCGGCGAGTGACTCGGTGACTGGAAGTCGGCCGGACCCGGATACCTTGGCAGCGAAATCATGCGTATCGCAATAAACTAGTGCGGGAGGAACAGAGTGGCAGAAGTTCGACTACAAGAGGGTGAATCGTTAGAGAACGCGCTCCGTCGATTCAAACGTAAGGTTCAGACGGAAGACATCATCAAAGAAGTGAAACGTCACTCCTACTACTTAAAGCCGGGCGAAAGGCGCCGAGTGAAACAGGCTTTAGCGCGTAAGCGTGCACGGAAAAAGAATCGCAAAGAAGGTTCATTTGGGGCGGACTCGCGCCGGGAAAAATAATTGATCGTGTAAAGCAACCCGTTCGGAAAATGCCGGGGCCTGATGCCCCGGCAACCAGTTTCGGGAGTCTACACAAAGATCTCTCCGGGCAAAGCAGTCAGGGTCCGCGAGGCCAGCGTGTTTTGAATCATTCGCCTCGGTGGTGCGTCCGTCGCCATCTCAGTCTGCTTGCGTTCGATCTTTAACTGGAGAGTGCGTTCGATCTGGCGCAATTCCGACACCTCCACTCCTGCTGCCAAGGTCGAGGCGCGTCCCTCGAGACCAGCTCTGCCTGTGCGACCAACGCGATGGATAAAATCTTCCGCCATTTTGGGCACATCGTAGTTAATGACGTGGGCCACGTCATCCACGTGCAGACCGCGCGATGCGATATCAGTCGCTACCAGCACCTGGAAGCGCCCTTCCTGGAAACCGTTTAGAGCCCCATTGCGCTGAGATTGTGAGCGATCGCCATGAATCAGGGCAGCCGCGAAACCGTCGCGCACAAGCTCCCTCGCAAGACGCTCGGCGCCACGCTTGGTGCGCGTGAAAATCAGAGTCTGGCCCTTTTCTGCATAGAGCAATTGACGGAGGACGTCGAGTTTCTCTCCCGGCCGGACTTCGTAGGCCTGGAGTTGTACGCTTTCCGCGGGCTTGAGCACGGAGCCCAAAGCGACCCGGACCGGATTGCGCATGTACTCACTTACCAGGCCGGCGACGGAGCGTTCCATCGTGGCCGAGAAACACAGCGTCTGGCGTTCCTTGGGGACGGCCGACAAGATGCGGCGGATCGCAGGCAAAAATCCCATGTCGAGCATGCGGTCGGCCTCGTCAAGCACGAGTATCCTGACGTTCTGCAGATTGGCGAGCTTGCGATTCATTAGATCCTGCAAGCGTCCGGGAGTGGCAATGATCAGTTTCGATCCGGCGCGCAGACTTTGGATCTGTGCCTTCTCGGATACTCCGCCGATGACGAGAGTGGCGCCGGGCATGGTTTTCGTGCGCAGTTGCTCGTATTGTTCTTGAACCTGCATCGCAAGTTCCCGCGTTGGCAGCAACACCAGAGCGACCGTGTGACGCGCCGGCTCCTGCTGCAAGGTCTCAATTAACGGGACTAGAAATGCCAATGTCTTGCCCGTGCCTGTCTGGGCTGTGCCGATGACATCCCGGCCTTCAAGTGCAGGAGAAATAGCGCGTTCCTGGATGGGGGTGAGGTTGGTGAATTGAGCTGCCGCAAGCTTCCGCTGCAAAGCGGAGGAAAGGGGCAGTTCTGAAAATGTGGTCATTCGAATTTGTTTCTTTCTGGAGGGGCAAACTGTCACGCACACTCTGACACACGTCAAGAGTTGTTCTGCCGCTCACATTTAATTTGGATTTTCACGCAAGTAAACGGCGGGCAGGAAAGGCGGAGATAAATCTAGTCTGAGAAGACGACTACCGCGTGACGAGCAAACCGTAATCAATACGTGAATCGAGTATACCACAAGAGACGGCCAGCCCCAGATTACGACAGTCACTCGGGGTTCCGGCAACCGCCTAGAGCTCCAGACACGATGAGGTCCGATTAACGGACGGCTGACTCTTACTATCTGGATGACAGCCACTTCTCCAGGCGCTCGGCGTAACTTCGGCTGGAGCGGTGTTCCGAGCCGTCCGAGAGCTTCACCACATATTCGCGATTATCGATAGGGAGGAGCTCCCGTATGCACCCCATTCGCACGATGCGGGAGCGATGAATACGAAGAAACTGTGAAGGATCGAGTTTCTGCTCCAGAGAATTCATGGTCTCTCGCAGCAGCTGACAGTGGTGGGCCGTATGTAGTTCGGCGTAATCTCCGGCGGCGGCGATCCAGTTGATGTCATCGGTAAGCACCACCTGAATCCGCGAGCCGATACGCACCGGGAAGCGCGACACGTATTTTGTGGAGTTCTCTTCGAGCAATCGCAAGACGCGTTCGGCCATTTGAAGCTTCGAGTCATGGTTAGTGCGCTGCCTTGCTCTTTGTAAGGCGCTGCCAAAACGCTCATCGTCCACGGGTTTCAGGAGATAGTCCAAGGCATGAACTTCGAAAGCCCGCAAGGCGTGTTGCTCGTAGGCCGTTAGAAAAATAATCCCTGGCAAGTCCTGCTTGGGCAAAGCTCGCAGAACCTCGAATCCATCCATTCCCGGCATCTGCACATCGAGGAATACAACATCAGGCGAGAGCTCGAGAATCTTCTCGATCGCAGAAGAGCCATCGCCACACTCGCCGACAACCTCGACGTCTCGGAACTTCTTCAAGCGAAGCACGACACCGCGCCGGGCTAAGGGCTCATCGTCGACAATCAGCGCGCGCACGCGATTACCCTCGGCAGATCAGAAGTTACCTTACGAAAAGGGATCTCGAGCGCGACCTCATAGTCGCCCGCGTCGTGCGATCGCAATAAAAACTGCTGGTTGTCACCGTAGAGAGTACGCAAACGCTCGGCGGTGTTCGCAAGACCAATGCCTTTGGAAGATTTGCTGTTGTATGGCGGGGACGTGTTGCTTCGAGGTCCAGAATTCCTGATGGTCACCACCAAGAGGTCGTCGTGCAATACGCTCTTAATTGCGATAGTTCCACCTTCTACTAAGGGCGCCACTCCGTGGCGAACCGCGTTCTCGACCAGGGGCTGCAGCAACATGGTTGGGATCGCGGCATCGAGAGTGTCCTCTGCAATTGCCATGTCCACTCGAAGACGACCGCCGAGGCGGGTCTGCTCAATGCTGAGGTATTGCTCGATGAATGCGATCTCCTGCGAAAGCGGTATCTCGAGCGAAGCATCGCTATCGAGTGTCGTTCGGAGCAGATCGCCGATCTGTGCAAGCATGCGCGTCGCCGCCCGCGCATTTCCTTCCAAAACCAGTGTGGAAACAGCATTGAGAGAGTTGAACAGAAAGTGAGGATTCAGCTGATAGCGCAATGCGCTCAGGCGGGCTTCGCGCGCCTCGGATTCTGCCCGGACGAGTCTTTGCCTTTCGCGAGCCGACTGCTGCCACTGCTTGGTGCTGAAATACAATGTGCACCACAGGAAAAAGACGACAGAGAAGGGCAACCAGTTTTCCAGAAAATCAGGCCAGATCGAGCGGACCGAGTGCAATTTGACCAGCTCCGACACAAACGTGGCCACCGCTCCATACGCCGCGGACCAGGCAAACGCGCGCACCTCGAGGGCCACCCACGGAAGCGAGCGCCGCAAGAGAGATCGGCACACGGGCCGCAGCAGGGAACTGACAAGGAACACGGTTATGCAGAATATGGTCTGATGCCGGAACTCACCCAGAGTTCCAGACGGGAGCGTCGAAAGCAGCACGAGCAGATAGAAACCAACACCTCCGATCAGCTGGAGCTGCCAGAATGACGGAAATCCGAGTTCGTCCCGTTCCCACACGATTCGTATTCTAGCCCACCCCGGCGGCCGTCCGGGCGCAGTTCGTCGCTCAAAATCGTCGGTTCACCGCATTCTCGGAGCGGCTTGCAGAATGACCGGGGTAGCGAAGTCCCAGGGGGACTAGACTGCACTAAGTCGGCCAATCGTCAGCATTATCCGGCGCAGGTATCAGATTCAGAGGTGGAACCAATGGCAGAGACAGCGAGAATAGCGTTCCCGGATCGCGCAGCGATCGCAGAAGTACCTTTGGTCCGATCGGAGCCAGTGCCCTGGTACATCTGGTCATCGGTTGTAGCTGTGACATCCACGAGCGTCGGCCTTTATTGGGATATTTCCTGGCACATTGGAATCGGCCGAGACACGTTTTGGACCCCGGCGCATCTGGCAATTCAATTTGGGGCGGTGATCACCGGGCTGTGCTGCGCGTACCTGATCTTGCACACAACCTTCGCTGGGAATGCGGCACTCAGGGAGAACTCGGTAACAATCTGGGGGTTGCGCGGGCCGCTCGGCGCGTTCATCGCAGCGTGGGGTGGCTTCTGCATGCTCACCTCCGCGCCTTTCGACAATTGGTGGCACGAATCGTTTGGTCTGGACGTCATGATCCTCAGCCCGCCCCATGTTGTGCTGATTCTGGGGATCTTCGTGATGGGCTTCGGCGGACTTGTTCTGACGACGAGCAAGAGGAATCTGTCCATCGGGGATGATCGCAGAAAGCTCGACTGGATGCTGTTGTATAGCGGAAGCCTGCTGCTCACGCTGCTGTTCATGCTGGGCCTGGAGTACATCGGCGACCAGACTCTGATGCACAGCGCGATCTACTATCGGGTACTTGGCATGATCGCCCCAGTCGTGCTGGTCGGGATTGCTCGTGCCTCGGGGCGCCCCTGGGCTGCTACGACGGTGGCCGCGATATACACGGCGCTGTGGCTGGCGGGAAATTGGATCTTTCCGCTGTTTCCAGCCCAGGCGAAGCTGGGACCTGTTTTTACTCCGGTCACGCACATGATCCCACTCGGATTTCCCGTGCTCGTTCTCCCTGGAGCCATTGTGTTGGATCTCGTCTTCGATCGGCTCACAGGTTATGGCGATACCTGGAAGGCCATAGTCGGGGGTACTAATTTTTTGGCAGTGAGCATGGCTGTGAACTGGCCATTCGCCTATTTCATGATGTCTCCCTACGCTCGCAACCGGATATTTGCCATGAACGAGTTTGGTTACAGCATGCCGCCTTCCGAGTATTACCTGGCTTGGACTCTGCGGGATTACGAGAAGACGCGCATGGAATTCTGGGTGGGGATGCTTATCGCATTGGCGGCGACGATTGTGTCCGTCCGCATCGGCGTGCTTTGGGGAGATTGGATTCGCCGAGTTCGCCGGTAGTGGCGGCCTCTATTTCGTCTGATGAGGACTGCATGGGAACTTTTTGCGCACGAATCAGGGCACTCACATTTCTGATCATGACTTCCAGCGTAGCGTTTGCTCACGTTGGAAGCCCCGACGTTTATTTTGAAGGCGAGGCGGGACCCTATCATTTATTGGTCACGGTAAATCCGCCGGCGATGGTTCCCGGCGTCGCTCAGGTGCAGGCTCGCGTAACGTCCGGATCGGTCGCTAGCATCGCCATTGCGCCAGTCTATGTAAATGGGAAGGATCAGGGCCTGCCGCCGTCCGCTGACACGATGGTGCGGGCTGCGGGGGATGCGCAATCGTTTACCGGTCAGGTTTGGCTGATGGAGTCGGGCGCATGGGAAATTCGCGCCGAGGTTATGGGATCCGAGGGAGTTGGAAAACTCTCGGTACCAGTTCCCGCTTACGCGAGAAGAACCTTACCGATGCAACGAAACCTCGGAACGCTGCTGTTTGGACTGATGATGTTTCTTTCCCTTGGCGTTGTCTCGATTGCAGGGGCGGCGGCGCGCGAGGGACTGCTAACCTCCTCAGCAGTTCCCACCTCGAAAAACCGTAGGCTTGGACGGATCGCTATGGGGACGGCTGCCGTGCTGGTGGTGGCCATTCTGGCGCTGGGAAATTGGTGGTGGAACGCGCAGGCCGCCGACCTGAAACAGGGCACGCTGTATACAGCTCCGCCGCTCAAAGTTTCTTTCGATGGGAAGGGTCAGCTCAGTTTGCGGATGGAGGAAGATTTCTGGCACAAGACGCGGAGAGATCAATGGTCGATGGGGCTGATTCCCGATCATGGCCATCTGATGCACCTGTTTCTGGTTCGCGTTCCAGCCCTCGATCGCTTCTATCATTTACACCCCGAGCAGACGGGCGACACATCGTTCACCGTCAAACTGCCCGCGATTCCGTCTGGTAGTTACAAGGTTTTTGCGGACATCGTTCGCGGCACTGGATTTCCGGAAACCATGGTTAGTGAAATCACCCTTCCCGACGTAACAGGACAACCGCTTTCCAGCGACGACTCGGTAGCGAGTACCTCAACATTTGAGCTGCCGGCTCGGACAACGAATGTTTCGGTACTGCCGGACGGAGGTCGCATGGTTTGGGAGCAGGACCAGGCAGCTTTGAAAGCAGGGCAGACTTCAAAATTCCGCTTCCGCGTGCAAGACGCTGATTGCGACGATGCGAAGGACCTTGAGCCATACATGGGGATGGCTGGCCATGCAGAATTCGTAAAATCGGATTTGTCGGTGTTCGCCCACATCCATCCTGCCGGTTCGGTACCGATGGCGTCGCTGGGTGCTGCACAGCAGAAGTCTGGAATGCCGATGGACCATCGCTCCATGGGTATGCTTCCCGCCGAAGTTTCGTTTCCGTATGGCTTTCCCAAACGCGGGGACTATCGGTTGTTTGTGCAAGTCAAACGGCATGGCGAAATCGAGACCGGCGTGTTCGATGCGCACGTAGCAGACTAGAGAGGCGCAATTGAAAAACAGTTGAATCTCCGATGAGTCAGTGAGTCGTTTCCGGCACTCAGCGGAGAGCAATAGAAAGTACAACATGGGATCAGATCTCATCCGCTGTTTGGGCGTTTTGATGCTGATGGTGTCCGCCTTGGGATTGGACGTGAAGACGGCAGATCAGAGTGTCCAAGTAATCGAGATGACAGCGAGAAAGTACGAATTCTCGCCTTCGCCCGTTCACGTCAAGCTCGGAATGAAGATCGAGCTGAAGATCACCGCCCTTGATCGGGATCACGGCTTCACCATCGTGCGAGATCCAGTCGGTGAGGACACGTCCCCGCACCCCGGTCTGGTGTTCAGGTCGCCTTCGGACGGTTGGAAGCTCAAGCGGGGCAAGGAAACGATAATCGAGCTTGTTGCCAGAGTTCCAGGGACGTACGAGTTCAACTGCTCGCTGGTTTGCGGTCTTCACCACGGTCGGATGAAGGGTCGCCTTGTCGTGGACCCGTGAACATGGCCGCCGCTAATGGTCCGTCTGTTTCTTATGTTTTGCGAACTCAATGACAACGTCGCCGTGCACGTAAGGTGCAGACGGCAGGGCAGAGTTCGCCCGCGGGAGGTCGACGACCAGCTCTGCCGTTTTGCCCGTCGCGTCGCGGAGCAGGCTTCCTCCGCGAATTGAAGCGATTTGGGACGGGTTCCATACGAATATTGAATAGGACTTGCCGGGAATCGCGGAAACCGCAAGCTTGAGTTGGGTATGCCCCGGATTCCACGCCTCGGAGATTACGCGTAATCCTTCACTCGGAGAACCCAGTGGAGGAAGGATGTTGCCGTATGTCAGGCCAAAATCATTTTTCAAGCGCAGGGAGACTTGATTCTTGCCCTGAGCCAGAGGGATGCGCAAGGAGATGTGCTGGTCATTATCGGTTTGGGTTGCTCGGGGTACTGGTATGCTTCGCGCAGATTTCCCGGGTTGCGTTAGTTCAATAGAGCTGATTTCCGTAAGCGGACTCAAGGCCGGAGAGAACTCTAACCAACAGTCGCTTTCTCCGGTTCGGAGGGCATCGATCGAAATCGTGTCCAACTCTTTGTGGTAGTGCAACGACACGATTGTTGTTCCTAAGGGGATGTTGTCAATCGAAAAATCCTGCCAGTTTGCCGGCACATGGGGCGCAAAATGAAGAGTGCTGGTTGGCACACTGGTATCCAGGCCAAAGAGACCACGCAGCAATGGGCTAATTACCATGGCCGCGGACCAGATCTGATGTGGAGAATTGGTTGACAGTGGTTGATAGAAATCGCCCGAAAGAACTTCCGCCACGTGGCCTAAGGATCCATCGAGCGCCAGCAATGCATTAGCACGCAGGTTCTCGTAGGCGGAAAACTGCTGGTGGTAGCGATATTCGGCCACCGCTGCCCATCCGGTGAACAGGGGCCAAACCGAGCCGAAGTGGTAACCACTGCCGTTATAGAGTGGCGACCGACTCGAGATGATCCGCATGCCCCAATCTGCCTGATGGTCCGCGTCCGCCAGATGGCGGAGAGTGGCTACGGATTTTTCCTCGTCTGTGAGGCCAAACCACATCGGTACCGCGGTCAGCACAGAGATCTCATCGACACGCTGATTTTGCTGGTCGAGAGCAAAGGCGTAACCGCCGGCTTTAGCCGACCAGAAGGTCTGGTTGAACTTTGGCAGTTGCTCTTCGAAGGCAGCTTGCAGTTCAGTCCGAGGTTCGGACTTTCCTGTCAAGCGGGCGAGATTTGCGAGTGCACGAAGAGCTTCCAACCCCAGGCCAGCCTGGTAGAACTCGGCTTTCACGGGAAGAAGCGGGCCGCCCTCGACCCAACCATGGCCGAATCCAAAATTTTGCGGGACCTTTTGCGCGTCGTAGGTAGACTGAAGAAATTCGTAAGCCTTCCAAACACTATCCCAGTGTTGCTTGGCAAACTCCACATCACCGCTGCGAACCACGTAGTCGTTTACCGCGATGATGTAGAGAGGAGTGGCATCGGCGGAGGCGTAGCCGTATGGGAAATCTTTAAACCAGTTGACGAAGCTCGCCCCCTGGGCAATTTCGTGGGGGATTTTGCCATCATCGCGCTGAAACTTGGCGATGAATTCGAGAGCGATTCGGGTGGTGGAGAAATCACCGACGGAATTAAGTGCGAAGGACGTCCAAAACGAATCCCGACCAAAGAACCACGCAAAACCAGGACGCTGGCTGGTGCCTGACGTTCTGTAGCCCGCCACCAGTCCCGTGCCCAGATAAGGGTTCGTGACCAGACCCTGAATCATGCTGATGCGTGACCAATCGTACGCCTGCTGCAGTTGCGGGTCGGGGAGCGCGAGCTGGACGGTCCGCTTCAGATATTCGGCGTAATAACGCTGCGAATCGGCCAGCAGGTCACGATATGTCGCGCTAATGTGTTGGTACGTCTGTTGAGCGCTGGTGTATCCCTCGGTAGAGCCAGCGAGTACGACAATTTTTGTATCGCTGCCGGTCGGTGTAACGCCCAAACGGAAAGAGGTTTCCTCATCGGCGGAGAAATTCGTCTGATACGCCAGTGCGGGGCTTGCGGCCGAGGGAGACCCGATCAATGCGGCGAATCGCTTGGATTCTTCGCCAAACACCACGGCATGCTGTGCCTCATTCCATTGGAGGAAAGTCCCCCCTAGTCCTGCGGGCCACTGTAGCTGGAAGTCGCCAATGAAACCGACTTCGATTTCGAGAGGTTGGCTGGTGGCTACCTCGAAGATGATGGCTGCGCCTTGGTCTTGTATGGGAACAAAGCGTGTCTCGCGCACGGAGTAGTCGTCGTCAGCGTATACCAGGGTTGCAGACTCGGGGTGAACGATTATTGTCCGCACCAAACTTTCGGCGGGAACCGAGCGGCCACCGACGTGGAATGTGACGTGAAAATTACGAAGAATCTTTAGAGGGTACACCCACGCTTCCATCTGGCCAGATTCGGTTCCGAAGAGAGCGGCTTTGGTTCCCACAACCGGCAGGAACTCCCAGGACCGGACCGGACGTGAAAGTTCTAAATGCGAAACAGGTCCTTCCGCCGGCACGACTTGACTGATCAGGGGCAGCGAGAAAAACGGGATGGTGAGAACCAGGGCGAAGGTCAGGTGCGTGCGTAAGCTCTTTTGCGCTGCGCTGGAGAACGTTCGCATGAGTTGAAGCCGTAGCATACGATTCTGACGCACCGCCCGCAACCTGAAACGTGGCGCTCGCGGCGTTTGTCGATTGAGCCGTAGAAGAGTGCTCGCTCAGGCAAGACCGCGAGTATACTGCCGCGATTAAGGAGAGACGAGAACA
>Ga0307478_10002470_pt1 | contig 14520 bp, 14 predicted proteins | sample atmos_gasesECM4C_2_FD_203713 | JGI IMG/M metagenome (GOLD analysis project Ga0307478, IMG submission 203713) | Hardwood forest soil microbial communities from Morgan-Monroe State Forest, Indiana, United States - atmos_gasesECM4C_05 | ecosystem: Environmental > Terrestrial > Soil > Temperate...
CACCGGTATCTCTCCTGCCGCCACCTATGTCGGCAATTACACGCTCACCGTCACTGGTTCCAACTTCGTTTCCGGTGCGCAAGTTCTCCTCGGCACTTCCGCTCTCTCCACCACCTTCGTCTCCTCCGCGCAACTCACTGCCGCCGGCACTGCCTCCACCGCAGGCACGTACTCCATCACTGTCCAGAATCCCGATCCGGGCAGCAGCGCCTCTTCCTCTCTCGATTTTCAGGTGAATGGTTCTCAGCAGACTTCGAATTGCTCGCAAATGTCTGTTGGGCAGGGCGCGAGCCTCAACGGTTTCGTTCCGTTCCCCTCAGGCAATCTTTGGAACAAAGACATCTCTTCTTCGCCCATCGATTCCAACTCCGCCGCCATCATCTCTTACATCGGCCCCACCATCGGCCTTCATCCCGATTTCGGCTCCGGCCTTTACAACGGCTCTTACATGGGCATTCCCTACACCGTGGTCGATTCCACCCAGCCTCCCATTTCCGTCGACTACACCGCTTACGGTAGCGAGTCCGACGCTGGCCCCATGCCCATCCCTCTCACAGCTCCCATCGAAGGCTATCCCAATCCCGGCACCGGCGATCGCCACGTCCTCGTTCTCGACAACGCCAACTGTTTCCTCTACGAACTCTACAGTTCCTACCCGCAATCTTCTTCCTGGAACGCAGGCTCTGGCGCCGTCTGGGATCTTCTCGCTGACGAGCAGCGCCCCTACACCTGGACCAGCGCCGACGCCGCCGGCCTTCCCATCTTCCCCGGACTCGTCCGCTACGACGAAGTCGCCGCCGGCGCCATCCATCACGCGATTCGTTTCACGCTGCAAAATTCCAGCGCCGGGTTCACTCCGCCGGCTTCCCACTGGGCCTCCACCACCAGCAACGCCACCGCTCCGCCTATGGGCACGCGTCTTCGCCTCAAAGCCGGCTTCGATGTCTCCACTTTCTCCGCCACGAATCAAGTCATCCTCAACGCCATGAAAAAATACGGCCTCATCCTCGCCGACAACGGCTCTTCCATGTATATCTCCGGCGCTCCTGACTCCCGCTGGAACAATTCCGACCTGCACAACCTCGGCGCCGTCGCCGCTTCCGATTTCGACGTCATCCAGATCTCTCCGCTCTATACCAGTGCCAGCGTCCCTTCTGGCCCTAGCCCCACCATCTCCACCTTCACCGCTTCCTCCACGTCCATTTCTTCCGGCACCGCTGTCACTCTTTCCTGGCAACTCTCCGGCGCATCCTACGTCATCGTCTCTCCGGCGGTCGGTGCCACTCGCGGCACGAGTGTCTCTGTTTCTCCCACCGCTTCCACCACCTACACCCTCTACGCCACCAACGCCTTCGGCCAAACCACCTCCTCCGTCTCCATCACCGTCCACTAACCTCACGCACCAGCGCCGGAGGCGCGGCAAACGTTAGCCCAGCGCGCAAGCGCTGGGTACGCTTCGTCCAAAAACTCGAAGCGCCCTAGAGCCTGCCTGAGTTGCGAAGGGTGTGCCACACTCTAGTTTGAGATCACCTCGTGAATTGGCTGGGTACCGTCTTGCCGCCTTAGCACGGGAGCCCCCATTCCTCGTCCTTCACTTCCTCTACTTCCTACACTTCCTTTATTTCCTTCTCCAACGTTTTCCCCTTGCGGAACCACGGCCGCTCGACTCTCTGCATATACCTCGGCAACGTCCTCTTCTTTGCCGCCAGCTTCTTCGTCCACTCCCGAGCTTCTTCTTTGTTCCCGGCAAGCTTTAAATAATGCGCATAGTTGTAAAGCGTTTCCGGCGTCGTCGAATACTGCACCGCCCCCGCGAAATAGACCGCTGCCTTCTCGAGGTCTCCCGTGCGCGCATAGGTGTCTCCCAGCAGTCCTGTCGCGCGGTAATAATCGAATTTCGAGTCCTTCCCTACCACCAACTCCAGGTCCGGAATCGCTCCCGCATAATCTCCCATTCCCAGTGCCGACTTCGCTCGCAAGTAAAACGCGTGTGGCGAATCGCCTCGCGCCGCAATCGCCCGGTTCAATGCCTCACGCGCCTTCGCATAATCCTTCTTCTCAAAATACAGTTCGGCCAACTCCTCCAGGTTTCCCGCCGAAGGATTATCGAGGATCTGCGTTTCCAGCGACTGAATCCGCGAACGCCTTCCAAATCCCTGGAACGTTCCGCGCAGCAGCCCCAAATCCGGAATCATTTCCGCGAAGACGTATACTCCCGCTCCCAGCACTCCTCCAAAAATGATGATCCACAGCCAATAGCCTTCCGGCCGCCGTCTCACGAAGTGCCACAGCGCGATTCCCTGCACAATAAGTCCCCACGGATAAAAGAGGTGACCTAGTCCCCCCATCTCCCGATACCTCGCAACTCGCTTTGGCTAACGACCTGGGCACTAGCATCCGGCATCAATCGCTCGGCGTCAATTTCTGCCCTTCCTCTCGTTCCGTTCTTACTAACCTTCCTGCGCCCGCCACGCGTCTCGAGCACCATCTCTGGTCAGCCCCTGCTCTTCACCTCCGTAGGGGCGCAGCAGTGCTGCGCCCCATGTCCACACGATCGCGCCTCGACCCAGCGTCATCCCGAGCAACGCGAGGGATCCCTTTCCTATTAGGGGGTGTCATCCCGAATCCCCGCGGCTTTCGCGGGTGAGGGATCTGCTTTTAGCTCCGCCACGGCATTCGGCTCACGCCGGCGGCCCCAACGGCGCCTGCCCGAAATCAAAACAATCCTCCATCCCATCCGACGCCGCATCTCTCGCGTTCAACGCCTTCAGCCCAAACGTCACCTCGCAAAACTTCACCAAACTCACATGTGAATGAAACGCGCTCGAAATCCCCTTCTTCGCATACGGGCTGATCACCAGACAGCCTACCCGCGTTCCGTAACTGAACTGCGTCCCCGTGTACTTCGGTCCCGTCGCCGGACTCCCTCCCGTCCACCTATCTTTCTCTGGCGGATTCACGTGGTCGTACCAACCGCCCCAGTCGTCCCACGTGATAAATACCGCCATCTTTGCCCACAGCGGACTCTTGCCGAGGTTACTCACCCGCGCCGCCGTCCACTGCGCTCCTAGCTTCACGGTCTGTTGCCCGGCCTTCGCTCCAGACGGCGGGTGCTCGGAAAGCTCCACGGGCGACCCCGGCGCATACACCCAAGACACATTCGGCAACGTTCCCTCCGCAGCGTCCGTGTCCAGCTTCGTCCACGGCATGATGTTCTTGCTCCCCTTCAGGGCTACAATCGTCTCGAAGTAGCTGAACGTCGGATCGCCATACGTTCCCCACGTCCGTCCCGACGCCGCCAGGCTTGCTGGCAACGAAGGAATATCAAACGGTTCTTGCGGCTGGTAGGTGCGGGTTTTGCTCGCGTTGTCGATGACCGGTGAACTCGAGGCGATCAGCATCAGGTGGTTTGGTTCCGATTGACTCGCCACCTCGGTGTAGTAGTTGTCGCACAGCGTGTACTGCCTGGCGTACGAAAAATAGGCCGGAATGTCCTGTTCCCCATATTGCTCCTTCACCGCCTTCGTCGCCCGTTCGAGCCACGCTGTGTGATCGTGCCGCGGATCACCTCCCGCTGGGGGATCCTTCGCCGCACGCAGGCTCGCTCCATTCGCTCCGGGAAACGTCCCAAAATAATTGTCGAAGCTGTGGTTCTCTTTCACGATGATCACCACATGCTCAATCGGATTCTGTGGCTGCACCTTGGTCCTCCCCTGGTCTTCCGGATGATCCCCGACTCTTCCTTTTGCCTTATTGTTCCCTTGCACCCTCGCCTAACATGCCATCTTCCGATTACAACTCTGCGAACACGGGGCATGGTGCAACACGCCGACCTCTCACCCCCGTCCGACAGTCCCACCGCCATCTAGAGCCGCCTGTCGCAGGCAGGCCCCTTCGGGTGCTGGACACCTTGTCACTTACGACCCCCTCCCAGATAAGCCCAGCAAGCCCAGCAAGCCCATTTAACCCTTGCGCACGGCTTCAATCTCTGCTATTCTGTCCTTGCGTTTGTTGCTCTTGTTTCGCCTTTTGTTTTTAAAGGGTCGCAGGGTTCAACTCGCGGCCTTTTTTTGTTTCCCACCCGCTTACCGCGGTGTCTTGGAGAATCAGCGAAAGACGCCCGGCTTCCCACAAGGTCTCCGGAAAAAGAGTGCATCAGATAGCTTTTATATTCAAAGGAAACACATCAGTGAAAGAACAAGGAACAGTGAAGTGGTTTAACGCCAGCAAGGGTTTTGGTTTCATCCAGCGCCAGACTGGCGAGGACGTTTTCGTCCATTTCTCCGCCATTCAGGCGGACGGCTATCGCTCCCTCAACGAGGGACAGGCCGTTGAATTCGAGGTTGTCCGCGGCCCCAAGGGCCTGCAGGCTTCCAACGTTCAACCTCTCTAAACCATTTCTCTGAATCACCGGGCGGGTGGCGCGAGCCTCCCGCCTTTTTTACTTCTTCCGGCCGTTCCCAGGTTGCCTCTCTTGCCTTTGTCTTGCCTCTCCTCATCTGATTCCGTCTGGAGCAGTCCTTTCTTAAAGCCAAAAGCTGATAACTTACAAGTTATAACTTTTCCCCTCGGGGCCTCGCCAGCGCCGCCGACGGGAACACAAACGCCACCGGCAGATACGACTCCACTGGCGCCCCTTTATATGTAGCCGGCGCAAATATCCAGGTTCTCAGCGCGCTCGTTGCCGCTCCCAACAGCACTCCCGGTCCCCTCAACACCCTCACCCACATCAAACTTCCGTCCTTCCCCACCTTCACTTCCGCCACTACAGTTCCCGACCTTACGGTGTCCACCGGATACACCGCAAACGTCGCCGATTTCACCTGCGGTGGTCGGAAATCTCCCTTCGACGAGTCCAGGCTCTCCGGTGGAGCCGGCGTTCCGGTCGGTACGCCCACTCCTCCCAGGATTGAACGGGTTGAATATTACGCTTACATCCACAATCCCTGGCACTGGCTGCCCGTCTAACGTCGCGGGCGTACTTCCAATTCTTCACTGCCGTCGCTGCGGCTTCATTCCGGCTGGGTGGTACTTCCCGCCTCCGCTCGCCTGCGCCAACAGTACGCCCGTCACCAGCAAAATCCCCGCGACCGCCGCTCCCCATCTCCTCGTCATCTTTCCCGCCTCGCGCTGGTTGCTGGGTGCTGCCCACCGGCCACTATTCTTCCTTTACCTGTACCGCCCCGTGCCCCAGCGCCCACCCCACAAACCCCGGTGGCGCCTTCTTCACTCCATAAACATTTGTCCCCTTCACGCTCCGCAATTCTCCCCACTTTGCACCTTCCAGATTCGCACTTCGCAGATCCGTGTTCTCGAGGCTCGCTCCCGTCAAATCCGTGTCCCGTAATTCCGCGCCCGTAAAGTCCGCGTCATCCAGCACGCTCCAGCGCAATGACGCCCCGTGCATCTTCGCGTCCCGAAAATTTGCTGATCGCAGGCTCGCGTTTTCCAGGTTCGCTCCGTGCATCTCCGCGTCCCTCACATCCGCTCCGGCAAAATTCGCCCGCGACAGGTTCGCCTTCTTCAGCCGGATCCCTTGCAGAAACGCCATCGACAAATCCACTCCCACCAGCGGCACTCCGTCGGCGTTCAACTCCTGCAGCGCGTCGATCCGTCCCCCATTCCCTCCTTTGCCCTGCGCCGTGTTGATCACCTGCCACGCCTGAAAGTGCTTCTGCTTCAATCGGTCGCCCGACTCCGCAAAATAAAAAATCACCGCGATTAGCACGCCGAAACTGCTCAAGTATTCGAGAACCTCCAGAAATGTCCAATTGCTCAACAGATACGCCATCCACTCCGTTTGATACTCTATCCACCAGAACGGCAAGGCCCATGCCCTCTTCACGCGCCCCCTTTGCTCCTCCCAACTCTCTGGCCTCTTCCGTCGCAGGTGCATCCTCATCATCCCCTCCCACTCCGTTCGACCCCTCGCCCGACCTCACGTTACACCATTCTTCTTTTATGGGGTGCCGCAGCTTGCTAGCCATGGGCTGCCTTGGCGAACGGCCCCCGCTTTCACGGTCCTTCGAATGCCCTCTCAACTGCCCTTGCCCCTCCTCCTCTTCAAACTGAAAACTTATCACTGACAACTTACAACTCTTCTTCTATCCTCTTTCCCATGCCAGACACCAATCGTCAGTGGATTCTTGCCGCACGTCCTAGGGATTTCGTCACTCCCGATGTTCTCCAACTCAAAGAATCTCCTCTCCCCGCGCTCGAAGACGGCCAGGCCCTCGCGCGCGTCAAATATCTCTCCATCGACCCCACCATGCGCATCTGGATGGCGGACATCCCGCAATACATGCCTCCCGTCGAGATCGGCGAAGTCATGCGCGCCTTCGGTCTCGCCGAAATTGTTGAATCCCGTCATCCCGACTTTAAGCAAGGCGACAAGATCATGGGCTTCACCGGTCTTCAGGCCTTTGCCGTTGTTACCGGAAAGGAAACCCGTTCCTTTCAGAAACTCCCTTCGATACCCTTCCTGTCCGACAGTAATTTTCTCGGTACCCTTGGCGCCAACGGACTAACCGCTTATTTTGGCGTCCTCGATATCGGCAGGCCTCAGTCCGGCGAGACTCTCGTCGTTTCCGCCGCCGCCGGCGCCACTGGCAGCATCGCCGGACAGATCGGCAAAATTCATGGCTGCCGTGTCGTCGGCATCGCGGGTTCCGATGAAAAATGTAAGTGGATCAAAGATGATCTTGGCTTCGATGCGGCCATCAATTACAAACATCCCGGCTGGAAGGCTCAAATCGTCGCCGCCACTCCCCGTGGCGTCGACATCAATTTCGAAAACGTAGGCGGCGAAATTATGCAGGCCGTTCTCGACCGCATGAACCTTCACGGCCGCGTCGTTCTATGCGGTCTTATTTCCGGTTACACCCGGCAGGATCCGGGCCTCGCCAGCTTCGCCCAGGTTCTCATCAAACGCCTTCGCGTCGAAGGCTTCATCATCCTCGACTACGCCTCGAAATTCATGGATGCTGCCAAACAACTCGGCATGTGGAAAATGACCGGCAAACTGAAAGACAAACAAACCGTCGTTCACGGCCTCGAAAAGGCCCCCGAAGCCATCAACATGCTCTTCCGCGGCGACAACATCGGCAAACTCGTCGTCGAACTCTAGCCTGATGCGACCTTCGTTTTTGGAGCGCGGCAGCCTCGCTGCCGCTTTCGCGGTCCTGTGAGAAAGACCTTGTCATCATTCGATGGAAACGCCCCACCGTCTTTGGCTTTTCTTTCTTGCGGAGTCGGGCTTCAGCCCTTGGAATTGCTTCTTCTTTCTGATCACTTAGAACTGAAAACTTACAACTTTCCCCCTATTTCCCTGCCTGTTGCTTTTTTCTCTCTTGATCGAGCCGTTGAATTATTGCCTCAAACTTCGGCTTCTGTTCCGGCGTCAGCAACGCCCGCATCTGTTCTCGTGCTCTCTGCCGCACCCCGTCCACATCCGCGTCGGATTTCTCGTGGATCGCTTTCATCTCATCATGCGCTTGATGAATGATCTGATCTATCTGCGTGCTCTGCTCCGGAGTCAACTGCACGTCCTTTGTCATGTCCGCCACGCGTCTTGCCCGCCGCTCCGGCTCGCTCAGCGTTACAGCTTGTGCCTGCGTCGACGCATAACTCCGGTGCGCAAAGCTGTATCCGAATACGGCCCCTATGGCCGCCCCTAAGATAAATACGAGTCCCAGCCAAAGTCGCGCCTTCCGGCGGGTCTCTGAATTCATGGCCGCGACTCCTGATGAGTGTTGGCCATCACATCATCGTTCAGCGGGGTGCTTAGCGTCGATTCAAACAGCCCTTCCACTGACCGCATTTCCGCCTGCTTCGCTTGTTCGGCCCGGCGCAACTCCAGCGCCCACGTGCCGCCCAGCACCAGCAGCAAAGTGCAGAAAGCCACCAGTCTCGGTGCCAGCCTCCTCACCGAATTCCATACTCCATTCTTCTTCTCCTCAATCTCGTTCTCGCGCGCTTGGATCGCTCCCATCACCCGCGCTGTAAACCACGGCCCCGGCTCCGGCATCCCGCCGGCCAGGCGCGCCAGTTCGTTCCTGGTCAGTACCAGTTCTTCCACTGCTTCTCGGCAGCGTCCGCAGCGCCCCGCATGTGCCCGGGCTGTCTCATTCACCGCCCCAAGCAACACTTCGGCCCTTGTCTCTTGTCCCCTCTCGGCCCTCGTCGTTTCCATTTCTTCCAAGAACCGGTCGCATTCCAATCTTTCTTTCCCTGGGCGCTCGTTCATCCTTCATCACCTCTTTTTCTCAAATTCCTGTATTTGGCCCTGTGTCACACTCCCGCCGCTCGCCTGCGCCTCACACGCTCCGTGATTCGCTGTCTTGCCCGGAATAACCTCACCTTCACTGTGTTTCCGTTAATTCCCAAAATCTCCGCAATCTCTTCCACCGAAAACCCTTGCACTTCTTTCAGCACCAGCATCATCCGGTCTCGCTCTTCCAGACAGTCCAGCAACCGCTCCAGCTCCTGCCTCTTTTCCAGCCTCTCGCTCACGTCCTGCGCCTGTTCTTCTTTCTCCTCCGAGGCGCCATACTGCCTGGCCTGTTCCTCGCTCAAATCGGCTTCGTAAAGCAGCGGCCTTACTTTCCTCTTTCTTAGCAAATCCCAACATTCATTCACCGTAATCTTGTAAAGCCATGTACTGAACGCGGCCCGCTGGTCAAATCTCTTCAGCGAAAAATACGCTTTCAGAAATACCTGCTGCGCTATGTCTTCGACGTCTTCTTTATTCCTCAGAATCCCTCCCGCGACCGCGAACACGCGCGCCTGGTGACGTCGGACCAGCTCTTCAAAGGCCTCCTTGTCCTCCTTTTGCGCCCGCTTCACCAACTCGCGGTCATCATCCCGCCGGTTCTTTCCTGCCTCGCTTGCTCCCGCGCCGGCCAGTCCGGGGAGCGCCACTACCTCTGTTTTTGGGACGCGTGCCATGCTTATTTGGTTACGCTATTTTAAGATTTCTGTCCAGCCCCATCACTCCCCTCGCTACATTTGTTTCCCCACACCGCTTAGAATTTCCTCTTGCAAACCTTTACTACATGTAGAATACTCAACCCATGATTATCGGTGACAGGCTTCGTGCTCTGCGCGAAGAAAAGAAACTTTCACAGGGTGATATCGAGAAGCGGACCGGCCTACTTCGTTGCTACATTTCCCGTGTCGAAAATGGTCATACTGTCCCGGCCATTGAAACGTTGGAAAAGCTGGCTCGCGCTCTTGAGTGCCCACTTTATCAACTCTTCTACGACGGTGAAGAACCGCCTCAATTGCCTAATCTTCCCAAGCGCAGGTCGTCCGACGATATCGCTTGGGGTAGCACCGGCAAGGAAGCGCGTTATCTCAACAAGCTTCGCCGCTTGTTGAGCAAAGCCGACGAAGAAGATCGCAAGCTGCTCCTGTACATGGCGCAGAAAATCGCTAATCGGTAGTAGCTTCTCTCGGGGCCGCGCTCGCTCCGGGAATACAGACGGATGCTGAAAAGGGCCACTTTTCGAGTGAAAGTGGCCCTTTTTGCCTTACCTGAAGTGTAAAGTATTGTAATCTTCTGCTGTGGAAATCTTCCCTGCCCCGGGTTTACTAACCTTGCCCGACCCGCCCTCTACTCCCACTCGATCGTGCTCGGCGGCTTACTGCTTACATCGTATACGACCCGCGTTACACCCGGCACCTCATTTACGATCCGTGTCGACATACGTTCCAGTACTTCCCCGGGCAGCCTCACCCAGTCCGCCGTCATGGCGTCATCAGACTGCACCACCCTCACCGCCACCGTCAGCCCGTACGTCCTCCCATCCCCCATCACTCCCACACTTCGTACTGGAAGCAATACCGCAAATGCCTGCCACACCTTCTCATACAGCCCCGCCTGGCGTATCTCTTCGACCACGATCGCGTCCGCCTCCCTTAGCGTTACTAAGTCCTTACGGGTGATTTCGCCAAGCAGTCGCACTGCCAAACCTGGCCCGGGAAACGGATGTTTCACCAATATCTCTTCTGGTAAACCTAAGTCTTTTCCAATCTTGCGCACCTCGTCCTTGAACAGGTCCCGCAAAGGCTCGATCAATCCAAACGGCATCTTTTCCGGCAAGCCCCCCACGTTATGGTGCGTCTTGATCGTCGCCGAAGGCCCCTTAACCGACACGGATTCTATTACATCTGGGTACAGCGTCCCCTGCACCAGGAACTTGATATCCCCATGGGCCTCGCCCTTCTGCAGCTTCTCCCCCTCCGCCGCAAACACGCGGATGAACTCCCCGCCAATTATCTTGCGCTTCTTTTCCGGGTCGCTTACCCCCTTTAACTTCTCGAGAAAGTGCTCCGAAGCGTCTACGCCCACCACTCGCAAACCCAGGCGGTCCCGGTACATCTCCAGGGTGTGCTCGAACTCGTTCTTCCGCAGTAACCCAGTGTTGACGAAGATATTTGTCAGCCGGTCTCCCATCGCCCGGTGTACCAGGACTGCCGCCACCGTCGAATCCACTCCCCCGCTTAGTCCGCAGATCGCCCGATGCATCCCCACCTTCGCCCGGATCGTCTCTACCGTCTCCCCGATGAACGCCGCTCCGCTCCACTTCGGCTCCGCTTTGCACACCGCAAACAGAAAATTCCGCAAAATCTCCGTTCCCCGGTCCGTGTGCTTTACCTCCGGGTGAAACTGCACTGCGTAAATTTTTCGCTCCGGATTTTCCATCGACGCCACCGCGTTCGACGTCTTCCCTGTTGCGTAAAATCCGTCCGGCAACGCCAGCACATGGTCTCCATGGCTGTTCCAGATCTTCATGCTGCTCGGAAAATTCTTGAACAGCTCGGATTCCGTCTTCTCAATCGTTAACTGGGCCGGCCCATATTCTCTCCTCTCCGCCGGCTCCACCTTCCCATCCAAACTCCTCGCTATCCACTGCATCCCGTAGCAGATCCCGAGCACCGGAATCCCCATCTTCAGCACCGCCGGGTCGCATTTCGGCGCTTCCTTGTCGTACACCGAACTCGGCCCGCCCGACAGGATCAATCCCGCCGGTTCCAGCCTCCGCATCTCCTCCACCGACGTCGTGCACGGCAAAATCGCCGAGAACACTCCCTGCTCTCTTACTCGCCGCGCAATCAATTGCGTGTATTGCCCGCCGAAGTCGAGCACCACAATCCCGCCGTGCTCCGCCTTCAGCGCGTGCCCTGGCCGGTCTTCCTTCCGGCCCGTCTCCTGCCTCTTCTGTTCTTTTTCCGCCTTCATCCCGTCGCCCCATCCATAGCTTCGCCCTCCGCCAGTGAAACCCGCACCCATCCGTTCCGTTTCGCCCTAAAGCCCTGAACATCCCCGCGTCTTGCCTCCCAACTCAATCCTTGCTTCCTTACCTGTCTCTTCATCGCACCACAATATTCAGCAACTTATCCTGCACATACACCACCTTCACAATCTTTTTTCCCTTTAGGTGTGCCGCCACTCCCGCGTCCGACTCCGCCAACTTCATCACTTCCCCTTGCGACGCCCCCGCCGCCACCTTCAATTTCCCTCTCACCCTCCCATTCACCTGCACCACAATTTCGACTTCCTCTTCCTTTGCCAGCTCCGCGTTGTACGCCGGCCAGCCCACGGTCCACAATCCGCCGCTGTGCCCCAGCATTTCCCACAACTCTTCCGCCAGATGTGGCGTCATCGGCGCCAGCATCAATATCAGAATCTCCAGCACCTCCCTCCGCACTTCCGGCCGCACGCCGTCTTCGGCCGCATACAATGCATTCGTCAACTCCATAATTTGCGCAATCGCCGAGTTGAAGTGCCACCGCGTCTCGAAGTCCTGCGTTACCCGTCGCAGTGTCTGGTGCGTCTTCCTCAACAGTGCCTTCTCGGCCGCCGTCATTTCCTCAATCGCATTTCTCTGCGTCTCAGTGCCTAATCCCTCTTTCGCCGCTTTCTCCACCAGTCGGTATACCCGATTCAAAAACCTCCACGAACCCTCAATGCTCTCCTCGCTCCATTCGAGATCCTTTTCCGGCGGCGCCGCGAACAGCGTATACAGCCTCCCCGTATCCGCACCATACCTCTCCGCCATCTCCAGTGCTCCAACCACATTTCCGGCCGATTTCGACATCGCCGTTCCGTCTTTCAGTACCATTCCCTGCGTGAACAACCGCGCCGCTGGCTCGCTGTGCGAAATCAATGCAATGTCCCGCATTACCTTGGTCCAAAATCTCGAATACATCAGGTGCAGGATCGCGTGCTCAATTCCTCCGATGTACTGGTCGATCGGAAACCAATAATTCGCCTTCGCCGATTCAAATGGCGCCTTGTCATTGTTCGGATCGCAATACCGGTAGAAGTACCAAGACGAGTCCACGAACGTATCCATCGTGTCCGTCTCCCGCCGCGCCGGCCCTCCGCATTTCGGACATTTCACGTTCGCAAATTCCGGGTCAGTCGCCAGCGGCGATTCCCCTTCGCCCGTCAGCTTCGGATTCGCCGGCAGGACCACCGGCAAATCCCTGTCCATCACCGGCACCATTCCGTCCTTTGGACAATAAATTACTGGAATCGGCGTGCCCCAATACCTCTGCCGCGAAATTCCCCAGTCCCGCAGCCGGTAAATCGTCTCCTTCTTCCCGAACCCGCGCGCTTGCGCATCCGCCGCCATCCTCTCCATCGCTTCTGCGCTCGTCAGCCCTGAATACGGTCCCGAATTCGCACTCACCCCGTATTCCGTGAAGGCGGAGGGTGCCCCACCCTCGGTAGCACCAGCTTCCAGCCCGCCGACGCCCCCGGTGTCATCCCGAGCGTCAGCGAGGAATCTGCCGTTTGAACTTTCAACCGGCTTCACCACCACCGGTATCGGCAGCCCAAATTTCTTCGCAAACTCAAAATCTCTCTCATCGTGCGCCGGCACCGCCATAATCGCGCCGGTTCCATACTCCATCAGCACGAAGTTCCCCACCCAGATCGGAATCCTCTCTCCGCTGAACGGATTCACCGCGTACCGCCCCGTGAAAAATCCGTCTTTCTCTGCCGTAGCGATGTCCTCCATTTTCACTGACGACAGTTTCATCTGCGCCAGTTTCGCTTCTTTTTTCGCCTGCTCCGGAGTCCCCGCGATCAGCTCCCGTACTAGCGGATGATTCGGCGCCATAATAATTGCGCTCGCCCCGAAAATCGTGTCGATCCTCGTCGTGAATACCTCAATCCTTGCGCCACCGAGTCCGATTCCCTTTGCGTTTCCCTTTCCGGTTGTGGCTTCAGTTTTGTGGGTCGCGGCTTTAGCCGCGACATCATCGCCACCCCCCTCCTGGGATTTAGCCTCTGAGGATTCCACCGCAAACCAAATCTTTGCCCCCGTACTCTTTCCAATCCAATTCCGCTGCATCGTAATGACCCGCTCCGGCCATCCGCCCTCCAGCAGCTTCAAATCCTCCAGCAATTGCTCTGCATACGCTGTGGTCTTCAAAAACCACTGCTCAATTTCCCGCGCCTCCACCAGCGTTTTTTCGTGCCTCCAGCAGTACCCGCCGTTTACCACCTGTTCATTCGCCAGTACCGTGCAGCATTTCGGACACCAGTTCACCCGGCTCTTCTTCCGGTACGCCAGTCCCCTCTCCAGCATCCTCAGGAAGAACCACTGGTTCCACTTGTAATACTCCGGCTCGCACGTCGATATCTCCCGTCGCCAGTCGTAACTGAACCCGAAGCGCCGCAGCACTCTCTGAAACTCCGCAATGTTGTTGTTGGTCCACGTCCGCGGATGCGTCTTGTTTTGGATCGCGGCGTTCTCGGCGGGCAAACCAAACGCGTCCCACCCCATCGGGTGCAACACGTTGAATCCCTTCATCCTCTTCGTGCGCGCTACCACGTCCCCGATCGTGTAGTTGCGCATGTGCCCCATGTGCAGCGTCCCGCTCGGGTACGGCAGCATCTCCAGCACATAGTATTTCGTTTTTTTCGGGTCGGCTTCCGATTCAAACACGCGGTGCTCGTTCCACCGCTTCTGCCACTTTGCCTCGATCTCCTGCGGCTTATAATCCCCCACGTTTCCGAGTCCCCTTTGGACTGCGGCGGCTTGTCTGGCACAGGCAGGCTTGCTTGCCCTGAGCTCCCTTGGCGAAGGGCCGCCGCTTTTGCTCTCTAAACTCCCTCGCCTCACCGATCCAGCTGTCCCTCCCTCGCCCCGCCAGTCCCGCCATTTGTCATCCCGAGCGACGCGAGGGATCCGCTGTTCTCTTCTCCGTGCTCTCTGTGGGCTCCCTCTTGTGCGCTCTGTGTTAAAGCCTCACCCACTGCGTCTTGCCGCCCGCGCGATCTTCAACAAGACCGTCCCTTGCTCGGCTCCTTGCTTCGCTGCCTCGTTACTTCTTACTTTTTACTTTTCTTTTCTCTTATTCGCCGGGTGGCCCTTCCTTTGCGGTTTTTGCCTGCCCGTTCGCCAGGCGGGCAAAGGATACGTCATGCGTTTTCTCTCTACTTGGTCGGACCTTTAGGTCCGACATTACCGGCCACGAGACTTGGGCTTTAGCCCCTGAGGACTG
>Ga0307478_10002471_pt1 | contig 14517 bp, 9 predicted proteins | sample atmos_gasesECM4C_2_FD_203713 | JGI IMG/M metagenome (GOLD analysis project Ga0307478, IMG submission 203713) | Hardwood forest soil microbial communities from Morgan-Monroe State Forest, Indiana, United States - atmos_gasesECM4C_05 | ecosystem: Environmental > Terrestrial > Soil > Temperate...
CCGGCGTTCCGACGGAAAATATGTACAAGTACCCGTTTGCCAGATAGAAATCCCACTGCGCTGTCAGATTCGAGGACGAAGCCCCGACCTTCTGTCCCCACACCGACCCGAACAAACAAAAATTCAACGACGTAAACGTCGCCGGGAGAGCCGCCTTCCACGCATTCCCCGTCACATGTACCCATGCCGTCCCTGGCACCGCGTAGTACCCGGTCAAGTTCGGCGCCGCACCCGTCCCGTACGCATCAAACGCAATCGGATTCCCTTGCATCCCCGACCCGCTCGGCACCAGACTCTCATTCCAAACATCGCCGCGCTTAAACAGCACTGAATCCCCAGCCTGCAGCGCCTGCGCATTCACCCGCGCCACCGTCGCCCATGCACTCGCAGCAGAAGTCCCCCCATTCGCATCACTCCCCGAGCTTGAGCTCACATAATAGGTAGTCGCCGACGCCACCCCGCTCAGTCCCATCACGAGAATGACCAAAATTTTCTTCATGCCCCTCAGTGCCCTCTCTGGTGAAAGTCTTTCGCGCATAAAAAAACCACCAGCCGAAGCCGATGGCGAAACGAATCAGGGTACCCCACCTACGCGCTTTTCGTAGGGTGGGCATTTTTCAATTCCGGTTCTGGGGCCCCACCCCGGTACCGGGTGCCCCACTTCTGGCCGCCTTTGCCAGAAGTGGGGACTTTGACTTCTTATTAATACAACCCCAAAACGGCGCCGCAGAATTCACGTATCCGTCGCTAGGCCCGCTCTAACCCGGGTGCCCCACTCTTGTCTTCGCGCCTTTTGCGAAGACAGGGTGGGGACTTTGACTTCTTCTTAATCCAACCCCAAAAAACGGCGCCGCAGAATTCACGTGCCGGGTGCCCCACTTCTGGCCGCTTTTGCCAGAAGTGGGGATTTTGACTTCTTGATCCAACCCCAAAAACCTACCCGTCGCTAGGCCAACCCTAACCAGGGTGCCCCACTCTTGTCTTCGCGCCTTTTGCGAAGACAGGGTGGGGACTTTGACTTCTTCTTAATGCAGCACCAAAAACGGCGCCGGAGAATTTACGAACCCGTCGTTTGGCCCAGTAATCGACCCCGGCAGTCCTCCACTCGACGGCGTAATCGAAAACCCGTTCAGATGATAGAAATCAAAACTCCCGCTATCCTCCCCAAGCGTCATCGTCGCGCTGCCGATATTCGCATACATCCCGATGTAGTACCGTCCCGGCGGAAGAAACGCGCACGTCGATCCACTCCACGGCAACGTCACGTTCGTCGCGCTCGCCGTCGCCCAGGAACTTCCCGCAACCGCTCCCGTATGAACCAACAAGGCGTCACTGCTCCCGGCCGTCCCCTGATAAATTCCCAGGTCGTACGTGTTCGCGCTGTTGTCCGCCGCATTTATGTACACTGTCACATTGCACGTATAAACCGGCGTCCGCAGAAACACTCCAAACAGATTCGCGTGATTCGTACTCGTATTGAATCCCACGCCCGTAGTCGAGAACGCATTCCCCAGCGGCGTCCAAGTCGCTGTATACGCCCCATCGACATACGCCGTTGTCGCGAGTTTCGTGGAGTTATCCCGCACGCTTGCCGTCGGAGCCGTTGGGCTTCCCGTCAGCGCCGGCGATGCCAGCCCCGCATATCCCTGCCCCTTCACAAACGCCGTAGTCGCCACGTTCGTGGAATTGTCGGAGCTTCCCGGCGTCGTCGCCGTCGCCGTACCTAGCGCTGTCGCCCCCTGCACCTGGAAGTTCGTTAGCACTGTTACCGGATTATTATTGTCCAGCGTAATCTCTGGATAGCTCTGATTGGCCGAACTTAATCCGCCGATATTCAGCGCCGGATTCGGGTTGTACTTCAACACATTGACCAGGCCACCCATCGCCGTTGCTCCCACGTGAAAATGGTAAATACTGTTGGTGACAGCCAATGAATACATGTACACATTCGATCCCGAGCAGTTGGCTCCCAGTTTCACGCTGTCGAAATCAATTGGTCCGCCTGCCTGTGTTCCCGTCCCCGTCTGGATTAAATCCGCATTGCACGCCGTTCCCCCTTCCAGATAGGTAGTCCCGGTAAAGTGAGTGCTCTGGCCGCTGCCGTAGAATTCGATAATCGGCCTGCCACTTCCCGGATGAACTGCCGAAGTAGCGACAAAGGTTGTGGAATTCGTCACCCCGGTCGTATTGCCGATGCGCAGGGGCGTGCCGACATTGTTAGCCTCGAGTTGCGGATTCATGAAACTGGTAGAACAGCACGTATTCCATGCCCAAAGCACTGGTACCGCTGTGTGCGTCCCGCCGTGGAGGTAAGGAAAAGCGGAAGTATCGAAGGCGTTTTGAATTGCGATCACCGCCGTGCGGATCGTGTCTCCCGCAACATCAACCGCAGACAACCCTTCTAGGCGATAATAACTACTGCTAGTTTTCGCGTTGTTGTCGGTACAGATCAACGCTTCCACATCAGTCGCCGATGAGGCCGCCGTCACCTGGAACGGTCGCCCTTCGCCCGTCCCGTCCCCCAGATACGAACTCTGATCGAAGAACCGCAGCCCGCACGAAGTGTTGGGCACACTGTCATCAATCGACACATTCCAACTCCCGGTGTGCGGCGGAATGAGCGTCACGCCGAATCCCTGATTTGACAGTGATACCGCGGCCCCGCTGCACGCCGCGCTGACGGTGGCCGCCGTCCCAATCGCCACGCCGGTCGCGCCACTGCATTTCCTCTCCGTCCACGAGGCGCCCGCGGCTGCTGTCAGGTAGACGCTGTACGAAGTCGCAGTCCCGTAGTACGCCGGTGAGCTCACCTGGATCGCCTGCGATCCTGTAACTGTCACCGTCGCCTCCATCGACGACGATGTCTCTGCCGCGGTCGGCGAAGTCAGCGTGTACACCACTTTGTAAGTTCCCGCCCCAGGAGACGTCCCGCTCACCGCCGTCACCACCGGAGGCCGCAATTGCCCAATGCTGACCTCCGACGCGATCGTTTGCGCTCCGCCTAGCGCGCGCGCATCAATCGTCGCATTCCCGGTCGTGATCGCCAGCGCATTCGCGTTGTTCAGCTTCACATCCAGCGTCGAACCGCTCACCAGCGACGCATCCAGGAACGCTCCCGTATTCGTCAGATACTTCTGCGCCTGCACATATCCCGTGGTCGCGATCTTGCTCGAGTTGTCTGCAACCGGCTGCGTCGTCGCCGTGCTCCCGCCCGGCAGCGTAACGGCAGTTGCCAGCGCAATTCCGCTCGCGCTATCCGTCGTTCCGTCCGGTAGCGTCACGGTTCCTGTAAACGTTGGCGACGAAGTAGAACCCCCGCCTCCCCCTCCCGCCGGAGCGTCCAGCGAGATTCGCACCCCGTACGTATTCGGACCCGCATTCGTCGACTCCACCCGCCCCAGCACCTGCACACCGGTCGGCCGCGTCGCTCCCGCATCGTGACAATCCCCAGCCGTCAATGTGCTCGCTACCACGTAATCCCCTGCTGTCGTCCCGCTATCGAACGAACACTGCACATATCCTCGATACGTGATCACCGCATTCCCGATGGTCCCCGATCCATTGCTGACGACGCCGATTACGCCATCGCCGCTCGTCGTTCCCGCCTTCACCGCGCACCCCGGTGTCGCCGCGCTATACACCGCCAGCAGATTCAGCGCCGTACCGGTGCCCGTGTCGTTGCACAGCTCGAAATTCAGCCGCCCCTGCGTCAGCGTGTCGAACGACGTACCTGCGTACACCGTCCGCGGCACCAGTTGCGAAGGTGCAACCACCCCAACGTCAAACGAATTATTCGAGAACGGCTTGAACGCGCTCCCCGAATCAATCGCCCACCGGATCCCCGACCCGATCCAGAATCCAATCCCTCTCTGGTAAGTCCCGGTCCCCGCGTTCTCATTCTTCACTACAAAATAATTGTCGTTCGCATCCCATCCCAACCCCGTCCGCTCATACACTGACGAATTCGAGTACGTTCCGTACACGTGCATGGTCTGCCCATTCGTCCCGTTGTACGCTCCCAGGGTGTTCGGATCTTCCTGCCACAAATTTGAAAAGTACGAACTCGTCGCCGCTGTCGCTACCTTCTGCGGCGCGCCTCCATTGGTCGAGATATAGAAATTTCCATCGTTCGAAATTCCCAGCGCCGAGGTTCCTGCCCCCGCCGATAACATCGACACTCCAGGAATCGGCGAACTCACCGCCCACGGTCCCGCCACCTGCAATTGCCCATTCACCGTCAGGTTCCCGCTGAATGTTCCCGAAGTCGCCGCAATCCCGCCCGCGCCCGCGTAATTCAGCGTCGTCCCGTTGTCGGTCAGCACGCTGTCTCCATTCACCGCCGCCCCGTTCCCGGAATACATCGCCACCTGCGATGTCGATCCCAGATTCACCGTAACCGCCGGCGGATCGTCGCCGCCGCTCCCGCAGTCTGCTCCCGTGCCCGACACCACTCCGGTCGCGCTCACGTGCAGACACTGCGATCCCGTTCCCGTCACCGGCAGCGTCACATTCCCGCCACTGACAGTAAATCCGCCATTTACCGTCACCGGGACGTTGAACGTCTTCCCTGCTGCCGTCAGCCGTTCCAGAAAATTCGTCCCGCTCGGAACCGCATTAATGTACGAACTGATCGAAGTTCCCGCCCGCTGGGCCATCCCGCCCGTCTGATCCAGCCCGATCGCCATATCTCCTGCGTCGTTCGACGGACGGCCCCCGAGCGTTGCCAGCGTCTTCGTGAAACTCGAGTCGGCGAACGTGATCAGATCGTTCGGCGTCGAGATAGTCTTCCCGAAGTTAATTCGCCCCTTGCTGCTCACCGGTGGCCCATTGCCGGCCGCATCTGTCTGCTGCAGCAGCGTCGCCAGATATCCCGATCCCCCATTGCCCGAACTCACCAGGCAACTCACCCAAATCGGACTTCGGCGGCTGGCGAAACCTCCCGGCACGCACTGTTCCGCGACAATCGACACTCCCGCCGTACCCTGGCTCGCCACCGCCTGCGGATCCATACCGACCACATCCGCATAAACGGTGGAATTATTGATCACCAGATTGACCGGCCAGAACCAGAACACCGGGTTGAATTGCTGCGCCTGTACCGTGTACGAACTTGGCCCCGCCTGCGTATCCACGAAAGAACACATTCCGCTTGTCGTGCACGATCCCGAAATGTTCGTCGCGATCGCATAATTCCCCGTTCCGTACGGGGCCGCCCCCGAAAATCCGGTCACCACCAGCACATCCCAGGTCAGGGTTCCCAAACTCGCGCTGTACAACGCGTCCTGCAGCTCGATCGACGGCCACTTCACCGTCACATTCGTGCTCCCCGTCGCCGGCTGCGCCCATCCCGCATACAGCAGCGGGCCATATCCCATGGTCGAACTCCGCGGCACCACGAAATAGTCTCTCTCCGCCGCGCCTCCTCCGCCTTGCGCAAACGCCGGCTCGAACCCGCTCGTCGGAAACGCCCCCACAAATTTCGTGGCCAGCCCGCCTCGGACCGAGTACCCCATCTGCGCTGCCAGTCCATATAAAGGATTGGGCGTTCCTCCCGTCGACTCCTCGTACACGTTCTGAAACGTTGCTGGCTGCAAGCCGCCGAAGTAGCGCACCCCGAACAGAGGAAAGCCCTGGCACACGCTGTCCGTCAGGACCAACCCATTGCCTCCGCCATAGATGCAGTTCACGTTCGTAAATTCCGAATTGTGCACGTACGTGATCCCCGCATTCCCCTGGTCCGCCCTCTGGTACACAAATGTCCCAATCGGCCAATTCGCGCTGTTCTTGATCGAACCCGTCGAACGGTTCGACGCCCGCTCAATCACGAATTGCTGATCGTTGTCGTTCACGATCCCATACGAAAATGCCCCGTATCCGCCCGGACTCACCTGCATGATGTTCGTATCCTGCATCACCACATGGTCCGAATTGTTTTCCACGAAGGCATTCAGAATGTTGCAGAACCCAAACGTGTTCGCCCCGGCAGAAAAAGTCGATTTCCCGAATTGCACCGTGAATGTGCTCGCGCTCGGCACGCTCGTTACCGGAGAAACCCAATGCTGGTCCGCCGTCTGCGAGTGATATTCGCAATCCACCGTGTCCCCAACTACAAACGGATGCGTCGACGCCGTCGTCACCGTAAGCGTCCCGCTCGCTCCTGACACGCTGGCCACCTGGACCCCATCCACGAACAGGCCCGACGCTCCCGTCAAGTTGTACAGTTTGTGATGATGCACCTGCGGGCTGTTCTGCGTTGTTCCGATATAGATGCACCGGTCTCGCGTCGAACAATACAGCAATGACCCCGCTCCATCGAACACTCCCCCGCGTCCTCTCAGATAAATCGTCGCGTACACGTTGTAGTTCGTGTCTGCCACCAACCTCACATACGGCGCTGTCGCTGAACTAGCACCCGTTGGGATGTCCGATGTCCACGCATCGTTCCACGCCTCTTGAATTCCCGAACTCGCCGATCCCACCGTATATCCCGCCGCGTGCCCATATGCCGTGGTCACATTGATCGTTCCGTTCGCCGCTCCCGGCGGACAGTTTCCGCCAGTCACCCTCACCGCTTCCGCCGTCCCCTTGCCCGAGATATACACCTTGTATGTGTAGAAATTCGTGCTGGAGGTCGTATCGATTCCCATCGGGCACGGGCTCAAATGAATCGTCGAGTTTCCCGGCGTCGAAAGATCATCGGCGGGTGTCTGTGCCCAATTCCAACTCGGCGTTACATACCGTATGTTTCCCAGATTGTTCGTCGAAAATTGTGTGCCTGGCGGTTGCGCAATCGTCTGGCTCCCGGTCGGGGTCGTCGACAGATTTCCCGTCCCGCCCGCCGAACATGGCCCCCAGGTCCCGTTCCCCAGCAGGCAATTGTTTGCTGTCGCCTGCCCCGTCCCCAGTTCGCTCGCCGGAACCAACCCCGAAATCAGATCCGCTTTCGATCCCAGCCCGTTATCCACATATTGTTTGTTGGCAGCTTGCAGACCCGCCGCCGGCGCTCCCGGCAGCGTGATCGGCCCCGTCATCGTTCCACCAGCCGTCGGCAGATAGTTCCCCGCTCCCACATTGCTCAACGCCTGATCCACATAACCCTTGCTGGCCACCTGCCCCGCGCTCGTCGGCGCCGGAACATTCGGAGCGCTCGCGAACGTCTTCGTCCCGCTGATCGTCTCCGATCCGTTCAAATGCATCACGCTGCTGTCGTCGGCTTTCGTCGCCAGCGCCGAGTTCACGTACTGCATCGATACCGCCGATCCCGCCACGCCCGATCCCGGCGTCGTTCGCACCGCCGCCAGGTTCGCCGGAGACGTCGTCGGCACCACCCAATCCTCCGTCTTTACCTGTCCCGGCCCCAGTTGATACACCACCACGTAATACACGCCCGCCGGAGTCGCTCCCGCATTAGGCACCAGCCCCACGCTGAACGCCCCCTTGGTCACTGGAACGTTCTTCGTCCCAGATGCGACCTGCGCGCCGCTCGCCGTCTGAAACGCCGGCCACGTGACAATCATCGTCCCTTGCGCCGCCGTCCCGTCCGCCAGATACACGTTGTCCGCCACCGTCGTCGTAGGCGCCCCGCCCTGGCCCCAGCCTCCCGGAACCCAGAGCCCGACAGTCGCGATCCCCATCATCACCCAATAACAAAGCCGCCCCATCGGGCGGCGTCTGGCGTCACGCATATCCTTCCTCCAAATCCTGTTATAAACCCGTGTGCCCCTTCACAAACGCGGGTACACCATCACAGACCCGGCTGCCCCATCACAAACGCGGGTACACCATCACAAACCCGGGTGCCCATCACAAACCCGGGTGCCCCACTTCTGGCCGCTGTTGCCAGAAGTGGGGGTTTTCCATTCCTAAACCTCACCGCAAGCGCGTCCACCCATCCCCACGCGCGCTTCGTGGGGAGAGATCAAAGTCTTTGAAACCTTGAAACTTTGCAACCTTGAAACCTGATCTCATCAGCTCTCATCTCCCGTTCAAAAACTCCTCCACACTCCTCACATACACATCGGCAAAATCCGCCACCGGACGCCGTGCCTCAATCATCTCCATCGCGTCCTCCAAATCCCATCCCATCGTCCCTAACACCGCCAGAGCCATCATGGGCGCCCGATGCACTCCAGCCGCGCAATGGATAAACAACTTCCCGTCTTCGCTCTCCAGCATTTTCTGCGCGAACTCCACCCCGCGCCGGAACAATCCCGCCGGCTTTTCCTCAAAATCGTCGTCTGTCGGATTCCACAGCACCTTGATGTCGTGCTTTTCGGCCAGCGCCGTGTCGTCAAACTCGATCTGCATGTCGATGATGTGCGTGATCCCCGCCTCCGCCACCGTCGCCATATTCTCCGCGTTCCAGATCCCGCCTCCGACCGCAATCCGATCTGTCAACCAGGTAATATCCATCCCACTCCTGCGTCTACGTGGGGCGGACACTCCCGTCCGCCTTGCCTTCTCTTTGTGGGGCGGACACTCTTGCCCGCCTTTGCCAGAAAACTCTCCCTGATCCTTTCGAAGGGTAGCGACTCTCGGCGGGTGGCCCCACCCTGCGCGCCTTTCGTAGCGTGGGGGTTTTGACTTCCCCCACCCAAATCGCCACCGGATTCCTTCTCTCCACCGCTCCGCCTCATTCTACCCAACAGATTGTCATCCCGACCGGACGAGCCAACAGATTGTCATCCCGACCGGAGCAAAACGATGAGCATCGCGAAATCGTTTTGCGCAGCAGACGGACCTTGCGTTCCTCTACAGCGTGCCCACACAGCGGGTGCCCCACCCTTGTCTTCGCGCCCTTTGCGAAGACAGGGTGGGGAATTTGACTTCCGCCACCCTGCCTCAGCAAAGCGCGTTCTCCACTGCGTTCTCCCCTGCCTTCTCCGCTCCCCTCTCACCTTCCCCGCTCTTCTCCGGCGGGCTCTTCACTTCGCCAGCGTCCTCATCGTCCTCTTCGTCCGGTGGCTTCGGCGGCGCTTCCAACCGCGCAAGGAAGCTCTTGACCATGGAGTCTTCCTCCTCGGTCGCCGGCTCCCCATCGGTCGCGACTGGATAAACTCCCGCCATCTCGAGCAAATACTTCGCTGGCGCTAATTGTCCCGCCTTTGCCTGGTCCATCACCGCTTCGGTAATCACCGCTGCCTCTGACTTCACCATGCCAGAGATTTCTCTTCTCACCTGCGCCGGATCGATTTCTTTTTTTCCGGCTGTTTTCCTGGCCGTCTTCTTCGCTGCCGTTTTTCTCTTCGCCTTTGCCCTGGACTTCGCTTTCTTCTTGATCATTGCCCCATACTCGGATTTCTTATGAATTCAGTTCCCAAAAACAAACGGCGCGCCTTTTGGGCACGCCGTCTAAGGAGATTTGTTTTTTTCTTACCCTCTAAATCTAGAATAGCAAATTGCTAAGGGCAAACCGGACATTTTTTAAAATTTATTTTCGCTGTCTTCACAATCACTTACAGAAAATGGACCCTCCGGACCCCCTTGACAAGATTTTGTCGCCCTCGCGTCCGGCCGCTCCATCAGTCCCATTTCGAGCAAAATCTCGCTCAAGAGGTCGAGCGCCAACGGAGTTAACCGCCGCACCGTCCTCTCTGTGCACTGCAGCAGCCGCGCTGTCGCCACCTGATCGTGTTCCTGCAGAATATGCCGCGCCAGCAACTGCTGCGAGAACTCATCCAGCCGACCCAGGCACTTCTCCATGTCATGCACAAAGATCACCCGATCTTCAAACGTCACCACGGTATACGACGTCACCTTCGCCCGAAAGAATTCCCTCCCCAACAATGACGGCAGCCTTCCCGTCTCGATCGAATACTTCATATACCGCCGCAACATCGCGACGGTCCGCCCTCGATAAATCCTTCTTTCCCGCTCCTCCTCGTAAGACTCCGCCGCATACCTCTCCTGAAGCATCTGCTCCACGGTTGCGCCATTGCCATCCGCGAGCCCCGGGAACCGCACTGGGTGCCCCATTTCTGGCCGCTTTTGCCAGAAGTGGGGATTTCGACTTTGACTCTCCTCACTCGATACCGGGTGCCCCATTTCTGGCGGGTTTTGCCAGAAGTGGGGACTTTGACTCTCGTCGTTCGATGCCGGGTACCGTCCGGTCATCTCGTTTCGCTCGATGCATCCTGAGCCCAGCCGGTCCGCGGGTTCTTGATCCTCCCCAGTTTCCGCCTCAGCCGCCAACCATCCAATCTCGTCGTTCACGCCATACCTCCAGCCGCCGCGGCCTCAAACTCCACGTCGCCGTCGTTCCAACTCTCGACCCCGTACTCCTCCACGACAGTGGATCCCCGTACAGGGATCTTCGGAACGCGACTTGGTTTCTTCTTCGGTAGAGGCAAGTCCGCCACCTTCGGCTGGCAGTTCTCGCAATACACCACTCCAGCTCCGCACTCCCGCATCCACAACCCTCCACAGTGCTCGCAATACTTCAACTCCATCCGCAACAGACTGCTTTCTTCCTCGTTATGATTCCTGCTCATCACTCCTCCAAAAAGTAAAATTCCAAATGCCGCTCGTAGCTCCAGGCTCATAGCTAAAAGCTAAAAAAGCCCTGCGTCAGATTCCCGCTTAACGCGGCAACCGAACGCAGGGCTCGTTTCTCTTACGATGACCTGCTTGCGCTATTTAGTTTTGCTGGGTGACCACCCTTATCGTGCCGGGTGCCCCACTTCTGGCCGCCTTTGCCAGAAGTGGGGATTTTCGCAACCCTCGACCGAATTCCTCCGTTTATCCTCCGCTTCTACAGGTTCACGCGATCTCGCTGTCGATCCCGCCCAGCTCCGCCCGCTGCCGGAAATATCCTTCCTCGTACCCCGACTTGAGAACGCGTCCATTCTGCATCACTACGCTCACCCGCCCGGTAAAGCGAAGCGACAAAAGCAGCCGCTCCATGGATGCCGACAGCACCTCGGCCGACTTCACCTTCCTCCGGAATTCCCCGAAAGTCTTTTCCTCGCTCGAGTTGTCTGGATAGCTCGTCATTTCCCTCATCCCTGGAGCATAGTGGCCCTTACTTTGTCGCGATGCTATAGCTGTGAATTTCCTCGGTCAAGGTTGAATGACCAAACCCTGCCTGTGGAAAACTTCCGCTCCGCGGCGCCGTTCTGACCCGGTGCTATACTCCGCCTATGAAGTTCAAAATCCTGCAAGAGAATTTGCGCAGGATCCTCTGGGACCGCATCGAAGCAGGCGAACTGACCGGCCTCCGCCTGGCCCAGCAAACCGGATTCAAGCAAGCGCATATCTCCAATTTCCTCAATAAGAAACGCGGCCTCAGCATCGAAGGCATGGACAAGGTCTTGTCCGTCCAGCACCTCTCCGTCCTCGACCTGCTCGATCCCGCCGAGGTCAGCAAGCGTGCCACCATCCTCCCGCCCAGTGGCGACGAATTTGAAAACATCGTGCTCACCGATCCCTCCACCGCCACTCAGCCTCTGATCCCCAGCATGCGGGTCAAGGAAATCCTCAAGTTCAAAAAGAACTTCCTCTGTAAGCTCAAGGCCAAAACCGAAGGAGACCGTACCCCCTGGCAGCGCTTCGTTCTCATCCGGATCGACGCCCGAGAGGCCCAGACCATGGCTCCCCGCCTTCTTCCCGGGGCCACGCTTCTCATCGACCGCCATTACAACTCACTTGCGCCTTATCGCAAACTCGACTCCAATATGTACGCTGTTCTGAAAAACGATACTTGCACGGTAAAGTACGTCGAAGTGACCGGAAATCATTTAATCCTCCGCCCCCACAATCCGTCCTCCCCCCTCGAAGTCCTCGCCATCAAAGAACACGCATCCCCCTCCGACTACCTCATCGGCCGCATCGCCTACATCGGATTGGAATCCTAGCCGTAGTTTTTTCCCGCGTGTGTCCGCCGGAATTCGTTTCTTCGATCACGTTGTGCGCTCGCTCCCGTCTCATCCCGGAAACGTGGACAGCGGCTGTTTGGAACGCCCGCCCAACAAGAGATCAAGCGCGGAATGGTCTTCCTCGACGTCAAAAATCGTAACGGGCAGGTGTCGGTCGCGGTGCGCCGTGCGGAGCAGTATCTGTGGCTGCGCGACGAGATCGCTGCAGCCGCCCTCCCGCATATTTTCCCGACGGCCAGACCCTCAGCAACGCCGAGCTATCAGCCACCACCCGGGCCGACGCTCCGCAACGCACCGTAATTCTGATTTCGTGCGATACCGGCGCGGTTAACGGTCCCACTCAGTCGCCCGGCGAAATCGTGCTCAACAACAAAATGGCGCTCAATGTCGTTGCGCCTCCCGATCCGGTCAGCGCGCTGCAGGTACCGGGAATGTTGCGGGATTTCCTGATTGCGGGAAAGACGATCAAAGAAGCATTCTCGACCCTGGGCGGCTTTCTCACCATCGAACAGCCTCTGGACCCACCCTTGGCGCCGGGTGCCCTACCCTTGTCTTCGCGTCTCTTGCGAAAACAGGGTGGGGATTTTGATTTCTTCCACCTCTAACTCGCCGCCTTCCGGGTGCCCCACCCTTGTCTTCGCGTTTTGTGCGAAGACAGGATGGGGATTCTGATTTCTTCCACCTCTAACTCGCCGCCTTCCGGGTGCCCCACCCTTGTCTTCGCGTTTTGTGCGAAGACAGGATGGGGATTTTGATTTCCACCTCTAACTCGCCGCCTGCATCGGCTCAACCCCACTCTCCGAACTCGCTTCCTTCGGGTTCGGAATGGTTACGATCACGCTCGTCCCACCACCCTCGTCCGACGCAAGCCGCAACTCGCCCCCGAATTGTCGGAGCCGTTCCCGCATTCCGCGGATCCCCATGCCCGAGCCGCCCTCCTGGATCCGCTTCAATTCGTCGGGCGGGATCCCTCTTCCTTGATCCCGCACTTCCACGGTGACTCGATCGTCTCCGCGTGCGATTCGAATTGTCGCCGTCTCGCTCTTCGCGTGGCGATGGATGTTGGTCAAAGCTTCCTGCACCAGCCGGAACACGAGCAACTCAATTTCGCGCGGCAATCTGCCAAACTCCGGCGAAATCTCCAGCCCGATCTTTATTCCGCTGCGCTGCGCCACGCCTTCCACGTACCAGCCCAGCGCTGAGTACAATCCCGTTTCATCCAGCAACGGAGGATGCAACAAATACGAGGTGGTGCGGATTTCCGCATGCAACTGTTGCACTAACTCCAGGCTGGCTTCAACCCGCTTGGCCAGTTGCGGCGCAAGTTTGCCCAGATCTTCGGCAAGACTCGCCAATTCCAGGTCCAGGGCGGTGACCAGTTGTCCCGCGCTATCGTGCAACTCGCGGGCAATGTGCCGCCGTTCTTCCTCCTGGACTTGCACCAGCCGGTTGGAGAGCGCCCGCAACCCCTCCGACGTTCGCATTACATCTTCGTTGCTTCGCTGCAGCTCTTGCGTACGCGCCTGCACCTCTCGATCCAGGTTTTCCGCCAGTTCCCGGTAGCGCGCTTCGCTTTTTCGTAACGATTCTTCGGCCGCCTTGCGGACCGTGATGTCCTCATAGAGAACCGCGAATCGATCGCCCTCGTAGGGAAACGCAGTCAAATCCCAAACCCTGCCAACAGACTCTGAACCATGTTCGAAGCGGTAGGCGGTCTTATCCTCGACCACCCGCGCATAAGTTTTGACCCACCACTCGTATTCCTGCGGGAAGACTTCGCTGGCACGGTGACCAACCACTACATCGTGGCTGAGGCCGGTCAGACGCTCCAAAGCAGGATTGCAGGCAAGCCACCGGATATCCACCGCCCGCCCGGCATCGTCGCGCACCAATTCGCAGATCGCAAACCCCTCAGCCATGCTCTCGAACAATGTACGATAGCGTTCCTCGCTGGCGCGTAGTTCGTCTTCCACTCGAGTAGGCTGACTCATTTCCATGAAAACTCAACTCGATTTTCGAAAAGTTATAAGCAACTGCACCAACCCGCCAAGCAATTTTCCCCCAGGGGAAGGCCCAATGCCACTACAGCCGTTCCTGTACCCCCCAAAATGACGGGGATCCCAGCGCGGTAGCGTCGAGGGTGCCCCACTTCTGGCTGATGTTGCCAGAAGTGGGGATTTTGACTCTGACCATTGAGAGAGTGCGTGTGCTCCGCTCTGAGAGCCCTTTGATGATCCATTTGTCAGTATTTGAAACGATTGGATTTGAACGGATCGAAACTCGACTCAGCCTTCAAATATGGCCGCGTTTTTCTGTTGTGTGTGAACCAGCCGATCTTGCCTTGCGCTTCTGGTTCCTTCAGTTGCTCTGGTTTTATCTGCCGTACAATCCGGTCTCTGCGAGAATTCCAGAGCGTTACCAATCCCAGCCCTGCTCGTGCATTGTCCATAGATTTCTGCCGGGACGACCGGTGTCCTAAGAACGGCGGAGCTCACTGCGCGTATGATCCAGTCTTCCGGATCGAAGCCTTTATAGAGAGCGTCGCTCGCTGGCAGCGAATTAATTTTGGCTGTGAAGCTTTGCAGACTCAGAGTGCAACGGAAGCGAATTCCTTGCAATAGCAAAGTGCTGTTAAGTTAATAGC
>Ga0307478_10002474_pt1 | contig 14509 bp, 8 predicted proteins | sample atmos_gasesECM4C_2_FD_203713 | JGI IMG/M metagenome (GOLD analysis project Ga0307478, IMG submission 203713) | Hardwood forest soil microbial communities from Morgan-Monroe State Forest, Indiana, United States - atmos_gasesECM4C_05 | ecosystem: Environmental > Terrestrial > Soil > Temperate...
ACGAGGAAATCTCGTCCCAAATGCCTTCGCCGCCCTGCTCGGCGAGCCGAGTGATTTTCTGGCCCGCCCGTGAGACGACTTCCATCAGCCGCATGCCGCTTTGAAAATATCGCGGCAACTCCGCCTGCAGACTCTCGAACTTCTCGGGATACTCCGATGCCAGAACAGCTAGGGCCACACCGGCAGTCAGGACTCCGGCGGGCCATTTCTTCTTAAGGAAAAGAATCGCTGAGGTGCCAACCGATCCCGCCACGACCGCCTTCTTCCAACTGTCCATGCTTCCCCCTATTGGGCGATTCTAACGCAACCTTGCCACGGTCTTTGTATACTTCGCGGGCTGCCTGAAACTCTAAATCCCGGAGAATTTAATGATCCGCCATCGGCACCTTGCCGCAAGAAAACTGTCGTCGTTGCTGTTGCTATGCCTGGGTTTCCTTTCCGCCGGTGCACAATCCAAGCCTCGTGCACGCGATCTCGGCGTTCCTTTCGATGGAAACCCCGGGCCCTACAACGCGATGACAGACGTAAAGGGCGTCGAAGTCGGTCACACCACTTTAATTTCCGGATCGGGGAAGCTGAAGGTCGGCGAGGGCCCCGTGCGCACCGGCGTGACCGCGGTCTTGCCGCGCGGCAAGGACTCAAAGGACCCAGTTTTTGGCGCTTGGTTTACCCTCAACGGCAACGGCGAGATGACCGGAACCACGTGGCTTGAGGACTCGGGTTTTCTGGATGGACCGGTCATGATCACGAACACGCATAGCGTCGGCGTGGTACGCGACGCTGTCATTGCCTGGCGAGTTCGGAAAGCGCCCCCGGACCAGAACGGTTACGAGTGGTCATTGCCGGTCGTCGCGGAGACCTATGACGGAGACTTGAATGACATCAACGGCTTTCATGTGAAACCAGAAGATGCATGGCACGCGCTGGACAGCGCCCACGGCGGCCCCGTCGAAGAGGGGAATGTTGGCGGAGGCACTGGGATGATTTGTAACGAGTTCAAAGGCGGTATCGGCACATCATCGCGCGTACTCGATGCCAAATACGGCGGGTACACCGTTGGCGTGCTGGTGCAGTGCAATTACGGCTGGCGCAGCCAGTTGCGGATCGCGGGTGTGCCGGTGGGACGAGAGATTCAAGACCGCAAGGTAAGAGATAACGATGTCGGATCGATTATTGTCGTCGTAGGAACCGACGCGCCGTTGATTCCCACCCAGTTGAAACGCCTGGTCCGGCGAGTTTCCCTGGGGCTGGGACGCGACGGCAGTTTTTCAGGAGACGGTTCGGGAGACATCTTCGTAGCATTTTCGACGGCCAATCCCAATGCAGCCAGCGCGAAGGGCATCCGGCAGATTTCGATGCTGCCCAACGAGCAATTGAATCCGTTATTTCTGGCTACGGTTCAGGCCACGGAGGAAGCCGTTGTGAATGCCATGGTGGCGGCCGAGACCATGAAAGGCATTAACGATTTCGAGGTAATCGCGTTACCGCACGATCGTCTTCGCGAAGTATTGCAGAAATACAATCGGCTGGTGAAGTGAGCTCCGGGCAAGCCGAATCGCGGAGTCTTGTATCGCGGGCAGGCTTCGGGAGTGTGTGCTTGCGCCTAAGCTACCGCGCGGCCGCCATAGATGACTTCCAGCGCAATCGACTGCGCCCAACGCTTCTGATCGCCCTGGGGTACGAGTTCTTCAACCACATAGAGCCGCCGGCCCACATCGCAAGCCAATTCATGCCAGCGACGCTTGCGGGGCGAAGCCTTGAGGTTTTTCCAGACAATGCAAAGTTTTGCCATACTGCGAACTCCATCAGCAGATCAATTCCCGAAACATGGACGCTTCGGTCTGCTTTCTGGGTTGGAGTATCGCCGCGAAGGGCACGACGGCTCTGTCGCCATCGTCACTGGCTTATGTGATCTAGATCACCACGCTGCCGATTTGGGCGGCCGACCAAGCGCACCGCATTCCCGCTTAATCGTTGACCGCTTTATCGGTAATGTCCAATCCTTTGTCGATGATCGCAAACGCTTCCCGCAGTTGTTGCTCGTTGATGCAGAGCGGCGGGTTGGTGTAGAAGGTATTCCAGCGCACCAGAGTGTAGAGTCCATTTTCCCGGAAGAACTTTCCGAGTGCGGCCATCTCCTCGGAGGTTCCATTGAACGGAGCCAGTGGTTGCTTGGTCTTGCGGCTGCGGATCAGCTCGAATATCCCGAATAGACCGATCGACCGGACCGCGCCGACAGAGGGATGCTTCCGTTGCATTTCCGCTCCCAGTTCGCGCAGGATCGTGCCCATTTTTCGGGTGTTCTCGATGAGATGGTCTTCTTCATAGACACGGATCGTCGCCAGTGCAGCGGCGCAGCCCATGGGATGGCTGTTGTAGGTTAAGCCACCGTAAAAGACTTTATCCTGGAAGTGCTGGGCGATCTGATGCCGCATGCCAACGGCACCCAGCGGCAGGTAGCTCGACGTCAGACCTTTTGCCATGCAGATCAGGTCAGGGACAACTTTCCAATGATCGATGGCAAACCACTCGCCGGTACGACCAAAGCCGGCCATTACTTCGTCGGCAATCATCAAAATGCCATATTTGTCGCAGAGCTTGCGCACGCCCTGCATGTAGCCATCGGGCGGAATCAGAATCCCGTTGGTTCCGACGACCGTCTCGAGGATGAACGCGGCGATGGTGTGCGGGCCCTCAAGCTGGATGATCTCTTCGATCATGGCCAGCGACGTTTCTGCCGATTCCCAGCCACGCTCGATGCCATGGTAAGGATCGAGCACGCGGACGACGCCCGGAATTCCAGGTTCAGCGGCCCAGCGACGCGGGTCCCCCGTAAGCGTGATGCTTCCCGCGGTCGCGCCATGATACGAGCGGTAGCGGGCCATGATCTTGTGGCGGCCAGTAAAAAAGCGGGCCAGCTTAATGGCGTTCTCGTTGGCCTCGGCGCCGCCGTTGGTGAAGAAGAACGTGTCGATATCGCCGGGGGTGATTTCGGCAAGCTTCGCCCCGAGCCGCGCGCGCGGTTCTGTCGCCATGAAGGGATTGGCATAAGCCAGAGTCGCCGCCTGCTCACTGATGGCCTGAATGACGCGCTCGTCCCCATGGCCGATGTTGACGCTCATCAGCTGGCTGTTGAAATCGATGAAGCGCTTCCCTTCCGGCGTCCAGAAGTAAATGCCCTTGGCCCGCGCGACGGGGATGGGATCGACCTTCGACTGGGCAGACCACTCGTACAGCGTGTGTTTTTTGGTGAGGTCGACGATTTCCTGGCCGGTCATGGCGGGGTTGATGGCAGTGGTGGTCATACGGTCCTCGCTGGCAAATCTCTAAACATTTTTCACCACAGAGTCACAGAAGGATTTGGTAATTGGGTAATTGGGTAATTTTGTAATTTGGTAATTTAAAATCGCTACGTGCTTTGGAGCCGAGCCATCGTTGCGGTGCTGAAAATTACCCGATTACACAATTACCAAATTACTCAATCCCACCCTGGCTCTGTGGTAAGAATCCCTCTCATGAAGGCACTCCTTCTCACCACACTATCCACAGAAAGATCGACGTTCAGTGACATCAGACCGGAGGAGATGTGATCAGAACTTCCGCGAGTGCTCCTTCGCCCAGCGTTCCACGACAACTTTCTTTTCGGTGTAGAACTCGACCGAGTCGCGGCCCTGGCCGTGCATGATCCCGAAGAAGCTGTCTTTCCAGCCGCTGAACGGGAAGTAGGCCATGGGAGCGGCTACACCGATGTTTATACCGACGTTGCCGGCGGGCGCCTCATAGCGGAAGCGTCGCGCTGCAGCACCGCTGGAGGTAAATAGCGACGCCTGGTTGCCGTAAGGATTGCGCTCAAGAAACGCGAGCGCCTCGTCCATATCGTTGGCATGCACCATGCTCAGAACGGGCCCGAAGATTTCGGTGTGCGACAGTTCGCTGTCGAGCGGGACACCGTCGAGAATCGTCGGCTTCACGAAATTTCCCTTCTCGTGATTTGGGATACGTGGATTGCGGCCATCGACCAGAACCTTAGCGCCCTCCTTTTCGCCAACACCGATGAGCGACTCGATCCGTTCTTTACTCTGCTTTGTGATCACGGGACCCATCTGCACACCTTCATCGAGACCATTGCCAACCCGCAGTTTGGAGGCCGACTCCGCGATGGCGTCGCGGAACGTCTTCTGCGCGTCGCCGATGGTCACCGCGACTGAGACCGCCAGACAACGCTGGCCGGCGCAACCGAATGCGCTGTCAGCGATGATTTGCGTGGCCATGCTCATGTCCGCATCGGGCAGAACGATGACCGGATTCTTGGCACCGCCTTGACACTGGGCTCTCTTGCCATTGGCTCCCGCGCGCCCGTAGATGTAGCGGGCAACCGGGGTGGATCCAACGAAACTGATCGCACGCACCCGCGGATCGTCGAGGAGAGTGTCGACCGCAACCTTGCCCCCGTTTACGAGATTTACGACACCCTTCGGCAAGCCGGTTTTCTCGAGCAGTTCGTAGACGTAGCGCATGGTGAGCGGCACGCGTTCGGAAGGCTTCAGGATGAACGTATTGCCGGTCGCAATCGCGTATGGCAGGAACCAGAAGGCAATCATGCCCGGAAAGTTGAATGGCACGATTGCAGCCGTGACACCGAGAGGCTGCCGGATCATCATCTCGTCGATGCCGCGGGCGACGTCTTCGAGGTTATAGCCTTGCATCATGGTCGGAATGCCGCAGGCGACTTCGACGTTTTCGATCGCGCGCCGCATCTCGGCTTTGGCTTCGGTGAAAGTCTTGCCATTCTCCTGGGTGATGAGCCGACTGATGTCGTCAACGTGTTGCTCGAGCAACTGCTTCAGCTTGAAGAGCGGCTGGATGCGATCTTCGGGTGGCGTTCTACGCCAGGCGGGATAGGCGGCGGCAGCGGCATCGATGGCCTTCGTAACCTCGGCAGCATCGGAGAGTGGCACCTTGCCGAGACTCTCGCCGGTGGCAGGATTGATAATTTCGGACCACTCGCGAGCCTGGGACTCGACCCACTGTCCGTCGATAAAGTGGGGAACTTTGGCTTCGGTGATGATGGCAGTACTCATGGTAGATTCCCTCAGCTAATCGTGAAGAATATGGGACCACGACCGGTCGAAACGGTCGGTTCTCTAGCGCAGTCTGCTCTTATCTAGATTACACCGGCTGAGCGGCCGCTTCGTGCTTTCTTTCGTAAACGGTTTTGAGACCGCCCTCGAGCACATCCAGCGCCTCATCCATCTGCGCGTCGCTGATCACTAGTGGCATGAGCAGCCGGATCACGTTCGCGTAAGATCCGGCGGAGATCGTGATGACGCCGTGCTCGTAACAATACTGCGTGACCTGCTTGGTCTCTTCAGCGGCAGGCTCGCGCTTGTCCGTGGACTGTACTAATTCCAGGGCTTGCATTGCGCCCAGGCCGCGAACTTCGCCGATCATCGGCCAGCGTTTTTGCCATTCGCAGGCGCGGCGCCGAAAACGCTCGCCGAGTTCGTTGGCGCGTGCATTCAGATCCTGTTGCTCAAACATGTCGAGCACTGCCAGGGCAGCTTCACAAGCAACGGGATTCCCGGCAAAAGTGCCGCCTAAGCCTCCGTGACCGGGTGCGTCCATGATCTCGGCTCGCCCGGTGACGGCGGCAAGTGGTAGGCCTCCGCCGATGGACTTCGCGGTAACAATGATGTCGGGCTCAATGCCGTAACGCTCGCAGGCAAAAAGCGCCCCCGTGCGGCCGAAACCGCTTTGCACCTCGTCGGCGATGAATAGAACCCCGTACCTGCGGCAAATGTCGATGAGGATGCGGAAGAAATCCTGAGGTGGAGCAATAAAACCGCCTTCCCCAAGCACAGGTTCAGCAATCACCGCGGCCACACCTTCGTGCGCGACCACGCGCTTGAACGTGTCTTCGAGGTGACGCGCACAGTAAAGTTCGCACGAGGGATACTTCAGCGAATACGAGCAGCGATAGCAGTACGCGTACGGAATGCGGTACACCTCTCCGGGAAAGGGCTGAAATCCGGCCTTGTACGGGTGCGTCTTACTGGTCAGGGAGAGCGCCATCATAGTGCGCCCGTGAAAGGCGTCTTCAAAAGCGATGATTCCCGGCCGGCCGGTGGCGGCCCGCGCAATTTTCACGGCATTCTCCACCGCTTCCGCTCCGGTATTCACGAGCAGGGTCTTCTTTGGGAATTTGCCGGGCGTGACTTGATTCAGACGCTCAGCGAGACGCACATAGCTCTCGTAGGGCGTGACCTGAACGCAGGTGTGTAAGAACTTGTCCAGCTGCCGCTCGATCGCCGTGAGGACACCCGGAGCACGATGCCCTGTGTTGAGGCAGCCAATGCCGCCGGCGAAATCGATATAGCGGTTGCCGTCGACATCTTCGAGAATCGCACCTTCGGTCTTCGCGACGTAAATCGGAGTGGCATGCGAAAGTCCACGCGGCACGGCGCTCGAGCGTCGTTCGGAGAGCGCTTTCGATCTTGGTCCCGGAATCTGCGTTTTCAATTGAATCGTCGCCATCTCAGTACCATCCGATTGGAGCTTCGTTCAGATTAATATGGACCTGCTTGGTCTCGAGATACTCCTCAATGCCCCAGGGGCCAAGTTCGCGGCCGAAACCGGATTGCTTATAGCCTCCCCAAGGCGCCTCAACATAGGTCGGTTGCATGTGATTGACCCACACGATTCCTGCGCGCAGCGACTTGACTGCCCGGAAAGCTTTGAAAATGTCGCGCGTCCACACCGCAGCGGCCAGTCCGTAGGGGGAATCGTTGGCGATCTTGACCGCGTCTTTCTCATCCTCGAAGGGAATCACGGCGGCCACGGGACCAAAAATTTCTTCGCGCGCGATGCGGGCGCTGTTGTCGACGTCATAGAAGATGGTCGGCTGCACGTAGTAGCCTTTGGCGAACTGCTCAGGGCGACCACCTCCGAAAGCGAGTTTCGCTTCCTTCTTGCCGATATCGAGATAGGAGCGAACCCGGTCGTACTGTTCCTTGCTGACCAGTGGCCCCATCTTGGTTTCGCGGTCGAGCGGCGCCCCTAACTTGATCTTCTTCGCCTTCTCAGCCATGGCATCGACAAATTTCTTGTAGATCGGTTTCTGTACCAGAATGCGGCTGCCGGCTGAACAGACTTCACCCTGATTGATAAAGACCCCGAAGAGAGCGCCATCGATCGCGGCTTCAAAGTCGGCATCGGCAAAGAAAATGTTCGGCGACTTCCCTCCCAACTCAAGGGTGACACGCTTCACAGTGTCGGCAGCCTGTTTCACGATGATCTTGCCCACCGCGGCGCTGCCAGTGAAGGCGATCTTGTTGACGTCGGGATGCTGCACCAGCGGAGCGCCGGCGGTTTCGCCGAAACCGGTAATGATGTTCACGACGCCGGGAGGAAGCCCGACGTCTGAGAACCATTTGGCAAACTCGAGCGCCGTAAGCGGCGTCTGCTCCGCCGGCTTGAGCACGCAGGTGCAGCCGGCAGCCAAGGCGGGTGCAAGCTTCCAGGCCGCCATCAACAATGGATAGTTCCATGGAATGATTTGCCCGGCGACGCCAATCGGTTCTTTCAGGGTGAGGCTGACGGCATTGTCGGGAACCGGGTTCACAAAACCCAGGATTTTAGTCGCGAGGCCGCCGTAGTATTCGAAGCAGGTGGCGGTATCGTTGATGTCGTACTCCGCCTCGACGATGGGCTTGCCGCAATTGCGCGCTTCGAGTTCCGCCAGCATCGGCAGGTTTTGGCGAATCTTGTCGGCCAGGCGAAACAGGACTCGTCCGCGCTCCTGCGCCGTGGTTGTCGCCCACGGGCCATCGTCGAAGGCCGCCTTCGCCGCCGCGACGGCACGGTTCACGTCGTCGGCGTTGGAATCTGGGACTTGCGCGATGACTTCTTCTGCGGCCGGATCGTAGACGGGAAACGTCTTCGCAGACTTGCTGGCGACCCATTCACCGTTGATCAACATCTGGTACGTCTTTACTTCGGTTTGAACTCCACTGGGCATCGGAGCCTCCGCGATGAATCTTCGATCCTGCTAAAGCTGCCGGGCTTCGCCCGGCCGGACAGCCGAGGGCGGCTGTCCCTACATGGTTCCTGCTGGACAGCCGAGGGCGGCTATCCTAACGTGGTCCGTACAGGCTCCGCCTGTTTAACAATGGCTACCCGCGGCGCTTTCAATCGGCCGTAAACGAAAAAGAAGAAGACGGCCAGCAACAAAAAGGCGAGCGTGATTCCGATCATCGTGACTTCGTACTTCCAGATCGACGTGATCTGTTTTGCCGGGAAAAATGCCAGCGCAATTCCGAGACTGGTCGTGACGAAACCTGCGAGACCCGAAAACAAGAGCGTGCCTCGCCCGTAGCGGCCATTTTCGAGCGGTCCCTTCAGCGCGAATTTGAGTAGGGCAGCAAACACGTAGAGAAAAGGTACTAACTGCAACACGACAGCAAGCGACAGCATCTTCTGAAACGCTTCCTGCACTTTGCCTGAGGTATAGAAGCTGATGAGCACCAGAATCAGGGAGACGATGGCCTGAACGATAAGGGCTGCGTAAGGCGTCGCATACCGAGGATGGATCTTCCCGAGCCACGACGGCATGTAGGAGTCCAGCCCCGCGACGAACGGAATACGCGCCGAACCGCCCATCCAAGCCGATCCGATGCCAGCGATCGACAAGCTCAGCATGATGGCGAAGGGCGCAACGATCCACGCGACACCGACCTTCGCGGCCATGTGGCTGACCGACTGCACAATTCCCTGCAGCACACTGATTTCGTCTTTGCGGACCGACACGAGCAAGGTCAACGTTGCTCCGATATAGAGGGCTCCGGACAGCACACCGCCCCAGGCCACCGCACCAGGCAGCGTGCGTTGCGGGTCGCGAATCTCGTCCCCCATAATGGACGCGAGTTCGAGCCCCACCAGTCCAAAGCAGATCACGCCGAAAGAATTCAGAACGAAACGCGGGTCTGCGGGAATGCGGAAGTCACTGGCGGTCACCGTAGTCCCGAAACGCAGGTAGATGGTCAATCCCAACAGGATCAGCACCGATGCAGCCACAAAGGTTCCGATCGCGCCCACATTGTTCAGCCATTTGCCGACGCCGAGTCCCAGGACATTGAGCACCGTGAGAAAAGCCAGCAGCGCCAGTGACGTCACCATGGCGAAGTTCTTGTTGTCGGCGAGAGCCGCATGCCCGGGCCCCATCGCGAATACCGAGACACCCACGAAATAGAGCATGACCGTGGGCACGTAGAGCATGTTATTGGTCCAGTAGCACCAGCCAGAAAGAAAGCCGTGGAAGTCGCCGAAGACTTCTTTCGCCCACAAATACACTCCGCCTTCGCCCGGATAGCGGTGCGCGAGCTCGATCACGGCAATACCCTGCGGCCAGAAGAAGAGAAGCAGAGAGATCAGCCAGAGCCAGACGGTGACGCCACCATTGGCGGCAATCGAAGGAACAACATTGAGGTTGAAGACCGCAACCACAAACAGCAGCACCAGGTCCCAGCGTCCGAGGACGCGCTTGAGATGTGGCTGCTCGTGGTTTTGCTCAGACAAACAGTGCCTCCCATCTCCGCGTCTTCGCACATGACAGCACTGCGGCCAGATGCGGCAGGTTTGTGTAGCGCCGCCGTCCCGGCGGCTGTCCCGAGGGCATCTTGCGCTCGGAGCGCGGGCGAGGACGCCGCCCGACAGCCGGCAAGATGCCGGCGCTACACGTTTTCAGTGCGCGGCCAGAGCTGGAGCCTTGTCAGCACGCGCCTGCTGTGCTTTCGCCAGTGAGGGCGCGATGTCTTCGAAGACAGCGATGTGCTTGTCGATGTCGGCTTCGGTGTGCTGCACCGACATCGTCCACTGCTCATCCTGCCAATAGGGTTGCGGCATGACTCCGCGATTCACCATTCCGAACCAGTAATGACGCCAGAGATCCACGTCGACCCCAAGCCAGTCGCGGTAGTTCCGGATCTCCTGCGGATAGAGCATCAGGGCGCCATTCGCGCCGGCCTGCGCAATGTACGCCTGGAGCCCGACTTTCCCAATGATCCGCTTGTAGCCGTCAACCAATTTCTTGCTGAGCTTTTCCACGTGCGCATAATTCTCGCGCGTGAGCACGTCACTGAAAGTTGCCAGGCCCGCCGCCATCGATACTGGGTTGGTGTTGTAAGTCCCGCCGTGAAACACCTTGTGCTGCGAAATCAGGTCCATCACCGACTTGTGCGCGCCGAAAGCTGCAAGCGGAAAGCCTCCGCCAATAGACTTGGCGAGGCAAATCATGTCGGGAGTGACGCGGTAATACTCCGAAGCACCGCCCCAGCCGAGCTTCGCACCGGTCTTCACCTCATCGAAGATCAGCAGCGCACCGTTCTTGGTTGCGATGTCACGCAGGCCTTGCAGGAAGCCGGGTTGCGGCATGCAGAGGCCGACATTCATCAGGATCGGTTCGAGGATAATGGCCGCGATCTGTCCGGGATTTTCCTGGAAGCGGCGCTCCACCGTACCGAGATCATTGAAAGTCGCGATGGGCACGTTGGCAATCGAGTCCTTGGGCACACCCAGACCGCCGGGAACGGAGACCGGATTCTTGATGTCGCCGAAATCGGGAGCGTGCGGCTTCACACTGACTAGAGCCGCGTCGTGCAAACCGTGATAACCGCCTTCGAACTTGAGGATCTTGTCGCGGCCTGTTGCGGCACGCGCGAGGCGAACGGCATGCATGGTCGCTTCCGTGCCGCTCGAACCAAAACGCACCATCTCGACCGGAAAACGCTTGCAGATTTCTTCCGCCAGCTGCCACTCCATGTCGTGTGGCATGCCAAACATCGTGCCCGTCGAGAGACGCTTTTCCACCGCTTTCATGACAGCGGGATGGCAATGCCCCGCCATCAAGGCGCCGAAACACAGGTTGTGATCGACGTAGTCGTTGCCATCGAGATCGCGGAAGTGCGAGCCCTGCCCTTCCTTGACGAAGATCGGGTACGGGTCGTAGGCGCGATAGTTGCTGGCAACCCCCAAGGGAAGTCGCTTGAGGTTGCGTTTGTGGGCTTCGGCGGATTTCGGCGTGCGGCGCTCGAACGTTTCGAGCTCCTTCTGCAGTTCGGGGTACATCGGGAGTCTCCAGGAATGCTCAGGCCGCAGGGCGGCCGTTAGATTGTGCCCGGACGGCGGAAAGCCGCCCGGGACTTGGGGTTTGTAATCTTTATTCTCTCATCTAGAAATAGAACTTCAAAGCGAACTGCACCAGTCGCGGATCACGCGCTTGCAGGATTTGCCCAAAGGTCGAATTCGAAAAGTTACCATCCGGATTCACGAATTCAGTCCGGTTGAACGCGTTAAATATGTCGGTTCGGAACTGAAGATATTTACTCTCAGTGAAAGCGATCTTTTTGACGATTGTGATGTCCCACTGATTCTCTCCGGGGCCGCAGCAGATGGAACGCGGTGTGGTGGCAAACGTGCCGAGAGTGGGGTCGGTGAATTGTGCCGGGTTGAGATAAAAGTGTCCGGGCGCTTTTGGGTCCTGCCTCTGCACGTTGCCGATCATCTGCGGCGCGGCTGTTCCGAAGAAAAACAGGCTCCCAATGAGTTCATTATCGTTCTGCGTCTGCAAGCGAATCGGGAAGCCGCTCTGGAACTGCGTGATTCCGGAAAGTTGCCAATCATCCAGGAGCTTGCCCTTGATACCGTCGTACTTGGGCACCGGAAGATCCCAGACGTAATTGATGACGAAGCGCTGGGCCGAGTTAAACAACGAGAGCGAACGGCTCTTCTTAAAATCAAACGGATTCAGCGTCTCTTCGAAACTGGAAGCCCAGTCTATCGACTTGCTCCAGGTATAAGCTGCCTGGAACTGCAATCCGTGTGAGAAGCGTTTCTCGAGCATGGTCTGCAGTGAGTTGTAGGCTGACGTGGCGATCGTATCTTCGGCGAAAATGTTGGTGAAGATCGGATTCCCATTTGCCGGGCAATTGGTACCTGCGTTGGGACCACTGGTCACGCAATTGGGCGCGGAGTACGGGCGGGTCCCGGCCAGGAAGATCGGCGTCCCGGTGCCGGTAGCTCCGGTAATGAGCTGTCCGTTGGGCATGTGCAACTGGGCCCCATCCGGAAGTGTGAACGTGTACGTGCTGTCTTCTCCAGTGGGTCCACAACCTTGCCCAAGGTTTGCCAGGTCCAGGCAGGTTTGCGGATTTCCCGGATTGATGTCGTGCGATGCGAGCAGGCGGTGGCCCTGTGATCCGACGTAGTTGACCTGCCACAGCAGATCCCTGGCCAGTTCGCGCTGAATGCTGAAGTTGTATTGCGCCGTGTATTGGCTGCGCAGGTGCGGCTGGAAATCCCCGTACATAAGAATCGGCGAGTAGCTCCCCCATCCCGGATCCTGGCCTTTGGGCGGCGTCAGGATTCCATTAAAGCCGTTGGGAGCCACAGTGCCGCTTTGGCCAACAAACGGTGTGTTGAAGAAGGTATTGAAGAAACTGGGGCTGCTGCCGAAGGGCGGCTCCGCACCGAATTGCTCGAGCACCAGTTGCTCCATCGGGTTGTAGAACAAGCCCCAGCCCATGCGAATGCTTGTCTTTCCACTACCTCCGAACAATTTTCCGAGGAAACCGTCGGTGAAATTAGGGCTATACGAAAGCCCAATGCGTGGCGCAAAAGCCTTGTAGTAAGTGGATGTCATACCGGCCGGAACCCCCGGATCTCCAGGAACCACAAGCCCTGTTGGGCAGTATGCGAGCGCACTATTGTTACCGTTGGCATCGGGCGCGGCAATGGTGCAGGGATAAGCCTTGCTGTTCTGACCCGGCCGGAATGTCTGCACGTGTCCCAGGATGTCGGTGAGCGGTGTATCGAGTTCCCAACGCAGCCCGTAATTCAGGGTCAGGTTGTTCTTGATTTTCCAGCTATCCTGCGCAAACAGATACACGCCCGTGTTGCGAACATTCTCGCGCTGGCCCGATCCCTGCGAATAGGTGTCCACTAGCCCCAGAAAATACCCCGGATAGTTGTCGGAGCTCACGATCGCGTTGTTGCCGGAGCTATCGAAGGTGAAGTTCCCGCTGACGTTGTAATACAGGGTCTGGTCGAAGCGCGAACGTCGTACGTCCGCGCCGAACTTCGTGGTGTGATTCCCCTTGACCCAAGTCATACTGTCGGCAAATTGGAAAGAATTTCCTACCTGGGGAAGTTCTCCCTCCCATCCATTCCCGATGTTGAACCCGCCACCGACATTCACAAAGGGCAGGCCAGTTCGATCCGGAGGCAGTCCGGGAGTGATACCGGCCTTGCCAGGCGCAATGCCCGAGGATGAAATAAGAGTATTGATCGCGGCGGAATCGGAGGTACCGTTGAAACAGAAGGCGCTCGCATTTCCTGAACAGAAACTCGTTACAGCACCAGTGTGCTGTGGATGTTGAAAAGTTAACTGGCCCTCGCGCAAGTAAGTGACCCGGAACTCGTTCACGAGCGAATTGCTGATGGTCCAGGTATGACTTGGATTCCATTGCTGGAAACGCTGCTTCACGATGGTGCCGTAGCCCGGCACATTTGCACCCGACGCCTGGAAACCGTAGAAAGGTGCGTTGTCCGTCTCGTCTGTAAAGTAGTAATAGATGCTCAAATTCTGGTGATCATTAATCCGGTGATCAATGCGAATCGTAAACTGATTCTGGTTATCCGCCTCAGTCGGCACGCCTTGAAACACGCTATTAGGCAGGTTTGCTGCCGGCAGATACTGCAGCAGATTCACAGCCACCGGATCCATACACTGGGACGGGATAACACCGGTTGGGAAAATGTTCGCCCACGGAACGCCTGCAGCCGGAGTGGCGCCACCAAGGTTTGCAATTGCCTGTTGGCAAGTTGTCTGCCCGTCCGTTCGACTGTTCAGAGCGTCCGCAACAAACTGATCATTAATTTGATTTGGTGTTACGCCATCCGCCCGAAACTGAGGAAATTGCCCAAAATTGCCTGTAATCTCCTGCGCTGTCGGCAACTGCACCAGCGGACTGGAAATCCCCTTGCGCACTCTACGCCCTTCATACGACCCGAAAAAGAAAGTCCGATCCTTCTTTAGCGGCCCGCCCAGGGTGCCGCCAAACTGGTTCTGATTAAACTGTGGCTTCTCGGTATTCAGGAACCCCTGTGCGTTGAGCACCTTGTTGCGGAAGTATTCGTACACGTCGCCATGCAAGCTGTTCGTCCCTGATTTCGTGATGACGTTTACGACGGCGCCTGAGTTGCGCCCGTATTCTGCGTCGAAAGTATTGGTAATGACACGGAACTCATCGATCGCGTCCGGCGTAGGCTGCACCGCCGCCGCATTCACGAAGGTGTCATTCGCATCGCCGCCGTTGACGCTGAAGTTGTTGGCACGGCCACGGCCGCCGTTCACCGAGACCGATCCTGCCTTGTCGCTGCCGTAAAACGTAGAACCGCTGCTGCCCAGCTGCGACTGCACACCCGGTTGCAGTTGAAGAAATTGGTAAGTATCGCG
>Ga0307478_10002475_pt1 | contig 14508 bp, 11 predicted proteins | sample atmos_gasesECM4C_2_FD_203713 | JGI IMG/M metagenome (GOLD analysis project Ga0307478, IMG submission 203713) | Hardwood forest soil microbial communities from Morgan-Monroe State Forest, Indiana, United States - atmos_gasesECM4C_05 | ecosystem: Environmental > Terrestrial > Soil > Temperate...
TGAGGTGATGGGACGTGTCGTAGAGATGAACGAAGTGCGTGCCAAAGCACTCGAAAGCTACTCCAGTGTTCGCAGCTATCACCTGGAGTGCCACTGTCTGTCACATAAAGTGGCCGACATGGTCGTGAGTACTGACTACGAGGCACCAAGTAAGAAAGAGTTCACGATCGTGTCTGAGAGCGGTTCTGGCACGGTGCGCGACCGTGTGTTCAAGAAGCTCCTGGAGGCAGAACAGGAGTCGATGCGGGATGAGAATCGGCAGCGGTCGGCCATCACGCAAGAGAACTATACATTTCAAGTGTCTGATTACGAGAAGACCGATACGGGCGAATTCTACGTGCTCGATGCACTGCCGCGAAGCAAGAACAAATTTCTGTTTCGAGGCCACATTTGGGTGAATGCCAAAGACTTCGCGATAACTCGAGTCGAGGGCGAGCCAGCTGTCAACCCTTCCTGGTGGACTGTCAAAACTGACTTCAAACGTCGCTACCAGAAAATCGGGGACTTCTGGTTACCGGAGTCCAACGAGAGCGAAACGAAGGTGCGCGTTTTCGGCACAGCGGTTCTAAGAATTGAATATCGCGATTACCAGATTACGCAGGCTGGAAGCACAACAGTAGCCTCGCCCCACAGCGAAGCACTAGCAGCTACAGTAGCCGAAGAGTTTTAAAAAAAATCGACGTGCGCTGCATTTGTGGCATTTGTGGTTCGGCGCTCCTAAATGATCATTACGGCAGTCCCGCTAGCATAAACACCCGGCGCTGCATTCGTGCAAACTTACGTTGGTCGGCGCATATGGCGATCGTTCGGCCATCCCAGGGAAAAGGGAGCCGGTGAAGAGCCAGAATGCTCCGATTATCCATCTCTCTTCCGGACAAAATTGAGAACGACGTCCACCCATCGCATAACTGCTGGGCAGACCGAGGGTGTTCAGGAAATTTGGTCCCAGCTATCCGCCTGATGTTTCAATGCGTCACACGCGAATTTGCGTATCAGTCAGCAACCCAAACCTGCATCTGCTGATGACCGTTTGTAGGCAGATGCCCTCATCTGGGCACACCGGGATGCGAATTCAATCGTCCATGTCCCTTTCCTAGAACGACTTCCACTTGGGCCCACGAAATGCCTTCATAGATGCGTGAGGCAAGACCGCGTACCTGACGTTCTGACCTGATCTGCGTGCTAATCCACAGAATGGGAGAGCGATCTGTTTTGAAAGGAATCAATGTAAATGGCGACTTGTGACCATCCTTCGGAATTACTTCATGGGATTTCATACCCGAGCCTTCAGCGGCCTGGGTTGCGAAAGGACAGGCCCGTCACAGAATCGCGGGCGGAAGGCACGGTGCGATCTGCCCCTTTTTCTAGCGTGCAAGGAATCGAAGCCGGTGACGTATTTCACAGTCTCATCGCATCGGGGAATTTGCGACCCCGAAGTCGCTGTGCCGCGGTTGGAGCCGTGACCTTCCAGGCGCTTGTCCTCGTGACGCTCGTTGTTGTTCCGCTGTATCGAACACTTCCGCTGCCTAAGAGAGAAAAGGTGACGATGTTATACCTGCAGCCGCCGGCAGCCGCGGGTTCCAATGCCACCAAGCTTCGAGCGCCGATGTCGGTGTCAACATATGTGCCCACAAGCAAGACGATTTCTGCGCCAGTGCACACGACTCAAGAAGCTCCCGTAGCGCCAGTAGGTACAACGGGCGGAGTGGTCGGAGGTGTTCCCGCTGGAGTGGTTGGAGGACTTGGCGGCGGAGTGTTTAGCGAAATGCTGAATAGCGCGCCAAGCGTTCCTACCCTTGCGAAATCGCCCGTGCTGCCGACGCCAGTAAAGAGAATCCGTGTCGCCTCCCGGGTAGTCGAGGCCAACCTGATCCACGACGTTCCACCGCAGTATCCGCCGGAGGCGGGCCGGGCGCGTCTTGAAGGCGCTGTAGTGCTGATGGCCGTGATCGGCCAGGATGGCAGCGTGAAGGATGTGCGAGTCGAGAGCGGTTTACCAATCCTCGCGCAAGCGGCAATTGATGCGGTGAAGCAGTGGCGTTACAAGCCATACCTGATCGACGGAGCACCGGTTGAAGTTGATTCCCGGATCACAATTAATTTCACGCTCTCGGGAGCTTAGGAGTATCCACAATGCAGCAAAATGCACTCAGATTGCCTGGCCGACCTTCGGCATCGCTCTTAAAGCGAGCCCATCTGTTGCTTTTGATCGTCATCGGTGTAGTGGCCGTTGCCGTACCGATGTCGGCGCAATCTTTCACGACGGCGGGCGCGAAAACTGGAACCATCCTTGGCACGGTCGTCGATACCACTGACGATCCAATTCCCGCCGCCAACGTGATTCTTCAAGGGCCCGCCGGCGACCGTTTCACGGCTATCACAAAAGACGACGGAGGCTTTACGTTTGACCAGGCCCCAGCCGCAGGCGCCTATCAGATCACGGTTACCGCTGAAGGATTCGCAGAGTGGAACTCGTCCATTACCGCCGAACCGGGTGAGAACAAGACGCTGCCCAAGATCAAACTTCGCATCATGGCTGTGCAGCGGGCAGTCACCGTGAGTTACTCCTCGAAGGAAGTCGCTGCCCAACAGCTCAAAGCTGAAGAACACCAGCGCGTTCTGAGTTTCATACCGAATATGTATGTGGTGTACGAACCTCATCCCGAGCCCCTTTCTGCGAGGATGAAGTTCCACCTGGCATACAAAAGTCTCACCAATCCGTTTTTCTTCGTCCGCACGGCGGGGTGGGCTAGCGTCCAACAGGCTCGTGACGATCCGAGCGAATGGCATCAAGGTGCGACAGGATATGGCAAGCGGTTGGGAGCCGGCTTCGCCGATGCCGTTACCGGAGGCTTGATCAGCAACGCTGTTCTGCCATCGCTTCTGCATCAGGATCCTCGCTATTTCTACCAAGGCACCGGCACGAAGAAGTCTCGGGCCTTTCATGCCATGTTGGCACCGGTCGTCTGTAAGGGAGATAACGGCGCATGGCAGCCGAATTACTCTCAGTGGGGCGGCAGTTTAATTGGGTATTCCATTTCTACTGCTTACTACCCGGGTTCGGCTCGTACGGCCGGGCATGTATTCCAGACTTTCGGGATAGACATGGGTCTGCATGTCGTCGGCAGTCTGGCTCAGGAGTTCATCCTGGGCAAATTCACAAGCAGAGGGAAGCACTAGTTCTAGCGTTCGAAGATCGTGGAGCGGGCAGCTCCAGAAAAAGTGCTCACTCATATGTCATTGCTAAAAAGCGGCTTGCTAGGGAACCGATTTGGAGACCCGAGTGTGATCACCTGCTGTGCAGAGCCTCGTGTCGAGGCAGTTCCGAAATGGGAGGAACGACCATGTGCTCTCCAATGCTAACTGTGCAGGCAGCGCCGACCAGCGCCTCGCTCATGCAAAACGCTTGCTGTGACATCTGCCCTCCAGTTCACGAGAAAAGTGAGCCCGAATTTAATTCTTTACATATGAACTGGGGCCTGGTCGACGAAACAAAAGGAAATTCTCAAGCCCAAATGCGATGGGTAGTTGAGGGATAGGCATGCCGGCCTCGAATACTTATGTACGATCTGCATCAGTTGCTCTTCCATCCGCCGAAAGCTGTCACACTTCAAGTGTTGTTGCTTTCGGCTGTGTACTCGTCGTGATCGGCGCATATTGTTTTTGTCCGAGCACATTTGCTCAGACTTCGGATTCCCGAACAGCGGAGGAGCCGACCAAGTCGTGGACAGCCACAACGGATTTGAAGGCCGGCGAGCCAAGTCCTGAACATATTCCCGTCCGCGTCATCGAAAGCCACAACCAGAATGGCAACCGGACACTGGACGAGCGATCGGTCGAGATCCGCGGGACCGACGGACATTTCGAACCTTATCAGGACGTCGAAATGGAAACCCTGACCGTCGATGCTTCGACCGTGAGAACCACGATGCGCACATTCGCTTGGGATGTAAATGGGGCGAAAGCCCTCGTGCAGGTAACGGAAGAAGAGAAACACATCCTACCCGGCGATGACTCGAATATAGTGCGCGTGACCTATAACCCCGACGTCAATGGACGGCTTCAAGCAGCACAACGCGAAATCGTAGAGACGAAAAAGATCGGGAAGGATCTGGAAGAAACAAACACGACGGTGATGCTCACAAACATCAACGGCGGGTTAGCTCCAGCTTTCAAGACGCACGAGCTCCGCAAGCGAGCCGCGAACGATACCGTGGAAACTGAAAAAAACACATGGCTTCCGGATGTTAACGGAAACTGGCAACTGAGCGAGATACGCCAAAGTATTACGACGCAAGAAGCAAAAGACCGCAAAATCGAGGAGAGAGTCTTCCGGCCCGATGGGGAGGGGAAGCTAGGTCAAATCTCCCGTGTGGTGAGCCAGGAATCCGAGAGCACTTCCGGAGAGAAACGCAACAGCGTGGAAACCTATTCCATCGATGTCCCAGGGACCACCCGGGACGGCCGCCTGCACCCCGTTGAACGTAAAAGTAGCACCGAGCGCTTGAGTTCCACTGGTGAACAAGCAACGGAGGAAAAAGTGGAGCAGATCAATCCAGGGGATCCCGGCGCCGGTCTCCGCGTGTCTGTATTGGTCGATGGCAGGATGGTCCCCGGACCTTCGGGAGAACAGTCCACAGTAATCATTCGCATGCGCGACTCGAACGGCAGCTTTGGCATAGTCTCGGCTGATACGACGAAGTCGGATCGGATTCCCACCATTCAGGTTCAGCAAACACCTGCCGAAAAGCCGTAATAAGCGATCGCAGATTGACTCATGTCCACTACAAGTACAAGCCGGCTCGGACAAACTTCGGTGTGCTGCCCCAATTCGGTCAGTGCCCTTGGCAGGTCATTCGATGTCTGTGTCGGTGCTTCCGATCCAGTTGGTAGGCAGGTATTTTGATCCACTTACAACTGGGCACTTCTGGCAGCCGGATTGCGAATACGAAGTGCGATCTTCAAATTGCGCCAGGGAGAGTAGGTCATGCTCGGAGAATTGATGAACATCCCGACTGACACTCTCATTGACATGCTGTACATCATCCTCGCCGGAGAAGTCGCTATCAGTGCCAGCGATGCTACGGAAATCGAACAGATTCAACGCGAGTTGCAACGTAGAGGCGACGAGCAATGCTGGAGCTTTCAAACTGTTAATTGAGAAAAGGCGTGCAATCAGTTTGTCGGATGAGTGTTTGACGTCAACAAAGGCGGGCGTTCGATGAAGCCCAAACTCTCGGAGTTGAACAACGCGGAATGAGGAACTTGAAAAATGGCATCGCTAACAGAAACTGAAGAACTAGCCAGATCACTAAGCGCCGAAGGGATTGCTCGATCAACCGTTGCAGGTGCGTCGCTAGGCGCCGATGAGCTGAACAAAATCGATGCCTATTGGCGTGCGTGCAAGTATCTGGCTCTGGGAATGATCTACCTTCAGGCAAATCCCCTCTTACGGGAACCCCTCAAGCCAGAACATATCAAGAGCCGACTGCTCGGCCATTGGGGTTCAAGCCCAGGTCTCGCCTTCATCTACACCCATCTGAGTCGTCTTATAAAGAAAGACGACCTCGAGATGATTTTTCTCGCAGGCCCAGGACATGGGGCGCCGGGAGTTTTAGCGCCTATATATCTGGAGGGCACGTACAGCGAAATCTATCCGGAGAAAAGCCAGGATGAGAAGGGCCTGCGAGAGTTCTTCAAGCAGTTCTCGTTCCCTGGCGGTATTGGTAGCCACTGTACTCCAGAAACGCCGGGTTCGATACATGAAGGAGGGGAACTGGGATATGTTCTCTCGCACGCTTGCGGAGCCGCGTTTGACAATCCGGAACTGATCGTGGCGGCGGTCGTGGGTGACGGCGAAGCTGAGACCGGCCCGTTGGCCACCTCATGGCACATCAGCAAGTTTCTAAATCCAATTCGTGATGGGGCTGTGTTACCCATACTTCACCTCAACGGATACAAGATCAACAATCCGACTCTGCTCGCACGGATCACTCACGAAGAACTGGAAGACTTGTTACGCGGGTACGGCTGGAATCCTTACTTCGTGGAGGGATCCGATCCCGAAAGCATGCATCAGGCGATGGCGGCGACGCTTGAACAGTGCATCGCGGAAATTAAAGGTCATCAGCAGGAGTGCCGGAGGAGCGGCCTTGCCACGCGGCCGCGCTGGCCAATGGTGGTACTACGCTCGCCGAAGGGATGGAGTGCACCGACCCTGGTAGATGGACATCACATTGAAGCCTTCTGGCGCTCGCACCAAGTTCCCTTGGCCGATGTGAAGACGAACCCAGAACACCTTCGCCTACTCGAGACCTGGCTGCGATCGTTCAAGCCGGAAGAGTTCTTCGATGAATGCGGGAGAGTGCGCCCGGAGATCGCCGCATTTGCGCCGCAAGGGCAGCGCCGCATGAGCGCCAGTCCACACGCGAATGCAGAGCTCAGGAAAAAACTGCGGTTGCCCGCGTTCCGCGATTATGCCGTCAAGATCGACAGCCCAGGCAATACCGAAGTAGAGAACGTCCCCCCACTGGGACGTTTTCTTCGCGATGTCATGAAGTGGAATATGGACAGCTTTCGAGTGTTCGCGCCAGACGAGAACACGTCCAACAAGCTTGACGCAATTTATGAAGTTTCGAAGAAATTCTGGATTGCTGAAAGTTTCCCCGAGGACCGTGATGGAACAGAATTGTCTTCGGACGGACGCGTTGTCGAAATGTTGAGCGAGCACACGATGGAAGGCATGCTCGAGGGCTACTTGCTTACGGGTCGCAACGGCTTTCTATCGTCTTATGAAGCGTTCGTGCACGTGATCGACTCGATGTTCAATCAGCACGCCAAGTGGTTGTCCATATGCAACCAATTGTCTTGGCGCCGCAAGATCGCATCATTGAACCTTCTCATTACTTCAACCGTGTGGCGTCAGGATCACAATGGCTTTACGCACCAGGATCCTGGGTTCCTGGATGTAGTACTCAACAAAAGCGCCGCGGTTACCCGCATCTATCTTCCGCCGGATGCCAATTGTTTGCTCTCTGTAGCCAATCATTGCCTGCGTTCGGAAAACTACATCAACGTCATTGTCTCGGACAAACAGAAGCATCTGCAGTACTTAGACATCGATGCTGCGATTACCCACTGCACAAAGGGCATTGGCATTTGGAATTGGGCCAGCAATGATCAAGGTCACGAACCTGATGTGGTCTTTGCTGCAGCCGGCGACATCCCTACGCAGGAAGCATTGGCCGCGACGGCACTGCTCCGGGAAAGATTCGCGGACTTGAAAATCCGATTCATTAACGTGGTTGACCTGTTTAAGCTGCAACCTCACAACGAACATCCACATGGCCTGACGGATCGCGATTTCGATTCTCTCTTTACGACCGATAAGCCGATTATCTTTAACTTCCATGGCTATCCCTGGCTAATTCACCGTCTCGCCTATCGCCGCACAAACCACCGCAATCTGCATGTACGCGGTTACAAGGAGAAAGGCAACATCAACACGCCGATGGAGTTGGCCATCAATAACCAGACGGATCGGTTCAGTCTTGCGATCGACGCGATTGACCGCATCCCGAAACTGCAGCGGATCGGGGCGCACGCCAAAGAAGAATTCCGCGACCGCCAGATCGCATGCCGACGTCATGCTTACGAGTACGGGATCGACAGTTCTGAGATTAGCGGTTGGAAGTGGCCTTACGACAAGCGCTGACTGGTGCCTACTATCGCTACCGTTCGACCATGCGCGTAAGTTCGCGACGTAGGTATTGGAGTACCGACTGAAGTGGGATATCGGGAAACTCGCCGATTCCGAGAAATCGCTTAAGGAGCTTGAACATGAGCACGAGTGCAACGGCCAAATGGCCGGCGTTGCCAGAGGAAGCTAAACGTCTTAGTAGCAAGTATGGCTGTGGCCCAGTGCAATTTTCTGGAACCGACGAAGCGCTGTATGAGCGGCATCTGCTGTTCGACAGCGGAGTTGATCTGGCGGAGGCGACAGCACGCGATCGCTTCGAGGCCCTTGCCCGGTCCGTGCGCGACATCCTTTCGCAGCGATGGCTTCTCACCGAGAAGACCTATGAACAAGAAAATCCTAAGCAACTCTACTACCTCTCGATGGAATTCCTCATCGGTCGCTCACTCGCAAACAATGTCACGAACCTTCTGCTCGCTCCGCTCACAGACCAGTTTATACAGGATAAGAAACTGAACCTCATCGAGATCTTAGAGCAGGAGCCGGACGCGGGATTGGGCAACGGTGGTCTTGGGCGTTTGGCCGCCTGCTTCATTGAATCCGCCGCAACCATGCAGCTCCCGGCCATAGGGTATGGACTCCGATACGAATACGGCATCTTCAAACAATCCATCCAAAACGGATGGCAAGAGGAAACACCGGACAATTGGCTCCGTTCTCCGGACCCGTGGGAGATCGCCCGCCCGAACGAAAAGGTGGAAGTCAGCGTGGGCTGCTCGTTCGAGCTCAGTGGAGGCACCCTGCGCCCAGTACCGGGGCGCCCAACGACTCTGATCGGCATCCCATTTGACCGTCCCGTGGTCGGGTACGGTGGTTCCACGATCAATACGCTTCGACTCTGGGCGGCAGCAGCGCCCGACTACTTCAAATTTGAAGAGTTCTCGCACGGCGATTTCGTAGAAGCATTTACTCAGACCCTCGGCGCCGAAACCCTGACCCGCGTCCTTTATCCCGATGATTCAAGAGTGATGGGGCAAGGGCTACGCCTGCTGCAGGAGTATTTCCTCGTTGCCTGCTCACTCGCAGATGCGGTGCGCCGCTTTCAACGCTCCAACTCGGATTGGAGCTTATTTGCCGACAAAGTGGCAATTCAGATGAATGACACGCACCCGGCTCTGTCGGTTCCAGAACTCATGCGAGTTCTTTTGGATCAGGTGCACCTCGGATGGGACGAAGCCTGGCATATCACACAGAGCACGCTGGCATACACGAATCATACTTTGTTGCCCGAAGCGCTTGAAAAATGGCCCGTGAAGTGGTTTGAGGAGATGCTGCCCAGACAGCTGGAGATCATCTACGAAATCAACCGCCGTTTTCTGGGAGATGTTCGCGGGCGGTTTCCTGCAGACAAAGACCGCATTCAGCGCGTGAGCCTTATCGAAGATGGCTCCGAGAGCAAGGTTCGCATGGCAAATCTGGCGGTCGTAGGTTCTCACAGCACCAACGGGGTGGCAGAGATTCACTCCAAGCTGTTGCGCGAAACGACACTGAGAGACCTGGCGGAAATCTTTCCCGAGCGTTTCAACAATAAGACGAACGGAGTCACACCCCGGCGCTGGCTGCAATTATGCAATCCCGGACTTTCTGGACTCATCACTGATGCCATTGGAGATGCCTGGATCCGTGATTTAAGCCAATTAAGCAGGCTCAAAGCATTCACCGAGGACAAAGGCCTCCGTGATGACTTCCGTAAAGCCAAGCGAAATGCGAAGCGACAGTTCTGTGATTGGCTGCGCTGGTCGACAGGGCAGACCGTTGATCCGGAGTCGATTTTCGATTGCCAGGTCAAACGTATCCACGAGTACAAACGCCAATTCCTGAACGCACTGCGGATCGTTGTGCTCTACAACCGGCTGCGCCAAGACCCGGGGCTCAACGTGTACCCACGTACGTTCTTTTTCGCCGGCAAGGCCGCACCTGCCTACCGTCTCGCCAAGGTGATCATCAAGTTCATTAACAATCTGGCTGCGACCATCGATGGCGACCCCACAGCACGCGGGCGGCTGAAAGTTGTATTCCTGCCTGATTACTGTGTCTCCCTCGCGGAGCACCTCATTCCGGCCAGTGACGTCTCCAATCAGATCTCGACGGCAGGCTACGAAGCCAGCGGCACAAGCAACATGAAATTCATGATGAACGGCGCACTGACGATTGGCACACGGGACGGCGCAACGATTGAGATGGCGGCAGAGGCGGGTGAGGAGAACTTCTTCCTGTTCGGTTTGACGGCTGAGCAGGTGATTGGCAGTCGCGGGTGGTACAACCCGCACTGGCACTACCAACACGATCCGGAGACCCGTCAAGCTCTGGACTTGATTTTCTCGGATTTTTTCAGCTGCGGTGAGCCGGGTGTTTTCGAGCCGTTGCGGGACATGTTGCTGACGCACGGCGACCACTACATGCACTTGGCGGACCTGAACTCATACCTCACCGCAGACGCGCAGATGAGCGCGTTGTATGCCGATTCCGAGAAGTGGGCGCGCAAAGGCATCCTCAACCTAGCGGGCACTGGGAAGTTCTCCAGCGACCGGACCATCGCTGAATACGCAACAGAAATCTGGCATGTAAAGCCATGTCCAATACCAGAGACAACGCAAAAGTAGACCCGGCAATCAAGGAAGGGTGGAGGCATCATTGGTGCGCTTGCAGGGGGAGGGTAAGGGGGGCCATCGGGGCAGGAACAGGTGCGGGCGTTGGAGCCGCCTCGGAAATCATCACTAAGGGCGACCAGTGAAGATCCCGAGCGAGACCCTACTGGATTTCACTCTGCAACAGAGCGTGACAATTCCGAAACACGCAGCCTGATGGCTCTGCCTCAGAAGTGAGTCTCGCAGTCAAGCGCGTCCCTCTTGATCGAGGAATGCGAGAGCTTGCTCCCCTCTTACAGTGGGATTTTTGTTGTGTCGTAGAAAGAGGACCATGCAGCGTGTCCGAATAGCGAAAAGCACTGCACTTATTGGTTTGGTCGCCGCGTCCCTGCTGCTCTGCTCTGCCCATTTTCAGCCGGCAACGAAACTTTATCGCGCCAAGCCGGAGGACGTGCCACCGTGGGCGGAGCAGGGGAATTTTCGTTTCATCCGCATCGACGGCGGACAGATCGAGAGCTGGAAGGCCGAGCGCACCTGGTGGGGTAGCAAGTTCAGCGCCGAAGAGAAGGACGTACTGACCCACATCTACGACCGCGATTTCGAGCAAATGCTCGGGTTGCTCAAGCAGGCGGAGTTCAACTGGATCTGGGTCACCTGGAGCAGCGGCTGGTCGCTTAAGGACGAGAACGAGAACCGTGAGAATCTGAAAAAGGTAATTGCCCGCTGCCATGAGAACGGCATCCACGTTTCGGCTTACCTGTCAGCTTCCAACATGTTCCGCACGAGCGCCTACCGCGATGACCCGGAGACGAAGAAATACGGCCTGTGGATGCATCGCATCCCTATGTTCTATGCTGGCCCGACCAAAACCGATCTGCAGATTTCCTGGGACCGCCGTCTGGCCGATGCGCGCAAGCCCGGCTGGCGGGCCTACCTCTTGAAGAAGGCGGAGTTGGCTGTGGATGCGGGAGTGGACGCGATCGTCTGGGACAACATGATCGGTTACAACGAAGGTCTGGCCCAGTTGCTCGACGACACCCAGCGAATGGCGGCGCGGAAGGCGCGGGAGACCGGCCGGCCCAAGGCCATGGTGTATGCCAACATCCACATTTCGCCGGACCGGTTTGCGATGAATGACATCAACGAGGTGATCTGGGAGGAGGATGGCAAGGACACTCCAGGGGTGTGGGACGGACATTGGCAGGTGGACAACGCGCGCAATATCAAATTCCTGAGCGGAGAGAAACAGCTTTGGCAGCCCCTGATCTATGAGAACGACATTTACCACTGCGGCCCGCGCGAGCGCTGCATTCCCAGCCCGGCGGAGCAGAAGCTTTCCATCGCCGAAGCCTACGCGTTCGGCGCGGCCACATCGCGCAACATTGAGGGCCGATTCCTCTCAGCGCTGATCAACGGCGAGTCGGAGGGTCAGGAGGCCTGGACTGCCATCGCCCAATACAACCATTTTCTGGTCGAGCATCGGGAGCTGTATCACCAGGCGGCGCCGGCGGCGCGGATCGCCTTGCTCTCCGCAGAGGCGAACAACTCGCTGGCCGACGGATTCCTCAAGCAGAGTGTCTTCTTCGAGACCAAAGTGCTCGCGCACCTGGACAAGGGAGTCCCCCTGGGGTGGTTCAAGGTGCTGGTGATGCCCGCTGACCTGCCCAAGCTCAGCGCCGAGCAAGAGGCGCGGTTGCGTGCGTTCACCGCCAGCGGGGGCGTCATCATCAGCGCCGGAAAGTCTAGGTCGGGAATCGTGGCACGCGCCGAAGCCGCAGCCGAAGGGCCTCGTCTCAGCCTTGAGCCGCGCGGCTACGTGCTGGGCCAGTTGACTCGGAAGCCCGACGGTCGAACTTTTATTCTTCACTTGCTCAACTACGATCACCAGACCCCGGCAGAGAATATGAAAGTCCGGCTCGAGCTGGGCGGGCTATTCCAAGACCTGAGCGGCTGGGAAGTGAAAGTCCTTTCGCCGGACGCGGCCCAACCTCAGTTCACTAACCTCTCTCTGCACGGGAACGTCTGCGAGTTTACCCTGAGGCGGATCGATCACTATACCGTAGTGACTCTCTCGGCCAGGCCGGCGCGGTAGTTTGAAATTGGCACATTTGGTTCAGACATGTGAGGAATCTCGGTGAAACAGTGAACCGGAAATTCTTAGTAACTGTCAGTGAGTAGCTCGCGGTCACGCCCACGATCGAAGCAGTGTGTGCCCGTATTTGGGCGCGGGAATCAGCGTCATTCGGTCTAAGTTGTTGTGCTCGAAGGCGTGCAGAGTGGCCCGCATATTGCCTCCAGAAGACACAGGACCACAAACGCTGGTGACGCGGTCGTACTTCAGCCCGCAGGAATACAGGCCGGCGCTCTAAACAGGCGCGCCCGACACAGAGGAAACCAAAAAGAACGATGAGCAAAAAATCCAAGAAGAAAAACAAACAAAAGTCAGGGCTGGACAGCAACACTCAAAGTTCCGGCCTCAACGGCCAACCGAAGATCGGCAAAGAGGAGTACGAGGCCGAGATTTTCAAGCTACAAGTTGAGCTGGTCAAGCTTCAGGACTGGGTCAAGACGACCAATGCCCGCATTGTGATCATTTTCGAAGGACGAGACGCTGCCGGCAAAGGCGGCCTTATCAAGCGCATCATGGAGCGCGTCAGCCCGCGAATCTTCCGCGTGGCCGCCCTCCCGGCGCCAACCGAGAGGCAGAAGACACAGCTCCATGCGCAGCGCTACATTGAAGAGCTCCCCGCCGGGGGTGAAGTCGCCGTCTTCGACCGCAGCTGGTATAACCGCGCCGGTGTTGAGTACGTCATGGGTTTTTGTACCAAAGAAGAGCACAGGCAATTTCTCAGGGACTGTCCAGCGTTTGAGGGATTTCTGGTCAGCCAGGGCATCATCCTGCTGAAGTACTGGCTGGAAGTATCGAAAAAGGAACAGCACAAGCGCTTCCTCGCGCGTATTGAAGATTCTTCCAAGCGCTGGAAGCTCAGCCCAATGGACTTGGAATCGCACCGCCGTTGGTACGACTACTCACGCGCCCGGGATGCCATGCTTGCAGCCACGGATACGGCAGCGTCGCCCTGGTACATCGTTCCGTCAGACGACAAAAAGCGTGCCCGCCTGAACTGCATTGCGCACATACTCAGCAGCATCCCGTACGAAGAGATTCCTTTTACACCTCCCAAGCTTCCGCCAAGGCAAAAGGCGAAAGGGTACGTAGAGCCGAAGCAGAAGCATCGAACCGTCCCGCAGGTCTGGTAGGCCTGCAGCATGTCAGAACCTCGGTGGCGCCGTCTCTTACCTGAATGGCTGGTCTCATGCCGTACGGATTGGCTGCGGCCCGACATCGTCGCGGGGCTGACCACCGGTGCGGTAATCATTCCCAAGGCGATGGCGTATGCCATGATGGCCGGGCTGCCGGTCCAGGTAGGCCTCTATACCGCCCTTGTACCCATGGTGATCTACGCGGTGCTCGGGACCTCGCGCGTGCTCAGCGTCAGCACGACCACAACGTTGGCGATCCTCACTGCCGCTCAGCTGGGGCAGGTCGTGCCCAACGGCAACCCCGCAGCCCTGCTGAGAGCCTCAGCGACGTTGACGCTGCTGGTGGGAGCCGCTCTTTTGCTCGCGTGCCTGCTGCGCCTGGGAATCGTGGCGAACTTTATCTCCGAGCCCGTGCTCGTTGGTTTCAAAGCTGGCATCGGGCTGGTCATAGTGGTAGACCAGATCCCGAAAATCGTTGGCATCCACTTCCCAAGAGGGACATTCGTTCAGAACGTCCTCTCAATCGTTCACCATCTTCCGAAAACGTCGTTAGCAACGCTGGCCGTTGGGCTCACGATAATCGTGTTTCTGCTGGGAATGGAACGGTTCCTACCGAGGGTCCCAGCGCCGCCGCTAGCCGCGGCTGCTGCGATCGCGGGCGTGTACTTGTTGAACTTGCAGCATCGGGGTGTCGAACTGGTGGGTCACATATACCGCAAGGACTCCCTTCACTGATCAGGCCGGACCTTTCGTTGATAAGCGTGCTATGGCCCGGGGCACTCGGGATTGCTTTGATGAGTTTCACGGAGACGGTTGCGGCCGGCCAAGCTTTCGCGCGAAAGGACGAGCCCGCGCCGCGAGCAAACACAGAGCTGTTTGCCACAGGACTCGCCAATATTG
>Ga0307478_10002476_pt1 | contig 14499 bp, 9 predicted proteins | sample atmos_gasesECM4C_2_FD_203713 | JGI IMG/M metagenome (GOLD analysis project Ga0307478, IMG submission 203713) | Hardwood forest soil microbial communities from Morgan-Monroe State Forest, Indiana, United States - atmos_gasesECM4C_05 | ecosystem: Environmental > Terrestrial > Soil > Temperate...
ATCTTTTTTCCGGCCAACGACGAACAGTTCCCCTTCACGATAAAATCCGAGGTCGCCGGTGTGATACCAGCCGTTGGCGATAGCGCTCGCTGTAAGGTCGGGACGATTGTAGTATCCCTCGAAGAGGCTGTCGCTCTTGATAAGGATTTCGCCCACGAAACCGTTCTCAAGAATTTCGCCAGAGTCCGACACAATTTGCACCTGATGGTTGGGCAGTAACTTCCCGGATGAGGTTAATGAAACAGCTCCGGCAGTCCCCTCCGGGACGGGGATGATCAAATGCTGTGAGCGAAACTGGAGGCCATCGGCCCAGATGCAAACGGGACCGGAGGCCTGAGTCACATCAGATTGAGTCACGGCGAATACGTTCTCCGCCATGGCATAAGACGATTGCAGAGCGTCGCGCTTCAAACCAATTGAAGCGAATGCGTGGTGGAATTCATTCATGCTGTTAGCGCGGACCGGCTCCGAACAATTGATCAAAGCGCGCAAGGACGATAGATCGTATTGCGCCCATCGGCTCTGAACCGTCCGGCGAGGAACAAATTGAAAGGCAAAGTTCGGCATCCAGGCCAGGGTGCACTTGTGTTCGCTGATGATTTGCAGCATGGTTTCGGGATGCATTACCCAATCGAGCGGTGATTGCATCACGACCGGCAGGTGGCAAACCATCGGCAGCATAAAGCAGGCGATCAGCCCCATATCATGGTAAAGGGGGAGCCAGCTATAGATGCTGTCTGTGGTGTCGTCGATTTTCAGAGCCTGCGCCAGATGTTCAAGTTGTCTTAATACCGATTGGTGAGTGAGAGCCACGCCCTTCTGCAATCCTGTGGTGCCCGCTGAGTGCTGAATGAACGCCAGGTTGCGCGAGTGCTGCTCCAGTCGCGGAAGGGCAAGATCTCCGTCGACTGTTTTGGTATCGCGGGCACGAAGCAGGGACGTTTGGTCGTTAAGAGACACATAGCTGAGCATTTCCTCGGGAAAATCATCGTCGATTACTATCGCTTTGGCGCTAAGATTCGCCGTCACTCCAGCCAGTCCAGATCGATACTTGGCGGCCTCAACTTTAAAGTTGGGATATGCAAGAAAGGCAGGAACGGCGCCTAACATCATCGCTCCGACGAAAACGGCCATCGCGGCGATTCCTTGCGGCATGACTATGATTACGCGATCACCAATGGTCACACCATGGTCACGCAACACGGAGGCTTGCCCGCGGGACCTTCGGCGGAACTCCGCGAAAGTTACGCACTCACGTTCGTCCTCGTCGATCCACGCAGTAACAAATATCCGGTCTCCAGGTGCCGCCTCAAGTGCCTCAACAAGATTGCGAAATCCGTTCACTGGGATATGGAAGTGGCAATGATATCTTGAATTGTCCGTTATCGAGTGTTAACAGGTGCGTCAAAAGCGCTTTCATCCATGAAAGCTGCAGCGAGGGACATTGTTCCAGAGCATTCTCTATATTCTGGTCTTTTTATCGTGCGTGGCGGCCTTTGCGAAAGTTCGCTCGCGAAACCTGCGTCAATCTTTTCTTTTGATCGGCAGCTATGCACTCTACATCACTTGGGGCGGATGGTTCGCGGCCGTTTTGTTTGTTTCGACCCTGATGAATTTTCTGGTTGGGAAGGTTCTTCGTAAGAATCCTGCGCGTCTGGTTCTTACGGTCGGGATTCTTTTGAACTTGGCGTTGTTGAGCAGTTTCAAATACTTGCCCGAGCTGGCGGTCAATTTTCCGCTCTCTTCGTTGCAACGGTTTGCGCATCTCGCGCTGCCTCTGGGGATTTCCTTCTGGACGTTTCAGGCGATGAGCTATCTGTTCGATCTTTACCGCGGAGACGAACTCGATCCGTCATTATTTGAGTTTGCCTTGTACATGACTTTCTTCCCGATCGTAATATCGGGTCCCATATGTCGCATGCCCGATATGCTTCCGCAGTTTCGCAGGGAGAAACTGACCGCGCGAAGCGATATCGGGCACGCGGTTACCCGCATCGCCACGGGCATTCTGATGATGCAGTTGGCTCGCCTGTTGGGGCAGGGAATTCTCTCCGGCGATGGGATTAACCGGGGCTTCGATCGTGTCATGGACTGGAGCGGTACCGACGTCTGGTGCCTGGCCTTCGGCTATGGGTTGCAGCTGTTCTTTGATTTCGCGGGCTACTCGCACATTGCCATCGGGGCTGCGCAAGCGATGGGCTTCACGTTGCCGGAGAATTTTGATCGCCCGTTTCAATCCACGACGGCGTCAATCTTCTGGACGCGCTGGCACATGTCATTGTCGTTCTGGATTCGTGACTATATTTTCTTTCCGCTAGCCACGTTGCGCCGTTATGTGTGGTGGAGAAACTCTGTGCTCGTATTCTCGATGGTTGTCTTCGGGTTGTGGCATAAAGCAACCGTTGTGTTTTTGTTATGGGGGTTGTATCACGGAATACTTCTTGTCTCACATCGCCAGTTCCAGCAACTGCGGCGACGGTTTGACTGGGAGCCTCCATCTGGTTTCTGGACACCGCTCTCATGGCTGGCAACCATTACTTTGATCAGTCTTGGATGGATTCTGTTTCGCGCCAACTCTTTGCCCCAGGCGATCCAGATGTTAAGGGCAGTCCTGTCTCCTGCGAGTTATCTGTCGCACTTTCTCAGCGGCAGTCTCTATCTGCTGGTCTTTGCATTAGCCGCTGCATACGCCACGGTGCTATTGGTCAGCGATATGCTCAATCGCCGATCGGGAGAGCCCGGGACTTTTCCAGCCAACTCGAGTTCGTTCGTTTCCGGACTGGCTCGCACCCGCTGGTATTGGATTCCGCCACTGTACGGCTTGGCTCTAATTGTTGTCTTGATTGTGACGCATGGGCAGAATGCTGCTGCCGCTCAATTCATGTATCGGCGTTTCTGAATTTATAACGACTGGAACTTTCAACTCAGTTTCCAATTGCTGCGCTCACCCATTCTCCAGAAACTACCCGCCAAATCCGGGCCGCCATTTTACTTGCGTGTGATATCGCGGATGAAGTCGACCTCTTTTTGACTATAGGGGTGCCCATCCGCGCGGAAGATGTCGTGGTGCCACACGTCAGGTTGGCGATCTATGTAAGGGTGCTTCCACGAATCCCATGGATAGTATGTCTGCGTTTTTCCCGCGACCAGCCCCCAATTGATGGCTGCTACTCGGTATCGCTTAGCGATTGGCAATGATCCTTGCACCGTGCTGCCAGCACCCCGAGCCATGTATTCAGTGCAGAGAATTGGGCGATGGTACTGCTGTAGCCACACGATGCGCTTCTCGAAGCTGCTGGGCTTGGCGTAGTTGTGAAATGAAATGACGTCCGAAAGTTCGACCTGGATTCTCTCCATTCGGCCAAGCTTCTCCGGCGATGACCAATCCCCTCGCCATAAACTGCTGGTTAACGGCTGTGTGGGTTTCGCCTCGCGAACCCATTCGAAAACCTTCGGAAGCAAATCGAGAACAAGATCAACTTTATTCTTAGGGTCTTCTTTTTCGTAACTGCCGGAGTTCGTGTTGTTTGGCTCATTCCACACATCCCATCCGACGATTCGCTTATCTTGCGCGAAAGCCCCCACCACGCCCTTCGCGTAAGCCTCAAGGCGAGGATATTGCGAAGGATCCTGCAGTGCCTTCGCACCTGGGCTTTGTACCCATCCGGAATTGTGCACTCCGGGGCGCGGCTCGCGTTGCTTTCCTAGCTGAGGATTAGGGTCCCAGCAGGAATCGAAGAGAACAAACAATATTTTGATATGGTGCTTGTCGGCGGTCGTAAGGAATGTGTCGATACGTTTCTTGAAGCCTTGCGGATCCTGCTGCCAAAGCAGATCGTGCAGAAAGACCCGCATGACATTCATCCCGATCGATTCCGCCCAACCCAGTTCCAGGTCGATGCGCTTCAGGTCGAACGTGTCAGCCTGCCACATCTCGAGTTGGTTGATCGCGGTCGCGGGAATATAGTTGCTTCCTACAAGCCAGGGCTGACTGGCGTACCATTCGTTCGCTCTTTGCTCCGACCAACGAAGTTCAGGCTGAGGAAGCGGCGAGGATTTCGATTGAGATCCAGCGGGAATAGGCAGAATGAGGGTGAAGATCAGAATCAAGGCGCTGCAGATTCCGCGAGACCGCCTGGCCGCTGACCGGATGACCGGCCGGACGTAGATTCTCCATTTCAGAATCGTACTGAATTCGATAGTCAAAGTTGCAATTCTATCCCAAACCGGTCGAAAGCTTAGCGGATCGATTCACGTCCGCATGGGAACCCCTTCGATCACAATAGGTTGTGACGGTCATCACAAGTGGGTTCGCATCGAGAGCGCGATAATTGCGCCAGAACTCCAGGCTGGATGGCGATTCTTTGCATGACACAGGCAAACAGCGAGACTTCAATCGGAGAGACGGCGAAAATCGTTTCGGCGCGTTCTCGCGCTCCAGTGCCCCACAATGAAATTTCCGCCAATCAGGCCTATCCTGTTGTCCGGTCGATTCTTATTGTCCTCGTGCTGCTCAGCGCGCTTTGCGCGGGCTTGCACACGGTTGCCGATTACGATATGGGCTGGCAACTTGCGACGGGCCGCTACGTCGTTCAACATCATCAGATTCCTCGTACTGACGTGTTGTCATTTACCTCGGCGGGGAAGCCGTGGATATATCCGCCGTTTGCCGGAGTTTTGTTTTATCTGACGTATTGCGCATTTGGCTATGGCGGATTGAGCTGGTTCTGTGCGCTGACGTGCGTCGGGATTGTAGCCTACCTGGTTCGCCGCAAGGATTTCGGCAGCGTAGTCCTCACCCTGCTTGCGGTTCAGTCCATCGCCGCCCGGACAGCTCCGCGCGCCGATCTCTTCAGCACAGTATTCTTTGCCTTCTTTCTCGGTGAACTTTGGGCCTACCACTGCGAAAGTCGCTCTCGACTCTGGCTCTTGCCTGTGCTCATGCTGTTCTGGGTAAATCTTCATCCCGGCTTCATTGCGGGACTGGCAGCCATTGGCGCGTACCTGTTCATCGAAGTTTCGGATTTGTTGCTTGGGAGTCGCCGTCAGGCAGTGATTCTGCGGCTACGAAGAATTTGGCCGTGGCTGGTAGCGTGCGGCGCTGCCACGCTGCTGAATCCGTGGGGGCCCAGGATTTTTATTTCATCACTCACCTTGTCGGGACTTGCAGCAACAGGTCAGGGGAAGATTAATAGCAACACATTCATCGGAGAATTCAAGGGCGTACCGCTTTCGTCCCATTTGTTTTACCAACTCATAGACGTCCGGCACATGGAGAACGGCTTTACCTGGCTGGTATTGATAGCGCTAATTCTGGCCGGAATTTTCCTCTGGAAACGGGAACTCGGTGCTGCGGTCATTGTTTTCATCACGCTCTATTTCGGACTAGCGCACGCGCGCTACATAGGAATCTTTGTCATCACCGTCGCCACCCTTGGCGGTTCAGTCCTACGTGAACTCTTCATTGTTGACGCCAATAGTTCAAACGCCACCACCCGGAAAACAGCGTCACTGATCTGCGTGCCTGCACCGATTGCTGTGATCGTCTCCGTTGTTTTCTGCGCAGTTGCCTTACTTCATGTTGTGGACTTTGTCTCCGGCCGCACCTACGTGGTTTTCAGCTCGGATTGGAGGTTCGGCGCAGGAGAATCATCATGGCTTCCGGACCGCGCTGCGGCCTTCATCCGGCGCGAACAATTGCCGGGAAATATCTTCGAGGACTATTCGTTGGGTGGTTATGCGGTGTGGGCGCTGGGTCCGCAGTATCCTGATTTCCTTGATGGACGCGGAGATCGTCTCAGCCCGGATCTCGTGGTCGAACAGAGAACACTCTACAGCGAGAGTCCGGATTCGCAATTGTGGAAGGGCGAGGCCGACCGCTGGAATCTGAATGTTCTGCTTGTCGCCACATCCGGCTTCCGCGGGTTACAGAAAATGGATCCGTTCACCTTCTGCCGGAGCTCTACGTGGCGTCCGGTCTACATGGATGATGTCTCGCTGGTATTTCTCCGCGACACACAACAAAATCGCCCGTGGATCAACCGGCTCCAGATTGACTGCGGCACACAGGAACTCAATCCACCTGATGCGGTTCCACGTTCGGCGCTCTATGATTTCTATCTGAATTCCGGAGCGCTGTTCTTCGAGTTGCACCGCGACCAGGAATCGCAGCGATCATTGCGAAATGCTTCAGCGCTCTATCCTGAAGATCCGAACGCGCACTTGCTTCTGGCTTCTTTATTTCGGCGGCAGCGGCATTATCGTGAAGCGGAGCAGGAATATCGCGCGTCGCTTGCCCTGAATGAGAACAGCGGAACCCGATACTCTCTCGGTTTGCTCTATGCGGGGGAAGGCCGTGACGCAGAGGCCCTGCAGGCCATTGAGCGCGCTGCTAACGAATCCACCGATCCTCTGGACATGTACATGGCTCTGGGGAAACTTCAGATTGTTCTGAATCATCCCGAGCCTGCGCTGACTGCATTCGGGAAGGCGGAGAAAAGCAGTCCGTTTCTTAACGGTGGCGAATCGCTAGCGCCTGAGCTTTACGCTGAGATTGCCGAAGGCAAGTCCGAAGCTCAAAAGCTTCTGAGCAATTCGAACGAGGCCATCGCTTTCCAACGGGAAGCGATTCGAGATACTCCTTCGGTCGCGAGCCGCTGGATCAAGCTCGCTGATCTTTACGAAGCGACCGGGCAGATGCATCTCGCTGCCGAGGCACGAACGCGCGCGGCTGAGTTGCAGACTGCGAATGCTTCTCGTTAGTTCAGATCGTGGTTTTCGCAATTTAAAAGGGAAGCAATCCTCAGTGTGATCCCCATCACACTCCCGAGTGACCCAGACTGCTGCCGGTTTTACTAATCCGGCTTTAAGTTAAATTGGCAGAGTTAAGAGGGGAGAATCGGGCATGACGCACGAACCGACCGTTCCATCCACCGCCGGAACAGCATGGAAAGCCACGCAGGTATACGCGATGGCGATAATCTGTCTCGCGGTTGGGTTGGCGATTGGATACCTGTTCCGCGGCTCGCAATCGCCTTCAGTGCCAGCGCAGCCCACTGCCAATGCCCAAGCCGCACCCCCAGCGAACGGTATGGCCGGACACATGCCGAGCCTTGAAGAGATGAAGCAGATGGCCGACAAGAAAGCGGCCCCACTGCTGGAGAAACTGAAGAGCAATCCGAAAAACACCGATCTCCTCGTCCAGGTTGGAAACATCTACCAAACCACCCATCGGTTCAAAGAGGCGACCGTCTACTACGACCAGGCGGTACAACTGGATCCAAAGAACGTGCCTATTCGAACTCAGCTGGCTTCATGCATGTATTACAACGGCGATGTGGATGGCGCGATCAGCCAACTTCAGCAGGCCCTGAGCTACGATCCCAGGGACGCGAACTCGCTATTCAATCTGGGCATGATCGAGTGGCAGGGAAAACAGGACAATAAGGGGGCGTTGGCAGCTTGGCAGAAGCTGTTGAAGTCGAACCCGCAATTGAGCGCCGACCGCAAAGCCACCGTGCAGAAACTAATGGCCGACGTTCAGCTGCAAGGCAAGAGCTAGCGAACTCGCTGGCGAACGACACAAGATTTAAAGGAGTGGGAGCAATGACGGATACAAATCGATCAACGTCTATTGAACAATGGACTAGCGTGCAAGCTTACGTACTGGCAGTCATCTGCTTGCTGGTGGGGATCGCGGGGGGCTGGTTCATTCGCGGATCTCAAAGTCCAGCGGAGGCTGCGATCACATCCGCCAGCGCATCCGCTCCGGGCGCTGCAGTTGCTGAACCAAGTGCTCAACCAAGTCCGGCTCAGATGCAGAAAATGGCCGATACTCAAGCTGCGCCTTTCATCGAGAAGTTGAAGGCGGACCCGGACAATGCCAGTCTTCTGCAAAGCGTAGGAAACGTCTATTACGATGCCCAGCTCTTCCCGGTAGCCATTGATTACTATCAGCGTACGCTTAAGCTCCAGCCTGCAAACACGGCGGTTCGCACCGATATGGCTACTGCATATTGGTATGTCGGCGACGCCGATACCGCGATCGCGGAATTCCAGAAATCGCTTTCTTACGAACCGAATAAGGCCAACACTTTGTTCAACCTCGGGATCGTGGAATGGCAGGGCAAGATGGACATCAACAAAGCGACCGCGACCTGGCAGAAGCTGCTGGACACGAATCCGAACTACGAAGGTAAGGACAAAGTCTTGGAATTATTGGCACAGGCCAAGAAGCACTCAGGGGTAAAGCCGGGAACTCCCGCAAAACCGTTGAACTAGCCTAAGCGGCAATCATCTAAGCAAGCGAGACGTTTCCTCTCCGGCTTGCGCTTAGTTTTTCTCCTGCATTCCGACCCGCGCCTTCTTCTCGCGCTGATTCCACTCAAAAAGCGAAGGACTGGGCTGCTATGCGGATGGTGCCAAACACCACACAACTGCGATCAAGCGATAACTGATTTGCTCAACGGGTGGATTCTGCGGCATTTGAAGAATAGCGTGGGCTGCGAAAGCCGGACGCTGAACATTAATGCAGTCGGCCGTCGGGCGTAACCAAGGGGAATCCATCGAACGGGCGGGCTAGGCGGAACTGCTCCTCGGCCGCAGCGGGATTGTATGGATAGAGAAAAACTCCAAAGTTAAAGCGCAAGATGCGATCGTTTGGAGTTCTTGCTATCGCCCATTGATACTGGGCCGCAGTGTCATTTGGACTTTCGTCCGCATTCTCGGCCTGCATCGCCAAGCGCAAAACCTGATCGGAGTGGTTGAGTTGATTGGTGAAAGGAGGCTCTTGCAGCCTCCGCAACATTTCAGCCGCTACACGGGAACGATCATGCCGGGTGAATGCCAGTAGCCTTTCGCATTCCGCTTCAGATGGAATATCGTCGGCCTGGAAGGAATGCCCCGCACCGAAGGGCAGCTGGCTAGCGATCTGCAAGAACATGGAGCGAGCCAGCAGGTAGCTGCCATGAGGCGTCAAGTGCACGTGCTCGTAAATCAAGTCACTTCCTGTGACTCCCTGCAGGCTCTCTTTGGCGAACAGAGCGTCGGCATCCACCAGCTCAACTCCCGGCAACGAGCTTGCAACAGAGCGATTGATGTCATTGATTTTGCTGTCGGCGCGGAAGCGAAGCGTGTCGAGATCACGCGCCCGAAGAAAATGTTCACGCGCAGTATTGGAATCCCCCAGCGCCTCCAGGCAACGAGCGATACGAAATTCAAGCTCGGCATATTCGCCATCGATGCTCGTAGCGGAGAGATACAGTTTAAGAGCATCCGTATACGCACCGGAGTTTTCCTTCTCAACTCCCTGTTCAAATAACGCGGACCAGAAGCGGAGATCATCTTGGCTCAGGTGTTCCCGGTGCAGGGAGGCAAACGGAGCGCAGTCCTTCAAATTTGTGGCTACCGTGGAAACGATGACTCTGGCGCCCGAGTTGCGGGCCACAGCTATGGTGTCGCGCAGATTTTGTTCAAAGTTCGCGTAGGCATATGTCATGAGCGGGGAACTGGCGCGAACTTGCTTATCCATGAACATCGCCATTCCACCCCAATCTCGCTTCGGCGTCCCTACCTTTGTGAGAAGTTGGCCGATGCGGGTTGAGTGATAAAAAATGTTGGCGCGGATCGCAGGAAGACTCATCCCGCCCGCTGTGAGCGCGGTTCCGGGACCGTATGGTCCAACGACTTCGTTATTTCCGGAATAAATAATGAACAGGTCTGGGCGGTACTTTGCCAGCCCTTTTGCAATCGGCAGCACAACATGGGAATTGATGGCCACGCTGCCTGTGTTCAGCATTTCAAATCTCACATCCGGGTAGCGTTCGCGCAGCATGACTTCCAGATAACGGCTGAATCCATAAGCCGGTTCGGGATCGCCCATGGCCGCCGATTCCCCGAGCACGACAATGCGAAAAGTTTTCGGCGGCTTTTCGGCGGGAATCACATACATTTGCGGCGTCTTGATCATGCCGGGAGGGAAAAAAGGCGCGGCAAAAAAAAGGTTATAGCAAGACGCGGGACGCCCCTGTACGGTGCAGGGAACGGTTACATCCGTTGGATATCCGACGCCGAATACTCGCAGCCCGGCTTCCACAACCCCCAGCAGTAATACAGGCGCCAAGACACCGATCGCGATTCGAAGCGCCCAAACTCGCACGCCAACGCTGGCGGTCGCGCGGTCCGCCGATTCAGGCTCGACAGCGGGTGATTCCACAACATCGGGTTGTGATGCTGACGGGTTCACGGAAGAAAGGTTTCAAAAGAAAATCGAACAGGGCTGGATCGGATCTGATTCCGTGGGCCTAACCTCGTCGCCAGACCCGTCGCCCTCCAGCCCTGGCGGTCCCCGTGAGCACTCTGCAAGCAGAGTCTCCGCCCACTTGGGGAAAGCCGAAATCCACACTCCACTGCCGTCCCTTCGACTTCTTCGGGAGACTTGACTGGGCCGTTCCCGCAGAAATCTCCGGACAGAGTCCACAAATTTCCGTGATTCGGAAGTGCATCGGAATTACCAAAACCGCAGTGGAGGCGGGTATAAAGTTTGCATCTCTGATTTCAGCGCTTTACAAGCGGCACCATAAGGCTATCCATGTTAAGGGGCGCTGGAATCGGGTCTTTCTCCTCACTGAAGGCGCGTTTTGCCCCTGCCTAAGGTCGAGTTTAGTGCCCCAAGTCGTTGTCAAACTTAAGTTTAGGTGCGGTCAAGCGCTGGCAACGCGATTGCCGAAGCCCCAGTGGTTTGTGGCGATTCGGTCGTTAGCGGAAGCAACACACTATGGAACGAGAGATCTTCAAGGCAGTAATTGTCGGTGCCGGACCGGCGGGCCTGACCGCCGCATACGAACTCTCGAAACAGCGTGCCCCGGTGGTTGTACTGGAGAGCGATCCGCAATATGTCGGCGGGATATCGAGGACCGTCAACTATAAAGGCTTCCGCTTCGACATCGGCGGGCACCGCTTTTTCTCCAAGTCTCGCGAGGTGGAAGATCTCTGGACTGAGATCGCTGGCGGTGACATGTTGGATCGTCCGCGGTCGTCGCGCATTTACTACCGAGGCCAGTTTTATAACTATCCCCTGAAACCATTTGAAGCTTTGTCGAAGCTCGGATTGATGGAGTCGATTCTCTGCGTGCTTTCGTTCCTGGCAGCGCGTCTTCGTCCAACGCCCAACCCGGAAACTTTTGAAGAATGGGTCACCAACCAGTTTGGCGGGCGCCTGTTCCGCATCTTCTTCAAGACTTACACCGAGAAGGTTTGGGGAATGAACTGCAACGAAATCTCTGCGGACTGGGCTGCGCAGCGGATCAAAGGGCTATCGCTGGGTTCTGCCGTCAAGCACGCGGTTTTTGTCAGGAGAAAGCCGCGGTGCAAAGACCGCAAGCAGGTTATCAAAACTCTGATCGACACGTTCCGTTATCCGCGACAGGGACCGGGAATGATGTGGGAAGCGTGCGCTGAGAAAGTTCGCAGAATGGGAGGCGCGGTGCTGCTTGGCCGCCGAGTAACTGGCTGCCGCTTCGACTCCCACCGCAATGTGTGGACCGTGACGGCGCGCAACGCGGATGGCCACATCGAAGAATATCTCGCCGAACATCTGGTATCCTCCATGCCCGTCCGCGAATTGGTGGCGCAGGTCGAGCCCCAACTGCCGCAATCGGCGCTCGAAGCGGCCCGCGCCTTGCGTTATCGTGATTTCCTGACCGTGGGGTTGATTGTGAAAGATCGCGGCCACTTCTCCGACAATTGGATTTATATCCATGATCCCAGCGTGCAGGTGGGTCGCGTGCAAAATTACAAGTCGTGGTCGCCGGAAATGGTTCCCGATGCCGACTCCTGTTCGTATGGTCTCGAATATTTCTGCTTCGAGGGAGATGGACTCTGGAACACGAGTGACGTTGGGCTGATCGAGTTGGCCAAACGGGAAATCCAGAAAGTAAATCTCGCTGCCAGTGCCGATGTGGTCGATGGTTGCGTCGTCCGCCAGCCGAAGGCCTATCCGGTTTATGATGACGCCTACCAACAGCACGTGAACACGATTCGGCGAGCCCTCGATGAAAACTGCCCCACGCTTCACCTGGTTGGCCGCAACGGCATGCACAAGTACAACAATCAGGATCATGCCATGATGACCGCCATGCTTACTGCCAAGAATATTCTGGCGGGCGAGCGGCGGTACGATGTCTGGGCAGTGAACCAGGACGCCGAATATCACGAGGCTGGAGCGGGTGGCGCCGAGTCGATTAGCGTATTGAAAACCGAACTCCGCAAAGTCCCGGCCCTCGTGTCGTGAGCGACACGCCCGTCCTCGATGTCAAGGAGCCCGAACTAGTGTCTGCTCAGACCTCGGGCTTCGTCGATCAGTTGCGCCCGCTGCTGAAACTGCGTTGGCTGCAGTTGTGCGCTCTGGTCGCGTTGTTGACCGGAGTCGGCGTGATTGCATTCCAGCGCAAGCTCTGCGTGCTTGACCTGGACATCTGGTGGCATCTTAAGGTTGGCGACTGGATCCTCGCTCATCTTGCCGTCCCTCATACCGGCATTCTGTCGCGCACCGCGGCGAATCGTCCGTGGGTCGCCTACAGTTGGGGCTATGAAGTAATGCTGTCGCGGGGCTACGCGTGGTTCGGTCTCGTCGGCATCGGCGTCTTCGGAACGTTTCTCACCCTGGCCGTCGTATACGCCGTCTACTGGATGCTCTATCGTCTTTCGGGCCGCTTCTGGCTGGCTTGTGTATTGACCGCTGTCGCCTGCTCCGCATTTCTTTTTAACGGAATGCCGCGACCTTACTTTTTCTCTATGGTGGTGTTCGCTGTGACGTTAACCCTTTTGTTAGAAGCCAATCGCAGCGGCTGTATACAAGTGCTCTACTGGCTGCCGCTGATTTTTCTGCTATGGGCCAATCTGCACATCCAATTTATTTATGGCTTGTTCCTGGTAGGTCTGTTTGCTGCCACAACCGCGGCGCAGCAACTCTTGAACAAACTCGGGATCGCGCCCAGTTTTCTGCTTCCGTCCAAGCTGCCCGCCAGGGATCTAGTAATTTTGTTCGCCGCCTGCATCGGCGCAACCTTGGTGGGGCCGAACTTTTATCATCCTTACATCGCCGTGTACGAATACTCGAAAGCGAAATTTGCTTACACGATTATTCTCGAACTGCAACCGCTGCCGTTCCGCTGGTATAGCGATTACGCGCAGCTCCTGCTGACGGCTGCCGGATTCTTCGCGGTCGGCTGGCAAAAGAAACTCGATCCATTCAAGCTCGCTCTGCTGGCGATTGCAAGCGTAGTTGCGTATCGCACCATGCGCGATGGTTGGTTCATCTGCATCCCGGCTGCGGCTTGCATCGCTGACTTTCCGGCTCAGCCAGAGCAGCGAGACCGCGCGGAAAGCTGGTTCGAGAAAGCCGGAGTAACCGTAGCCGTGGCGCTGTTGCTTGTGCTCTTTTCTGGCGGTGCAGACTTCAATCAGCGCGCTCTCGATCGGGCGATTAGCGCTCTCTATCCAGTGAATGCGGTCAATTTCCTACGGCGAAATCCTGTGCCGGGTCCGCTCTACAACAATCTCAACTGGGGCGGATTTCTAATGTGGTATATGCCCGATCGTCCCGTGGCCATCGATGGACGCAACGATCTTTACGGAGACGATCTCGACCGGCTCTTCGTTAATTCTCAGAACGCGGCCGCCTCGTATACCAGCGATCCTTACCTCAACGACGCGGGCGTGGTGCTACTCGACTCGCAACTACCGCTGGCCAAGATACTGACCGTCGATCCTCGCTTCCAACTTGTTTATCACGATGACACCGCGACAGTGTTTGCGCGGCGCGCGGGTGTCCCATGCGCGAACGAGGCGGTGAACGAAGCGATGTTATCTGCGAGGTAGTGCCTGACCTGCCCGCTGCCGCCTCTGGTTTAGTCGCTCCCGCTGTCTCTATTGCTTCTCCTGTCGATCCTGCCCCGGTTAACCCATGGTGGCGCGTTGGAGATTTCGGGGTGCTCGGCCTGTGGATTGTGATTGTCAGCTTCACCATCCGATATCACGAGAAGTGGGCTGACGAAGCGCAAGCCTGGCTGCTTGCGCGTGATCTCAGCCTGCGCGCCATCTGGTTTCATGAGTTACGCTATGAAGGTTCGCCCGGTCTCTGGCACACTATCTTGTGGATTGCCCAGCATGCCTTCCACGCGAAATATGATGCGCTCGGCTACATCGGCACGGCCGCCGCCACTGCTGGAGTGGCACTACTTATCTTCAAAGCGCCATTCCCACGATTCGTCCGCTGGCCACTCGCATTCACTTATTTCATGGTCTACCAGTACGCGGTGATCGCGCGGCCTTACACGCTGCTGCCGCTACTGGCCTTCGCCGCGGCGATGCTGCTTAAGGACATCCAGCATCCCGAAAGAATAACGGTTGTACTTGTACTCCTGGCGAACTTGAGCGTTCATGGAACGATGATCGCTGGCTGCTTCGGACTGGCGTATCTGATCGAAACCATTCGTTCGT
>Ga0307478_10002477_pt1 | contig 14491 bp, 12 predicted proteins | sample atmos_gasesECM4C_2_FD_203713 | JGI IMG/M metagenome (GOLD analysis project Ga0307478, IMG submission 203713) | Hardwood forest soil microbial communities from Morgan-Monroe State Forest, Indiana, United States - atmos_gasesECM4C_05 | ecosystem: Environmental > Terrestrial > Soil > Temperate...
GGCTGATATTGGCCGCCAGATAGCGCACGATGGTCCACGCGGCCAAGGCGACGCCTGCGGCGACCATCCACGGCCACGCCCGGTCGACCCAGCGGCTGGCGATGCCCCCACCGAATCCCACGACCGGCAGCTTGGGCAGGCGCGGCCGCGGGATCGCGCCCGCCAGCCGCGCGAAGGGCCGGCCAAGGCGGCGGAACAGGCGCGTGCGCCGCAACACGTCGAAGAACCACGAGCTCGGCTGCTCTTCGGACGCCGTCTGTTCGAAGCGGAACTTGTCCGCCCAGGCCACGATCGGGCGGAACAGCAGCTGATCATAGAGCAGGATCACCACCGCCATCGCCCCCACCGCCCAGGCGACGGAGACCACATCCTGGCGCTCGATGGCCAAGGCCAGCCATGAACCGATGCCGGGGATGGTCACGGTCGTATTGCCCACGGCGATGGCTTCTGAGGCGACGACGAAGAACCAACCGCCCGACATCGACATCATGGTGTTCCAGACCAACGCCGGCGTCGCGAAGGGCAACTCAAGGCGGATGAACTTCTGCCATGGCGTCAGGCCGAACTGCTGGCTCACCTCGACGAGGTCGTCCGGCAAGGTCCGGAGCGACTGATAGAAGCTGAACGCCATGTTCCAGGCCTGGGCGGTGAACACCAGGAAAATGGAGGCCAGCTCGACGCCGAACTCCCGGCCCGGAAACAGGCCCATGAAAAAGGTCAGGGTGAAGGTGAGGAAGCCCAGCACCGGCACCGACTGCAGGATGTCCAGAGCCGGAATGATGATCAGTTCGGCCTTCTTGCTCTTGGCGGCCAAGGTCGCGATCACGAAGGTGAACAGCAATGAGGCGATGATCGCGGCGAACATGCGCAGGGTCGAGCGCAGGGCGTATTCGGGCAGGCGCCGCGGATCGAGCACGACACCGGCGTTGTGCACGGTTGATAGCGGCAGGTTCATCTGCCGCGCGCCATGGACCACCAGGACGGCCAGACCGCCAATCAGAAGAAAGGCGATCAGATCGAAGCGATTGGGCGCAAACCGGCGCCGCGCAAAGCGCGCCAGCAGTCCGGCATTCATCCGTTCGGAGGAGATGAAGACCATGGTCTCGCCTCGTGATCGCCGCGTCGGCTGTCACGAGGACCCGAAAGCTCAGGTCCGGCTCGACAACCTCGGCGGCCCGCTATCTGGGCCGGTACTGTCGCTGGGCATCTGGGTTTGAGGTTCCGGAAAGTCGGTCCCGCAGAGGGGCCGTGGGTGGCCAATGGTCTCGAAACGCAAGGACTGTCAACCCTTGCGCGGCTTGACTTCGCCGTTCCGCGTTAAGGCCGTGACACCGCGCCAGCTTCACCTTGACCGGAGGCCGGCGCCGCGTCACTGTCGAGGGCTTGATAGGCCCCCGAACAGCTCTGTTTTCGTTGTTTCAGAACCGCGCTAAAAGACTTATGAGTCGGGGACAAAATCCAACTCCAAAGGGAAAAGACATGAAGCTTCCAGGCATTGCCCTAGCGACGCTCGCCATCACCGCGCTCGTGGGGGGCACGGCGGCCGCGCAGGACAACACTGCGGCGCCCGCGACCCCGCCGGCCGCCGCGGCCCCACCGGCCGCCATGCCACCGCCCGCCGCCGCGCCGGACACCAGCTCGTCGGCCACCGCTCCGGCGGCGACCATGCAGCCGGTTCCCAATCCGCCGGAATCCGGCCGGCACATGAGAATGGGCCATCATGGGAAACACCATGGGAAACATCACGGGAAAGGTCACCACGGGAAACGTCACGGCCATCATGGCAAGCACCATCACGCCATGAAATCGGCCGCGCCGGCCGAAGGTGCGGCTCCCGCCCCCGCGCCCGCAACCCCGCAGTAGGGTCTTCTCATCGGCGAGCCGGTCCGCTGGCCGGCTCGCCGATTAATTCCATCGATAGTTGATCAGTCGCCGGACGCTCGCGACGGCGCGTTCGGCTGCGTCCGGTCAGGTGATCGTTTTCCCCACCGGGGCGAGCGCCAGCCCCGCCAATTTGAAGTGCTGAACGGCGAAGGGAATGCCGATCAGGGTAATCGCCTGAGCGATTCCGATAACCACGTGCGCCAGGGCGATGTACCAGCCGGCGAACACAAACCAGACCACATTGAGCACTGCGCCCATGCTTCCGGTCCCCAGGTCGTCCCGGCCGCTGACCGCGCGCCTTGGAACGGCGTGACGACCGAACGGCGCGAAGGCGAACAGGCCTATGCGCGCCGTCGCCGGAACCCAGGGAAGTCCTACGATGGTAATGGCCAGCACCGCGGCCCCGAGCAGCCACGCCAGACCGGCGGCGAAGCCTCCGAGAATGAACCACAGGACATTGAGGATCAGGGTCAGCATGATGGTCACCAACGCAGGAGTCTGGTTCCCAGCGCGCCGCCGATAAGGGCGCTGGCGGCGATACCGGCGCTGTACCAGGCGGCCGTGAACGGAGCCGTGTTTTCCTGACAGTACAGGCCGTAGACGGCGGCGGCCAGACCCCCGGCGAGAAGGCCGGCCGCCGCGCCGACCAGGCCCAGGCGCGTTGGCGCAAGACTGCGCATGCCGAGCACGATGGCGGCGTAGATGGGGATGGCGAGCGCCAAGATGCGCCAGGGGCATACGCGCCAGGTGCTCCCAAGCCACAACGCGGTCTGTCGGTCGGGTGGCGCCCGCATCGAGGTATGGGCGGCCATCAGGCCGATGGCGCCAAGAGCAAGAACCCCTATGACCATCCACACCAGGCCGAGACGCGCGCCGGGTCTGACCGCGCGTACCAGGAGCAGGAAACCGGAAAGGGCCAGGGAGAGGCTAAACCCCGCCTTCATCCAGAACCATCTCGCGCCAAACGCATGAGTGAGAGGTTGGAACCCCAGCCACAGGGCTAGAACCGCGACCGCCGCCGCCGCTCCAATTCCGGCGGTGGCCGCGACCGAGGCGGTCGGAGCAGCCTGGCGCACAGGCCGGGCGTCGGCGGCCGTCAGGGCGACGATCAGGTCAGAGGTCTTCATCGGAGACCTCCTTCATCAGCCGCTTCATGGTTCTGTGGACGGTGACCTTGACTGCGGTGACGCTCATTCCGGCGCGCTCGGCCGCCTCCGCCATGGAGTAACCCTCCACCTTGACGTCGCGCAGCAACGAACGCTGGCGCGCTGGCAGACGGGCGAGCAGGCTCTCCAGGTCCCGCCTGACGACCCCCTCCTCCGGGTTGGCCTCGGCCATGAGTTCGCCGGCATCTTCCAGGGGCACGCTTACTCTCCCGCCAAGGCGGCGGAGCTGATCGATGAGTTTGTAGCGTGCGATCGCGAACACCCACGGCGTGAAGTCGAACCTGGGATCGTAGGTCGCCCGCTTGAGATGAATGGCGAGCAGGGCTTCCTGCACCAGATCCTCCACATCGAGCGCGCTCCGGGACAGGCGACGCGCGAAGTAGGCGCGCAGATGACCCGCCAGCTCTGTGAGCAACCGGCTCTGGGCGGCCGCATCACCTGCCTGGCCGGCGACCATCAGCGCCTTGAGTTGCGCCTCCGAGGATCGATCGCTGTTGATCAGGGCATTCGCTCGAGTGAAGGGGTTCGTTACATCGGATCGTGATCGGGCGTAACCGTTGCGGCCGCGCATGCGAAGTGCGGAATATCGCATAGCCTTGGAAAGAACCCCGCCATGTCACCCCGGAAAACCTTCCTGACCCGGACCCTGGGCGCCCTGGCGGTCGCCGGGGCAGGCCTCACCGGTTGCCTGGCGAGCGGCGCCAGCGCCGCCGCGCCTTTGCCAGCGCCCGGTTTTGATCCGCCTGCTCATGGTCTTCAGGTCGCGGTGCTTTCGGGTGGATGCTTCTGGGGCGTCCAGGGCGTCTTCGAGCACGTCAAGGGCGTGCGCAAGGTCTGGGCCGGATATGCCGGCGGCAAACAGGCCACGGCCCAATATGACCTGGTGAGCACCGGGACCACCGGCCACGCCGAGTCGGTACAGGTTGAGTTCGATCCTGCTCAGATATCCTACGGTCAGATCTTGCGTATTTTCTTTTCCGTGGCCACCGACCCCACTCAGGTCAACCGCCAATTCCCCGACGAGGGGCCCCAATATCGGTCAGAGATTTTCTATCAAACCGCGGCTCAGAAGGCGGTCGCAGTGCGTTATATCGGCCAGCTCGAGGCGGCCAAGGCGTTCCCGCGGGCAATCGCCACCCGAGTTGACCCGGACACCGGCTTTTTCCGCGCCGAAGAGCATCACCAGGACTACCTCGTTCATCATCCTAACCAGCCTTACATCGCCATCTACGACATGCCCAAGATTGCCCAGCTGCGGGCAGAGTTCCCCACGGCCTTTCGGGCGGAGCCGAATCTGGCTCTGTGACCGCCCTGGCGGACCCGCCAGCCCTGTGCTCAACTCACGGGTGGGAGACCAGGGCCATCGGATGAGGGTGCAGTGACGGCTGTCGACGTTCCGGCTGGCGCGACGCCATCGAAACCCGTTTTCCGCCCCTTGGTCCCGGCCAGCGCGCAGCTTCGCGAGCTCAGCGTCACGCCTCTGGTCCTGGGCGTCCTGCTGGGGGTCATCTTCGGCGCCTCCTCGCTCTATCTGGTGCTCAAGGTCGGACTGACCGTGAGCGCGTCCATCCCGGTGGCGGTGATTTCGCTCACCCTGTTCCGCCTGCTTGGCCGGCTCGGCCTGCGCTCGGCGACCGTCCTCGAGCACAACATCGTCCAGACCGCTGGCTCGGCTGGCGAGTCGATCGCCTTCGGCATCGGCGTCACCATGCCGGCGATCATGATCTTAGGGTTCGACCTGGAGGCCTCCCGGGTGATGCTGGTGGCGCTGCTGGGCGGTCTGCTCGGCATCCTGATGATGATTCCCCTGCGCCGGGCCCTGATCGTCCACGAGCACGGGGTCCTGAAATATCCCGAGGGGACCGCCTGCGCCGAGGTGCTCAAAGCCGGCGCCACGGCGGAGGAGCGTGCGATTGGCCGTGAGGCGGGAGAGGTCGGCGCCGAGTCGGAATTGGCCCGTTCGGGCGCCACGGCGATCTTCACCGGCTTCGGCGTAGGGGTCGCCTACAAACTGGCGATGGAAGCGTTCAAGCTGTGGAAGGACATCCCCGAGAAGGTGTTCGGCGCGCCGCTGGCGGCCGGCTCGGTGTCTGCCGAGATTTCGCCTGAGCTCCTGGGTGTCGGCTACATCATTGGGCCCAAGATCGCCGCCACCATGGCCGGTGGCGGAGTGCTGGCTTATCTCGTCCTTATCCCGGCGATCCACTTCTTCGGCTCGGCAGCGGCCTTGCCGATCGCGCCGGGCGTGACACCCATCGCCCAGATGACCCCGGATGACATCCGTGGCGCCTACGTTCTCTATATTGGGGCCGGGGCCGTCGCCACGGGCGGGATCATCAGCCTGGTGAGGTCCCTGCCGATGATCTGGCGAGGCCTCGCCGGCGGTCTCGCCGACTGGCGCGCCAGCGGCGCGCAGACCGCGGCCGTGGCCACGCCACGGACCGACCAGGATCTGCCGCCACGGTTCGTCGCCATTGGTCTGGTCGTGCTAGTGGCGGCGATCCTCATGGCCCACAGCCTGCGGATGAACCTGGTGGGCGCGCTCCTCATCGTCCTGTTCGGCTTCCTGTTCGTGACCGTATCCTCGCGTCTGACCGGCCAGATCGGCTCCTCGTCCAACCCGATTTCCGGCATGACCGTGGCCACCTTGCTTCTGACCTGCCTGATCTTCCTGGGTCTCGGCTGGACCGGGCCGACCTACTATGTGACCGCCCTGTCGGTGGGCGGTATCGTATGCATCGCCGCCTCCAACGGCGGGACCACGTCCCAGGATCTCAAGACCGGCTACCTGATCGGCTCAACACCTCGGGCCCAGCAGATCGCCATCCTGTGCGGCGCCTTCTTCTCGGCCCTCGCGCTGGGCCCAATCCTCCTAGCCCTCAACGACGCCTCAACGGTCTATGTGCCGGTGGCTTCGGCGGCTGGATCGCCAACAGCCGGCGACAGTTCCCGCACGATCACGGCGCCGGCCTGGCGCGTGCCGCAGACCGCGCTGGCGAGCCTGCCTGGCGAGCGCATCAAAGGGCCGCAGTCTGTCTCCGACACTTCCCTATACCGCGTGTGGCAGAAGACCGATGCGATGGGCGGGCCGGCCGGCCGCTACCTGGTCGATGCGAGCGGGGCTCCTAGATACCTGGTCGATCCGGGCATCAATGGTACGCACCGTGTCAGGCCGGACGGGACCACCGTCAATAAGTTCGCCGCCCCCAAGGCGACGCTCATGAGCTACATCATCAAGGGCATACTGAGCCAGAAGTTGCCCTGGACCCTGGTCATACTGGGCGGAATGATCGCCGTCGTCTTGGAGATGTGCGGCATCGCCTCCCTGGCCTTCGCCGTGGGCGTTTATCTGCCGCTGTCGTCCTCGACCCCGATCCTGATCGGCGGACTGGTGCGGGCCATGGTGGATCGCCACCTGCGCGGACGCCTCGCCCATCGCAAGCTTTCCGAGACCGACCTCATCGCCGAGACCGATCGCAGCCCGGGCGTGCTGGTGGCATCGGGCTACATCGCCGGTGGGGCCATCGCCGGCATCGGCATCGCCTTCATGGCCGGAGCGCTCAGCGGCTTCAACCAACGCGTCGGCGACTTCATGACCGTCCACAATCCGTTTTACGCCGGACCATCATCCGACCTCCTGGCCCTCCTTCCCTTCGCGCTGCTGGTGGCCGGCCTCTATCTGAGCGGGCGACTCGCCCGGATAGTGGGGTCCAGTCGCGGGTGAACGGCGCCGACACCCTCGCCCAGATGATCGAGGCCGCGGCCAGGGTGGTCGTGTTTACGGGCGCGGGCATATCCACCGAGTCCGGGGTTCCCGACTTCCGCAGTCCAGGCGGGGTGTGGAGTCGGATGAAGCCGATCTATTTCCAGGACTTCGTAGCCAGCGAGGCGGCGCGGCGAGAAGCCTGGACGCGCGCCTTCACCGGCGCCGCCGGGTGGGTGGGCGCCAAACCGAACAGCGGCCACCATGCGGTCGCACGGTTGGTTGCGGCCGGCAAGGTGACGACCGTGGTTACCCAGAACGTCGACAATCTGCACCAGGAGGCCGGGACGCCGGACGACAAGATCGTCGAGCTGCATGGCAACGCCAGCTACGCCACCTGCCTGGAGTGCGGCCTTCGGCATGAACTCGCTGAGCTGAGGGCGCCCTTTCTCGAGACCGATGCGATCCCCGCCTGTCGCACCTGCCGGGGCATCGTCAAGACGGCCACCATCTCCTTTGGCCAGCCGATGCCCGAGGCCGCCATGGTGAGGGCCGAGGCCGCTAGCCTCGCCTGCGACCTGTTCCTGGTGCTGGGATCGTCCCTGGTCGTGTACCCGGCGGCGGGCTTTCCCCTGCTCGCCAAGCGCAACGGCGCGGGCTTGGCCATCGTCAACCGCGAACCCACGGACCAGGACCGCTACGCCGACCTTGTGCTCCACGAGGGCATCGGCGCGGTTATGTCCCGGGTCACGCCCCTGACGTCCTAGTCGCAACCGCCGGTGTTGGCGGCCAGCAGACTCTCGCGATGATCGCGCAGGTCACGCCCGTCCCGCGCGGCGGGATAGGCCGTCTCGCCTTTCAGTCCCCGCCACAGGGCGAGATTGAAGGCCGCGGTATCCAGCCGGTCCTCGACCGAGAAGTCCTGCCCCTGCATGGCCGCGGCCCAATAGCTGGCTGAGCGCATCGGCCGGACGCAGGGCGCCTCCGCTCTGGTCGCCGGGGGTAGCGGAAGGGCCGTTGAGCGCAATACGGCCGGCACGATGGCGTCGAACGTCCAGTCCGCACGACTGGTGTCGAACACTTCGGCCATGGGCTCGGCGTGGGCGTCGGTCAGTCCCATGGGCGCCAGACCCAGCACAACCTCTATCGTCCTGAGCAGATTGACCGTCTGGTAGCGGTGCGAAACCACCGCGCCCTGTTTCACATAAGGTCCGGCGACAAAGGCGATGGAGCGATGGGCGTCCACGTGATCGGGCCCATCCTGTGCGTCGTCCTCGATCACGAAAATCAGCGTGTCCTTGCTGAAAGGACTGTGCGCCACTTTCTGAATCAGAAGTCCCACCGCATAGTCGTTGTCGGCCAGTTCGGTCTCCACCGTGTTCACGCCATCGATCCCTTCGGCGAAGTCTCCGGTGTGGTCGTGGGGAAGGCGAACCAGCATCAGATCAGGCGCTGCGCCGGCGGCGACGAAACCGTCAAACTCGCGCTCCCACTCTTTGAAGCGCCAATAGTCCGGGAATCCCTGGTCGAAACCGCGGAAATAGGGATCGCTGATGGCCATCAGAGACTTTTTGGCCGGAACGAACACCTTCAGCCCGCTCTTCCACGGCTCACGTTCGCGCGGCGTGCGCTGAGCTCCGGCCTTGGCTTCGTAGAGCACCAAGTCGCCATAGAACCCCCAGTTGCGCACCTTGAGGCCGGCTCTGAGCGCCTGGTCCCAGATATAGCCCTGTTCGACGTCCCCGTCGGGCGCGTCGGTGGCGGCGACATCATGATCGCCCGGCAGCATGTTCGGGTCCTTGGGCCCCAGCGGATTGACCTTCAGGCGCTCGGCGCTGGAGGGGAGGCCGACGTTGAGGTTGCGGTTGTCGCCCTCCTGATCGTACTGCAGGCCGCGATCGGCATAGTTTATCGGCGCCTCGCGCTCAGTGAAGTCATTGGTGCGCCCACCCACAGTCCAGTTCCAGCCGGTGTTGCTGCTTTCGCCGCTGTCGAAGAAGGCGTCGAGGTCCACGAACTGGCGCGCCAACGCATGCTGGTTGGGGGTCATGGCGCGGGGAAACACGGCGAGGTGCGGATCGCCGTCGCCGACCTCGAGATCGCCCAGCACCTGATCGTAGGTGCGGTTCTCCTTGACCACATAGATCACGTGGCGGATGTGGCTCTTGATGAAGGCCAGCTTGGCCGTGTCACTCGCCGGCGTTTGGGCGTGGACGCGGTTGTTCACGGCGACCTGACGGGTCAGATTATCGAGCTGCGCCGGCGTGGGGAACGGGACCGTCAGGAAGCCGGCTTTCTCGCTCTGCCAGACATATTGATTGGCGGCGCGGCAGGCATTGTCGTGGGCGTCGTCGATGCCGAGGTTCACCCGGCAGTTGCGCGGGACCGGGCCGGTGTTGCTCTTGCCGTTGACGACGAAGATCTGGCTGCCGCGCACCGCCACCGCGGTCGGGTACCACCCCGTCGGGATCATGCCCGACACGTGCGATGCGAGGGGCGTCGCCGGGCCTGGGCGTCCGCTGGCGCGCGCATCAAGCCGAACCACCGCCACAGCGTTCTCGCCGCCATTGGCCACCAGCAAGTCGCGGCCATCGGCCGAGAGGGCTAGCGCATTGCTACCGGCGCCGCCCAGGCCCTTGTGCGCCCATTCGATCGGACCATTGGTGGGGATGGTCTCGAGCACACGGTCCGTCGTGGTATCGATCACCAGCGCAGCGTCGGTGTTGTCCAAGGCCGCGAACAAACGTCCTGGTCGGCCCATAGAGAGCGCCGTCGGCTGACCGATGGTGGCGATGCGGGATTGCACCCTCACGCCATGACGGGAGATGGCCAAAACGATGATCTCGCGGTCGCGCTGGCTGGCGACATAGGCTTTCGTCTCGCCAGCCCAGGCCACCGCGCGCGGGAACGTACCGCCCGGCTGGCCGGCCTTAGCCCGGTCGATGACGCCTGGCCGCAGGTCCTGCTCGGTCACCGATCCAGTGTCGAGATCGATAAGGCTTACGGAGTCGTTCTGGAAGTTGGTCACCAGCAGACGGCGGCCGTCAGGGCTGACCGCCAATCCTGCTGTCTGCGGCTTCACCGCCAGGCCCAGCCCGGCTTTGTGGCCAAGGCGAAACAGTCGGCCCGCGCGCATTGCGCCTGGCGCGCCGACGAACTCCAGCACGTCGTCATCCTTGCCCCCGGAAACGAAGAAGCGATCGCCCGCCGCCGCCCAGGCGAGTCCGAGAAAGGTGTCGGGCGCGGTCAAGACCTGCCGATTCACCGGCGTCCCGCCCGAAACGTCGTAGACGAACACATACTCTGCCGAGCGGTCGGCGATTAACTTTCCGTCCGGCCCGAAGTTGCGGTTGAAGCCGCTGGTCAGGATCAGCAAGGTGCGGCCATCCGGTGACAGGGCCATCGCTGAAGCCTGACCGGCGGTGAAGGCCGGGTCGCCGGGAAGATCCGGGTTGAGCGGCTGGAAAAGCGCGCCTGGCGACGCCGTCGGCGTGATCGCCTGGCCGGTGGGTGTAATCTCAGGGCTCGCCGCGCTTGCGGCGGAGGCGGGGAACATCGTGATCGTGATCAGAACGCCAATCGCCGCCCCGAGACCCGACTTGCCGTTCATTGTCCGCCTCCCAGACCAGCCCGCAGGCTGATGGAACCATCCTCGCCGCATCGGGCGACAATTGCGTGTCGCGGGCTAGGGCGACGGGTAGAGCCGCATTAGGCCTTCTTGCGCCGCCGAGGCGACCAGCCGGCCGTCGGCATGGAATATCCGGCCGATATTGAAGCCGCGTGAGCCCGAGGCCGAAGGACTGTGCTGGGAGTAGAGGTGCCAGTCATTGAAGTTCGAGCGCCGGTGGAACCAGATGGCGTGATCCAGGCTTGCCGACTGGAACCCCGGGGTGCGCCAGTTGACCGCGTGCGGGCGCATGGCCGTAGACAGCAGCGACATGTCCGAGGCGTACGCCAGGGCCGCCTGCTGCATGGCTACATCGTCCGGCAAGTCTGACGTGGCGCGCATCCACACATTCTGTTCCGGCGGGGCGGACGTGGGCTCCTCGCTCCAGCGCTCGCCCCCGACCCAACGCATCTCGATCGATCGTCGCCAGACGTCATCACCGCCCGGATCCTTCAGGCTGTTTGGCGCGGGCACGTCCGGCATCGGGTCCTGGTGCTCGAAACCCTCGACATCGACCTCGAACGATGCGGCCAGGTTGAAGATCTGGGCCCCGTGCTGGATGGCCGTCACCCGGCGGGTGGTGAAAGACTTGCCGTCCCGGGCCCGATCGACCTCATAGAGGATCGGCACGGCCGGATCGCCGGGACGGATGAAGTAGCAGTGCAGCGAGTGGCAGATGCGCTCCTCGACCGTGCGATAGGCCGCCAGCAGGGCCTGGCCGATAACCAGGCCGCCAAAGATGCGCGGTCCCTGATCGTTCGGAGACAGGCCGCGGAACAGGTTCACCTCGATCCGCTCGAGCGCCAGGGTTTCGATCAGGTCTTCGGCTTCGGCCATGGCGCCCCTCCTAGCGGCGAGGGCCTTACCCTGCGCGCCCAGGCCGAACAAGGCGGGTCAGGCCGGCCCTTCCCACCCGAGCGTGCGCGCCACCGCTTTCTTCCACCGGCCGTAGCCGTGGTCGCGCGCTGGCGCCGCCATGGCGGGCGACCAGGCATGGTCCTGACGCCAGTGACCCCGCAGGGTGTCCAGGTCCGGCCAGAAACCGACCGCCAGTCCGGCGGCGTAGGCTGCTCCCAGACAGGTGGTCTCGGCGATCGCCGGCCGCACCACCGGAACGTCCAGCACGTCGGACTGGAACTGCATCAGCAGATCGTTGGCGGTCATGCCGCCGTCAACCTTGAGCGTCGTCAGGGATTGGCCGGAGTCGGCGGCCATGGCGTCGGCGACCTCACGCGTCTGCCAGGCGACTGCCTCCAGGGCGGCGCGGGCGATGTGGCCACGGTTCACGAACGCGGTCAGCCCGGCGATAACGCCGCGGGCGTCGCTGCGCCAATGCGGAGCGAACAGGCCTGAGAATGCCGGCACAAAATAGCAGCCGCCATTGTCTGGTACTGTGCGCGCCAACGCCTCGATGTCCGGCGCCGCCTGGATGAGGCCCAGATTGTCGCGCAACCACTGCACCAATGCTCCCGTCACCGCGATCGAGCCTTCCAGGGCGTAGACGGCGGGAGCCTCGCCGATCCGGTAGCCCACGGTGGTCAGCAGGCCGTTTGTGGACGGCACGGCGCGCTCACCGGTGTTCACGAGCAGAAAATTACCGGTGCCATAGGTGCATTTGCCCTCGCCAACCGAGAAACACGTCTGGCCGAACAGAGCCGCCTGCTGGTCGCCAAGCGCCGAAGCCACCGGCACGCCCTCCAGGACGCCCTGGCCGGCGCCGAACACTTCCGAAGAGCTGACGATCCGGGGCAGCATGGTGCGGGGAATGTCCATCGCCGCCAGCAGCGCCTCATCCCAGTCCAGGGTGGCCAGGTTCATGAGCATGGTGCGGCTGGCGTTGGTGACGTCGGTGAGATGGGCGCCGGTCAGCTTCCAGATCAGCCAGCTGTCCATCGTCCCGAACAGCAACTCGCCGCGGGACGCCGCCGCCTGGGCGCCATCGACGCTATCAAGCAACCAACGCAGTTTGGGGCCCGAGAAATAGGTCGCTAGCGGCAGGCCGCACGCTGCGCGGAATCGATCCTGGCCAACCTCACCGCCAAGCTTCTGGACCAGGGTCGCGGTGCGGGTGTCCTGCCAGACGATGGCGTTGGCGATCGGCCGGCCGGTCGCCTTCTCCCAGACCAGGGTTGTCTCCCGCTGATTGGTAATGCCAACGGCGGCGAGATCGGCAGGGCCGATGCCCAGCTTGGCCATGGCGGCCGAAGTGACCCCGCTGACATTGGCCCAGATCTCCAGAGCGTCGTGCTCTACCCATCCGGGCCTGGGAAAAATCTGCTGGTGTTCGACCTGGGCGCTGGCCGCGACCGCCCCGGCGGCGTCAAAGATCATGCACCGCGACGAGGTCGTGCCCTGGTCGATGGCGGCGACATACGCCTTGGTCATGGATGCTCCTGGGCCAGATGATGGAGAACGATGCCGCTGACGGTGGCCACGTTGAGAGAATCAAACCCGTCGGCCATGGGAATGGCGACGCTCGTCCCGCCGGCCAGCAAGGCCTCAGGCAGGCCGCGACCCTCGGCGCCCAGCATGATGGCGGTTCGCGCGGGCGCCCGCAGGCGAGCAAGCGGCGTCGTTCCCGATGGGCTCAGCGCCAGGGCGCAGAAGCCATGCCCCGCAAGCAGGGCCAGGACGTCCTCGTCGGGCTCGATCCGGGCGAAGGGAACGGTGAGCGTCGCCCCGACCGACACCCGGATCGCCTTGCGATACAGCGGATCGCAGCAGGCGGCGTCCAGCAGCACGGCGCGGGCGCCCAGAGCCGCCGCATTGCGGAACACGCCGCCGACATTGTCGTGATTGGAGACTCCGAACAGGCAGACGATCGTGGCCTGCCCATCGATGGCCGCAAGCAGTTCGCTGGCTGATGGGCCTTGGGGGCGTTCTCCGTAGGCCAGCAGCCCGCGATGGATAGGGAAGCCGACGACGGCGTCCATCACGCCCTGGGCGGCAGCATAGATCACCACGTCCTCGCCGAACGCGGCGAGCAACGGGGTCATCCGTTGAACGCGCCTGGCCGCGACCAGCACCGAGCGCGGGCGGCACAGGCGGCTTCTGGCCAGGACCCGGAGTACGACTTCACCCTCGGCGATAAAACCACCGCAGCGGCCGCCGATGTCGCGTTCGCGCACCTGGCGATAGGCGGCTATGCGCGGATCGTCCGGATCGTCGATCTCGACGAGGCGGGCCGCGCGATCGGGATCGGACACGGCTGTCGCGCGTGTGCTCAGGCCAGGGCCGGGCGGGCGAGCCGCCCAGCCAACCAGGCGCGGCCCTCGTCGGTCACGACGACGGTCGCTCGGCCGTCGGCGCCCCGCCGGCGCGCCACCAGGCGACGATCGAGCGCCTCCTCCCAAACGGTCAGCCGGGGACACGACGTACGCCAGGCGTCCATGACTTCGTCGTAGGGGCGCGGTCCGGGGGCGAGCCAGGTCACGAAATCGACGATCAGGGCTTCCACCGGCTCAGACATGACGGCTCCGCAACAGTGACCCTGCCCTAGTCGCGCTTCGCGCGGCGCCTGGCAAGCCGGCGCGCCCTCCATCGCCCCCAATTGAGTCCGAAAACCGCCAGACATAGAGAGGAGCGAAGACTATGTAGGCGACATGCTGCTGGATCCGATCGTCTGCCGACAAGCCATCCTCGCCCGAGACGCCCGCTTCGATGGGCGGTTTTTCACCGCTGTCACCAGCACCGGCATCTACTGCCGTCCCGTATGTCCGGCCCGCCCCCCGAAAGCCGAGAACTGCCGCTACTACCCCACCGCGGCGGCGGCTCAGGCGGGCGGCTATCGGCCATGCCTGCGATGCCGGCCGGAGACGGCGCCCGGACAAGGCGCATGGCGGGGAGCATCAAACACCGTCTCGCGCGGAATGACCTTAATCGACGCCGGCGCACTCGACGAAGCCAGCGTCGAGGCCCTGGCGGAGCGGTTGGGAGTGGGAGAGCGCCAGCTTCGCCGACTATTCCTGAAGCACCTGGGAGCGTCGCCGATCGCCGTCGCCCAGACCCGCCGGGTGCTGATCGCCAAGCAGCTGATCCACGAGACCAACCTGCCCATGGCCGAGATCGCCC